>Ga0105104_10000276_pt1 | contig 39178 bp, 47 predicted proteins | sample PPLLaktember2015_3_FD_87034 | JGI IMG/M metagenome (GOLD analysis project Ga0105104, IMG submission 87034) | Freshwater sediment microbial communities from Prairie Pothole Lake near Jamestown, North Dakota, USA - PPLs Lake P7 Core (6) Depth... | ecosystem: Environmental > Aquatic > Freshwater >... | reverse complement strand
CGGTGTATAATATTGCGGAACCTCGCCGCTGATTCGATGCAACGTCTCCGTCCCAAACAAACCGTGGTAAGCGATATTATGAATCGTCAGCAATGTTCTGGTCCTTTTCCACTCCCCGGCGCGCTTGATTTGATAAGCAAAATACGGAACCAGACCGGTCTGCCAATCATTACAATGAATAACATCAGGAATCCATTCGGAAACGCGGCACAATTCCAGAGCCGCCCGCGACAGAAGAATGAAGCGATAATCGTTGTCTATGTAATCCTGATTCGTAAAGGGATCAACATAAACGCCCGGTCTGTCGTACAACGGATCGCACTCAACAAAAAACACTTCGTGGCGGCGGTTGAGTACCACGCGTCTGAATCTGTAGGGCTGCGCCCTCCCGTGAAGATCTATGGTGCGTGCCGTCAAGAGAGTGGCCGACGGAAAATCGAACTGATCGAGGTCAATAAAACCGTAAAAAGGCGTGACGATTCTGACGTCACATCCCGCCGTCGCCAAAGCCGCCGGCAAAGCCCCGCTGACATCCGCTAACCCGCCCGTTTTACTAAAGGGAGTAACTTCCGATGTGACGAAAAGTACTTTATACACAATTCAGTCCTGATCGTTGTCGGATGCTAAACGTACGAGATTGCGGCCGTGCCGTTTCACCCAATAAAGCGCCTTGTCTGCCCGCTCAATCAGGATGTCGGGCGATGCCGCACTGCGATTATCCGTTACGCCACAAGAAACGGAAATAGACCCTATTGTCTCGCCGTCTTCACTGATAAATCGCTGCGCCTCTACAGCCTTGCGGATTTTTTCAGCCACAATCATCCCGCCGTCGGCCTCCACCTCGGGCAGAATCAGCGCGAATTCATCTCCGCCATAGCGGGCTACAAAATCAATATCCCGCACGGAATTCCGAATCGTGCGCGCCGTCTCGGCCAAAACTCGGTCTCCCGCGAGATGCCCGTATTTGTCGTTATATCCTTTAAAATCGTCTATATCTATCATGAGCAGAGTCATGCTTTTATTATAACGAAGGGCTCGCTGGTATTCCGTTCTTAGCTGGTCTTGGAAAAAGCGATGATTAAACAGATTGGTCAAACCGTCCACGGTTGCCATACGCTGCATGCGAAGATGCGTGCGAATATGATCGAGCAGAATGGATAATTCCCGGCGCAGCAACTCCAAAGCCTCGACTTCGCCCGCGAGGGGATACAGAGTTCTGCCATAGAATATTTTGATAATTCCCAAGGGGCTGGTCCCGCACGTTAGCGGAAGGAGAAATCCGGATTGCAGACTTTTTCCCGCAGTGGAAGTGAACTGAATGTCCGGAGCTGATTTCATTTCCTCGACAAATAAAACACGTTCGCGTCGGAAAAGAAGGCGCTTCAACCGCGGGGTAAGCGTCAAGGTAGACCAATCCTTGTCCAGCGCAGATTCCATCCATGTCCAATCCCGCGCTCTGCCGGGCCAGAAATCGGCGGGATTTTCCAACTCTAATTCATACAGCACCGGCGACAACAAATCGCGGATCGTTCTGCTCAGAGTCAGAAAAAGCGGCTCACCCTCAAGATCCAACTGGTTGACGGTTTGCATCGTTCGCAGTACATTGCATTCAAGATCCAACCACGTCATTTTTTCGGCATCCTGCAGCACATCCATTAGAGGAGATAATACCGCATCCTCCCGTTCGGAATTATCGGCTCGAATTGTCTGCGACGCGGCATCGGTCCACATGCGGAACTCCTCCATCGCATCGGAGTCTTCCGTGAAAGCAATGCTGAATCGTGTCTGCGACGGTTGAAACGGCGAGTAGGAAAGTGAAGCAGATTCCGCAACGCACAATACATGATCGGGATCGCGAACCGTCACGAAAGCTGTTCCTTGCGATCCCTTCTCTGTTTTGCTGACTGGGAAACCTAACGACCGCGCCAGATCCAGCAGCCTGCGGAATTGTCCGTCTGAGCATCGGAATTGGCGCCATGCGTCGGCGTTGGGAGATTGGCTAATCCGCCGAAAGATCGAATCCATCCGGAACCTTCTCGGAATTCTCTGAAGAAAAGAGGGCTGCCAGCCAGTTTTTCAGCCACCATGCATTGCGAACAGCTTGACCGGCATGGCAGTTGTTGAAAAATATTACAGCTCGATGTACAGCAGGTTCAGAAGCCAACAGTTTCTTTCCAATATCAATAAGCTCTTCTTCTTTATAGACATAGTCATATCGGTCTCCTGCGGTGCGATCATACCACGCTTGGCGGTTTCGGCCGTGCAGACGAACATATAACAAATCCGAAGTCGTTATCATTTCAAATGGCATTAAATCGGGAAGATCCGGTTCATCGGGACACACCCATGTGAGACCGGATTGGCGCAGCGGCGCGGCGATGGATTCTCCGAGCCAGCTTCGACTTCGGAATTCGATACAAAGTCGGATTCCGTCGCAGAATTCGGGCAGTTTCAAAACATAGTCCAGATTCTGCGAGTTATAGCGAAAACCCGCGGGAAACTGCGCCAATAATCCGCTCAATTTATCGGAACACCGTAACGGCTCAATCGCTGAAGTCAATTGCTGAAGAGAACGATCCGGCTTTTCCTGCTTGTGAGTTACATCAGCATGTACTTTAGCCGTAAATCGAAACTCCGGTGGAGTCCTGCGGTTTATAGACTCAAATGTGGCAGGAGGTGCAATTCGATAATACGTGCTGTTGATCTCGCCAACACTAAATCGTGCCGAATAGTACTCCAGCCACTTCGATTTAGGTACCCGCAACGGGTAAAACGTCCCGCGCCAGTCTTCAAAAAGCCAGCCGGAGGTGCCGACTTCAATATCTTGCGGTTGCATCGTTGTCTTTCCAAACAACGCGTCCGGCAATGAAGACGGCCGCCGCCCGCAACTCACCGAAATGATAGGATAGGGATTCCAAATCGGGCACGTTCCAAAGTGCAACATCGCCGCACTTGCCAGTTTCTAATGATCCGATTTGTGAATCTGCATCCAGAACCTTCGCGGCATTCAGAGTGACTGAATTCAGCAGTTCTTCCGGCGTCATTTTACAGTATATGGCCGCAGCGGTCATACAGAAAGGCAGCGATTCGGTCATGGCTGAACCGGGATTCATATCGGTGGCAATCGCGACATCCATACCGAGTTCCAACATGCGGCGAGCGGGTGGATACGGAAGATTTCCCAAGAAAAATACGCTCGCGGGAAGCACGACACCGACAGTTCCTGCAGCAGCCAACGCTCTAATTTCCTCATCGCTTAGATACTCAAGGTGATGCGCACTTCTTGCACCGACCTCAGCCGCCAAAAAAGCCCCGCCGGAATGGCCAAATTGATTGGCATGCACCATGCACGAAAGCCCGTTGTTTTTCGCCGCTGTCAAAAACCGCCGCGATTCGTCAACAGTAAAAGCTCCCGTTTCGCAAAACACATCCACCGATTCAGACAGCTTGTCGTGCGCGACCGCAGGAATCATATTTTCGATCACATCGCCCACAAAGTCCGCACGACGATCAGAGTAGGAAGACGGCAGCGCATGGATCAGAAACGTACGAAATAGATGCTGTGGAATCTGCCTGCCGATCTCGCGTAGAGCTAAAAGTGATTTGCGCTCTCCCTCCCAATCCAAACCATATCCCGATTTGCCTTCTATTGCCGTTACACCGCACGTGAGCGAGCGATGGAAACGCGGCAAAGATTCTTGAATGAGTTGTTCCGGAGAAGCGTCGCGCAGCTTTCTTGCGGAGGTCTGGATACCGCCGCCCGCCGCTGCAATTTCCAGATACGTTTTCCCGGCATTGCGCTGATGAAATTCAGCGGCGCGATTACCGACAAAAATCGGATGTGTATGGCAATCCACAAGACCGGGTGTCGCCAGATAGCCGTTTGCGTTGTATCGCGGAATTCCGGCTGGCGACCTTGCAGTGATTTCCGCCTCGTGACCGATATCAGTGATACAGCCATCTTGGATGAGGATAGCCGCGCGCGGGATCCGCAAAACACTGTTCGACTGCCTTGCCTTGTCGGCCGATTGCGGCGTTGCCAGCAAGGAAATATTGTGAATTAGAACATCTGCCACGTTGTTCAATGTCCCTTGAATTCAGGAGTGCGTTTTTCCAGAAAGGCAGCGGTTCCTTCATTCTTGTCATCCGTGCCGCAGCAGAAAGAGAAGAGGTTTTCTTCCACTTGCAGTCCGCGGTCGAGACCGATCTGAAGTCCTGAATCCACCGCTTCTAAAATCGCTTCCACCGCTTTGCGCGGTTTGCCCGCCAGATCAGCCGCCAATTTAAGAGCGATGGTCATCAATTCGGACTGCGGCACAACGGCATTCACCAAGCCCCACTGCAAGGCTTCTTCAGCAGGAATCATACGCCCCGTCAAGAGTAAATCCAACGCACGGGCGCGTCCGATGAGCCGCGGCAGCCGCTGCGTCCCTCCGTAGCCGGGAATGAGTCCAAGATTAATCTCTGGTTGCGCAAACTTGGCGTTTTCCGATACGATCCGCAAATGACAAGCCATCGCCAATTCGCATCCGCCGCCCAGAGCATAGCCATTCACTGCAGCGATAACGGGAATGCGCAGCTTTTCGATTCGTGAAAACAGTGCCAACCCGCGCGCGGCAAACTCCTTCCCGCTCAGCATGCCCAGATCGCGAATTTCCGCAATGTCCGCACCCGCCACAAAGGCTTTCTCTCCTGCGCCTGTAAGGACGACCGCTCGAATATCCGAATGGGAAGTCAACTCGTCTAATAGACTATTGAATTCGTGTAGAGTTGCGACCGTCAGGGAATTCATGGCGCGCGGACGATTCACTGTAATAACAGCAACTGGGTTGCGGTATTCCAAGAGAAGATTCTCCATCGCGAACCTCGCAATGAGTCATTTAATAATTCAGACCGGGAATGCTCACATTTTTTTGCCGAGCGGTTTCACTGGCTTCAGCGTAGCCCGCATCATGATGGCGGAATAATCCCATGGCCGGATCGTTTGTTAGAACACGCTGCAGACGGACGGCAGCCGCATCGGTGCCGTCGGCGACAATCACCTGTCCGGCATGCAGCGAAGCCCCGATTCCCACACCGCCGCCATGATGAAAACTTACCCACGACGCGCCCGATGCGGTATTGACCAGCGCATTCAGAATCGGCCAATCGGCTATGGCGTCCGATCCGTCTTTCATCGCTTCCGTCTCGCGATAGGGCGAAGCCACCGAACCGCAATCCAGATGATCCCGACCGATCACAATGGGAGCGACTACTTTTTTCAAACGCACGAGTTCATTGATGGCTAAACCGAATTTCGCCCGGTCTCCCTGCCCCAGCCAGCAGATACGCGACGGTAATCCCTGGAACGGAATGCGCGGAGTTGCCGTCTTGATCCAACGTACTAAACCTTCATTATCGGGAAAAAGCCGCAGGGCTTCCTCGTCAATGATTCGAATATCGTTCGGATCCCCGGACAAGGCCGCCCAACGAAACGGTCCTTTGCCCTCGCAAAACAGCGGACGGATATAAGCGGGAACGAATCCGGGATAGGCAAAGGCTTCTGCAAATCCTGCTTTGAGCGCTTGACCGCGTAGGTTGTTGCCATAATCAAAAACAATAGCTCCCCGCTTCTGGAACTCGACCATAGCCTGTGTATGCACGACCATGGACTGAGTGCTGCGACGGATGTATTCGCGGGGGTCTTTTTTGCGCAAAAGCAGCGCATCATCAAACGGCATCCCGTGAGGAACATAACCGTTCAGCTCATCGTGCGAGGATGTCTGATCCGTCACTACATCAGGAATCACATTGCGCCGCAACAGTTCGGGCAAAACGTCGGCGCAGTTGCCTACTAATCCAACAGACAATGCATCGCCTTTTTGAACGCTTTCGCGCACCCAGCGCAGGGCTTCTTCAAGACTCTCAGTATATCTATCGCAGTAGCCGATATCTACTCGACGGCGCGCCCGCGCGGGATCCACTTCAACGCATAGCGCGACGCCACCGTTCAATGTGACCGATAACGGTTGCGCTCCTCCCATTCCGCCCAGCCCGCCTGTAAGCGTCCACTTCCCCTTCAGCGAACCGCCATAGTGCTTGGCGGCAAGTGACGCAAAAGTCTCATATGTGCCTTGCAAGATTCCCTGTGTACCGATATAGATCCACGAACCGGCGGTCATCTGACCGTACATGATCAGGCCTTTGGCTTCGAGTTCGTGGAAGTATTCCCAATTCGCCCATTGCGGAACAAGGTTGGAGTTAGCTATCAACACGCGCGGCGCGTCGGTATGCGTTTTTACAACTCCTACCGCTTTACCGGACTGCACAAGCAACGTCTCATCGTTCTCGAGTTTCTTCAGCGCGTTGAGAATTCCAAAGAGTGCTTCGCGGGAACGCGCGGCTTTGCCCGTCCCGCCGTAGACAATTAACTGCTCACGGTCTTCCGCAACTTCGGGATCGAGATTATTCAGCAGCATGCGCATAGCCGCTTCCTGAATCCATCCCTTGCATGATAGTGCCGGACCGTGGGGAGTGCGAGGAATTTCCAGAGTGCTCATAGCGTATTACTCAGCAGAAGAAAATGAATCGGATTCAGGACCATTCCACTATTTTCTCAGAACGTGTTGATAATTAAGACTTAATGCGGAGCGAAAAACACCGTTTTCTGCCCCAAATCGAATGGGAAAGCATCTGCATCTTATAAATATACGCACGACTCTACCGAAAGTCAACTGTATGGAAACAAATGAAAAAGCCACACCCGAAGGATGTGGCTTAACAGATCGAAAAAGTAGATTATTTTTCGCCGCTCTTTTTTCCGCCAGCTTTCTTGCCTGTGGAAGCAGAGGTCTTTTTCACGGCAGCTTTCGGCTTTGCCTTTGCCGCAAGATCCGATTTGCTACGCTTGGCTTTGCCGTCTTCGGACTTGACTGCTGGCGAAGTCGGTCTTTTGGCCGCTTTTTGACCGGCTTTTTTCTTGGTTTCCGACGTTGCAGCTGGCGCAGTCACGATACCTTCATACCCCACCAACTCAATGATGGCCAAGGGAGCATTATCTCCGATTCGGTTGGCCAGCTTAATAATCCGCGTATAACCGCCGTTGCGATCCGCGTACTTCGGGGCGATCTCATCAAAAAGGCTTTTAACAACGGTTTTACGGGTGAGAACACGCAGAACCTGACGACGGGCCGCAAGATGTCCCTTCTTCGCAGTCGTCACCAGTTTTTCGGCATACGGCCGCAACTCTTTCGCCTTGGCTAAAGTCGTTCGAATGCGCTTGTGCTGAAAAAGCTCCTGCGCGAGGTTCCCCAAGAGTGCTTTGCGATGGCTGGGTGAGCGGCTCAGACTCCGCCCGGTATTCAAATGTCTCATTTTTTATCGTAGTCGGGGTTGAGGTACTTTTCGACGTCCATGCCGAAGAAAAGACCCTTGGATTTCAGAATTTCAGTCAGCTCAACCAGAGATTTGCGTCCGAAATTCTTGAACTTTAACATCTCGGGTTCTTCGCGACGGACCAGATCTGCGATGGTACGGATACGGGCTTCTTTCAAACAGTTGGCACTGCGAACCGACAATTCCAGTTCTTCCACCGGCTTTCGCAGCAGCTTGCGGATGTGCAGCGTTTCCTCGTCAATATCTTCCTCCTCCTCTTTCTCCGGCTTGATGTCGAAGTTGATGAAGAGTTGGATATGATCGCGAAGAATCCGCGCCGCATACGTTAAAGCATCGTCCGGCGTAATCGAACCGTCAGTCCAGATCTCCAGAGTGAGTTTCTCGTAATCAATCCTCTGGCCGACGCGCGTGTTCTCAATCGTGTAAGTCACATTCCGGATCGGCGAGAAAACCGAATCGAGTGGAATCGTGCCGATGGGCGCATCGGGCGGACGATTTTCTTCCGCCGGAATATACCCGCGACCTTTGCGGATCTGCAGTTCGATTTTCAACTCTGCGTCGCGATTCAAGGAGCCAATATGATAATCGGGATTCAACACCTCGAAATCATTATTGCCGATTTGAATATCGCGAGCAGTGAATTCTTTCGGACCGCGCAGATGAAGCACAACTTTATCAGGCTTCTTGTTAAGAAGCTTGAAACGGACCTGCTTCAGGTTCAGAACAATTTCCGTGACATCTTCAGCAACGCCGGGGATCGTAGAAAATTCGTGCAACACACCGTCAATTTTCAAAGAAACAATTGCCGCGCCTTGCAGCGAGGACAGGAGTACACGTCGCAGGCTGTTGCCGATAGTCACACCATAGCCGCGTTCAAGAGGCTGAATGACGAATTTGCCATACGTATCGGTATGGGTGGTCTCGTCAATCTCCACCGATTCGGGCATCTGGAAGTTCGAACCGTTCATGTATCTCCTCGAAGGCTGATTACCGGGAGTAAAGCTCGACGACGAGTTGCTCGTTCGCCTCGAATGGAATTTCCGAACGGTTCGGCACGGACAGGTAAATTCCTTCCATCTTGGCCTTATCGAGCTGCAGATTCGATATTTTCATATCGCGAGCCTTCTGCATCGCTTCGTGAATCACCGCCAATTTCTTGGACCGTTCCCGTACGCGAATACGATCGTTGGGACGGAGTACAAAGCTGGGGATGTCCACAATGTGATCGTTGACGAGGAAATGACGGTGACGAACAAGCTGCCGCGCTTGACGCCGGGAACCGGCGAAACCGATGCGGTATACGACATTATCCAAACGGCTTTCCAGCATGGCCATCAGATTTTCACCGGTCACACCCTTCTGGCGCTGTGCCTCGGTGAAAAAGCGATGAAATTGCCGTTCGAGCAATCCGTACGACTCGCGGATTTTCTGCTTTTCGCGAAGCTGGATTCCGTACTGCGAGACCTTGCCGCGGCGCGAACGTCCGTGCTGCCCGGGACCATAGCCCTTCTTTTCGAAGGTGCATTTGGCTCCCATGCAGCGGTCGCCTTTCAGAAACAGTTTTTTGCCTTCACGCCGGCAGATGCGGCAGACTGGATTGTGATTGAGTGCCATAAGTCTCTATGTCTATCGTGTCCTAATCGAAAATCGGTCCGAATACAATTATACGCGGCGGCGCTTTGGCGGACGGCAGCCGTTATGCGGAAGCGGAGTCACATCGCGAATCGAAAGCACCTGCAGACCCGAAGCCGCCAGAGAACGAATAGCGCCGTCACGGCCGCCGCCCGGTCCCCGCACTTCAATGGAGATCTTTTTCAAACCTAAGGCAATCGCCGCTTTAGCCGCATTATCCGCCGCGAGCTGCGCGGCAAAGGGCGTATTCTTGCGCGAGCCGCGAAGCCCCATTTTGCCCGCCGACGCCCAAGAAATCGTATTGCCGTAATTGTCGGTAATGGTGACAATCGTATTATTAAAGGATGACTTGATGTGAGCGACGCCTGCCGCCTCCACCCGTTCCTTTTTTTTCTTCGTTTCCTTCTTTGCCGTTGCCAAAGTAGTCTCCGTTTATCCCGAAGGGGGATTACTTCTTCGCCGCTTCAACTTTGCGGTGGATGATTTGGCCCTTCTTCTTGCCTTTGCGCGTGCGCGCATTATTCTTCGTGTTCTGTCCGCGAACGGGCAAACCTCGACGATGGCGCAAACCGCGATAACAACCGATATCCATCAAACGCTTGATGTTCATCTGGATCTCGGTACGCAGCGGACCTTCAACCTTCAGGTCGGCAATCTTGCTGCGAATCAAGGCGAGTTCCGCGTCCGTGAGCTGATGCGTGCGCTTGTTCCAATCAATCCCGCACGCCGTCAGGATTTTCTGGGACATCGGTCGCCCGATCCCGAAAACGTACGTCAGCGCCACTTCAATTCGCTTATCGCGTGGAATGTCAATACCGGCTATACGCGCCATAGGGAAATATGCCTCAGAGAATCGTTAGCGTTCATCCGACAACAAGAACCGCTGTCGTTTAGCCCTGCCGTTGTTTATGCTTCTTGGACCGCGTGCAAATAATATACACTCGACCGCGCCGACGCACAATCTTGCAGTGCTCACATATTTTCTTAACCGATGTGCGGACTTTCATGGTGTTCGTTCTCGTCTATTTCTGTCAACTGCCGCTGCACTTATTTGTAGCGGTAGGTAATGCGGCCGCGATGCAGGTCATAGGGCGATAATTCAACAGTGACTTTGTCACCCGGAAGGATCTTAATAAAGTGCATCCGCATCTTTCCGGAAATATGCGCCAGTACTTTATGGCCATTTTCCAGAATAACGCGAAACGTCGCGTTGGGGAGACACTCCTCAATCACACCGTCAACCTTAATGGCCTGTTCTTTGGTCGTAAGTGCTCTCTCCATTCAGATTAGTTCGACCGGGTAAGAATTTCAGGTTCGCCGTTCGTTACCACGATCGTATGCTCAAAGTGCGCGGAGGGGAGTCTGTCACGCGTTACCACCTGCCACTCCCCGACCATATCCACTTCATGAGTGCCGAGGTTCACCATCGGTTCGATAGCCAGCGTCATATTCTTGCGCAGGACCGGGCCGCGTCCGGGATCACCGTAGTTGGGAATCTGCGGATCCTCATGCAAATTGCGTCCGATACCGTGTCCAACCAATTCGCGGACCACACCGCAGGATTGCGATTCCGCATAGCTCTGGACGGCATGCCCAATATCCGAAAGGTGCCGCCCGGCCGTAGCCTGCGCGAGCGCCAGATCGAGCGCTTTCAGCGTCACCGCCATCAACTTCCGTCGGCTTTCGTCAATCTCGCCAATGGCGTACGTTACGGCGGCGTCCGCGTGATACCCCTTGAAAAATACCCCGATATCCAATCCGACGATCGTGCCGGTCTGCAGAATCTGATTTCCGGGAATGCCGTGAACGACTTCCGCTTCGATGGACAGGCATACGGACCCCGGAAACGGATTGCCGTTGGCATTCGGGTAATTTTTAAACGACGGAACCGCCCCACACTTTCGAATGTGTTCTTCCACCGCTCGATCAATATCGCGCGCAATCGTTCCCGGTTTCATGAGCGGTGCGGCGATGTCGAATGCGCCCGCGAGAATTCGTCCCCCCTGACGCATGATGTCCACTTCGCGATCGCTCTTGATAATAATCACGTCAGCTCCGGATCCATCGCGATGAGAATCCGGGCAAAAACTTCATTTTCCGAGCCGATCCCCGAAACCTGCCGCAATGCCCCGGCGCGACGGTAATAATTGATCAAGGGCATCGTCTTTTCTTCATAGACTTTCAACCGCTGCAGAACCGTATCCGGGCGGTCATCATCACGCTGAATGATATTCGCCTGCCCTTTCGGACATGCATGCTGTTCCATCGCGGCGGCGTTCATTTTCAGATTGAAGACCGCACCGCAAGTTGCACAGACGCGCCGTGACGACAGCCGGTCTACGATTTCTTCTTGCGGCACTTCGATGGAAACGACATTCGGCGTCGGAAGATCAATATCCTTGAGCAGTCCATCCAAAGCCTGCGCTTGCGGAACGGTTCGCGGAAAACCGTCTAAAATGGCTCCCCGCACCGCATCGGGTTCCAACAAACGCTTGCGTACCACTTCAATGATGACGTCATCCGGAACTAATTCCCCCCGATTCATGATCCGCTGGGCTTCAAGGCCCAACTCTGTGCCCGCTTGAACCTCGGCACGAAGAATATCACCCGTGGAAATCTGCGGAATCTTCAGGTGTTGCGCAAGGCGTTGAGCCTGCGTACCTTTTCCTACTCCGATCGCACCCAGAAGAATCAGCACATACTTGTTCATCCGCAGTCCGTAGTAAGTTGTATCGGAAGTTACATGCGGCGGCGTCCGCGAATCCGGCCCGATTTCATCAAGCCTTCATAGTGCCGCATGACCAGATGCGATTCAACTTGCTGAAGCGTGTCCAGCGTTACACCCACGACAATTAAAATGGTAGTGCCGCCGAAAAACGAAGCGAAGTTATACGACACGTTGAATTGAGAAACGATAACGGTCGGAAGCACGGCAATTAAAGCCAGCGCGATCGCTCCGGGCAGCGTGACCCGCGACAGAATGGAGTCAATGAAGTCCGATGTCTGCCTGCCGGGGCGGATGCCGGGGATAAACCCGCCGTTCTTCTTCATGTTGTCCGCCAAATCCACAGGATTTAAAACAATGGCGGTATAGAAATACGTAAAGAAGACGATCAGGAGTGCTTCGAGAATCAAATACGTGGCGCCCTGGCTCGCAAACATGCTGACCAGCGCATCATGGAAACCGCCTTCGGGCAGAAACGTGGCCACGGAAGACGGAACGAACATGATGGATTGCGCGAAAATGATCGGCATCACACCGGCGGAATTGACGCGCAGCGGAATATGCGTGCTTTGCCCGCCGTAGGTCTTGCGGCCCACGACGCGTTTGGCATATTGCACCGGAATCTTGCGCATTCCCTGCGTCAACGCAACCACCGCCATCGTGATGGCAAACAACATCGCGATAAAAAACACATCCACCATAATGTGTCGCGTGCCCGCCGATACCATCTGCGCTTCTTCAATGATCGCGTAAGGCAGGCGGTCAATGATACCAATAAAGATCAGCAGCGAAATACCGTTGCCGATGCCTCGTTCGGTAATCTGTTCGCCCAGCCACATAATCAGAGTGGTGCCGGCGGCCAGCGTGACCATCGTCAGAAAACGGAACCCGAATCCGGGAGTCGGAACAACGGGCGTACCGGATGTGGCAATCAGTCGTTCAAGAAAAATGGATACGCCGCCCGCCTGCAACGCGGATAAAATCACCGTGCCGTAGCGCGTGAGTTGATTGATTTTCTTGCGGCCTTCCTCGCCTTCTTTCTGCAGCTTCTGGAAATACGGAACTACCGTGCCCATGAGCTGGAAAATAATCGAAGCCGAGATGTAAGGCATGATGCCCAGAGCGAAAATCGTGGCCCGCTGGAACGCGCCGCCCACGAACATATCATACAGACCGAACAACGTGTTCGCGTTCTGTTGAAAGAATTCCGCCAACGCGCCTGCATTAATTCCGGCAACCGGAACGTGCCCGCCGATGCGATAGACGAGGAAAATGAGGAGCGTAAAAAGAATGCGATCCCGAAGTTCGGGGATCTTGAAGATGTTCGTGAAGCGATCTAACATCAGGCTGCGACCACCTTGCCGCCCGCTTCCGTGATTTTCTTTTCAGCCGCCGCGGAGACCTTGCACGAGCGAATTTCAAAGGCGCGGACGGCATCTCCCGTTCCAAGAATTTTAACCGGTTGTGCGACATGGCGGATCAGCCCGGCTTTCTTCAGACTTTCCGGTTCGACGATCATCCCTTCCGGGAGACGCGCCAAGTCACAAACGTTAACCACTTGAACTTCTTGAGCCCAAATATTCTTAAATCCGCGTTTGGGAAGACGGAGGTGCAGCGGTTTTTGACCGCCTTCAAAACCGCGCTTTTTGTGGGATCCGGCGCGAGCCAGATAGCCCTTTTCGCCGCGTCCCGCGCTGCCGCCCTGACCACTGCTTGATCCGCGCCCGCGGCGCTTCTTGGAGTGGGTTGATCCGGGAGCCGGTGATAGAGAGTTTAAAGCCATGCGATTATTCCTGAACCTCGACTGCTTCCCATTTTAAAAGGTGGGAAATCTTATCAATCATCCCACGCATTGCAGGATTATCCGGAACGATGCGCGTTTGATGCATGCGATGAAAACCCAACGCTTGTGCGGTGAGTCTCTGTTGACGCGGGCGCCCGGACGTACTCCGAATGAGGGTTACTTTCAATTTCTTGGTCATATCCGCTATCCTTCAGCGCGCCGCTTCAAATGGTAAATACTTCGCGAAGGGAAATGCCGCGCCGTTCCGCTACCATGCGCGCATCATTCATACTGTCAAGTGCCGAAAAGACGCCCTTCACCACATTGTGCGGATTGTTGGTGCCCATGACTTTCGTCAGCACGTCGCGCACACCCAGACATTCCATAATCAAACGAACGGAACCGCCGGCAATGACTCCGGTACCCGGTGACGCCGGACGCAAGAATACCCGACCTGCACCGAACTTGCCGAACGTGGCATGCGGCAGCGTCGTGCCCACGAGAGGATAGCGTTTCAGGGCGCGTTTGGCCTGCTGTGTCGCTTTGGTGATGGCATCAACGACTTCATTAGCCTTGCCCATGCCGAAACCGGCGCGTCCTCTACCGTCCCCCACTACCACAACGGCATTAAACGAAAAATTCCGTCCGCCTTTTACGACTTTGGCGACACGGTTAATGCTGACTACTTTTTCAATCAGCGATTCGGAGGCGGCGGTAAATTCGCCTTCGTGTTCCCTCTCGCGCCGCCGCGGATTGCGTTCAGTCTGCTCGTTCATCGAATCCTTTAGAATTGAAGACCGGCTTTACGGGCACCCTCGGCCACGGCCTTTACCCGGCCATGATAAGGGAATCCGTTGCGGTCAAAAACTACTTTTTTAATATTCCGTTCCAAAGCCTTACGGGCACAAGCCTCTCCCACCAATTTGCCGACTTCGCACGGCTTCTTCTTAGCCACTTGTTCGCGAAGTTCGGGAGAAAGCGAAGAGACACCCGTTAAAGTTTTACCCGCGACGTCGTCTACGAGTTGAGCATAAACTTGGCGCAACGAACGAAATATAACCAAACGCGGCCGTTCCGCGCTGCCGGTCACAGTCTTGCGAATGTGCTTCTTGCGTCGAATGCGGCTCTTGATTTTTCTGACGGCGATAGTTGACATGATAGATACGATTGCTTGAAACCGGAGATCCGGAGGTTACTTGGCCGTTTTGCCCGCTTTGGTTTTAACGGTTTCGCCCGAATAGCGAAGACCTTTGCCTTTGTACGGCTCCGGCTTGCGGATGGCCCGGATTTCTGCGGCCACTTGACCGACCAACTCTTTATCGCAACCGGAAACAATAATGTTGTTGGCTTTCGGAACTTCAATCTTGATTCCGGGAGGAGACTGCAAAAAAATGCTGTGACTGAAGCCGACGTTCAGAAGCAATCCGCGCGGCTTTGCTTCAACGCGGTACCCCAAACCGACCAACTCCAGTTCCTTCTTAAAACCGTCGGTGACCCCCTTGACCATATTATTGATCAGCGCCCGGGTCAAGCCGTGCAAGGCCCGATGCAATTTGCTGTCCGTGGGGCGAAGAACCGAGATCGTATCCTCTGCATATTGCACCGTCATGGCGGGATGCAGTTCACGCTCCAACTGTCCTTTGGAGCCTTTCACCAGGATGTGGTGGTCCGTTATCTTGACCTCCACTCCCGTGGGAACCGCGATGGGGGCGCGACCGATTCGTGACACGCTATACTCTCCTCAAAACTCGCTCAATCTGCAGCGGATCGCCTGCAGAAGAATGGCTACCAAATCTCGGCAATCACTTCTCCGCCAAGCCCTTCTTTGCGCGCTTGATTGCCGGTCATAATTCCGCGCGACGTTGTCAGAATGGAAACACCCAGGCCGTTGAAAACGCGCGGGATTTGCCGTTGTCCGACATACCGGCGCAGTCCGGGCTTCGAAATGCGCCGCAACCCTTTAATAGCTGCTTCGCCTTGCGGAGTGTACTTAAGATAGACGCGAATATATCCCTGCGGACCTTCGTCAACATGCACGTAATCATGGATAAAATTACAGTCCATGAGCACACGAGCGAGGTCGGACTTCATTTGGGAAAAAGGAATGTCCACGCTGGGTTTGCGTACCCGGAGGGCATTACGAATGCGAACCAGAAAGTCCGCGATGGGATCCGTTGTTGGCATAGTTCAGTTAATCCGGATTCAGGTCCGTATCGTTCTTACCAGCTGGCTTTGGCAATACCGGGAATTTCCCCGGATAGGGCCAGCTCGCGGAAGCATAGACGGCACAAGGCGAACTTGCGCATGTACGCGCGAGGACGGCCGCAGCGACGGCAGCGGTTATGAACGCGGACCGGGAATTTAGGCGTTTTATTCGCCTTAGCGATCAGACAGGCTTTAGCCATGAACTTGTTCTATTGCTGAATTTGTCAGGCAGCGTCCGCTACCTGAGCACGTTGTTCGCGTTTTCGCATGGGCAGACCCAGTTCCTTGAGCAGCTCGTATGCTTCGATATCATTGCGAGCCGTCGTAACAAAGGTGATGTCCATGCCGCGGATTTTGTCAACCGAATCGAGATCTATTTCCGGGAAAATGATCTGCTCTTTAAAACCGACCGTATAATTGCCGCGTCCGTCAAAACCTTTGTCCGGCAAACCGCGGAAATCGCGGATACGCGGGGCGGCGACGGAAATCAGACGATCTAAAAACTCCCACATCTGCGCCCGACGCAGCGTCACAAACGCTCCGATCGGCATGCCGGCCCGCAGTTTAAAATTCGAAATGGATTTGCGGGCTTTCGAAATGGTCGGACGCTGGCCTGTGATAATGGAAATGTCGCGAACCACGTTGTCTAAGACACGCGGATTGGCAACGGCATCTCCCTCACCGACATTGATCACGACTTTGACCAATCGTGGAACCTGCATCGGATTCTTGAACTCGAATCGCTTGGTCAGCGCGGGAGCAACCTTCTCTATGTAATGAGTCTTCAGACGCGGCACGTAGCCGGCGGGAAGCTTGGGCCGTTCACCTGCAAGCGAAGCTGGACCTTTGGCTTCCTTCCCGCCTTTCTTTGTGGCGGGTGCGGCGGCCTTGGCCGGTTTTGCAGGCTTAGCGGGCTTAGCGGATTTGGCCTGTTCAGCGCTCATCGTGGATCATTTCATTTGAAACTTTGGCGAAACGTACACGCTGAGTCTTTTCACCGCCGGTGAGGACTTTACGCCCGACGCGCGTTTGCTTGCCGCTCTTCGGATCGATCAGCATGACGTTGGAAACATGAATGGCACCTTCCCGCGTCATGATGCCGCCTTGCGGACGGCTCTGCGTGGGACGCTGATGCCTTTTGACAAAGTTGACCCCTTCGACGATGATCCGCAGCTTGTCCGGAAAGACCTTCAGGACTTTCCCGCGCTTGCCGCGATCGTTACCGGCGATCACGATGACGAGGTCATTCTTTTTGATTTTTAAATGGGCGGCCATTTCCTTCTTCCGACTGGATGATGGACCGGGACTCAGACCACTTCGGGAGCCAAAGACACGATCTTCATGAACTGCTTCTCGCGAAGTTCGCGGGCTACCGGTCCGAAGATGCGCGTCCCGCGCGGCTCATTCTCTTTATCAATCAACACCACCGCATTCTCATCGAAGCGGATATAAGAACCGTCCTTGCGATGGACTTCCTTTTTCGTACGAACAACCACCGCACGCGATTTCTCGCCCTTTTTAACCGCCCCGTTGGGGATGGCCGTACGAACGGACACCATGATAATGTCGCCGACCGACGCCGTGCGGCGCAAAGTTCCACCATAGATGCGGAAACAACGGACCTTTTTTGCGCCCGTATTATCCGCTACGTTGAGGATCGAATATTCCTGTATCATCGGAGGCTATTTCCTCTTTTCGATGATCGCGACCAACCGCCACCGTTTGCGGCTGGACAGCGGCCGGGTTTCCATGATGCGTACCCGATCACCCGGTTCGCATTGATTCTGCTCATCGTGCGCCATGAATTTGCACGTTTGCCGTACGTATTTCTTATAGAGCGGATCCTTCACGCGACGCTCCACGGCGACTACGATGGTCTTCTTCATCTTATTCGAAACTACGACCCCGACGCGGGTTTTACGCAGACCGCGCGCGGCCGGAGTATTCAGCGCAGCACGTTCGGTCATGCGGCACTTCCTTTGGGCTTGCGAGTACCCAGCTCGATTTCACGAATCATCGTTCTCATTCTTGCGATGTCGCGCCGTATTGTGCGTACTCGCGACGTATTCGGGAGTTGACCCGAATCGAGCTGAAACTTCAGTGTCTCCAGATTGTCTTCCCAATCCCGCAAACGCTGCCGCAACTCGGGGAGGGACAACTCCTTGAGTTCGGTCATTTTCAGCGGTGCTGCAGAACCTTTCGCCATGAGTCTTCGTTACCGTTCGGTTAGGTGTGCGACACTTCGCGTTCGACAAAACGAGTCTTGATCGGCAGTTTTTGCGCCGCCAGACGCATTGCGTCGCGAGCCGTCTGCAAATCCACTCCCTCGATTTCAAAAAGAATCCGGCCGGGGCGAATCACCGCCGCGTACAGTTCCACCGGACCCTTGCCTTTTCCTTGCCGGGTTTCCAGCGGCTTCTTGGTCACCGGTTTATCCGGAAATACGCGAATCCAGATTTTGCCGCCGCGCTTGACGTGACGCGTTAACGCCACACGAGCCGCTTCAATCTGCCGGGAACTCATCCAACAATCGCCCATAGCCTTCAAGCCGTACTGCCCGAAAGCAACCGTACTGCCTGCATAGTCACAGCCGGAGCGGCGACGGCGTTGTTGTTTACGAAACTTTAGTCTCTTGGGAGTGAGCATGATGTCGTTATCTTATCTTGGAGCGCGTTCGCGGGCGCGGATTTGTCCGGAAGCCAGCGTGTTCTTGCCAATGACTTCGCCCTTGCAAATCCATACCTTCACGCCTATGGTTCCATACGTGGTCTTTGCCACGGATAATGCATAATCAATGTCGGCACGCAGCGTGTGCAGCGGCACACGGCCTTCCATGTATCCTTCCTGCCGCGACATCTCCGCGCCGCCCAGACAGCCGGAACATAGAACTTTAACGCCTTCCGCACCCATGCGCATCGTCGTCTGAATCGCTTTTTTCATGGCGCGTCGAAACGACACACGACCTTCCAACTGCTGCGCGATCATATCGGCCACCAGCTTGGATTCCAGCTCCGGCCGCTTGATCTCGAAAATATTCACCTGCACGTCGCGCTTCGTCAGATTGCGGAGCTCGGCTTTCAGCTTGTCCACTTCGGCGCCTTTGCGTCCGATCACGATTCCGGGCCGCGCCGTGCGAATCGTCAGAGTCAATTGTTTTGGCGTTCGCTCGATCTGGATACCGGCCACCCCTGCGCCCTTCAGACGCTGATGCAGGTATCGGCGAAGATACAGATCTTCGTGAAGCTTATCCGCAAAATTCCGTTCATCGAACCATGCGCTGTTCCACGTACGGATGATTCCCAGACGCAGGCCGACGGGATTGGTTTTCTGACCCACAGCTTATTCCGTTTTCTTCTTCTTGACTGAACGTTTCGCGCCGGCATGTTCGTCGGCTTTAGCTTTCGCCTTAGCTTTCGGCTTGGCGGTGGACTTAACTTTGCTTTTTTCTTTGACAGGAGCCGCTGCAGTCTCGCTTTCCACGTCCGGCATTTCCGTTTCTGCTTCTTCAGGCGCCTCGGGCGTGGAGATAACTACGGCGATATGGCTCGTCCGCTTACGGATTGGTGTGGCCCGGCCCATTGCGCGCGGCATAAAGCGTTTATAGGTCGGCCCTTCATCCACAAAGATGAGCTTGATAACCAGAGAGTCGGGATTCACATCGCGGCCCTTGTCGCTGTTGACCAGGTTCGCCACCGCGGACTGGATGGCTTTCGCAATGGGAGTGGCACCCGCTCGGGGCGTGAACTTCAAGAGTCCGAGGGCGTCATTGACACTCTTGCCGCGAACCAGATCGGCAACCAGCCGCATCTTTCGGGGAGCTATTCGGACAAATCTTGTTAAGCAGCGCGCTTCCATGAGTCTATCTTACTTCTTGCCGGTCGGACTTTTAACGGTCTTTTCGGCTTTTTTTGCCGTGTGTCCCTTGAAGGTGCGGGTCGGGGCGAATTCGCCCAACTTGTGCCCGACCATATTTTCTGTAATGTAAACCGGCAGAAATTTTTTGCCGTTATGAACTGCCAGCGTGTGCCCCACAAAATCCGGAGAAATCATCGAACGGCGAGACCAAGTCTTGAGAACTTTCTTCTCGTTCGCCTTGTTCATCTCCAGAATTCGGTTTTCCAGTCTGGGGTCAATAAAAGGCCCCTTTTTCAACGACCTTGCCATGGGAGCATCAGCCTCGTGTCTGTACGTTGCGACGGCGGACAATCAATTTTGACGATTTTTTGCGAGGATTACGAGTTTTGTAACCCTTCGTGGGTTTGCCCCACGGTGTACACGGATGGCGGCCACCTGAACTCCGGCCTTCACCACCGCCCATTGGGTGATCTACCGGATTCTTCGCCACACCGCGAACATGCGAACGGCGGCCAAGCCAGCGGGTGCGACCGGCTTTGCCGGAACTGGTTTTCTCATGCTCCAAGTTTCCGACTTGACCGATGGTTGCCATACACAGGGCGGGAATCTTGCGCATTTCACCCGAGGGCAGCTTCAACAACGCGTATTTGCCATCAATCGCTGTAAGCTGGCAAGCCGTACCGGCGGAACGGGAAATCTGTCCGCCTTTACCGACCTTCATCTCGACGTTGTGAATGAACGAGCCGAGCGGGATCTTCTCGATCGGAATCGCGTTGCCCACGCGAATTTCGGCTTCCGTGCGCGAAGACATTATCTTGTCGCCGACGGCTAAGCCGTCCGGAGCCAGAATATACCGCTTTTCGCCATCCACATAGTGCAGCAGAGCGATATTCGCGCTGCGATTGGGGTCATATTCCAAACGCGCAACGCGTGCGGGAATATTCAATTTATCGCGCCGAAAATCAACAACACGATAGTGATGTCGTGCACCGCCGCCGGTATTGATATTCGTTGCGCGCCCGCGATTGTTCCGCCCGCCGCTCTTGGGCAACGGCTGCAGCAAGGTCTTTTCCGGGCTTTCCTTGGAAAGGTGGCTCCGGTCCAGAACTGTGCGGAAACGCAGCGTCGGTGTCAGGGGTTTGAATTTTTTAACAGGCATCTTACAATGCTCTCACATCGCTATACGTTTTGCGCCAGTTCGATGTGGTCGCCTGCTTTCAGCGTGACCACCGCTTTCTTCCAATCGGCGCGCTTGCCGGAGAACCGGCCCAATCGCTTCGTCTTTCCGCGCACGCTCATCGTGTTGACGTTCAGCACCTTGACCGAGTATTTCAATTCGATGGCCCGCTTGATCTCGATCTTGTTCGCGTTCGGGTCAACTTCGAAGGCATACTGATTATTCTTGTCCTGAATCGCCGCGATTTTTTCCGTAAGGAGCGGCTTGCGAAGAACGGATCTCTTATGCAGCATGATCGAACACCTGCACGAGTTTGGACACCGCGCTCTTTTGTACCAGCAGCGTGGTGCAGTTCATCAGATCGCGGGTGGAGGCTACGTCGGCCTTCTGCGCTTCCGTCTTATACAGATTGCGAACGCTGCGTGCGATCACACCATCGAAATCCGGAGTTAACAGCAACACACGTTCGCCGCGCAGACCTAAAGCCTCCAGCAAACCGGCAATTTCACGGGTGCGCGGAGTCTCCAGCGAAAAATCTTCTACGACGCGAATTTTATCGGCGCGAGCTTTATAAATAAAAGCGCTTCGGCGAGCCAATTTCTTTGTCTTTTCGGTCAATTTCACGCAATAGCCATGCGGCTGCGGACCGAAAATCGTGCTGCCGCCCGGATTGAGCGGAGAACGAATCGTGCCCTGCCTGGCCATACCGCGACCCTTTTGGCGGAACGGCTTCTTGCCACCGCCGCGCACATAGCTGCGCGTCTTGGTGGCTGCGGTTCCCTGACGCTGGGCAGCTTCCTCACTGCGTACGGCCAGCCAAATGGCGTGGTCGTTCGGCTCTACCGCGAGAATCCCTTCCGGGATTTCTACGGTTTCATTCGTCTTCGAGCCGTCTCTTTTATACACGGGCAATTGCATGGCGACTTTCACTACTTGCGAACCAGAACGATTCCCTTGCTGGGACCCGGAACCGCTCCTTTAACCATGATGAGGTTGGCATCCACGTCCACGCGGATCACCTTGAGATTGCTCACCGTCACGCGGTCGGCACCCATCCGGCCCGGCATGCGAAGTCCCTTCCAGACACGACCGGGGAAGGTATGCGCTCCAATGGCTCCGCCGTGACGGAAAAACTCATGCGTTCCGTGGCTGTCCACCGGACCTGAAAATCCGTGACGTTTGATCACACCGGCGAAGCCGCGTCCTTTCGACGTTCCCGTGATTCGCACCAAATCGCCGACGGTAAATACGTCGCATTTCACGGAATCGCCGATCTTTTTTCCTTCGATCAGCATATCGCGAAATTCGCGTTCCACGCGCGGCGCAGTGATGCCCAGCTTGGCATAGTGCCCCTTCTGAGGCATATTGACCAGCTTGTCACGCTTCTGCTCGAAGCCCAGACACGTAGCCGCGTAGCCGTTGTCTTCCGACGTCCGCAGCCCGGTGATTTGATTGGGCCCCAACTCGATGACGGTGACGGGGATAGCGTTCCCTTTGTCGTCAAAGATGCGGGTCATGCCCAGTTTTCTTCCGATAAGTCCGATCATGTTCTTATCTCAATATCCGCGTACTGCTCCGGACTCGGCCCGGAGTACCTTCAACGCAGGTATTCGATCACGTCTTGATCTCGATATCTACGCCGGCGGGCAACTCAATGCGTATGAGTGCATCCACCGTTTTGGGAGTCGAATTTAGAATGTCAATTAAACGCTTATGGACGCGCGTCTCGAACTGCTCGCGAGACTTCTTGTCCACGTGCGGTGACCGGTTGACGGTAAACACCTGACGCCGTGTCGGGAGCGGAATCGGACCCGAAATCAATGCGCCGGTGGCTTTCGCCGTCTGAATGATCTTCTCGGTTGATTTGTCGATCAGGTTATGATCGTAGCTTTTCAACCGGATCCGTATAAAACCTTTCTTCACCTTGGCAACCCGTTTGGGCTTGCAGCGACACTCGCCGCACCGAAGACGGTGCGTGAGTTCCGCCGAGTACTATCTACGTTCTAATATTTTTTCCGAAACCGAGTCCGGCACTTCCTTGAAGTGGTCGAACATCATCGTGAAAATGGCCCGTCCCTGAGTCAGGGATCGTAAAGCTGTGGCATAGCCGAACATGTCCGAGAGCGGCACAACCGCATCCACCACTTGTCCATCGGCACGGGGGTGAATTCCCTGAATCCGCCCGCGTCGGGAATTCAAATCTCCCACCACATTTCCCAGATACGTATCGGGAGTGACCACTTCCACTTTCATCACCGGTTCCATGAGCGCCGGATTCGCTTGACGGACAGCATCCTTCAAGGCCATCGCCGCCGCCACCCGGAAAGCCAATTCGGATGAATCCACCTCATGATACGAACCGTCAACAAGCGAAACTTTAATATCCATCAGCGGATATCCGGCCAGCACGCCCGTTTTCATGGCGTCTTCCAGGCCGCGCTGTACGGCCGGAATGTATTCCTTGGGAATGGTACCGCCGAATATCTTGTTCTCAAAGATCAATCCGCTGCCTGCCGGAGCCGGTTCAATGTCAATCACCACGTGGGCAAATTGTCCCCGCCCGCCGGTCTGCTTGGCAAATCTCAAATTCTGATGCGCGGGCCGCCGGATGCATTCCTTGTAAGAAACTTGCGGCCGACCTACAACGGCATCCACCCGAAACTCTCTCAACAAACGGTCAACGATGATTTCGAGGTGAAGCTCCCCCATCCCGGAAATGATGGTCTGTCCTGTATCTTCATTGAAGCCGACCCGGAAAGTCGGATCTTCGTCCGCGAGTCGGGATAGAGCTTCGGAAATTTTATCCTGATCGGCTTTGGATTTTGGCTCGATGGATATTTCGATCACCGGGGTGGGAAACTCCATCTTCTCAAGCAGAATCGGGCGATTCTCCACACACAACGTGTCCCCTGTGCGAACCGCTCTCAAAGCGACGGTTGCGGCAATATCCCCGGCCGCCACTTCCCCGACTTCTTCCCTCTTATCCGCCGACATCAGCAACAACCGTGATATTCGTTCCCTCTTTCCGGATGTTGCGTTTAAAATCATTGTTCCCGTTGCCAGCCGCCCCGAATAAACCCGGAAGAAAGTCAGTTTGCCGACGTAGGGATCATTCATGATCTTGAAGGCTAACGCGGCAAAAGGCTCTTCGATATCCGGTCTGCGCTCTTCCTCTTTTTCGGTCTTGGGATGGATCCCGTACACCGGACCTTTATCCATCGGCGACGGCAGGAAATCCACCACCCCGTCCATCAGCTGCTGAATCCCCTTCTTGCGGTAGGCGGAACCCACCTGCACGGGAAAGATCTTCATATCAATCGTTGCCTTGCGCAGCGCCGCTCGGATTTCCTCTTCCGGTATCGGTTCGTTGTCGAGGAATTTCGCCATCAGGTGGTCATCGTAATCTGACACCGATTCGAGTAGCCGTTCCCGCCAGTGATGCGCAATATCGTACATGTCCTTGGGAACATCGAACTCTTCGAACTCCGTTCCCTGCGAATTTTCAACCCAGATCACGGTTTTAAACCTGATCAGATCAACGATACCGCGGAACATGTCCCCCGACCCAACCGGTATGGCAATGGGCACCGGATTCGCATGCAGGTGGCTTCGGATCATCTCCACCACCCGGAAGAAATCCGCACCCGCCCGATCCATTTTGTTGACGAAGCAGATTCGCGGAACCTGATAACGATTGGCTTGCCGCCAAACCGTTTCCGATTGCGGTTCCACTCCCCCTACTGCGCAGAATAACGCAACCGCACCGTCCAGCACTCTCAGAGACCGCTCAACCTCTACCGTGAAATCCACATGGCCGGGCGTGTCAATGATGTTAATCCGATGGTCCCTCCAGTAACAGGTGGTAGCGGCGGAGGTGATCGTAATGCCGCGTTCCTTTTCCTGCTCCATGAAATCCATCGTCGCGCTGCCTTCGTCCACCTCCCCCATCCGGTGTACGCGACCTGTATAAAAGAGAATTCGTTCGGTGGTAGTCGTCTTGCCGGCATCAATATGCGCCATGATGCCGATGTTCCGGGTCATGGACAGCGGCAATCGCTCCGTTTCACCTTTCGCGGAAGGCTTGGAAGCTTTTTTCGGCTGTACATTGGGAACAGTCACAGAACAAAATCTCAACTAAAAAACGAAACGGAAAAACTACCAGCGGAAATGAGCGAACGCTTTATTGGCTTCCGCCATTTTGTGCGTATCATCGCGTTTTTTAATGGCGTTGCCTTCGCCTTTGGCCGCCGCCATAATTTCACCCGCCAGTTTCTGAGCCATTGTTTTTTCGCTGCGCGACTGGGAATAGTTGATCAGCCAGCGAATAGCCAAAGCCTGCCGGCGGGCTGATCGCACTTCAACAGGTACCTGGTACGTGGAACCACCGACGCGACGGCTTTTCACTTCCACGACCGGGGCGACGCTTTTCATCGCCTTCGTGAAGACCTCGACAGGATTGACTTTGGCCTTCTCTTCGATGATATCTAAGGCACCGTAGAGAATATTTTCGGCCGTCGAACGCTTGCCCCGGCGGAGCAAACCGTTGATGAAGGCCGCGACCTCAGCCGACCCGTACTTCGGGTCAGTCAGGACTTCACGCTTGATAACACGCTTTCGTCTCGGCATAAGAAACTGGTTTTAGATCGGTACAAACGCGGGAAACGCAATAAAGCGGGACCCGATAGGTTACTTCGCTTTGGCCGTAGCGGCCTTCTTCTTGGCACCGTACTTGGAACGGCCTTTCTTGCGACCTTCCACTCCGGAGGCGTCCAGGATACCGCGAATAATGTGATAGCGAACTCCGGGCAAATCCTTGACACGGCCACCCCGAATCATGACGATGGAGTGTTCCTGTAAGTTGTGACCTTCTCCCGGAATGTACGCGGTGACCACCATGCCGTTGGAAAGTTTGACGCGAGCAACCTTCCGCAGCGCCGAGTTGGGCTTTTTAGGCGTGGTGGTGTAGACACGCGTGCACACGCCACGGCGCTGCGGGCAGCGCGACAGTGCAGGCGCGGAGGTCTTAAACTTGGGGGGTTGACGTCGGGCCCGGATCAGTTGTTGAACCGTCGGCAAAGAAGCACTCCAAATTTTGGGCTTAGACTTACAAATTAAGGAATTTCCTGAAACATTGTCAAGCATGCTTTCTGCTACTTTTTTGCCCCACTCTGCCTCGACAAATCTATAATAAGCAATGCAAAATCTGCATATTCAAAGACTTGCCAGCTTCAGAGCAAAAACTACGGCCTAAGCATCGAGGTGCTTCTCCTCGTCGATTACCTCTCGACGAGGCTCTTCCAAGTCGCCTTCCAGTGGTTCTTCCTGTACAACCGGCATCGTGATTTTAAAATCTTTCGCCAGCTCTTCCTCTTCATCTTTAGGTCGGCGAACACGCAATTTATGGTAGGTGCTCAACCCCGTTCCGGCGGGAATGAGGTGACCCATAATCACATTTTCCTTAAGACCGGACAAAATATCCACTTTCTTGGAAATGGCCGCATCGGTCAAAACGCGTGTTGTCTCTTGGAAACTGGCGGCCGAGATGAAGCTTTCCGTGGATAAACTGGCTTGAGTAATGCCTAAAAGCACGGGGCTTGACGTGGCAGGACGAGCCGGACGACCCTTCGATTCTGCTCCGCCGGCGGCTCGAATCTTTCGATTCTCGCGGTTATACTCCGCCCTTTCAATGATGGAATTGACCCGGAATGTCGAATCGCCCTGCTCCTCAATAACCATCTTGTTCAGCATCTTCTCGTTCGACTTGATGAAGCGCAAGCTGTCCACGAAATCGCCTTCAAGATAATCGGTATCGCCCGGATCCTCAATACGAACTTTCTGCAGCATCTGACGGACGATGACTTCGATGTGCTTGTCGTTGATCCGCACGCCCTGCGAACGGTAGACTTCCTGAATCTCTTTAACGAGATATTCCTGAACTTTCCACGCACCCTGAATCGCCAGAATGTCCTGCGGCACCACCGAACCTTCGGTAATCTTTTCGCCGGCCGATACGCGATCGTGATCGTGAACTAAAATATGCTTGCCGTACGGTACGGCATATTTGCGTTCCACCTGTCCGTCAAGGGATGTTACCGTCACCATACGGACGCCGCGCTTAAGACCGCCGAAACGGACGATGCCGTCAATTTCAGATACCGTGGCCGGATCTTTCGGACGGCGGGCTTCGAACAATTCCGTGACGCGCGGCAAACCACCGGTAATGTCCCGAATACTCTGAGACTTGCGCGGCATCTTGGCAAGCGGTTCGCCGATTTTAATGGACTGGCCGTCCGTAACCAGAAGGTGCGCACCGATGGGCAGGATGTGATTGGCAAGACGGTTGCCGTCTTGATCCACGAGCACGAGGTGCGGATTCAGTTTTCGATCCTTGGACTCAATAATCACCTTGTGCTTCATGCCGGTCGCTTCATCCACCATGTGCGTGAACGTCTGGTCTTCCTTAATGTCCACGTAGTGAATAATGCCTCCGACGGAAGCGAGAATGGAGTCCGAATACGGATCCCAATCGAACAGCAGTTCATTTTCCGGAACCAGCTGTCCGTCATTGACATAAACTTCCGCACCGTAAGGCAGCTTGTACCGGGCGACTTGCCGGTTATTTTCGTCAAGGATTTTAATTAAGCCCGAACGACGAATCGAAATTTTCTTTCCGTCTTCACGCTCAATAAAATCCACATTCTCGAACATCGCGCGGCCGCTGCGTTTGGCCACGCGCCGGGATTCGGCCACGTCGCGCGCGGCGGCGCCGCCGATATGGAACGTACGCAGTGTAAGCTGCGTGCCGGGTTCACCTACGGATTGAGCCGCCATGACGCCGACGGCTTCACCGATATCCACCATGCGTCCGTTGGCTAAGTTGGTTCCGTAACAGAGCGCGCAAACACCGCGCGAGGACTCACAAGTCAGCACGGATCGAATCTTGATGCGGGTGACACCGGCTTTAGCGATGATCTCCGCTTCAGGTTCCGTTACCAGTGTGTTTTGTTCAAGAATTTTCTCGCCCGTAATCGGATCGAAAATCGGTTCCGACAACACGCGTCCCATAACGCGTTCATGGAGCTGTTCGGTAACATCCTCACCTTCCTGAGCTTCCTCAAGGAAAATGCCGCGGAGGGTGCCGCAATCCGTTTCCCGGATAATCACATCCTGCGCAACGTCCACTAAGCGGCGTGTCAGATAGCCGGCATCCGCCGTTTTAAGCGCCGTATCCGCCAAACCCTTGCGGGCGCCGTGCGTCGAAATGAAGTACTCGAGAACGCTCAATCCTTCCTTAAAATTAGCGGTGATCGGGCTTTCGATAATTTCACCCTTCTGACCGGTCATGGTCTTCTGGGGTTTAGCCATCAAACCGCGCATTCCGGCAAGCTGGCGGATCTGTTCCTTGGAACCACGAGCGCCCGAATCGGCCATCATGAAAATCGGATTGAAGCCGGATTTGCTTTCACGAAGCTGGTTAAACATCACCTCGGCTACATCCGTGGACGCGTGCGTCCAGATGTCAATAATCTTGTTATAGCGCTCGCCGTCGGTGATAATTCCTTCTTCGTACTGCCCTTGAACTTCCTCGACCCGCAAATAAGCCTCGTCAATGATCCGATCCTTCTCGGGCGGAATCTCCACATCGGATAGGCCAATGGACAAACCGGCTCTGGTCGCTTCGGTAAATCCCAATTTCTTCAAGTGATCCAAGAACTGCGCCGTCTTGCCGATGCCGACCGTGAGAATACAATAATAAATGATCTCTTCAATGCGCTTTTTAGCCAGCATTTCATTGAAGAATCGCGATCCCTGAATCTCCGCGGGAAGAATCTGGTTGAAAATGACGCGGCCCACCGTGGTTTCCACGAGTCGTCCGCGGACACGTACTCGAATGTGCGTGTGGAGACCGATCTTTTTATCGTTGTAGGCAATAATAATCTCTTCGGCGTCGGAGAAAGCTTTCCACTCAAACGGCTCGCCGACTTTCCGCTTCGTGAGATAATAGAGCCCAAGCACCATGTCCTGTGAGGGCACGGCAATCGGGCGCCCGTGTGCCGGATGGAGAATATTGTGATTCGCCATCATCAACAGGCGGGATTCCACCTGCGCTTCATAAGACAGCGGTACGTGCACGGCCATCTGGTCGCCGTCGAAGTCGGCGTTGAACGCAGAACAGACCAGCGGATGCAAACGAATCGCTTTGCCTTCGATCAGCAGCGGTTGGAACGACTGAATACCGAGACGGTGCAAAGTCGGTGCGCGATTCAACAGCACCGGATGATTCTGAATGATCTCTTCCAGAATCGCCCATACTTCGTCCGTCTTTTTTTCCACCAGCCGCTTGGCCGATTTGACCGTCTTGGTGTGTTCGTACTCGATCAGTTTGCGGATAATGAAGGGCTTAAACAGCTCAACAGCCATATCCTTCGGCAAACCGCACTCGTGAAGCTTCAATTCGGGACCGACGACGATCACGCTGCGGCCCGAATAGTCTACGCGCTTGCCCAGCAGATTCTGGCGGAACCGGCCCTGCTTGCCTTTTAAATTATCCGGCAAGCTCTTCAGCGGGCGGTTGCCGTCGGTGCGAACGGCCACGGATTTGCGTCCGTTGTCGAACAACGAATCCACCGCTTCCTGCAGCATGCGCTTTTCATTGCGTAAAATCACTTCAGGCGCGCGGATCTCGATTAACCGTTTAAGCCGGTTGTTGCGGATAATGACGCGGCGATACAAGTCGTTCAAGTCCGACGTCGCGAACCGGCCGCCTTCCAGAGGAACGAGGGGTCGCAGATCCGGCGGAACTACCGGAATCACGGACATCACCATCCACTCGGGATGATTGATGATGCCGTTTCCGTTGTCTTTGAACGCTTCCACGACGCGCAGCTTCTTAATCGCGTCGTGTTTGCGCTGAGCGCTGGATTCCACCTTAATCTGTCCGCGCAGATCGGCGGCCAGATCTTCGATTTGCTCCGTTGCCAGCAGGTCGCGGATGGCTTCACCGCCCATTTTCGCTACGAATCGCTCTTCCGCCGGAAGATCGTCCTGCGACCCGATTTCATTCATCACATCCAGAAATTCGGATTCGGACAGCAAATCCTTGCGCCGCAGCGTACTCTTTCCCGGATGAATGACGGCAAACGATTCGTAATAGATGATCCGCTCTAAATCGCGCGTGCTTACATTGAGAACGTAGCTGATCTTGGAGGGCAGACTGCGAAAATACCAGATGTGAACGACGGGTACGGCCAAACTGATATGACCCATGCGCTTGCGGCGGACGTCTTTCTTCGTGACCTCCACACCGCAGCGGTCGCACACAATTCCTTTATACCGGATACCACGGTACTTTCCGCAGTGGCATTCCCAATCCTTGACCGGACCAAAAATCTTTTCGCAGAACAAACCGTCTTTTTCGGGTTTGTAGCTGCGGTAGTTGATCGTTTCCGGCTTGGTGACTTCGCCGTGCGACCACGAGAGAATCGTGTCCGGCGAAGCGAGACTGATCGCGATCTTGGAGAAGTTCCCGGTTTCAATGTCGTCTGCTGTGTAAAGCGGCAACATTTCTGTCTCCTATAGTGAATAGCTTGGCGGAATCCGGCCGATGTCGAGCATCGGCACGCAACATCATGACCGACTATTCGATCAGTTTGACGTCGAGACCCAAACCTCGCAATTCATTGATGAACACATGGAAGGATTCGGGGATGCCGGGAATCGGTAGGTTCTCCCCTTTCACTATCGCTTCGTAGGTGCGTGCCCGTCCGTTCACATCGTCGGACTTCACCGTTAAAATTTCCTGCAGCACGTGAGCGGCGCCGTAGGCTTCCAGCGCCCAGACTTCCATTTCTCCGAAACGCTGACCGCCGAACTGCGCCTTGCCGCCCAAAGGCTGCTGCGTAATCAAGCTGTACGGGCCGATGGACCGGGCGTGAATCTTGTCGTCTACCAAGTGGGACAGCTTCATCATGTAGATGTAGCCCACGGTTGTCTGTTGCTCGAATCTCTCTCCGGAGCGGCCGTCAAACAGATAGGTCTTGCCGTTGGCCGGCAATTCCGCTCGTTGCAGCCACTCATTCACATCAGCCAGCTTCGCGCCGTCGAACACCGGCGTGGCAAAGTATACTCCTAAACGATGCGCCGCCCACCCTAATGTCGTTTCAAAGATCTGCCCCAGATTCATACGGGAAGGAACACTGAGCGGATTGAGCACGAGATCCACAGGGGTACCGTCGGAAAGAAACGGCATGTCTTCCATCGGAACGACTTTGCCAACCACACCCTTGTTCCCGTGACGGCCGGCCATCTTATCGCCCACGGTAATCTTGCGTTTCTGCGCAACGTAGACGCGGACCAGCTGCACGATACCGGGAGGCAGTTCATCGCCGACTTGGATGCGGTATTTTTCATTCTTATGTTCATTTTGCAGAATGAACAAACGGTCGCGATATTTATCGAAGGCCTGCTCCACCTGCTCGTTGACCGCTTCGTTTTCCGTCCATGCGTAACTGGCTTCCAGATCATCCATATCCAGTCCACGGATGGCAGCTTCCGAAAAAGGCGTTCCTTCCGCGATTAAAACATGATTCAAGCTGTGGTCGCGAACTTCGCGCGATTTGTGACCGCGCAGAATGGCGTACAGCTCTTCCGCCAGAGTCCGGCGGAGCGATGCGCGATCTTGTTCGAAGCGCTGATCCAGTTCTTCCAACGCTTTCTTGTCTTCACGGCGTGTCTTGGCGTCCTTTTTCTTGCGGCTGAACAGCTTGGTGTTGATGACGATTCCATACATGCCGGTATGCGCTTTCAGACTCGCGTCCTTCACGTCTCCGGCTTTATCGCCGAAAATCGCCTTGAGCAGTTTGTCTTCCGGCGTGAGATCCGTCTCACCCTTAGGCGTCACTTTACCTACGAGAATATCGCCGGGACGAACCGAAGCCCCGATGCGGACGATGCCGATTTCATCGAGATCTTTGACGGAATCCTCGGATACGTTGGGAATTTCACGCGTGAGTTCTTCCTCGCCGCGCTTGGTTTCGCGAACCTGAAGCTCCAGTTCCTCGATATTGATGGACGTGAACACATCGTCGTAAACGATGCGCTCCGAAACCACGATGGAATCCTCAAAATTGTACCCGTTCCACGGCATGAACGCGCACAGCACATTGCGCCCCAAGGCCAGTTCGCCTCGTTCCGTGGCACAGCCGTCCGCGAGCACTTGGCCTTTCTTGACCTGTTCGCCTTCCGCCACGCACGGCCGTTGATTGATGCACGTATCCTGATTCGTTCGGTAGAACTTTTTCAGCTTATACGTCCGAACCTGTCCTTGTCCGTTGCCGTTGCCGTCGCCGGAAACCGTTTTCGGACGGAGAACGATGCGATTGGCGTCCACATAATCAATCACGCCGTCTTCTTCGGCAAGAACTAACGTGCGCGAGTCTTCCGCGGCCTTGCGCTCCATGCCTGTCCCCACGTAGGGAGCCTGCGGCAGCAGTAGCGGAACCGCCTGACGCTGCATGTTGGAGCCCATCAGGGCACGGTTGGCGTCGTCATGTTCAAGGAACGGAATGAGCGCCGCCGCAATGGAAACGATCTGCGACGGAGCGACGTCCATAAAGTCAATGTCGTTGGAGCCGTGGATGGGAAAATCGCTGCGGTGTCGGCATTTGATTTTTTCCGTGAGGAACTCACCGCGTGGATTGATCGGCGTATTCGCCTGGGCAATCGCCACGCGGTCTTCCTCGTCCGCCGAAAGATACTCGATCTGCTTCGTCACTTTACCGTTTTTAACAACGCGATAGGGCGTCTCGACGAAACCCATATCGTTGATCTTGGCATACGTACAGAGCGAGGAAATCAAACCGATGTTCGGACCTTCGGGTGTTTCGATCGGGCATAAACGGCCGTAGTGCGTGTAATGCACGTCGCGGACCTCGAACCCGGCTCGTTCGCGGGTTAATCCTCCGGGACCTAATGCGGACAAGCGGCGCTTGTGCGTCAGTTCGGTCAGCGGATTAACCTGATCGAGGAACTGCGAAAGCTGGTTCGTGCCGAAAAATGTATTGACTACCGACGAGATCGTGCGCACGTTGATCAAATCCTGCGGCGTGAGCGATTCACTGTCCCGCAGATTCATGCGCTCCTTAATGGTGCGCGCCATACGCGAAAGGGCTACGCTGAACTGATTGGCCAGCTGTTCGCCGACCGTGCGAACGCGGCGGTTTCCGAGATGGTCAATGTCGTCCGGACTCTGCTTGCCGATGCGAAGCTTGAGCACGTGCTTCAGAATCGCAATCATGTCGTCCTCGGTCAGCACCGTGGTTTCCAGCGGCACTTCCAGCTGCAGTTTGCTGTTGATGCGGTAGCGGCCTACCGTCCCTAAATCGTATCGCTTCTCGTCGAAGAACAGCCGCTGTAAAAATTTGCGCGCCGTATCAATGTCCGGCGGCTCGCCGCTCCGCAGCTCGCGATAGATGACTTCGAGCGCCCGATCCGGCGTATTGGATTTGTCTTTATTCAGCGTGTTGCGGATAATATCATAGACCACGTCGCGCTTCTTGATCTTCAGAAGCTCCACCGACTTGGCTTTGGCCGCCGTGAGAGTCTTCAGCGTTTCCTCGTTGAATTCCGCACCCGACTGCACGATGACTTCGCCGGTCGCTTCATTAACGACGTCCCCTGAGAAGATACGCCCGAATTCTTTCTGAATATCTTTGCGGCTCAGATTCACTTCTTCCAGATAATCGAACAGCCGCAGAATGTCGCGGTCGGTGGCGTGCCCCAGAGCGCGCAGCAGCGTCGTGGCCGGGAATTTCTTGCGGCGGTCAATATAGACGTAGAGCACGTCGTTGATATCAGTCGTAAATTCGATCCACGAACCGCGGAAGGGGATAATGCGCGCCGTAAAAATCTTCTTGCCGTTGGGATGCACGTCGTCACTGAATGAGACGCCCGGACTGCGATGCAGCTGGGACACGATCACGCGTTCGGCGCCGTTGATAATAAACGTGCCCGACGTAGTCATGAGCGGCAAATTGCCCAGATACACGTCGCTCTCGATCGTGTTGTCGAAACTGCCGCTTTCACTGCCCTCTTCCCGCGAAGAAAGCCGCAATTTCGCTTTCAACGGAGCCTGAAAAGTCACTCCCCGTTCGCGGCATTCATCCTCATCGTACTTCGGCGCTTCAACGTAATAATCAACAAACTCGAGAATGTGAGTCTCGCGGTTGTCAATGATCGGGAAAATGTTGTTAAAAACCGCATGCAGCCCCTGCATTTTCCGCTTGGACAATGCAATGTCTCTCTGCAGAAAATCATCAAAGCTGCGCAGCTGGACTTCCAGCATGTCCGGCAGCTCAAGGACTTCCGAAATCTTTGAGAAGCTGATGCGCTGGATGGATTTTCGCGTATCTCGCAACGCTAATCTCCCTTACTATAAAACGGTTTATCCGTCTTTTGTGGCGGACGGAACGGTCTTCCGACCCGTTTTAGACCGGCTAAATCACCCGTCAATAAACGCAAGATTGCCAAGTCCGTTCCGCGGTGTCCGCGGACAGACTCGGCAACCTTAATGTTCAGCGTTCTGGGGGATTGTGCAACAGGACACCAGAGTCTCCGGTCATTTGACCTCGACCGTGGCTCCCTGCTCTTCCAGCTTGGCTTTAATTTTCTGCGCTTCGTCTTTGGAAACGCCTTCCTTCACCGGCTTCGGAGCTCCGTCTACGAGATCCTTCGCCTCCTTCAAACCAAGACCGGTTAACTCGCGTACAACCTTGATGACCTGAATCTTGTTGGTACCGATGGTCGCAAGAATGGCATCGAATTCGGTCTTCTCTTCCACTGCGGGGGCGGCCGCACCGGCCATCGCCGGCATCGCGCCCATCATCATCGGAGCGGCTGCCGTCACGCCGAATTTTTCCTCGAGGGCTTTCTTCAGCTCGACGAGTTCCATGACGGTCATCTTCTCGATGGCTTCAATGATCTGGTTCACCGTTCTCTCCGTGTATCTTGTTTTGTTTGTTGCCTTGTCTCTTCCGCTCAGGCCGCGGCCTTCTTCTGCTCGGCGATCTGGTCTACAACCGAAACGAAGTCGCGCAGCACGGCGGAAACCACATTATAGAATCCCTGAACCGGACTGGCAATGGCCGCTACAACCATCGAAAGCGCTACGTCCCGGCTGGGCAGATCTTTAATCACATTGATTTCGGCGGGCTCAATGGCCTTGCCTTCGAATACTCCGCCCTTCAACACCAGCTTCTCGTTCTTCGCGGCAAAATCGGCCAAAATCTTGGCCGGTACAACCGGATCATCATACGAGAAAGCCAGAGCCGTCGGACCTTCCAGATGTTTGAGGGCACCCTGATATCCCTTTTCCTTCATCACCATGCGCGCAAACGAATTTTTGCACACAAGGTACTCAACCCGCTTCTGGTGACACTGGCGGCGAAGATCCGTCATTTCCGCGACGGTCAATCCCTTAAAATCGGTAATATAAATACCGCGCGCGCGATTCACTCGATCCGTCAAGTCGCTAACGGTCTCGATTTTTTTAGGTTTCGGCGCTCTCTTGGCAGTTTCAGTTTGCATGGTTATCGTTGGGTTTACCGATCTGCATTCGAACGGGGATCATGCCTTAGCATGTCCGCGTCAAACATTTATTTTACGCCTTCCACTACCGCGCGGGTGAGCTTGATGCCCGGACTCATCGTGGAACTTAAAAACACCGACTTCACATACTGTCCTTTGGCGGAAGCCGGTTTCAAACGCATGACATTGCGGAACAACTCCGTTAAATTGTCGCGAAGTTGCTGCTCGGAAAATGCGATCTTGCCGATTCCCAGATGGAGAATCCCGGTCTTATCCACGCGAAACTCGACCTTACCGGCTTTAATCTCGTGAATGGCCTGCCCGATGTTCGGAGTGACCGTACCCGCCTTCGGATTCGGCATCAAACCGCGGGGACCGAGAATCTTGCCCAGCTTTCCGATTTCCGGCATGGCTTCGGGCGTAGCGACGATAACATCAGTATCCGTCCAGCCGCCCTTGATCTTCTCGATCACATCTTCAAAACCGACCAGATCCGCTCCTGCCGATTCCGCTTCACTCTGCTTTGTCTTGGTGATCGCCAACACGCGAACGGTTTTTCCCGTTCCGTGCGGCAGAGCAACCGTCCCTCTCACTACCTGATCTGCCTTCTTGGGATCCACGCCGAGCCGGATGGAAATTTCCACGGTCTCGTTGAATTTGGCGGGGGCCAATTTCTTCAGCACCGCCACGCCCTCCTCCAACGAGTGCTCCTTGCGGCGGTCAATCTTCTTCTTGTTTTCCCGAACTCTCTTTGAAATAGTCACAATCGCTCCTTCATGCTGGTCCGAACGGCTTTCAGCCTCCCAGCGATGATGTTCAACCCTGAACCACGATTCCCATCGAGCGCGCCGTACCTTCTACCATGCGCATGGCCATCTCGACGTCGTTGGCGTTCAGATCTTTCATTTTCATTTCGGCTATCTGCCGGACTTGGGCTTGCGTGACCGTCGCAACTTTATTGCGATTGGGAACACCGGAGCCTTTCTCCACCGAGGCCGCTTTCAACAGCAGTGAAGACGCCGGCGGACTCTTCGTGACAAACGAGAAACTTTTATCCTGATAGACGGTGATGACTACCGGAATAATGTTGCCCGCGTCTTTTTCCGTCCGCGCATTGAACTGCTTGCAAAACTCCATGATGTTCACTTGCTTCTGGCCCAAGGCGGGTCCCACAGGCGGGGCCGGTGTGGCTTTGCCCGCGGCAAGCTGGAGTTTGATAATACCGGTGACTTTCTTTGCCATAATCTATCGTATGTGTTGAATGTTCGTTCGAAATTCAAGTTGAAATATCGGTCGAAATCTGAAGGAAATCGAGTTCGATTGGCGTCGAACGGCCGAAAATCGAAACCATCACCTTGACCTTGCGCTTTTCCAGGTTGATGTCCCGTACCACACCCGTAAAATCTTTGAAGGGACCGTCTATCACCTTGATGCTGTCCCCCAATTCAAAGGGAACTTCGATTACTTGCGTACCCTTCCCCTGATCCACCCGGCCTAAAATGCGATCCACTTCCGATTTACGCAAAGCCTGTGGACGATTCTTGGGTCCGACGAAATTGATGACCTGCGGAGTATTGAGAATCAGGTGCTCCGTGGCTTTGTCCAGCTTCATCTCCACCAGCATATAGCCGGGGAAAAAGACGCGCGTTTTGGTCTTTTTCTTCCCATCCCGCATCTCGATCACGTCTTCTTTCGGAATCAGCACCTGCGTAATGGATTCATCCAAATGAAGCCGCTTGACTTCCTCCAGTAAGAAGGAACGGATTTTTTCTTCCTGTCCGGTAAAGACGTGGATAACGTACCAGGCGATTTCGCCTGTCGCAGTGCTGGTATCCGGCGAAGAAGTCACGAGTATGGGCTTACCTTTTATATGCGATGTACAATTCCGAGGATCCTTCGCCGCCGAAGACGCCTCGTAAAAAACTCCGTAATCCGCGCGCTCCCGCGCGCCAACCCCGCCAAGCCGATTCGGATTCCGAAAGCAGGCTGTGATAGAAAGCATCGAAGGCAACCGCACCGGCCCGCTCCGAGCGAAAGCCCGCACGATCCAGCAGTGTGAGCAGAACCCGAGGTTCGAAATGATACAGATGCCGGGGAGCATCCCACGCAACCCAATCGGTTCCGTACAAACGCGCATCGGTTGACATCGGATTGGGAACGGCCACCGCCAGTTTGCCGCGCGGTGTCAGAAATCCGTGCAGTCGTTCCAACGTTCCCTGCAAGTCGTGAACATGTTCCAACACATGCCACATCGTAATCAGATCAAAGGGGCCGGCCGGATCAGGAACCGCTTCAATTCCCCCCGTCCAAACCGTTAAGCCGAACTGTTTCCGGGCAAATTCAGCGGCCTTGCCGTCCGGTTCCGCACCGCAAGAACGAAATCCGCGCCGCTTGAGTTCTGCCGCGAACTCTCCGGTTGCACAACCCACGTCCAGCACACAAGCATCTTTCGATAAACCGTGAATCACGCGCGCAGCTTTACGACGAACCGAAAAATACCTTACCAAACGATAGGCTGCGGCTGCCGCGGAACGGTCACCGCCGCTGCTGATGAACGGATCATATCCGGACGCTTCGTAAAACTCCGAAATAGACTCCGCATCAGGCCGGGGATTGACAAAGAGCAGTCCGCAATCCGCACATCGAACAATCCGATATTTCTGGCCCGGAACCGTTTCAAATCGGTCGCGGACTGCAAATTGAAATTCGTACTTGTCCGAACTGCAGGCCGGGCAATGGATGGTTTCAGAATTCACGCCCGGATCATGCGAATTTAAAGGATTTTCTCAAGACCGAAAGACAGCAGATTATCCACCGCGAACACCGCCGCGGCCAGTATCACACAGAGAATCAGGATAATCTTCGCGGATTCCCACATCTCAGACCGTGTCGGCCACGAGACTTTGCTGAGTTCCGTTCGAACCTGCGAAATGTATTCAACAATCTTCTTGAACATGGCTGTCCTTCGCTGACTTTCCTTGCACGGCCGGAGGGACTCGAACCCCCAACACCCGGTTTTGGAGACCGGTACTCTACCAATTGAGCTACGGCCGTCCGGCCCGCTTACGCGGGCTTATCACTGTATGTTATTCCGACCTTCGCTATAGCAGTGGTTCGGAATCGTCATTATCCTCCGGGCGGGTCGGAGAACCCGCTTCGGCGTACAAACAACGGGAATGGTTACTCAAGAATCTTCGCTACAGCGCCGGCACCGACCGTACGGCCGCCTTCGCGGATAGCGAAACGAAGCCCTTCATCCATGGCGATTTCCGTAATCAGTTCCACCGTCATGATGATGTTGTCGCCGGGCATAACCATCTCCACTCCCTCGGGGAGTTGAATGGAACCGGTCACATCGGTCGTGCGGAAGAAAAACTGCGGACGGTAGTTCGGGAAAAACGGAGTGTGACGTCCGCCTTCTTCCTTGGACAAGACATAAACCTGAGCTTCGAACTTGGTGTGAGGCTTGATCGAACCGGGAGCTACCACAACCATGCCGCGTTCGAGTTCGGTCTTTTCCACGCCGCGCAGCAAGAGGCCGACGTTATCGCCCGCCCGACCTTCATCGAGTAACTTGCGGAACATTTCCACGCCGGTGACGACGCTCTTCTTGTGAATGCCCAGACCGATGATTTCTATTTCCTGACCAACCTTAATGATTCCACGCTCGATACGACCCGTGCCGACCGTGCCGCGTCCGGTGATGGAAAAGACGTCTTCCACCGGCATGAGCAACGGTTTGTCTATGGCGCGAACCGGCTCGGGGATGAAGTTGTCCACGGCTTCCATGAGTTCATAAATGCACTTCGTCTTGACGGGATCGTCAATGTTGGACAGCGCATCG
>Ga0105104_10000275_pt1 | contig 39242 bp, 30 predicted proteins | sample PPLLaktember2015_3_FD_87034 | JGI IMG/M metagenome (GOLD analysis project Ga0105104, IMG submission 87034) | Freshwater sediment microbial communities from Prairie Pothole Lake near Jamestown, North Dakota, USA - PPLs Lake P7 Core (6) Depth... | ecosystem: Environmental > Aquatic > Freshwater >... | reverse complement strand
TCGGGAATCGAGCAAATGGCGGGCAACGATGCCAAACAAGGCGACGATGAGGCCGCAGACGGTCGTGACCATCGCGACATACATGCCTCCGGCGATAGTCTGCATGGTAACATGCTGTACGAGAGTCTGCTCGCTGAAAACCTGCACCAAACCGACAACCGTCCCTAACAATCCGGCGACCGGAGCACCGCCGATCACCAGATCCAAGAACAGGAAGCGGTTGGACAAGCTGGTAATCTCGAAATCAATGGCCGCTTGCATATCAATGGTATGGGTGAGTTCGGAAAGCTTTTTGCGAATCTTCTGCACGAAAACCGGCTTACGGAAGAGTATCCAGTAGTAGATAGACAGGCCGATACACATAAAAAGCAGGAGGGCTTGAAAAAAATAGATCCACACGTCGAACGCCCGATAGAGAACAATAATGCGGCCAATCCGTTCGGACATGGTGACATAGTGAGCCGGATTGGGACTCTGTGCGTAGGAGATGCCTCCATAGAGCAGAGCCATGAGAAAACTCCCCGCCACCAGGAGGTAGGTTTCTCGCCTGCGCCAAATTCGCTCACGTTTCATGATTGCCTGTTCCTATTTAATCGTTTTCTTTGTATATTATCGCAAAAAATATAGCGTGCCTTGTCCAGAAATGCAAGGATGATTCTGAGAAAGAGTGTCCATACAATAGAATAAATAGTCTAAAAAACAGATATTTACTATACCTAAAAACGGTTTAATCCCAAGCTTCAAATCGAATGTCCAACGGCATTAAAGCCCGTAAACGGTTGTCAAGCCGAGAGGCAATGACTCGCAAATATGCCTCTTTATGAGGCTGATGGGTTAGAAGGTTAGCTGGCTTGACTTTTTGAGAAATAATGATTAAATTAAGGGTTTGTTAAGTGTGACGAAAACTTTGGATTTTGTAAGCGATGTTTCTCACGCGATTTGCTAAAACAGTTCTGATTCTGGGCGTCGCAGCCGTACTACTTCTGACCTCGGCGGGCTGCTCCAGCCGACCGTCAGCGGCGCAAAAGCTCTTTGATAAGGGCGAGTATCAGAAAGTCATTGACAAGTATCCGGACTTGGAAATCGCCCGTCGGGCTGCGGCCAAGTTGGCTGATAAGTTATTGCAGGAAAAGCAATTCGAGCAGGTAATTCAGCAATACCCGCTTACTCCTGCAGCCTTTAAAGCTAAAATGGAACTTGCACAGAAGCTTTTTGACGCAGGTGACTTTTCGGCGGTAATCGAGCAATATCCCAATTCGCCGCTGGTCACGATGTGCAAGATGCGAATGGCGGATTCTCTGCTGATGTCGGGGCAATTAGATCAATTACTGCAGCGATTCCCGGATACTCCGCAGGCGAAGAAGATTAAAGAAGATCGGGCGACGGAAGCCCTGAATAAAGCCAAAAAGCTGAAAGGGCAGGCCCGACAAGCGGCTCTGGAAGAAATTACGCGTTCTTTCGCAGGGACAACAGCATACAAGGAAGCGGCGGATCTGTTGGGAAAGATGCGCCAGACGAAACCGAAATAACGCTCATCCGCCCTTTTAGGGCTGAACATAGATTTTACCTAAGCAAAGCACACCGGAAACCTGCCCCGATGTCGCGCTGCGATACACAAACGGCAGGTGAAGATCTCATTTTTTCTCCAGGGAGGAGATTCGCTCCATGAAACGCACACTGTCTGTTGTCGTCATCCTCACCGTCATTGCAATGATGCTTGGCGGTTGCGCTTCCCCGGAACAACGCGCTCAGAAGCTGTTTGATCAAGGGAAGTACGAGGACATTCTGAAGAAGTATGCGGATCTGCCCATCGCCAAGCAGGCGAAGGACAAGATCGCCGAGAAGATGCTGGCCGAAGGCAAGTACGAAGACATTCTGAAGGACTATGCCGACACCCCCAGCGCCGCTGAAGCAACCAACAAGATCGCCGAGAAAATGGTTGCCGAGAAGAAGTACGATGACGTACTGAAGATGTATCCGAACACCCCGGCCGCCAACATGGCCCGGAACGCTCTGGCCGAGCAGCTGTACAACGACAAGAAGATTGACGATCTGATTGCGAAGTATCCGAACACCCCGGCCGGTCTGAAAGCCCGTAATGAAGTGGCCAAGACCGAGTTCGACAAGATCATGAAGATGCCGAAGGCGAAGAAGATGAAGGCTTTCGAAGAGTTCGTGAAGAACCCGAAGTATGCCGGCACCGAATCCGCCATGAAGGCCCAGGAAGAGCTGAACAAGAACGTCAAGAAGCCCGCTCCTGCAAAGGCCGCACCGAAGAAGAAGTAATTTAAAGAGCTTCTCGCTTTTAAACACTCCCGTGAGCAATCATGGGAGTGTTTTTTTGCGCTTGCAAGCGCGAAGGCGATAGTTTCCTCTTGCCAAAGGGAGCGTATTTGCGTAGATTGATTACGTGTGTAAGGAACCAACGGTCAGCTTTCCGGGTCCGGAAATTCGCGTGGATTTAGGAGCATTAGCCCGGAACACAACAAGCATCCTGACCCGTGTTGATCCCCGCGGTCTCTTAGCCGTCATCAAGTGGAATGGGTACGGCCACGGTTTGATTCCGTGCGCTAAAGTGGTAGACCGATCCGGAGCGGCAGCGTTTGGAGTAAGCTCTCCGCATGATGGCGCACAACTGCGCCAGACTGGAATAACGAAGCCGATTCTGGTGATGACGGACTGGGTAGGCAAGCCCCCGTCCCTGTTTCTGGACTGGGATCTGGAAGCGGCTGCCACTTCCTGGTATAAGGTGGAGTACCTCGAAGCGGTCTCACGTAAGTTCGGGCGCGCGATTCCGACACACGTTAAATTCGACACCGGATTAGGCCGGGTGGGGATTCATCACTCCGAGGCCGCTGCTGCTCTGCAGAAAATCAGCCGGATGAAGCATCTGAACGTCGTGGGAATATACTCCCATTTGGGATACAGCGGCCCACAAGACAACAAGCACGGCCAGCGGCAGATTGAGATTTTTCTCAAGATCGTTCGGCAGGCGAAAAATCTTGGGATTGAACCGCGGTGGATTCACCTTGCGAACTCGGCTGCGGCGATAGCTATTCCTGATGTTCCGGGAAATATGGTGCGCACGGGAATTGCCCTGTACGGCCAACCAACTACAAAAGACGTTTACGAGTTACTCCCGCTTGAGCCAGTGATGACGCTGGCGGGGCGCATACGATCCGTACGGCGGGTGCGGCGGGGTCACGGATTCCCAACACCGCATTTCTGGAAAGCACCCATGGACGGCTGGGGAGCTGAAGTGGGATTGGGTCATTCCTGCAACTATCCGCGAAGTCTGGTGGGAAAAGCGGATGTATTATTCCACGGGAAGCGGATACCGCTGGTGGGATTGATGTCGAGGGATTCCTGCTTTGTGTTTACAGAGGAAGATCGCCCTGATATCGGTGAGGAAGTTGTATTCTGGGGAAAGCAGGGTGATGCCGTGCTGTATTTGTATGAACTCGCGGCACACATCGGAGCCTTGCCTTACGAATTGCCAACCTGGCTCTCCAGCCATTGCACTCGGGTATTCACTTCGGATAGCAAATAATGTCAGAAGACACAATTTGCTTAGGAATTGATTTCTAACTAATTACAGCCCCTCGGGAACCGGAACTCGGTTTTTGGGGTATACACGAAGCGTCTTTGAGGTCGGAGTGTCCCATGAAAAAATACCGGATTACTGGAGAAGGAAAGAAAATGACGAGATTCGTCGCGCTTGCATTGGCCCTTCTTATGCTGGTCTCGATTGGATGCGGCCAGAGCAAGAAGGCAACTCCCAAGAACGCAAACAAGCTGGAATTCACCGTGCAGGACGTGAATGAGAAGACGGTGGATATGCGGCAGTATTTGGGTAAAGTAGTGATTATTGATTTCTGGGACACTTGGTGCGGTCCTTGCCGGAGGGAAATTCCTCATTTCAACGATTTGTATGCCGAGTATGGAAGTAAAGGTTTAGTGATTGTGGGCGTCGCCTTTGCCAGGCAAGGTAAAGATGCGGTGAAGCAGTTCACGACCAGCCAACCGATCAAGTACGTGAGTACGCTGTTTAATGAAGAAGCTCAGAAGCAGTTTGGATCTCCGACCGGCATTCCGACAACTTACATCATTGATCAGCAGGGAAACATCGTGGAAAAAGCCGTGGGGTATCGGGACAAGGCTTTCTTCGAACAAAAGATTAAGTCCTTGCTTAAAATTTCCTAATACGAACCCCGCGCATCCGGAACGATAACTTACTATAGGAAAATAGCATGAGCAAAGAAACATCTTCCAAAGCGCAGCACGTGGATGATGCACAATTCGGCCCAGCGATTCAGCAGAACCCGCATGTGGTCGTGGATTGCTATGCGGATTGGTGCGCGCCGTGCCGGATGATCGCCCCGTTCATTGAGGAACTGGCCGGCGAGTACGAAGGCAAAGTCGCATTTTTAAAGGTTGACGTGGACAATGCTCCGAACGTGGCCATGCAGTACGGCGTGCGTTCGATCCCGACACTACTCTTTTTCAAGAACGGAAAGCTGGTGGATCAGCAGGTCGGCGCACTGCCTAAGCATAACTTGAAGCAGCGTGTGGAGAGCTTGCTGGGTGAGTAACACACGATTGACAGTCCGACCCTAATTTGAAAACGCCCCGTTTGCCGGGGCGTTTTCATTTATCGGATTATTCTATAGCGCGCGGAAAAACCGCTGCCATCGCGGAATGAACCAGTGAGCGCGATCCAATGAAAGTGCCACGGCAATCGCTTCTCCCGCGATACTCTCGCCCGGAATAAAGCCGATATATCGAGAGTCCGCGCTGTTGTCACGGTTATCCCCCATCACAAAGTATTGACCCGGCGGTACGACAATCTGTCCGAACGTCCGCCGCGACATGATGCCGTGTGTAAGCATAACCGCGTGTGTTTTCCCTGCTAAATCCTCGCGTAAAAATTCGTAGGGATGTCGCTCTTCATAGGGAATTCCGGATATGGCAGCCGGTTCCAGCGGTGAATACTCCAGCGGTTTACCGTTGATAAATAGCTGGTTGTTCAACATGGCCAGCGTGTCACCGGAAATTCCGATGACCCTCTTGACCAGCCGAACGCCGTCCGCAGGCGAACGAAAGACCACCGTCTCGCCGCGCGCGGGCTGCGACCAGCGGGCCAGCCTAACGGAAGTAAAAGGTAGTTTAAGATCGTAGGCCAGCTTGTTCACCACGACGCGATCTCCCTCGAGAATTGTGGGTTTCATAGACCCGGTGGGAACATCATACCAATCGGCGATGGACGACCGTAAGGGTGCCATAATGGAGATAATGATGATGAACGGTTTTATCCATTCCCTCCACCACCATGCCCAGCTATAGCGCTCCCGTTTGGAATTTTGTTCAGATTTCATGCTTTCACCCTGACAAATCCTGTTGCTTGCTCTTTGGACGGCATAAACCGCTAATTTGTTCCCAAATCGGACATAGAAATAAAGAAAGGCGCACCGTTCGGCACGCCTTTCGTCATAGTGAAGTGAAGAAACCTTACACTTTCTTCTTACGCATGTAGTTCAGCGCACCGCCGGCTTTAAACCATTCAATCTGTTCGCGGTTGAGGGATTGATTGAGCAGGACTTCATCCTGACCGCCATCCGCGTGTTTCAGCACCATTTTCACTTGGACACCCGGAGCGAGATGCGCAAGATTCAAGAGGGAAACGCGGTCACCTTCGTGCACTTTTTCATAGTCGGCAACGTTCGCGAACGTGAGCGGCAGAATGCCCTGCTTTTTCAGATTGGATTCGTGGATGCGGGCGAAGCTGCGGGTGATGACCGCTGCACCGCCGAGAAAACGCGGCGACATCGCGGCATGTTCGCGCGAAGAACCTTCGCCGTAATTTTCGTCGCCGATGACCACCCAGCGTAATCCCTTAGCCTTCAGATCGCGCGCGACTTTAGAGACATCCATTCCGGCTTCACCGGTCAGCGGGTTTTTCACTTTACCCGCTTCACCTGTGAAAGCATTGACCGCACCGCTGAACATGTTGTCGGAAATGTTATCAAGATGTCCGCGGAAACGGAGCCACTTGCCCGCCGGAGAGATGTGATCGGTCGTGCATTTGCCTTTCGCTTTAAGAAGCACGGGCAGGTCTTTGTAGTCTTCCCCGCTCCACGCCTCAAACGCTTTCAATGCCTGCAAACGATTGGATGCGGGATCAATTTTCACGTCTACGGCTGCGGTATCCGTAGGAGGAGCCAGATAGCCTTCTTCATCCTTTACGAAACCTTTCGCGGGAATTTCCGGCGCGGGCGGCGGCGGAGTCAATTTGACGTTGGTTCCCGGAATGGGATCGGACAGCGGATTAAAATCAATCGTCCCGGCTAAGCTGTAAGCAACCGTGATCTCGGGGCTCGTGATAAACGAAAGCGTAGCGGCGCTGCCGTCGTTGCGGCCGGGGAAATTACGATTGTAGGAAGAGATGATGGAATTGGTTTCGCCCTGTTTGACGTCGCTGCGCATCCACTGGCCGATGCACGGGCCGCAGGCATTGGCCAGAACAATCGCGCCGACTTTTTCCAGTTTTTGCATCTGGCCGTCGCGCTGAATCGTGCCGTAAATCCGATTGCTGCCGGGAGTCACGTAGAGCGTGCAGCGGGCCTTGAGTCCCTTCGCTGTAGCCTGCTCGGCGACATCGGCGGAACGGCCGATATCTTCATAGGATGAATTCGTGCACGATCCGATGAGCGCGCTCTTGAGTTCGAGCGGCCAGCCATTTTCCTTCGCGGCTTTCGGCCATTCGGAAATGGGACGGGCGGCATCGGGACTGTGCGGTCCGACCACGTGCGGCTCGAGTGTATCAAGATTGATTTCCACGACGCGGTCGAAAAATTTCGCAGGATCTTTGAGAACTTCGGGATCGGCGGACAGCAGATGTTTGTGCTTTCCGGCAAGATCGGCGATGGCCGCGCGCTCGGTGTTGCGCAGATACAGTTCCATGCGCGAATCATACGGAAAAACAGAAGTCGTGGCTCCTAATTCTGCTCCCATGTTAGTAATGGTAGCCTTGCCCGTACAAGAAATGGATTCTGCGCCCGGGCCGAAGTATTCAATCACCGCATTCGTACCGCCCTTGACCGTGAGAATGCCGAGCAATTTCAAGATGACGTCTTTCGGCGAAGTCCAGCCGCTCATTTTTCCCGTAAGATGCACACCGATGCGCTTAGGCATGAGCACTTCCCACGGCAATCCGGCCATGACGTCCACAGCATCCGCACCGCCGACGCCCGATGCGAACATACCGAGTCCGCCCGCGTTGGGCGTGTGCGAATCCGTGCCGATCATCATGCCGCCGGGGAATGCGTATTGTTCGAGCACGACCTGATGGATGATACCTGCACCCGGTTTCCAGAAGCCGATACCAAACTTTTGCGAAACCGTGCGGAGGAAATCGTAAACTTCACGATTTAAATCCTGCGCATAGGGCAAATCGTCTTTGACGCCCGTTCGCGCCAGAATCAGGTGGTCGCAATGAACGGTCGTGGGAACTGCCGCGTGCTGGATGCCCGCGGACATGAACTGTAAGAGCGCCATCTGCGCGGTGGCATCCTGCATGGCCACGCGGTCGGGTCGGAGCTGCACATAGGCTTTGCCAGGAGTGAGGTCGCTCGCGGCGGGATCATCAAGGTGGCCGAAAATCAATTTTTCCGCCAGCGAAAGCGGGCGGTTCAAGCGGCCGCGAATAACTTTCAGCCGCTCTTCGGTTTTCTGGTAGACTCCCTGAACGAATTCAGGAGTGGATTCAACACGGATCATCGAAAACTCCAACTATGTAAAAAGACTTGTTGTCACTTGAGACGCGTGCTTTGCAGATATGCGGGTCACTTTAGCCGACGCGATACTATCGTGTGAAAATACCATACTTTTATCTTCGCGACATAAATATCGCGAAGTTGACCTATAGAATGCACTTCAGTGTTTTTCAAATTTAAAGTCCTTTGAATGATTATATCGCCACCATGGGATAATCAACCATGATATGCTAAAAAGAATAAACACGCCAACAATTGAGAAAAACAACATAGGACATTCAAATCTAAGAAGATGAGCAAAGTCAAGAATAAAAAAGCAAGGCAAAAGAATTGCGATCAGCACTACTGTGAATTCAACCCACTGAGTTAAAAATACGGACCTGCCTTTCCGATATTTCTCCCATTCATGCAAAGCAGAACGATTGCATTTAGAATATTCAATTCGAGTATCGTCCGTAACATCCGCGTAGACGGCATCACATAAAGCAGCGATGTACTTGACATGGCCACGTTGTTGACGTCGAAAGGTAATGATTGATTTTGATAAGAAAAATATTACTATGGAACCGACACCGTAAAGTGCGAACAACCACTCTCTGAGATTTAAAAGTTCTTCATTCTTTTGGAGACGCAGCCCCAATAAAGCAATCACAATAACGTAAAAGCGATCTATAAGTTTTGCGCGAGTATCATCGAGCCAGCGATATTGTAGATAACTTTGAACGTATTCTTCTTTAACAATATCAGAGATGGCTGCCATTTGAAGCTCCTTTCGTTTGCATTAATTCGTTACTTAATGAAAAGCACAAATGGAACTTACTCGCTGCAAGTGGGTGCCCTCACCCCTTGCGGCGTTTGGTGTTTCTAAATCTCTGTTCTAACGTCTATGATTCCGAGCGGCGATCTCAAGATTTCGGCAGGGTTTGGAAACCCTGCTCGGCGGATGAAGATTCCTGGAGGGTCTAATGACCCTCCTCGACGAGCAGATTTCCATCGTTTACAACACGCGAGAGAATCTCTTGCGGCATTCTATTTTTTTATCGCGCAAACCACACTCGACTCATCCACCTCCTCGATGCGGATATCGAGGGCGAGGCCGGAAGTCAGAGAACGGAAGTCGTCAGGAGTGAATGTGATGGCGGTGAAGCCGTCTTTGCTGACGATCACGCCGTTGCCGGTTTTCGCTTCATCAATCTCGCCGATCAAACCCTCCGAAGCCTGAAGGCGGAACCACTCCAAGCGGTCATTCCAGAATTTTCCGGAATACGATGAGAAGAAAGCGACCCCGCCGGGCTTAAGAACGCGCAGACTTTCTAAGATGAGCGAACGCGGATCATTGTGAAAAGCGGAGATTCCATTTTGGATACAGACGACCGTATCGAACGAATGATTGGCAAAGCCGAGATTCAGCGCGTTCATCCGGAGCAGCCGGCAATCGGGCTGCTCCACGCAATACTCGCGCGCGGCTTGCAGACTGCCAAGCGACGTGTCAATTCCGACGGCATCCCGCACTTTACGCGCCAGAGCCTTTAACACTCTGCCGTAGCCGCAGCCGAGTTCCAGAACGCAGTCGTCAGCACGGAGATGGTCGAGAACAAAATCTATCTCCGCCCGAAGGTATTGCTGTACGCGCGGCGGCGCGATTTCATAGCAGCGTTTAAGCTTTTGTGCGGACAGTTTTTCGCTGTAATAATCGGCCGTCGTACCTCCTATTGCTCAGAATAGTCTGCCCGACGTCGTCCTTGATTTTCTGTTCGTCAGGTATAGGGCTTATTCCTTAGTCAGAGCACTGATCCATTCTGCCGTCGTCATCACTTTGCTGAACATGGACTGCTGAACCGTGAGAATCGCGCGGTGAAGATCTTCCGCCGAAACAGTACCCGCATCGTTCGTCAAATTCAACGTGCCGGTGGCATCGGAAAGAAACTCTACTTTGTAGCCGCGATGGAAAGCCTGCCGGGCGGTGGTGTCGCAGCACATGTGAGTCATGTAACCGCAGATCACGACTTTTTCGATTTTTTGCGAGCGCAGCCAGTCTTCGAGCGGCGTGCGGGTAAAACTGCCGGGAAGATTTTTTCAATCAACAGATCGCGCGGGCGGGATGCAATTTCCGGCACGAGTTCCCAGCCGGGACTGCCTTTGCGAAAAACAGGAGCTTCGGGATTGGGAACGCTGTGCTGAATGACGACCACGGGAATGCCGCGATCTCGCGCGACATCCATTGCTTGCAGGATATTCGGCAAGGTTTGTTCACGATGCGAGATGGGACGCTTGCCCGTGAAATACTCGTTTTGAACGTCAATGACCAACAGCGCGGTTTTCACTTTGTTATTCTCTCCCGTCTCTGACGCGGATCATAACTCCAGTCATCAGTGCAATATGTTGAGGTCCAGATGGGACGCGGCGGTTCGAGCGCTCGCCATAACATTTCCTGCCAAGCGCGATCGTCAAGCCGGCCGGATGCATGGTAGTGAAATTCATAAAACGAAAATACACCGCCGCGCGTAAGATGCGGTTTGCCGTTGATGGGAACAATCACGAAAATCCTGTCTATATGACCGACGGCAACTTCCAGACAACTGTCCAATGTGGTGTGCACATCAGCAATAATGGCAATATCCCGATCGGGGCCGGTTACTTCAAACCAACCGCGGAGACGGTCGCGTTTTTGATCTGTCGGTTTTCCCTGATTGTAAACCGGTACGTTGCGTTCCAATCCAATGATAGAAATCAACAGCGTTTCCATTTCCGCACCGATTTTACGAATGCGCTCATATTCATCGTATGTCAGATCATCAGCGGCCAGCTCCTTTCGCGATACAGAAGTAAGAAAATCCAGAAGATTTCGATACGAACCGCATATATCTCGCATATCGTTATCGAGATAACCGGATGATTCCAGAACATCTTCCGTCTTCGTGACAAGCGATGCGAGCTCCGTGTAGAGACCAGGCGTCGGTTCGACATAGCCCTTCGGCTGTTCTACCTCTTCGTGACCATCACCGCCCTCGGCCCAACTCTGTTCAGCGTAGAGGATCACGTCATGACGCGCTTCCGCCCAACTGGCCAAAGCCGTGGTGAGCTGTTTGTCGGTCCATGCCGGATTGCGCATAAAGGCCGGGAAACCTTCGTGCTTTTCCTTCCATAAATTTGTCAAGAGGTGAAGCCATCCCGAATAAAGGTTCCGGTTCCAATCCGCTGAATCCAACTTCGAGAATTCCTCGACGAGTTTGGCGCGACGCGGCAGATACTCGTCCCAAAGTTGCGGCTGTTTGAGCGAATCATCAAGGATAGTGGCGGCGCGGTCAGACCCCAGCACCGCCATCACATCCAAACCCGACGGCCATGGGCGATGACCAAAGCTAATCAGCTTCTGCATGATATAGGTGTCGGGCATAAAGCGCTGCCCCATCATCCGGAATTGCAGGCCATCGGGAATACCAGCCGCCTGCGCTTGGATGCGCGGAAGCGGATGTTTATCGACGAGCCGGTAGAGCTTGTTTAACCCCTTGGCGTCAGCGAAATCCTCAAGCGTAGCATCCGTGCCATAAGCCTCGTCCATCAAATTGCGAAACTGATACGGAGTCAACGCGTTGCTCGAGCCGACATAATGATCGGTGATGGAGTAAATAGCATCCCATAAGTCTATCAGCCGCACACTGTCTTCCCGTTGGATAAACATCATTCGTGTGATGAGCAGCGCTTGCCGGATTTGTTCTTCGGTCTTCGAATCATTATATCGGAATGGAAAGGGTGACCGTCCGTACCACATCATGACGCGGAAATACTGCTGGAGTTCAGGCGAGCGGTCATAATGTCCGCGCGGATTAAACTGCGTGTAATCCTGTTCAAATGGGAAAATGCCGGACCGCGTACGCTCGGCATGGGCTTCGATTTTACCCAGTTCTCCGGCGATCACCGATTGTATTTCGGGCGAAAGCGTCGTATCGGCTTCGGAAATCAGCGCGGCGGCGACGCCGAAATACTCGACGTTCTTGCGGGCAGCCTCCCGTAAACTTGAATCGTGTATCTGCACGTAATATGATTTCGATTCTTCCAAAGCCGCAATCGTGAGATCACGAACCGCCGGGAATAAATATTCCGCTTCTGCAACCCGCAACGTGAAATCGTAAAACATATGATAGATGTGCAGGATACAATCACTGGTTATAAAGTTCGCAATCCGCGGACTCTCGCCATAATGCGAACTCTCGTACACATGGAAAAACTGCTGACATCTGTCGGGAATGACAACAAATCCGTTGGCGAGCAGTTTTTCCTCTTGCGCGGAGCTGAAAGCGGGCAGTTGTCCCCGCTCACGATAAGGTAATTCCTTGAGCATAGCGTTAAAATTGACAATCTCGTCTAAACTGCGTATTACATCACCCCGTGCCGGGTTAGAATCGCTCTGCCCGAATACAAAAAAGGGAACAAACCCGACGACGATTGCGGCCCATAATAAGGATTTCATGCTTACCTCGCATTTATCACTAACACGCGGAACGTGCCGATAAAATCCCTTGCACGCCGGATTACTTCTTCTTTCCCTGCGCGGCCACGGCTTCGGCGGCACGCTTTACTTCCTCGGGATCACCGAGATAGTAGCTCTTCAGCGGCTTGAGATTGTCATCCAATTCATAGACCAGCGGAATTCCGGTGGGGATATTCAGTCCGACAATATCTTTGTCGGAAACATTGTCGAGATGCTTGACGAGCGCACGGATGCTGTTGCCGTGAGCGGCGATGACTAACCGCTTGCCCTTCAGAATTTCCGGTGCAATCTCGTTTTCCCAGAGCGGAAGGAACCGTCTGAGAGTATCCTTGAGACATTCAGTAGCCGGAAGTTCCTCCGGAGTCAGATCGCGATAGCGGCGGTCGCGCCCCGCCCAGCGTTCATCTTTTTCGTTCAACGGAGGAGGCGGTGTATCGTAGCTGCGCCGCCAAATCATGAACTGCTCTTCTCCGTAGGTCTTGGCGGTTTCCACTTTGTTCAAACCTTGCAGCGCCCCATAATGCCGCTCATTCAGCCGCCACGATTTACGGACCGGAATCCACACCAAATCCATGTTCTCAAGCACAATCCAGAGCGTGCGAATGGCGCGTTTTAAAACCGACGTATAAGCCATGTCGAAAGTCAGCCCGCTTTCCTTGAGCACTTTGGCCGCCTTGCGGGCTTCCTCTTCACCCTTGTCGCTGAGATCAATATCGGTCCATCCGGTGAAGCGGTTTGTTCTGTTCCAAAGGCTTTCGCCGTGGCGTATAAGAACCAGAGGGATCATGGGTGTTTCCTTCGTGGAGTAAGAAGCCGGTCGGGTTGAATTACGCAAGAAATTTTGTACTAATTAATCATTGAATATTGTTAAAATTTCGCACTCTTTCAAGAACAATCTTTGTCTTGTTCTACGTATTATTATTATTGAAAATACGCAAGCGGAATAGTGCATTACCCTGCCGGACGGATTTTACCGCGGGCAAGAGATGCGGCCACACCGGCGGCGCACAAAACAGCAAATAGGATGAACGCCAGACGGACACTCTGAAGAAAGAGAGGATAAGAATCCGGACTGATTTTCACGCGGCCGATGACAACGGCAAAGATGAGCATGGCGATGCCCATGCTGAAAGTTTGCCCGACAAGCCGCATCGTTCCCAGCACGGCGGAAGCCAAACCGTAGGATTTTTTCTCGACGGAACTCATTACGGCGTTGGTGTTGGGTGAGGAGAAAAGACCAAAGCCTGATCCGAGAATGACCAAGGCGATGACAATTAATGTCAGCGGAGTATCCGGACCCAGAAAAACAAGCAGAACTAATCCGATGGTAGTCAGAGCCATGCCGACCGACGCAACGACTTGCGGCTCGATACGGTCGGAAAGGTGGCCGGAAATCAGAGCGAAGACCGTCATCACAGCAGGTTGAGCCACGAGAATCAGGCCGGCATTCTGCGGAGTCAGTCCCTTAATATACTGCAGGTATAGACTCAGCAGAAACGTGACGGCAAAGGTAGCACTGTAATTAATTAGAGCCGCCAGATTGGAAAAAATAAACGCTGTGTTTCCGCGAAGCAGCTTGATGTCAAGGAGAGGACTGTCGGCTCGGGTTTCCCATTTCACGAATAAAAAAATTCCGGCCAGTCCCATCAGAATAAGCAGCCCTCCCGCCAGATGAGGCAGTGAGGAAAAACCATAGATGACTCCCAACAGAGTCAGCCCATAGAGGAAAGAACCCGTCAGATCGAGTTTTTCTCCGCGCGCGTCCGCCCATTCTCCCTTGAGTTTCCTCACGGTGAGCGCAAGAATAAACAATCCAACCGGAACATTCAGATAAAAAATGCTGCGCCACCCGAGCTGCTGCGTGAGCAAACCGCCCAAGAAAGGGCCGAGCGAAAGACCCAGATATACGGCGGCGGTTGTAATTCCGATGGCTTTGCCTCGTTCCCCCGGAGGATACACGGAAGTCAGGATAGCCATGCTGGTGCCGAATGTCATGCTGCCGCCGATCCCTTGCAGACAGCGGCAGGCAATGAGAAACCCGCCGGAAGGAGATACGGCAAGCAGCAAGGAAACCAGCGTATAAATTACCGTGCCCCAAAGAAAGACTTTTTTGCGCCCGAGAATATCCGCCATGCGTCCCGCCGGGACCAGAAACATAGCGGCAGCCAATAAATAGGCGGTGGTTATCCAGCCGAGGAGGACGGCATCCATTCCGAAATCGCGGCCGATAGACGGCAAAGCGATATTAACGGAAGAAGCCATCGCCGGCATGAGGAAGGAAGATACTGCGGAAATGAGCAGCGTGGAACGTTTGGTAACGGCGTCGTCCAAGTGCATCTTCAGTTACGCGGGATTAATTTCCCTCAGCGGATGATTTTCGTCAGTTCCTGAATGGCTTTTTCTTCCCAAGCACGAGCTTCATCCACACAGCGGGCGGCATGGGAACGGCATTCACGGTTCCGCCAAAGCGCGAGAAAGTCATCGGGAACCGACGATATAAAACCGTGATGATCGAGATTCCACGTCGGGCCAAGAAACCGCGACCAATGCCGCCATGCATCCACACATTGCCCGTAATGGAAGGCGGCTTTTGTGAGGGCCGCGCGCTCCGCTCCGCCGAATCGCGGAGCGTTACGCTCGAAAAATTGCTGCAGGCTGATGCGCGAAGTCCACTGCGTCCACAACGCTCGTCCCGTCCACGGCGCAAATCCCTGATGGCAGAAATCCACGTCGAGATCGGCCAAATCACCGGCAAAACGGCGGTAAGCTTCATCTCCCGAAGCACAGCCCGCTAAATCCGGAGTATGCCAATTACGAATCGCGCGGCGCGCCGCTGTACGAACCAACTCCGTTAATTTTTCCATCGTTCGCGGCGCGTTTTCCATAACCACTAAAACATTCCCGTCATCAAGCGGATACCGCCAATAAGTTCGTTCGCAATCCGCCAGTGAAATGGTTTGTTCTGCCAGCCGCGCCTGAAGCCGCGCCGTAAGTATCTGCGGTTCGGTGTTGGGTTGCTTGAATCCGAACACCAATAACGGTTCGCGAAATCGCGCCAATGCCAGCCGTCCTTCATGAATCCAATCGCGAAGAACCGAATAAGCGATAGACGGCCCGGAAGGAATGACTTCCTTCCACGTGACATCCAAAGCGCGAAACAATGTATCGGTCGGCGGAACAAAAGCCAGCCACGCGCACTCCGGATGTTCACGCGCATAGAGAAATTGCGTCGCGTGACCCGACAGAACATCCGCTTCACAATAGCTGATATGCATACCCGCGGAAAGCAGCAAGCCGTACAGGCCGAGAATATAATCAGGCTCAACTCCCGCGGGAAAGTTGCGGAGTTCTTCCAATGCGGCCGGATAGCCGTGAACGAACCGTATTGAACCGGTGGATTCCATAGGGGCAAGATACGAAATCCCCTACGGAAACTCAAGGCATGATATTGTTGTACAGCCGTACAAAGAGTTGTGTTTATTGTACAGCATTTGCGAAAACGAATTCCCTGCTGCCAATAAAAAAGCAAGGTCGGGAGGACCTTGCTTTGCGCCATCCGCCGGGACAGCTTAATGGCTACGGCTTTATCTGTTCACACTTTTCAAGTACAAATCACATTAATATCACAGCCGAGATAGTCAGCTGCCGGGGATTGACAAAAATAATATAGGCCACCCTCGTTTGAATGTCAAGATCGCGATGTTTTCGAAATACCCCGCCCGGTTCCGCCGCCCTCCAATCCGAACCACTGCAAACATCCTGTGTTAGAATGGATTTTTTACATTTGTTCCGGACATTGCATACTCTAAAACCTGTGGTGTGCCTCCTTCAACAAGTTATATCACAGGCTTGGCGGTGGGTCAGAAACATTGGATTTAACAAAGAATTAACGCCGGACGCCTTTGCGCGTTGCCGGGAACGTCCGAAACATTTGAGTTGTATAATGACATTGGACATCGTATTTTGAATGTCAGAAGAAGAAAGACCAATCAGAAGATTAAATACAATTGCAAACAACGGAAAGGGAGACGCACATGCTCAGCAAAAATATGGTGATGGCACTCAATAGTCAGGTCAAGCACGAGTTGTACTCGTCTTATCTCTATTTGAGTATGTCTGCTTACTCAGACAGCCAAAACCTTAAGGGATTTGCCCATTGGCTGCGGCTGCAGGCCGACGAAGAACGCGAACACGGCTTGAAAATTTTCGACTATTTACTCGCAAACGGGGCCAAAGCGGTACTGGAACCCATTGAACAGCCTCCCGTGGAATTCGGTTCACCAAAGGCTTTATTCCAGAAAGTTCTGGAACACGAACAGAAAGTGACCGCGTTAATCCACAAGCTCTACGAGCAGGCCATGGCCGAGAAAGACTATCGCACGCAGATCATGCTGCAATGGTTCGTGACCGAGCAGATGGTAGAAGAAGAAAACGCGCAGGAAATTCTATCCAAGATCGAGGCCGTGGAAGAGAAAATGAATGCGATCATGTGGATTGACAAGGAACTGAAAAAGCGCGGGGAGTGAATTCACAATCCCGTCTAAATTTCGGCAACAGCAAACCCCGGCTCAGCGCAGAACCGGGGTTTTTTGCTGCATGCATACGACGTGCGGAGAAGCGCCGGATGCTATGAACTTAGATGCTTGACCATGCGATCATGGTCCTCCGTACGAAACGCAAATCCGGATTCCAATTAACTGTCCGGAATGAGATCGAATAGACTAAATAATCAGAAAGTCCCGGCTTGATATTTTTCCCAGAGCGGCTCCCAGTCTTCGCGAAAGACGGCGATCAGGATTTCGTCCCAATAACGGCCGTCGCGGAAGTATTGATCTTTGCGGCGGCCCTCTTCATGATAGCCGCATTTTATATTGTACCTGAGACTCGCTTCGTTGAAAGCCAATGCCGAAGAACAGATTTTTCGCAGATTCAGTGTGTGGAAGGCATAATGCAGCAGCAGCATTTTCGCATCGGAACCATAGCCCTTGCCTTGATACTCCTTTTCACCGATCAGTGTTCCCGTATTAGCAACGCGATCCCGCCAATTCACACCGAAGAGTCCGATATTGCCGATCAGCTTTCCATCGTGAGTGACGACACTGAACATGAACGCGTTCGGGTCTTTCCGGTATTTCTCGTACCACTCGCGTTCATCGTGTTCGGTCATGGGACGAAACTGCAGGGTATTCCGCGCGATCTCCTGATCGTTGATCCATTTTTGCCAATAAAGCAAATCGCGATCATCGAGCGGACGGAGGATAACCTTCTCACCCTTCATGAAGACGATTTCCGGTCTGTCCGTTTCACTCATGGCGCAGGGCTTCGATAGGATCCAGTCGGGCGGCTCGAATGGCCGGCCACATTCCGAAACCAATGCCGACCATCGAACAGAAGATAATCGCTAAGACCACGGAGCCCATCGGAACGGGAGCGGGATATTTCAATTTGGCATTCACGAAAATTGCAATCACATACCCCAATACGATGCCGATGGCTCCGCCCGCTTCGGAAAGCATCACCGATTCGATCAGGAACTGACGCAAGATGGAAACGCGCGTGCCGCCCAGAGCTTTTCGCAATCCGATCTCGCGGGTGCGCTCGGTCACGGAGACAAGCATGATATTCATGATGCCGATGCCCGCCACCAGAAGCGATACGGCCGTAACGCCAAAGGCCGCAAAGCCGACGGAAGCGGTCATTTGCGTGAACGACTCCTGCAGCTGGCTGGGAGTCCACAAACCGAAATTATTGGCCCGTCCGGGCTTGAGGCCGCGCTCGGAGCGCAGCACTTCGATCACTTCTTCCTGAGCTTGATCAAAGACTTCCGCCGACCAAGCCTGAATCGTGAGGTTGACGCTGCGCTCCTCACCCCATGGATATCGTTTTCCATAAACCCGTTCAAAAGTGGAAAGCGGAATCCAACTGTAAGTATCCTGACTTTCGCCCAGCATGGACCCGCGGCTCTCGAAAACACCGATCACTTCGAATTTCTGAGCATCCACGCGGATGGTTTGACCGATCGGATCCACATTCTCGAACAGGGCCCGCCGGGCTTCATCGCTGATAACGATGACATAGCGCGCGGAAAGAATATCCTGCTCGGTAATGGGTCTTCCCTGTGCGACATAGTATCCGTTGTTATCCCCGAATTCGGGAGATCCGCCGGCGATTTGCTGGCGGGCGTTGCTTTCCAGCGCGCCGCGCCGCAGAACATGCCCAAAATCCCATGATTCCACACCGACACGGCGAACGGAGGGACATCTCTCGCGGATGGCATCGGCGTAGGATGCTTTAATAATCGGACGAAACTCGCGGCGGCGATGCCCGCCGAATCCCATCTGGTTATCATATCGCTGGACCTGAAACACATTGACCGCCAGCGAATTGCGCATGTTTTCATCGAGTGAATTCTTGATTCCCCCCAACACCGTCATCATGCCGATAATCGTGGTGACACCGATTACCACACCAATGAGTGTGAGAAAGCTGCGCATCTTATGAGCGCGCATGGCATCCAGCGCCATCTGCAATGCTTCCCACAGTGAAGCCAAAATTAATCGGGCTTGTTCCAGCATGACTACTCCTGCCTCAGCGCTTCAATCGGCGAGAGTCGGGCCGCCTTCATGGACGGATAGAGTCCGAAGAAGACGCCAATCGTGGCTGAAAAAGCAATCGCGAGTCCGACCACCCACAAAGGCATCGAAGTCGGAATGAAGCTGTTCATCGCCTTGCTGCCCGCGTAAGCCAGTCCGGCGCCGGCAACGCCGCCGAGTGAGCAGATAATGGCGGATTCAATCAGGAATTGCCAAGCCACCATCCAGCGGCGCGCTCCGAGAGCTTTACGCAAGCCGATTTCGCTGGTTCGTTCGGTAACCGAAACCAGCATGATGTTCATGATGCCGATGCCGCCCACAAGCAGGGAAATGGCGGCAATGATTACACCGCCTGCATAGATAGTTCCCGTGAGCTGGCGATACAGGTTCATGATCATGCTTTGGTTGTTAATGCCGAAATTGTCCGCATCCAGCGGTCCGAGTTTGCGCAAACGACGCATGATGCCGCGCAATTCCCATTCGAGGTCTTCCACCTGTTCGGCGGAATGCGCTTTCACAACAATTTCCGTATCCAGATTGCGCGCAAAACGCTTCTCGAAAGTGCCGAACGGGATCAGCACGAACTCATCCATATTTTGGCCGAGAAACCGGCCCATCTTGGCATTGACACCGACTACCCGGAATTTTTGGCCGCCGATATCAATGCGCTGATCCAACGGTCCGGTTTGTTCGAACAGGCGATTGGCCACTTCGGAACCGATGACAACAACCTGACGGTTGCGGCGCACTTCTTCATCCGTGAAAAAGCGGCCTAAATCAATCTTGGCCGAATTGGTCACCAAGTAGCCTTCGGTCACTCCCATCACACTCACGCGGGTCAACCGGGAACTGCGGAATGCGACCGAACGCGACGTTTCCGCAATGGGACTCACCGCTTCCGCCAAAGTGGACATCTGGACGAGTTGGTCGGCGATTTCGGGTTTCAGTCTTGGTCGCTTCAGCATCGCGCGCCAGTTGTCGCCAAACCAGTCCCAACGGGAGACATAGACGGTGTTCGACCCTAAAAAACTGAGCTGGTTGGCCACCGACCGGTTCAACCCAAGGATAATCGTCACCATCAGAACGACGGTAGTCACACCGATGAGAATGCCCAGCGTCGTCAGAACCGCACGCAGTTTATTGGACAACAGCGCGCGAAACGAGATCCGCAGTCCTTCTCCCAGATCCGTGACGAAACGCATGGGGGGCTAAGCTCCGCGAATTTGGTCGGATTCGATTTTGCCGTCGCGCAAACGGATGATGCGGCGCGTGTGGCGGGCGATGTCTTCCTCGTGCGTGACCAGCACGATCGTGTTTCCGGCTTTATAGATTTTTTCGAAGATCGCCATAATCTCTTCGCCGGTTTTGGAATCCAAATTACCGGTCGGTTCATCGGCCAGAATAATAGACGGATTGGTCACCAGCGCGCGGGCGATAGCTACACGCTGCCGCTGTCCGCCGGAGAGTTCATTGGGATTGTGATGCATACGATCGGCCAGACCCACCGCATCCAGTGCCTCTTCGGCGCGGCGATGGCGGATAGACGCGCGCACTCCGGCATAGATCAACGGAAGCTCCACGTTATGCAGAGCCGAGGCGCGCGGCAGCAGATTAAACGTCTGGAAGATGAAGCCGATCCGGCGATTGCGGATGTTGGCCAGACTTCCATCCAGGAGTCCGAAGACATTTTCGCCCGCCAGAAAATAATCTCCGGCAGTGGGTGTATCAAGACAGCCGATCAAATTCATGAGAGTGGATTTGCCCGAGCCGGAGGGTCCCATGATGGCTACATACTCATTACTGCCGATGGCCAAATCCACGCCGCGAAGAGCGCGCACTTCCTCCGATCCGACTCTATATATTTTAATCAGATTGCGGATTTCGATTAAGTGGCCGTTGGGGCTTAAACCTGTATTTCCGTTGTGTTTCATTTCTTCGATTCGCCGCGGCGACGATTTCCCTCGCCCGGCTCTTTGATCTGCAAAACGTTGGATTAACCGATTCAACGTAAAAGTGAAAAGGGAACCGTAGTCTGAACTCTTGGAATTATTTCTCCATCGAATTTTTTTCAAGATCCCTGACGCGGGATTCCAGAGCGCGCAGCCTGTCCAACAATTCCTGCCGGTTATTCCCTCCGCGCAGTTTTTGGCCGATCCATTCCGGCAGATTGAGCAGCTCAAAGAGAATGAGCAGCACAATCATCCCGGCGATAGCTATAATAACGTTCCACATCGAAAGATCTCCGCGATTAAGCGAGCACGCACATCCTTCTTTATTGTCCAGAGAACAATCCGGATTACTTTCTCACACCCTGGGGCGGGACATCCATTTTCTTGATCCGCACTTTCATGCCGTTGGTTAAATCGCGGGCAAGAATGCGATAAGGACCGCTGACGATGGAATCACCGGCGGCAATCCCGTCCAAAATTTCTATATGCCGATCCGAACTCAATCCCGAACGCACCGGTTTCCAGACTACGGAATCGGCAACAAGCAGGAACACCCCCTGCTCGATTTCCGAACGAACGGGTCCGCGCGTTGTGTCGGCCGTACCGGCTTTAACCTGTTCGGCAACTTCGCGTGAGGATTTCGCTTTTTCCTTTTCCTTCAGTTCGACAGCCTTGCCCATCTTTTTATCGCGCACGGCCACACACTGCAAAGATACCGAAAGCGTGCTGTCGCGGCGGTCGGTGGCAATGTCCACCGTAGCCGACATGCCGGGACGAATGCCTTTGACCGAATCGAGGATCGAGACCTTGACGTCAAAGTTCTTGCCTTGCGAAGCATCCTGCAGGCTTTTCGCGCTTGCCGATTGTGAAATCTCCGCCACCGAACCGCGGAAAGTGGTATCCGGAAAAGCGTCAATCTCAACGGAAGCGCTGTCTCCCAATTTCACTCCGACGATATCGTTTTCATCCACTTCGGCGCGCACCTGCATCTTGGAGAGATCCGCCACGATCAAAATCACATCTTCCTGAAACTGAGAGCCTAAAGTCATCTCGCCGATTTCCTTGTTCAGCCGGGAAATGATGCCGCTCATCGGAGCGTTGATGCGGGTCTTGGAAAGACTTTCGCGAGCGCGTTTTTCTTCCGCAAACGCCATGTCGAGTTGGCCGGAATACAGTTCGGCAGCCGCCAGGGCGGCATCTAAATCCGATTGTGAAGCCATACCCTTGGAGACCAATTCTCGAACACGGCGAAGATCCGCTTCGGCCTTTTCCTTTTGACCACGGGCAGACCGCAGCCCCGAAGTAGCCGATTCCAAAGCCGCAAGGTAGGTCTGGGGATCAAGCTCCACAAGGAACTGCCCCTTCTCTACGCTTTCCCCTTCTTTTACCGTCAGTTGAACAATACGGCCGGGAATTTCAGCAGAGACTTTCACCTGCGTAACCGGCTCTACAGCACCTGTTGCGGAGACAGTGGAAACTAAGCTGCGTATCTGCACCGCTTCCACAGTCACTTCGGTGGGCTTGACTTTCTTCTTCTGTACTGAGGCGTACCAACCGAAACCAACGGCTGCGAGGACAATAACGGCAACAACGATAATCCAGATGCGCTTCTTCATGGACGTAAAAGTTTGTTATTTAGAATCTTACTTAGCCGCATCAAAGATCCGAAGCCCACTTTGCAAACAGTATCCCTCTCAGGCGGCCTGTTCATGGGATGCGACCAATCCGTGAAATGTTGCATCCTCGTGGCCAATTCACTGTTTCATACAGTATTGTCGGATATAACTCACGGCTGAATTTATGTTGTTAGATCAAAACCTCGATTGGTATTTCCCTTGCAACGAGGTCAATGGAATAATCCATATTGAACCGTTGCAGGGAAATTTAGGCATGTCCTCCAAACCGATCTCCCACTCAGAACTGATTGAACCACTGCAGAGTTTTCTTGAGTCGTTTACTCAAGAGCTTACAGAACAAAAGTTTGTGCCGGCTTTCCGGGACGAACTCAAGCGACTGTTGGCATCTCTGGAGAATTTACAACAGTCGGAAGACACCCTGCAACAAATTGCCAGAGGAGTGGACCGCCTGCGGGAAGTTTTCGCTCCTGCCGGGACGAGGCTGCTCGAAAGCGTCAAGGACCTGGAAACGGTCATGCGGGGGCATACCGACCAGCTGAAGGAACGTGCGGAGGATGTCCTTAAGGACTTGCTGCAAACGCACGAACAGCTGGAAACGGCAATGCGCAGCGAGGCGGGCTTGCTGCAGGAACAGACCTCGGCCAGCCGCGAAGCACTGTCAAGAACCATCGCCGAGATTGAAGGGCGTCTGACTTCTCTGACTTCGCACGTGGACGGATTGGCCAAACGCGTAGAAAATGAGAGAATCGCTCTGTGCGCCGCTGCTCCTGAAGCCATGTCGGGCGGGGCAGCCCCGGCCTCAGCCGCTTTGCCGGCAACAGTCCGTATGGAATTGCCGGATGATCTGCGGAATCTGATATCTCACAGCGAAGAATCGGTAACCCGCGAACTGGAACGTTATCACGAAGAGATCACGGGCTGGTTGAAGCAAGGGCGTACCGATGAATCCGAGCGATTGTCCAAACTGGATCACCGGATTACGGAAGCGCTCAGCTCCGTGGGTCCGCGAGTTCAGGAAGAGTTGGAAAATGCGGTCAGCCGCTTACGCGATCAGATGCAGACTCTGATTTTGGCGGAAGTGGAAACGCGAACGGTCCGCGGCGAAGGTGCCGCCGGGGGAACAACCGCATCCTCCGGAGACACCGCGGCGGCCATCACCGCCAGCGAAACGCGCATTCTGCGGGAAATCGGAACCCTGCAAAAAGCCCAGAAGAGCGATAATGCCGAACGCATTCTGCGCGAACTCGTGCAGGGATTGGAAGAGGCGACGCAGAAATACGCGGAGCGAGCCACCGCCGACTCGCAATCGGTGCGGGATTCGTTGACTTCGCTGCAGCGTATTTTCTCACAAGTTCGGGATGCGGAGCAGCAGAACCGCGAACAGCTCGCCGTCGTGACCAACGGCGTGGACACCATCGTCAAGGGGCAGCGCGAACACCATCACGTGGTCGAAGAGCAATTGCGCGCGACGCAAGTCCGGCTCGATTCACAAGTCCGCACGTTCGAGCAGAAAGCTGAAGAAGACCGGCAAATGTTCGGTCAGTTGGCCGCGGCCATGACGCGGGCGGAGCAAGCGGCCACGTCAGCCACGGATCTCGCCATGACGGACAGCCGGGCGCAGCGGGAACGAATCGAAATCGCACTGAAGGATCTGCGCGAACGGATTGAACGAGGTCTGAGTACCGACTCGGAGCGAACCTACGAAACGCTGCGGCAAATCGCGGAAGCGTGGACGGAGGCTTTGGAGGCGCTACGCGAATTCGTATCGAAAACAATCACCGGGCGCACGGATTCCATTGTCACGCGATTGGAAGGAATCGAAACGCGGCTGGCTGAAGCGGGGCAAACCGGCGGTTCGGTGCAGCGCGAACTCCAGAATGAAATCAAGCGGACGGGATCGGTCTTCGACGAGCGGATTCAAACCTTGAAGACCGATTCGGATGCATTCGTTCAGGCGATCGAGACACACGTAAAAGCGGTATCGTCGGAAGTAGCCGCGCTGCGCGCCAAGCAGGATCAGTCGCTGGCAGTTTTGAAAGAGGCCATTCGGGCGAACTACGATGAAAACGCCGTGCGGCTGAAAGAAGTCATTGAATCGGCGTATGACAGCTACGCCAAACAAACGGCGGCCGTGCCGCAGGCTTTGGACCGCGTCGTTCATTTGGTGCAGTCGTTGAATCAAGGAGATCAGATCGCGCTGCAGACTGTGGTCAGCGACACGAAGAATATTCTGAGCCTGTCCAATGAAAAGTTCGAGCTGCTCGTTTCCGACAATAACGCGATCAAGAAATTCTTTCCTCTGCTCGACCGGCGGTTGGAAAAACAGCAGGCCGAGTTGGAAATGGCTCGCAAGGCGCAAGTCCGGCAGGACAAAGAGCTGTCCAACGTGCAGGCCGCTCTGACGCAGAATCGCGACTGGCAGGACGAACAGATGCGGGAAATCCGCAGCGACCTCAGCGGTCTACAGACGCAAACGGGCGAACGGTTCGAAAACACACAGGACGATCTCAGTCAACTTAAGGCGGATGTAAGCGCTCTGCACAACGAACACTTGCCTTCGTTCCGCCGCGAATTATCCACGCTGTTGACATCGAAGTTCGAGTTCATTGAAAATACCCTCCATGAACGGCAGGAAACTCTGCGCAAAGAGATGGAGGAGCGGCAAGACGCGGATCGCGCGGTTTCCAAGAAAAATTTCATGATTCTGGCCGCGCTGATCGCCGTCTCCATTTTAGTGCAAGTGGTGCTGCAATTAACCCGCACTCCGGGAGCCGGACGGTGAGCGAAACCACACCATTCCGGAATACCGCGGAAGATCTTATCCGTCTGTGGGAAACTTGGGTGGAAGACGTCCAAGAGGATTCCTACCGCGCTCAAATTCCTCCGCTCTTAGAGCTGCAAACGATCTGCCGGGAAACGGGCTGTGCGCTTCCCGAGCTGGACAGTTTCGCGCGGTTGAAGGATCGTCCACCTGCGTTTTTATTCTGTGGAAACGATGAAATACTGGCGGCAGACGTCGCAGCCGTATTCGGTTATGAGGTGCAGTTTCCCGGAATTCCGGAAGAAAAAGTCATCTGGTGGGTGGAAAACGGTGAATCTGCAGAAATCAGGCTGATTCACGGAACCGTGGAAAAAGAAGTGTCCCGCTCCACGCTGGCCGCTTTACTGGAGCACAAGCTTCCCGGAAATGAGACACTGGTCATTGAAGAGCGGGAGCCGACCCCTTCGCGATGGCGGTTTGTATGGCTGCCGAATGCCCATCACTGCCGGATACCGGATGGGATTCGATGCGAGAACGATATTTTACTGGCGCAGAGGGCGGCATTAGTGATCCGCGAAGGAACACCAGAACCGCTTCGTGAGGCACTGGACGAGTTGGGGCAGAAACTGTGGCTTGTCTCGAAAGATGATCTCAGCCTCCCCGCCGACCGGAAGAAGCTGCTCGAGGAGATTGCCACGCTGCCGAACGAGCGGCAGCAGGAACTTGAACTGCGGTTGAGCGCAACCTGGCGATGGCTCTGTATCCGTCTGATAGAACAAATCAGCGAAAAACGGCGGCTGTATAAACAAGCCCTCAGCCGGTTTGAAGTCGGACGAGCTTCAGCCCGCCATCTGCTGGAACAGTATAAACGAAATTGGACCGGCGGCATCCGCACGTTGACTCAGACGCACTTGCAGAATCGTGTTGCCGGTGCCGCGTTTGCGTCCTTATTGGATGCTCAAAAGCCCGGACCTCAACCGGATACGTTCCTGGCTGTAATAGCCCTGCCCAGCTTATGGGTAAAAGTGGATGAATACCTGACGGATCAAATGGCCAATCTTCTGGCCGGGCTAAGCGGCTTGGCGGCCAAACTGGAATTGCATCGGATCGGACTGGGTGAAGCCAATACCCATTGGAGTTGCCGTGCCTTGGGACCGCTGCTGGAACGTCAACTGAAAGAGAAAAAGCTGTTTCCTGCGGACAGCGGCAAGCGCGGCGGCTTGGTCGGCAATTTAACAGGGCGAAAACAGGCCCTGATTGAGGATAGAAAAAGCCAGATTTCCCGCGGCTCACGCCTTGTGATGCAAACGATAGAAACCGAATTCGTCAATTGGTGCGGCAGCTTTATCAGCAACGTGGAAGCCGGAATTACCCTGCAATTAACCGCATCTCTGGTCAATCGGGAGTATCCCGACCCGGAAGGACTCCAAACCGCTTTAGAAGGTTTAGACCGGCTGGAGACTGCCATCCAGCGGCGGCGGGAATCCGCCCGAAGTCCGGAAGCCATAGCCGCCGAGTTGCTGAATACGATGACGCAACGCCGGTGGATCCCTCTCTACCAGCCCCGGTAGTCCTTCCCCCTCCCTCTTCCATTCGAAGTCCTTGATTTTCTGCTTGATTTTAGCGTAATTGACGGCGATAAGTCGAAATGGAATGCCGTTCAATGCTCAGATTCGTGCGTTACATCGTGGTTGCAGCGGTCGTGCTGCTGTCAGGCACAGCGGCACGGGCGCAATTCTCAATCGAGGATTACGACCGTTGGCAGGTGTACAACGGTTGGAGAATCTGGGTGATCGAGCTGCCCGGCATTCACAACTTCGGTCGCAGCGATCTGTTAACGGTGATGGCAACGGAACAGCCCTCCTGGTCACGGCGCTATGTACGGATCGGCCGCCGCACCATGTTCTACGCCGACAATTTCGCGGCGGATCTCTTCCGGGTTCGCAACTTCTATCGGCGCGAGGGGTTTCCTCATGCCGAAGTGCACGGCTACGTCTTCCCGGACGAGAAGCACAAGGAAGTCAAGCTGAAGATCGAAATCAGTGAAGGGCCGCCGCTAATCCTGGAGAGTTGGCGGATGGTTTTCGGCAGCGACAGCGGGGCCGGTGTGGATTCCGCACGATGGTCCCGCTCGCTGGCCGTTAAAATCGGCAAACCACTGGCCCTTTCGGATTTGCAGAGTTCGGCGGATACGCTCGCTCACAAACTGCGGGTCATTGGCCATGCCAGGGCGCGTGTCGAGTTTCAAGTCCTGGCGGACAGCCTCCGCAACACGGCTGCCGCCACGTTTATTCTCTATCCCGGACGTTTCTGCTACCTCGGAGCGACACGGATTACCGGCTTAAAACAGGTTACAGAGAGCACGGCACGCCGTGAATTGGCTTATTGCAAATTCGATCCGTTTTCCTCGACCAAGCTGGAAAAAACCCGCCGGCAGTTGGTTAAGCTGGAAACCTTTTCGCATGTCAGCGTCAAACCCGATACGGCGACACCGGGCGATACCTTAGCGGTCTATATTAAGACCGATGAAGGGCGGCGGTATCACGTTCGCCTGGGCGGCGGATATGACACGGACGTGGGGCGGCGCGCATCGGCGGATTTCACCGATTTGAACTTCTTCGGACGGGGCCGCCGTTTTACTTGGAGCGGCAGTTATGCGGATATCTACCGCGCGACGGAAGCCCGGCTTTTCTGGCCGCACACCCCCTTAAATGCCATAGATATTACCGTGGCTCCGAAATGGGATTATAAGGAAGAACCCGGCTATCGGTTGGAGACTGTCTCCGGGACGACCATCTTTTCTTCGGAACCGCTCGACTATGTCAATATCTCCGTTTCGAATGAAGTCGGTGTGGCGCGGCGTAAGGATGTTATTTCCGGTGAAAAAACTCGATATACGAAATCCGTGGAGACGTTTTCCATCGGTTGGGACACGCGGGATCATCCATTGGTACCGCGAAAAGGTCATTTTGTGGGAATGACTTTGGCCGAATCCGGAGCAATCTACCGCACGGACTTACGATGGTGGCGGGCGATTTTCACGGGACGCGTGTTGGTACCGGCAACCCGCTTTACGATTCTTGCGGGAAAAACTGAGTTCGGAATCATGGGTCCGCTTCACGATGCCCACACTACGCCTATTGAAGAGAGATTCTATCTGGGTGGTCCGACCACGGTGCGCGGGTGGAGGCGGAATCATCTTTCGCCGCGCGGTGTAGACGCGGAGCGAACACCGGTCGGCGGGGATTTCAGTCTCTCCTTGACCACGGAAATCCGTTACAATATCTGGGGACCGATCACGGCGGCGGCCTTTTGCGATGCGGGCAACGTGTGGAAAAATAAGGAAGTTTGGAAGCCGTTTGACCTGTATCCGTCGGCGGGAGCAGGCGTGCTGTTCGTCACGATGTTGGGGCCTATCCGTCTGGATTATGCGTTTCAACTGCGTCCCAATCCCTATCACGATAAATCGTCGGCAATCCACTTCTCGCTCGGAACTCCGTTCTGATGTTGCGCGCAGTCAAATATCCGCTGTGGGCACTGTCAATTCTCGCGGTCATCATCGTGATTGCGATAGTGTCCTTGCTCACGGCCCCGGTGCAGACTCGGATTGCGCACTATGTGCTGCGCGGCGTAAACGAGGCGTTCCCCGGCGATATCCAATGTTCATCGCTCAAGCTTACGCTTGGGGGACGAATCTCTGTTCGGAATATCCGGCTGACGGATGAAGCAGGCTTGCAGGTTCTTAAAGCAGATTCGCTTGAAGCCCGCGTCAATCTGCGCGCACTCCTGCACGATTCTATTCACGTGCGCACGGTCAACATCCACGGCTTGCAGATTAATGCGGAGTTGGATTCCGGCGGAACATGGAACGCACAGCGAGCGCTGGCATCGAAGACCACCAAGACTGCTCCGAAAACTACAAAACCTTCAACATGGATCATTCGCATAGACTCAGCGGCGATTGTCGGCGGTGCGACGCGGGTGGCCACACCGCAGGGGACATGGTTCAATGCATCGCAGTGGAGTTTAAGCGGGCACGGCAATTATAATGAACAAGCGGCAACCGGACAGATCGCGTTTCATGCGCCTTTATGTTTCGATTTGAATGCGGCGGCATCCGTCCGTCTGAGCAATCCGGTCATTCCGGAAAGCGTTTTTGTAAATCTTCGAGCGGACTCTTCGTGGTTGGCATCGCTGCCCCTGCCGCTGCAAATCATGACGGGCGCGGATATTCAAGCATCCTGCGCGGTGCGGGATACCGTGTTAACAGCGTCTATTCAGGCGGATCTTTCCCAAATCGGAAATTTCAATCTCACCGCAACCGTACCCTATCCGTTAAAAGAATATGGCGGACAAGCTTCCATAGAATTTGCGCACATCCAGCCCGGTTCGCTGACGGGGGACAGCACGCGACAAGAATACAGCGGTATTATCCACGTGCAAAAATCCGTCACGAAGGATTGGATGAACGGATGGACGGCGGATCTTGCGCTGCAAAACTCTTACTACGGAAAGTATACGCTCGATGACGCGAATCTACACGCGTCATCGCATGATTCCTCCGCCGAAATTCGAGGCCGGTTAGACACACAACACGGCAGTGTGGACGTGGATCTCAACCTGAAAGGTTTTGATCCGAAGCACGCAGAACTCGACGCGAAAATTCATGCCCGAAAACTCGACTTGCACTATTTTCTGCCGGTAGTTCCTGATACGTTAACTCCGCTGTCCGGCGAGCTGCAACTGCATGTCAAGAATTTCGATGCCGCGGCAATCGAAGCGGAAGCGGCGGTAAACCTCTCGCGCTGCGCACTCGGGGAGTATTCTTTGGATACGCTGTTTTTTAAGGCACAGGTGCGCGGCAATGCATTTTCAATTGACACTCTCGCCGCTGCGGGATTGGGCGGTCGAATCAATATGCAGGCAAGCGGCGAACGAGGCGGCGGCTTGAGCTTTAGCCTGCTTGCGGACATTCCGGATCTTCAGGAAACGCAACAAGCGCTTCGGGGATTGCTTCCGCCGTTGGACACGTTGGGCGGATCTATCCATGCGAATGCTGCAGGATCAGCCAGTCTTGCCGGAGACTCGATCTCGCGCTTGGAAATCTCCGCCGATCTTCGATTGCGCAAGACCCGGTTCGGGAATTACTCCGTCGAGCAAATGGATATGGATATTGCACGCGCCGTGCCGGACAGTCTTTTCGTTGAAAGCGATATGTCCGCTCGCGGGATTCATGCTGCCGGACAAGTGATAGATTCCATTCAACTCGGATTTGAAGGCACACCGGAACGGATGAAAGGCAAATTACACGCGTGGGCAAAAGCCGATACGATTGATATAGCTATAAACTTCGCGTTGCAGCGTTCCGTCGCGGAAATGGATTTGATTCTGGATTCGCTGTGTGCCGAAGCATACGGAGTGCCATGGGAAACGGAAGGAGCAGTCACCTTTTCCCTGCAGGGCAAGCAGCTTGGCATTGACGGATTGACCGTGCGTTCCCCGGTAGGCGTGGTGCGGGCCGCGGGAACCGTGGAAAGCGGCGGTGAACAAGATCTCACTATGGAATTCTCCGGTTTCAAGACCGGCGAACTGGCGCGCATATTCAAACTGCCGTTGCCCGAAAGCTGGGTCAATGCGCGCTTGCAGATCACCGGGCCGGACACCGCTATAACAGGTGACATCAGTATATCCGCCGACAGCATTATCATGAATGGTTCGCCGCTGGCAGATCAGGTTGTCTGCCACGCATCGGTGGATCAGCGTCAGAATGTAGTGGACGGATTCGTCATCTGGTTCGGAGATACGCTGACATTTTTCGCGGGACAGCTTCCCGCACACTTTTCTCTGGCGCAAGGTTTTGTGCTTGCGGACAGCCTGCCGATGGACGGACACGTAAGACTGCTTCCTCAGCCCGCCACCAAACTGAATCGCTATATGTCCTTCGGCACCACTTTAGAGGGCATCGTAGACGGCGACATCACCATTGGCGGAACCGCACGCAATCCCCAATGGTGGGGCGATTTTTCGATTCAACAGGGGAAATATCGCGATGCGCGATTTGGCGTGAATATCCATGATATTTCGATAGAGGGGAATCTTACGGGAGACACGCTGCGGATTCCGCGCTTCGATGCCACTTCAACCGGAAAAATAACCGGCAGCGGCTGGGCCGTCATCGCATTTCCCCTGCCCTCCGAACTGCATTTGGATTTGAATCTGGACAATTTCGAGGCGGTCAACTCAGCAACCATGGCTATTCGCGCCAGTGGAAATGCCGCCGTAAACGGACCGCTGACGAAACTTACGGCAGACGGGAAAATCAAACTGCCGGAAGTTCTCTATCGTATTACACAGGCGACAAGCAAACAAGTTGAAGAGGTTGACCTGCAAGCGGAGCTGGCAAAAATGCGCGGCGATACGACCAAAGCACCGTTTTTGCTCTCCCGCTTCTACCGCCCGATGGCTCACGCACTGCAGTTGGAACTGCCCGGCAACTGCTGGCTGCGCGGCGGCGGAGTCAATCTGGAATTGTCGGGCAACCTTTGGCTCTATAAAGATCCGGGCGCGACACCCACGATCAACGGCGAAATAAATGTGCTGCGCGGCAGCGTGACCTTCTTGGGAAAAGAGCTGCGTGTTACGGAAGGAGTCGTCCGTTTCGACGGCCCGATTAACGATCCCGCGCTGGACATCAAGGCGGTTTATCCTCATCCCCCCGAACGCGTCAAGGAAATCACTCTGCACGTCTTTGGCAGCATGTCCCGCGCGCAGATACAAACTGACGGAACTTGGTCGGACGGAACGGAAATGACCGATATAGATATTATCGGAGCCTTGACTCTGGGTTCGGTTGCGCAAAGCGGGCTGGACATGGCGGTGGCCAAAGGCGAGTTGACCACTACGCTTACGGAGGCTGCGACCAGCCAGCTTTCGGGCATGGTCGGCAATTTAGCGGGCATTGACATGTTCGAGTACCGTCCCGGCAAGGGCGGAATTTCCGACCTGACCGGCGGCACGCTGGAAGTGGGAACGTATCTCACCAATCGCTTGTTCATTCGCGTTCTGCAGCCGATTCAAACCGTTCAATCCGGTCAGCAAGTAACCGTGGAATACCGTCTGTTCGATTGGCTAAAGATAAGTGCCCGGCAAACCGGCAAAGAAAGCTCCTCCTTCGATATGTACCTGCAAGTGGATTGGAGATAAATGCTCCTGCGCACATGGATCATCGTCCTTTTTATTGCGATCAATCTTTTCGCAGAGGAAAGAATGGTTGTGCGCCATATCGAGTTGGAAGGTCTCCGCTTGACCCGCACATGGGTCGTCGAGAGGGAACTGCGGTTTCAAACCGGCGATTCCGTTTCAACGTCCGACCTCGATGGAGCCCGTCGCCGACTGCTGAATCTTTCGATCTTCAATCACGTGGAAGTGCAGGCCGACTCCGCAGGAAACGTACATGTTCAACTGACTGAGTTGTGGCCGCTCTGGCCCGTGCTGTCTTTCGAATTTACGGAAGGTCAGTTCACAGACGTCATACGGGATCCGGAATCTATCTCGGAAAAAGTCACCATCTACGCGGGCGCGCAGCATATTAATTTTCGCGGCAACGCCGCACAGTTATTCGGAATGGGACAATTCGGCGCGGCGCAGGGATTTCAATTGGGATACCGCACTCGATGGTTGTCTTCGAAGCGAAAGTTGGCCGTTCGGCTCGCTTTTCAAAACCTGCGGGTCTCCGACCGTCATGCGTCGGTTTTGGATTCGACGCGGCGTATGCGCGATGTTCGCTATGGCATAGACGTCAGCACGCGCGAAGGCGCGCCATCGCGCTTGGGATTGCTGCTGACTTACAGGGGAATTTTACAGGAAGATAATTTCCCGGCGCAAGGACGACACGACCAAACGGTGTGGTGTTCGCCGTATGCCGTGATTGACCGCCGCGATCTGGAATGGTATCCGTCGCGCGGAGCACGCGCCTCAGTGGGATGCGATCTGGTGTCGGGAAACATAGGATTTGTCCGCTCGGCTATTGATCTGCGCGGCTACCTTCCGTTGTCCTCCGGTTCGCGCCCGTGGATTCTGGCTCTGCACGGCAGCGCCGCTACGTCTACATCCAACACCCCGGCTTGGGCGCATTTCTATCACGGATTCAATTCCGGACTGCGCGGCTATCATAATGAAAAAAGCGAATCGGCCGGATATCTCGTCGGAGCGGCAGAACTGCGATTCCCAATCACGCGCGAAACCACATACGATCTCCCTATGTTCGGAAAATGGGGACAGAAATTGCCATGGGGAATCTCCGGAATGTTGTTGGTGGAACACGGCGAATTGACGCTGGACGGTCGCCTGCTGGAAAGACTCGGATTCGGCGCGGGATTTTATATACGCGTTCCCTATTTCGAGATTCTTGAACTCAGCGCCTCGCTCAATCGCGAGGGAGATACGGAATATGTCATCAATACGGGCGTTCACTTTTAACAGTTGAATGATGTACGCATTATTTCGTAAAATATTTTTTCTGCGGGATGCGGAATCGGTTCATGAAACCGTTTTGCATCGGCTCGAACAATTACAGCGGAGCGCGGCTGGCCGTTCTGTGATCCGCATGATGGCGGGATCAACGCCATCACAGCCCGTGGAAGCCATGGGGTTTCACTTCGCACATCCGCTGGGAATTGCAGCGGGATTCGACAAGGACGTACGCGTTGTGTTTGCCTTGCAGGAACTCGGATTTGCGTTTGTGGAAGTCGGAACGATTACTCCGCGGCCTCAACCGGGCAATCCCAGGCCGCGAATCTGGAGATTTCCCGAAGCAGAGGCTCTGGTAAACGCTCTGGGATTTCCGGGCGAAGGAATGGAAGCGGCGGGGCGGCGCTTGCAAGCGTTACGCGAAGGCGGTCTGTTGCGAATTCCGGTGGGAATCAATATCGGTAAGAACGCAGATACGCCTGCGGACGAAGCGATCAGCGATTATCGTAAAGTATTTGACCATCTGTACGAGTTGGGAGATTACTTTGTCGTCAACGTATCTTCTCCCAATACGGCCGGATTACGCGATATGCAGGCCGTCGGAGTGTTGAAACCGTTGTTGTCTCCGCTTATCGAATATAATTCAGCACGCGCGAACAAACCGCTGCTCGTCAAAATCGCACCCGATTTGGCTGATGAAGATGTTTCCGCCGTGGGACGGCTGGCGCGTGAGTTGAATTTGGCGGGTGTGGTTGCGGGAAACACGACTATCCGGCGCGATCTCGTTCCGCGTGCGGCAACTTTGGAACGCGGCGGATTGTCGGGAGCGCCGCAGTTTCCCCGCACCGTTGAACTCGTAAGAATATTGCGCAGCGAACTTACGGCGAGTCAAACGATCATCGCCGCAGGTGGAATCTCATCTCCGGAACGCCTGCAGCGAATTCTTGCTTGCGGAGCGAATCTGGTGCAAGTGTACACTCCCTTTATCTATTTAGGGCCTCACTGCGTGAAGAAGCTGCTGAAGATATAATTTTTTACGCGTCACGGTGAGATAAAAAAGGCCGGATCAAACGATCCGGCCTTTGCGATATCTGTACGCCGAGAGATTTATTTGATCTTCCCGGTCTGCTTGAGAAGTCTTTCCATCTCGTCCACGAGTTCGCCGAACTTCTTCATTCCGGCCTCAACAGCGTCCGGCTTGGTCAGATCCACACCGGCATCCTTGAGCAGATCCAGCGGATACTTGGAAGAACCGGAGGAAAGGTAGCCGATGTATGCCTCATGTGCACCTTTCTCTCCTTTCAGCACCTTTTGCGAAAGCGCCTGCGCGGACAGGAAGCCCGTGGCGTACTTATAGACATAGAAATTGCGGTAGAAGTGGGGAATGCGGATCCACGTATAGGCGTATTGCGGATCATACACAAAGTGCGTGTTGACGCTAACAAGGTTAGATTCGCCGCCGACATGGTAAGTTGTGTCACCGATTTGCATCGTAACCGAAGTATCTCGAGTTGTTGGATCAAAAGTCTCCTTATAACTAAAAAGTAGGTTGCTATCGTCAGTGCCAGAGCTATCGTCAATGCCAGGGCCATAGAATTCTTTCAGCGTTTGCATGTACATTTCGCTCAGGCTCTCCGCGGTAAGAGGCTCGCCCGCTTCGGCGGCGCGATGCATCTTAAGTTCGAAATCAGCAAACATGACCTGCGTAAACACCGTGCCGCGGAAATTGTCAATATACTGATTCACCAGATACAGACGTTTGGCCGGATTCTTCTCCGTCTTCAGGAGATGATCCATCAGCAGGGCTTCATTGAACGTGGAGGCGACTTCCGCGTTGAACAGCGTGTAGCCTGAATAGGTATACGGCTGAGTCTTATGGCTGTAATACGTATGAACAGCATGCCCCAATTCATGCGCCGTTGTGAACATGTCGTCCAGCGTTTCGTTGTAATTGAGCAGCATGTAGGGATGGCTCATGAACGTGCCCCAAGAATAGGCGCCCGCCTGCTTGTTCTTGGTCTCGTAAACGTCCACCCAGCGGCTGTTGAATACTTTCGCCATAGCTTCGCCGTAATCCTTGCCCATTGGGGCCATGGCGGTGGTGATTGTAGTGACAGCCTTATCGTAAGGAACCGTCTCGCGGGTTTCGGCGATCAGCGGAGTCACCATATCGTAGCTGTGAATGAAATCCAATCCCAGTGCCCGCCGCCGCAGATCCACGTACTTTTGCAGCGCACCGACGTTTTTCTTCACACTGGCCACAAGGTTTAGAAAAACCGTGGTATCAATGTTGTCCGCGTCCAGCGACGCATGCAGAGAAGAGTTGTAATTGCGGGCTCGCGCATAGAACACGTCCCCGGCCATGTTTCCGCTCATCAAAGCCGCCGCCGTGTTCTGATACTGCATGTACGTTTCCAGCAGCTTGATGGCGGCGTCACGGCGTACCCGCTTGTCGCTGCTTTCCATCAGCATGAACGCGCGGCCTTCGGAGAGCTGTACGTCGTTGCCGTCTTCATCTTTCACCGTCGGGAACTTTATATCGGCAATGCGCAGCGCTGTGTTCGCATTGGTCGGGCATTGGGCTACGTTGGAACTTAGCGCCAGCAACTTTTCTTCGGCGGGGCTTAGAGTGTGCGCCCGAGTACGCAGTTCATCGTCAATGCCGTGGCGATACATCGCCAGTCCGGGTACTTCTTTGTACCATTTCTCGAACGTCGCATCGGGAATGGATACCAATTCGGGTGTGAACCATGAGGCCGCTTCGCCGAACTGCGCCGCCAATGTCTGAATGCGATCTTTGAAGCCGGTGTATTTCTGATTGCGGGTATCCTGATCGAAAGACATGCCCGCATAGACTTGCATATTCTCGACTTTCTTTGCCGCATCTTCCGTCAGTTTAAAATAGGCAAGCATGTCGGCACCCGACTTGCTGATCTTGCCTTCGTAACTCTTGATCGAGGGAATCATGCCTTCGACAACCTTAAAATCGGCTTCCCAGGCGTCGTCGGATTTGTAGAGAGCGCTGAGATCCCATTTGTACTTTTCGGGGATTTCGCTGCGTTCTTTGATTTCCTTGGTTTGCGCCAGCGCAGATTCCACACTGATGAGCAGGAACGGCAGCATCAGCGCCAGAATAATCCAAATCGCTTTCGGGCAATACAATTTCCGCATGGTTTTCTCCTGAACGATAAACAGGTAGGATGAGTATGACGTGTGCATTATCAGGGGTGCTCGGTGGGACAAGCGAACCGGGCATGGCTTAACAATAATTTGATTAATCAACGAGAGAAATGTTGCACCACCCTCATGGTATGGTCAACTACAAAACATTCAGAATGTTAGAAACCAATATAAAGCTGATTAGAGACGGAGTTGTTTGTCAAGAAACAGAATACTCCGTTTCCAGCCGTCCGATATGGCTGAGTTGCTATAGCTCTCCCCGTAAGCGGGATCGGCAAAATCGCGTCCGCCGGGAAGAATAACCGTTTCCACACGTGCACCGGCTTGAACCAGCGTCTGGTCGAAAGCTTTAATTTCCATGCGCGGATTCTTCACATCGAAATCGGTGAAAACACCCAGTACGGGCGCGGCAGTCCGTCTTAGAACATCCGCAGCCGGTAAAACGGCACTCTGCCAGATGACACAAGCCTTCAGTCTTGGCGTTTCCGCAGCCAAACTCAAAGCGAAGTTTGAGCCGTAACCGAAGCCCCAAACGGCAATACGATTTTTCTGAACGATGGAATCCTTCAGCAGCGCCTGATAAGCTTGCCGCGCGGCATTTAACGATTGCTCCGGCTGAGCCAGTTCGAGATAGCGCGCCGCCTGTGTGATATCCGACGTGGCATCCCCCTTGAACATATCCACCGCCAACGCAATATAACCGGATGCGGCTAAAGAATCACAATATGCGCGAATCGTACGATTGAGTCCGAATCGGTCATGCAGAACCAAGACGGTAGGATGCGCGCCGACTTCCGGAGGCGCGGCTATATAGCTGCCCGGAATGTGCGTCAGATAATCCGTAAGCTGCGGCAACAGAGTATCCCAGAACCTGATAATTTTCGTACGGATCGAGTCGCGAGCGGAACCTTGAACTTCGGAATCATGACGGATACGCACTTGCGTACTATCGCCCATACGAAAAAAATCTACCGTGGCGTGAGTATTTTCCCCGGCAACCAACAGACCGAAAACCAAGCTTGCCTGACGATTCACGATCTCGTAGATTCCTTCGTAGAAATCACCGCTTGCGTAACTGAAGCGCCAGATTCCACCCTCCCGTGCATCTACGGTTACTCCCGCAGCTCCGCTCCATTGGCGGATTTGCCAGTCCGCAGTGAAAGCGTTAAAAACCTGCAAAGGAGAGGCGGGAACGGTTATCGTGTGTTCCACCACCGTTTCGGCACATAAGGGCATAAAAGCCAGTAATGTACAAAAAAGGGACAGTATGACGGATTTCATGGATTCTCCCGAATTGAAAAGAAAGTCTTCGGGAAATATACGAAAGCGAAGGGAAAAAGGGAAGGGTCTGGGCTATTGGACTAAATCAAGGCGGACGAACTTTTCCGAAGTCAGATCAACGGTTTTGGGGGTAATTTTTCGTCCCTGGGCATCTCGCAGCAATACCACAATCGGGTAGTGCGGACGTTCGGAATTGGACTTCATGACCGCGCCGACCATGCCGATGAGGTGCGGATTCGAACAATCAACGATGCTTACCATGCCGCCAACGGGAAAAATGGAAATCACTTTCGCGAGCAACGCGACGACTTCGGAGTTAAAAACCGTCCGTGCCCGGCGCAGAATTTCCACCAGCGCCGCTTCGGGAGACAGAGGGGATTGATTATGGTGCGAAATATAATTGTCGTAGACATTGGCCACGGCAAGAATCTCGGCGAACGGGAAAATATACTTCTTGGTATCGTGTCCGTTCAAATACGGTTTTTCATTCCGTCCGCGAAGTCCCAGCGGGTAACCCAAACCGTCTTGGCGTTCGTGATGATGCAGGATCGTCGTCTGAGCCATGAACAGGCGGTCGGTGCTATGCGATAAGAGCTGCTGACCGAACACCGGATGCTCGCGCATCAAGAAGCGCTCGTCATCGGTATACTCCGCGGCAGGCTTGGCGATCAGCGTCGGAAATGCAAGCTTGCCCAGATCGTGGAGAAACGCTCCGGTCCCGATTTCCACCAGATCCCGGCGGCTGTAAAGCAGGTGACGGGCAATGAGCAGCGTCACCAGCGTGGTATCCACGGCATGTTCGGTTCGGTAGCCGGTCCGACTCTTGATTAAAGTCTGATTGAGGATTTGCGCGCTGGAATCGAGAATCTCATCCACCACCGACGTGATTTCGGACGTCACATGATCCACGTCCACCACATTGCGGAATTCGGAGGCTCTTTCGATAACGACTCGCAGCTTCTCGGGCGGAATATCCTGACGGAGCGACGCCGCTTCGGTCACTTTTTCTATCGTGCGGCTGAACGCCTGCGTAACCCGAGATCGCGCTTCATCGGAAATGATCTCCTCGGGAATGATGTCTTCCGTTCCTTCCTCGAGGATGTAGATG
>Ga0105104_10000273_pt1 | contig 39369 bp, 45 predicted proteins | sample PPLLaktember2015_3_FD_87034 | JGI IMG/M metagenome (GOLD analysis project Ga0105104, IMG submission 87034) | Freshwater sediment microbial communities from Prairie Pothole Lake near Jamestown, North Dakota, USA - PPLs Lake P7 Core (6) Depth... | ecosystem: Environmental > Aquatic > Freshwater >... | reverse complement strand
CGTGCGGGTAGGACAACGATAAACTTTGTACCAACGCCTACCTGAGATTCAACCAGGATAAACCCGCTGTGCTGTTTGACAACCCGGTGGCACAGAGATAGACCAAGACCCGTGCCCCGGCCGGCCTCTTTCGTGGTATAAAATGGCTCGAAAATCCGGGAAACCCGTTCAGGGGGGATACCTTTCCCGGTGTCCGAGATGGTAATGCGGAACTCATTCCCCAATTTACGGGTGGAGATACGCACTTCGCCGGGTTTCCCTTCCAAAGCGTCAAAGGCATTCAACAATAAATTAATCCAAACACCCTGAAGATGATCCTTACTGGCGATCATTGGAGGAAGGTCATCCGCCAGGTCGAAGATCAGATCGACTGGCCTGGACACAAATTCATGCTGCAGAAGCACCAGAGAGCTCCGGATGGTTTCATTGATATCAGTTGGAGAAAACTCGTAGTGCTCCTTACGAGCAAAGCCCAACAAATTGCGCACAACCTGGGAGGCGCGTGACCCGGCAAGTTGGATTAATTTGACCGATTCCAGCAGGTCATTATCCTGGGGTAAATCACGCTCGAGGATTTGCGCATTGGCAATGATTGCGGCCAGGGGGTTATTGATCTCGTGCGCCACACCCGCTGCGAGCTGCCCGACCGCGGCCAGTTTTTCGGACTGCGCAAGGCTCGCTTCCAACCTGCGCTTCTCGGTGACATCCTGTTCGACGAGGATTGCCTGGACGGGTTCATTCGATGCGTCATAAATAGGATAGGTGTTGATATCCCATTCCATAAACTGATCGTTATTGACCCAGGAACGATCCATTCGATTGGTGCTCTGCCCGCCAAACAGTGTTTCGGTCACTCTACACCCCGGACATGGTTCGCTGCGACCAAATAAGATCTGGTAACATTTCTTTCCAACCATGAGAGGCGGTTTTGAATTTGCACGGTCTGCCCGGCTCATATTGATCGCGATCAATGAATAGCGCCGGTCGATGATGTAGAACGAGGAGGGGATATTGTCAAATAACGCGCGTAATGTATTCCGCGAACGAAGCAGCTCCCATTTGCTGGCTTCAAGATCCGCATTGGCTAGCTTTAACTGCTGGATCAAGCGCATATTATGGGTGGCGTTCGCCAACGCGGTAGCCATGGCATTGAGGAGCTGCTGCTCGTAATAAGTAAATAAACCCTGGATCTTGTTGTAGACTGCTATCGCACCAATCGTCTCTCCGGCGACATTCAAAGGGCAAGAAAGAAGCGATTGGATCTCCATCCCGGTTGGCGCATCATAACCGGCGTTGAACAATGGATTTTCTTGAACCTTATTCTCCAAAATGGCCGTACCATTTTGAATACAGCTCTGGATCAAGCCGGTCTGTATGCTCAATCCCTCCTGATTATTCCAATCGTCTTTCGCCAGGAGCATCTTACGGATGGTAAGGTCTTTCTGATCTACATCGACCAGCACCAGCATACTTGCTTCGGCTTGCAGGATCGAGCAAATATTTTTCATGATCGAAAGCTGGATATCGCCGGAACTCTGGTTGGATTCCAACGTAGCCGCCATCACACTCAAAGCAGCCAGTTCTCGCTGATGTTCAAAAGCCATAGAGCGTGACCGCAAAAAACTGAGCGTCCGTCCAATGGAAGGGGCCAGTGCGTTTAGCGTTTTTAAGGTCCCGTTTTCACAGGCAGGCGCCTGTACCAGTAAAACGCCTTGGATCATATTGTTCGTAGACAAAGGGATCGCAGCCCCTAACTGTAATTCTGGCTGCGTCTTATGAGGGTTTGCGCCCGCCAACACCAGGTTGGATATTTTTCGAAGACTGCTTCCCGGGTTATATAGTTCCTTTTCCCAGGCCTCAGAAATACCTTCTTTTGCGATATATACCGGGTTACCCTCACCAGCAGGCTGCACGAGGATGGCCCCACTCGAACAATCAACCGAAGAAAGCGTAAATTTTAAAGCGGCCTGGATGGCTGCTTCCGGGTATTCCGCCAGAGCAATCAGATCATTGAGGGCGTTTACCTGCCCTAAAATCCGATCGTCCTGTCCGGGGTTCCGCGAATAGCGCATAAAAGCCCTATGCTTCCTTCTCTGAATTGATCGTATATCCGTAGCCTGGGACTGTCCGGATAAATGAAGGTATGCGAGGATCTTGTTCGATCCGTTCTCTCAGGTTCTTAATATGAACGCGCACCAGGTCCGGGCTGCCGGCATCAGAGGGGTAATCCCAAACTTCATCCAACAATCGGGCCGGTGAGAAGATCTCGCCGGGGTGGCTCATGAGGTGATAAAGAAGATCGAACTGAACCGGGGTTAGCCGCATCTTTCCATGGTGGGGCGTTTGCAGCTCATACGTACGAGTATCCAAAACGTATAATCCGACCTTCAAACAGTGATCGGTATCATCCCGTTCTTCTTTCTTACCGGAAGCTGCGGTATTGGACCGATGCAGCAAATTGGACGCCTGAACAGGCTGTGTAGCAGCCTCCTCATACTTTACTTTCGCCAGGTTCTTGGTTCGCCGGAGGATGGCTCTGACCCGTAAGATCAGCTCATCGATATTGAATGGTTTACTAAGATAATCGTCAGCGCCAACATTGAACCCGGTGATTTTGTCCTCATCCTTACTTTTGGCGGTCAAAAAGAGGATTGGGACGTTGGTGAGTAAGGGGTCCGCGCGCATTTCTCGACAAACTGTATACCCATCCATACCCGGCATGATGACATCCAGAATAACCAGATGAGGTGGGTGACGGCGAGCGATCTTTAACCCTTCAACGCCGCTGTTGACAATAGATACTCTGAACTCATCTCCCCTTAAACATCGCTCGATGGTCCGTGCGACTATTTCATCGTCTTCAATTACCAGGATATTGGCTGCTTCCATGTCATCCCTCCACCGGGAATTCTACCCGGAACAATGTACCCTGATCCAAATTATTTTCTGCAATGATTTTACCATTATGCTGCCGAACGATCTCACGACAAATCGCCAGTTCCATACCTGTACCTCGTCCACAGACGGGAGAGACCAGGTTTGGCTCAAAAATGGTTTCTAATTGGATGGCGGGGATGGGTTCCCCATCGTCCCGAATCTCGACCACAATCATGTTTTCAGTATTGTAACCTGAATGCAGATAGATAGTATGCGGTTTTCCATCCGTTAGGTTCCCTCGTATGGAGAGGAGTAAGTTTACCCACAAATCCTCAATTTGACGAGGGTTTCCACGAATATTGGGTAATGTTTGTGATAAATCTAATTGTATAGACACTCCTATGGCAACCATCGGAGGGCTGACGAGGTTTAAGGCCTGTTTGATGGTTTGATTTACTGACAACGACGTCTGAGTATCAGGTGTTGGAGTTGAAAAATCGAGCAGTTGTTGGACCACCTGTTGTGCCCGCCAACCGGCTTGTTCGATCGCGCGCGCAGATTCTGCCAGAGGGTCATCACTACCTCTCTGTTGAAGCAAGATCTGCGCCTCAGCAATGACCGTAGTTAGGGGGTTGTTAATCAAGTGAGCGACGCTGGAAGCCAGCTCCCCAATCGCAGAAAGTCGGGCTGCTTGAGCAAGGTGAGTTTGGGCAACCTGGATTTGAGCCTCCATTTTCTTCCTTTCGGTGATATCCCGTCCGACAGATTGGAATTCCAAAAAGGTATCGGAGTGATCAAAAATTGCCCGGTTGGTCCATTCCTGCCAGCGCATTTCCCCAGAGGGCAATACAATCGGATGGTGAGTCGTATGGACCGGATGGGCCAGGGAGATGGAGTTGATCTGATCCAGGATACGTGGGCTCTCTTCCTCGGGGACGAATTCCAAAAAACTCCTGCCCAACAGATCGTCCCGGCCTAACCCAAAATAACGACAGTATGTTTCATTGACAAAGGTTAACGTACCGTCGCTCAAGAACCTGCAAATTAATTCTGTCTGGTAGTCATCAACGATCGCGCGGTAGCGGGCTTCACTTTCTAATAAGGCCTGCTGTTCCACCTTCCGTTTGGTGATATCTCTAGAAACATCCATATACCCCAGAGGCCGGTTGGTGTTCTTGGGATCATACAGAACCATGATCCTGGAGCTGATCCAGATTGGCCCGCGATCTCGGGTTTGGTAGAGCCGTTCTACCTCTTGCCCGCTCGTATTTCCAGGTCTTGGCAGCATGACCGACGGTTCAAACGTATTTAGATAAACCTCGTCAACCCGCCGGCCAATGCGATCGGCTGCGCTGCAGCCAAACAAGATATGGGCAGCCGGGTTCCAGAATGTAATTTGACCGCCCATATTCCAGACGACCACGGCGTCACGCATATTGTTTAGTAAAATGGCCTGGTAGCGGATCTGTTCGTTGGAGCGCTCAACCGACAGCTTTAACTGATAGACCTCCACGGCTTTCTTTATTAATGCCGGAAGGCTGGCCAGATAATCTCCGGTCTTCACTATATAATCAAATGCGCCATGTTGGATAGCCTGGACCGCGATCCTTTCATCTCCCTGACCAGTTACCATTAATACAGGCACCTTGATCTGGCGGCTATTGATTTCGGTCAGTATGTCGATCCCGGTGGTTCCGGGAAGCCGGTAATCCAGCATAACCAGGTCATATTTCTCCTGGTTGAGGCACTGCCAAAAATCCTGCACGCTCGAGGTGACATCCACGCTGAACGGGCCGGTATATTCCAGGAACTCTCGAACGAGCGCTCCCTGGTTTACATCATCGTCCAGACCCAGTACCCGATATGACAACATCATTTCCTTTTATTAATTATTTTGCCGGGAATTGGGGTTATCCAGGATCCCGGACACTCCTAAACATGCATTTAACATTTCCAGGGTATATCTACGGTGACCGCCAGGGGTTCTGAGAGACTGGATCTGGCCACGCTGTTCCATCCGATGCAGGGTTGATAAGCTAATTCGCAAATAAGCAATCGCTTCCCTGGCGGTCAACAGACTGCCAGGTTTATAAGCTTCTCGTTGATGGTCAGTAATTTCCACTCGGCCAGATACCCATCCCTTTCAAGGTCATTCAAACCATGTCACACCGTATCTGACTATAAGTTTTTACGTTCCGAATCACCATAAAGATAATGTAAATATTGCCGATAACGTTTAATTTCCCATAAAACGGCATAAAAATTTTGGCATAGCCCAAATTTTAGATTTCCTTAACACCGCTTTCACGGTCAATTTACATCCAGTCAAGAACCCGTATGTTAAAGTAATCTCGGAACGTACTCTTGATGGCCCGCTGGGTCAGGATTTGAGTATGTGGAGCAAATCTTTTTACGCATTCAGAAAATTATGGAGAGGAACCAAGGTGATCCAGGTTACCCGGTTTAACGGCTCTCAGTTCTATATCAATGCTGAAATGATCCAAATGGTTGAATCGACGCCGGATACTGTGATTTCGTTATCCAATAATGTCAAGGTCGTCGTCAAAGAGCCGCCAGAAGTTATTGTTGACCGAATCGTTGCTTATCGCCGCAGGATTCTAGGTGGGTACCAGATCGAGCACCAGGAGAAATAATCGATGGATCTAGCGACAATCATTGGGTTTATTGCGGGGGTAGTCATTATTGTTGTGGTTATGATAATGGACGGTGGTTCGCCGGCTGAGCTCTTTGCCCATATTGCTCCCATCATCTTGATTTTTGGCGGATCGATAGCTGCCACGACTATCTCGGTGCCTTTAAATGTGATCAGCCGGCTCCCAAAACTAATTATGCTGGCCGTGACCTCGAAGAAAATGGAGGCCAATGAGGCCATCGAAATTCTTGTCCGCATGGCCGATAAAGCCCGGCGTGATGGTCTGCTGGCTCTCGAAGAAGAAAGCAAAAAGATCTCGGATGAATTTCTAAAAAAAGGGGTGATGTTAGTCGTTGATGGTGTCGATCCTGCCCAGGTTCGGACGATTTTGGAAATCGATATCGAACACATGAGTGAACGGCATGCCCAGGGTTATGGGATGTTGTCCGCGGCAGGAGGGTTTGCTCCTACATTCGGTATCATCGGGACCGTGATGGGTCTGATCAGCGTGCTAAAACAGCTCGATGATCCCACGAAACTTGCCGGGTCGATCGCCAGCGCATTCCTGGCTACATTATGGGGGTTGCTCTCCTCCAATCTGATCTACCTCCCGCTTGCCGGGAAATTAAGAGCCAAGAGCGAAGAAGAGGTGGCATTCCGGACCCTGCTTATGGAAGGCATCCTGGCCCTGCAGGCCGGTGAGAACCCTCGCATCGTTCGCGAAAAGTTGGGTGCATTCCTGCCGCCAAAAGTGCGCGGCCTCAAGGAAGGTGAGGCAGCCCCCGCAAAGAAAGGCAAGGCTGAGAAACCAAAGGCCGAGAAAGCAAAGGCTGAGAAAGCGAAGGCAGAAGCATGAGCCACGGTGGTGGGGATGGCGGTGGAGAGCGATGGCTGGTCAGCTATGCTGACTTTATCACCTTGTTGATGGTGCTCTTCGTGGTTCTGTACTCGATGGGACAGGTCGATGTCGAAAAGTACAAGCAGCTTGCCGAGAGCATGCGGGCTGCATTTTCGTTTGGTGGCCGGATCAAGGTGATCGATTCAAAAATCAACCAGGGGGGTGGGACCGATGAAGATGGGAAGCCCAACCCAATCGTTGTACCTGGAATCCCGAAAAAACCGCCAAAATCCGAAGAGGTTGCGGGCGATTTGACCCAGATGTTGTCAGACCACAACCTGGGGAATGGGGTCAGCGTCCAGACCAATATCGAAGGGGTTTTGATCTCACTGAGTGAAAAATTAGTCTTTGAGCCTGGTACGGCGAACCTACAGGAAGAAGCTTTTCCGGTGATCGATACGATCATCAGCATGCTCTCACAGATCGAAAACCAGGTGCGGATCGTGGGCCATACAGATGACTCCCCACCGACTGACCCGCGCTACCCAACCAACTGGGAGCTGTCCGTTGGCAGGTCGATGGTCATTGCCGAATATTTGATTTCAAAAGGAGTCGCTCCGGAAAGGCTGGTCATCTCCGGGCGAGGACAATACGAACCGATATTCCCGAATGACACACCCGAGCACCGCGTATTGAACAGCCGCGCCGATATCGTCGTTATCTACACTGTCGAAAAACAAATCGTCGAAGGTGACACCCACCTTGCTTCACCCGAGTCGAATACTTCATCAGAGGTGATTACTATCCCATGAAGAAAATCCTGCCAATCCTCTCGATCGTCACGCGGGTCCTAATAGGTTTGGTATTAGTCACTGCTCTGGTGCTAAACCTTGGAATGGCCTATATCATGTTTGCACCGGATTCTTTTCCGAAACCGTTTTACCTGATGTACTCCGATGGAACCGGCGTTTCACTCTCTCCATCTCTCCCTGGTAGTGAAACCCCGCTTGTTACCCCCACTCCAGAAGTGACCGCCACGCCGGAACCTCCCGAGATAAAGGCGGGAGAGGGGATCATGCTCAATACGGGCACCAAAATCATCAATCTGGCCGACTCTCCTTCGCAGCGTTTTATCCGGATCTCGATCGTGATGGAATTTGCTCCAGACGATCATGAATACACCACCCTTCCGGAAGAGGAAAAGACTCTTTATTTGACCACTTTCAACGAAAAGTTGAACATGATCCTTCCGATGATTGATGACAGTATCATCACGATATTGTCGACCAAGAAATTTGAAGATCTATACACCGCGGATGGGAAAGAATCTCTCCGGACTGAATTGTTGGAGCAGGTCAGAAGCAAGTTACCGGATTATGAGATCATGTCCGTGTACTTCACCGAATTTGTTGTGGAGTAGCAGCCTCAATGTTATCACAGGCAGAAATCGACGCCCTTCTGGCAGGGGCCATAGAGATAGAAGAACATAATGGTCAAGGTCGGGTTAACCTGGCTGAGCTTCTTGGCCAGGAACAGGCTCCTCAAAAGTCCCATGCCGTTGAACGTAACGTCCAGGCCTATAACTTTTGGTCTCCCGATCGTTTCTCGAAGGAACAAATGCGCGCGGTCGAAATGGTTCACGAAGACCTGGCGGAACGCCTGACGACCTCTCTCCCCTCCTTCCTTCGGACCAACCTCCGGCCGCGGGTCGTGCACATCGAGCAGGGACGCTTCCACGATTTCTTGAAAGATCTGCCTGAAAACAGTCTATTTCATGTAATCACCCTGGCTCCGCTGCCTGGACAGATGGTTTTGATGATCAGTCCCGAGATTGGAACGGTCATCCTCGAACAGCGTCTGGGTGGGCGGGTCGGCAAAAAGCGAGACCGCACGCTGACCGAGATCGATCAATCACTGCTGAGGGGGCTGGTCGAGCATATGCTCAACGATCTCAAGGCAGCCTGGAGCAAAGTGGTCGCGGTAGAACCGGGCATCGACGATACCACCGTGAACCAGCATTGGGTCCAGATGATGATGGGCAACGAACGCATGATGCTGGTCACCTTCGAGCTGACCATCCAGGATGTAACCGGGACGATGAATATTTACATCCCATTCGGGATGCTGAAACCGATTGCCAATGACCTTAACCCACATGCCTGGATCGCCGGTCGTAAAGAGAAAGCAGTAGACCCGGCCGCACGCCAGGCTGCCGTCGAAAACCTCTACCAGGTGTTTCTACCGGTCAATGTGTCCCTGGGATCAACTCTGGTTAGCATGAGAGAGCTGATCAGTCTCCAGCCAGGGGATGTTCTAAAGCTCAATACTGGCATCCACCAGGATGTCCCCGTCATGGTAGCCAACGAACCCCGCTTTATGGGCCAGATCGGGAAACAGGGTACCCATGTGGCCATCCAGATCACCGGGGTAGCCAGACTGGCGGTCGAGAGTGAAGAAACAAGAGCGGTAAAGACAGGATAAGAGATTTGAACCTCCGGAGCACCCGAATTATCGTGAGCAGGGCCGGATGCGCCAGGTCAGGGCTAAGCCCCAATTGGTAAAAAATATCAGCCCGCAAGGTACCAGCGGTTGGCAGAGCGGGACACCAATCTCATACGCAGAGAAAGTGGAAATACGATTATGGATATGCTGATGGATGTCAGTTTGCAGGTAACCGTTGAACTTGGCCGGACGCGCATGTCTGTCCGCCAGGTACTGGATCTCCAGCACGGCTCCGTGGTGGAATTGGAGCGGCTGGCTGGGGATGTGGTGGATGTATATGTCAACGACCGGCTGATCGCCCGCGGCGAGGTTGTGGTGGTTGACGATAAATTTGGTGTACGGATTACCGAATTGATCACCCCTAAAAAAGAAAACGGGGCAAACTGATGCAGGAGCCAGGCGCCCCGTTTGGCCGGTGGCTGGGTATGGCCAAAAAAACCCCAAAATGGGTCTGGGGGCTGGCCATTCTGGCAACGATCCTGGTGATTGCGCTGCTGGTCAATCCAGGTCAGGAACCCCGACCTTCCTCCTCTATCGTCACGGATCCTACCCTGAATTCTGCCAGCCTGGCCATTGAAGTGTTCTTGAAGTTTGGGTTGATCCTGGGGTTCATCTATCTTGGTTTTTACGCACTGAAGCGTTGGCAGATCCGCCGGCCTGGTAGGGCGAACAAGCAGGTGAGTATATTAGAAACACATTACCTGAACCCCCGGCGGACCATCCACCTGCTCCAGGTGGGCGACCGGACTATTTTGATCGGCGCAACCGACCAATCTATTACCCTTCTTACTGAAATCGAACCACAGCCTGGTGAAGAAGAACACAAAGCCAACTTCACGACGGGTGAATTTGCTGGTTTATTAGACGCAAACTTGAGCGCCAAATAAAGGATCCTATGCCCCACACGCGTACTTCAAGGCTACTCATCACCGGCTTCCTTGCTCTATTTTTGGGGTTGATGTTGTCCGGCTGCGCCGGTTCACCCGAGCTCAGTGCACCCGGCGTAACTCTCAGCGTTGACCCTGCCGGCAGCTCGAAACAGGTCAGCAGTGGGGTTCAGCTGCTGGTCCTTTTAACCGTCCTTTCGCTGGCGCCTTCGATCCTGGTGCTGACCACTTCATTCACCCGCATTATTATCGTTCTGTCTATGCTGCGTACCGCAATCGGGACGCCCAATATCCCACCCAACCAGGTGGTTGTAGGGCTTTCACTGCTGCTGACCTTTTTTATCATGGCCCCAGTCTATACGCAGATTGACAAGCAAGCTATTCAGCCCTATCTGGACGCTCAGATCGATCAGGAGACTGCCTTCAAACAGGCCTCGGAACCTCTGCGTGAGTTTATGTTCAAACAAACTCGCGAAAAGGATATCCAATTGTTCCTGGATATGAGCGGCGAACCCCAACCAGAGACGCTGGCGGATATCCCCACCACGGTTCTCCTGCCCAGTTTTGTGATCAGCGAGCTGCGTACAGCTTTTATGATGGGCTTTTTTATCTACGTACCCTTCCTGGTAATCGATATGGTGATCTCAAGTATCTTACTCTCCATGGGTATGATGATGTTACCCCCATCGCTGATCTCGCTGCCTTTTAAGATTCTGTTGTTTGTTCTGGTGGATGGTTGGTATTTGATCACCCGTTCTTTAGCCATGAGCTTCCTCAACTAAACCAGTTCAGCACGAGTAACAGGGCATGAACCCCTGTATCGAGGATTTATGACCGAAGCATCCGTTCTTTCTGTAGCGCAAAATGCAGTCCTGGTAACCCTGATCCTGGCCGGACCCGTTCTCATAGCCAGCCTGGTGGTCGGCAGTTTGATCAGTTTATTCCAATCGGCAACCCAGATCAATGAAGTTACCTTGACGTTTATCCCAAAATTGATCGTCATCGGCCTGGTGCTCGCACTGCTCGGTTCCTGGATGCTCCAACAACTGGTTTCCTTTACGGCCAATATATTTAACAACCTGCCCAACCTGGTGCACTGAAATGGCCCCACAGAAACTCGAGCAGATCATCAATTCGATCGATCGCCTGCGTCCCATGCCTTCCAGCGTGGAACGGATTATCCGGGCGTTAGACAATCCCATGTCAACCGCAAGTTTGATTTCTGAATATATCGGCCTGGATCAGGCGCTGGCCGCCACCATCCTGCAGATGGCAAATACTGCAGCCCTGGGATATGGCCCGAGCTGCACCTCTCTGGATGATGCCGTTATGCGCCTGGGTTTCAAGCGGATCAAGACGATTGTTTTCGGCGCGGCCGCCTCGGGGCCGCTTAACCACCGCTTGCCTGGTTATCGTTATGGGGCTGGAGACCTTTGGAACCATTCCGTGGCTTGCGCTGCTTCCGCTCAATGGATCTCCCGCGCGCTCCGCTATCCCAATCCTGAAGAAGCTTATGTCGCCGGTCTGCTTCACGATATCGGCAAATTGATTTTGGACCAGTTTGTGCTGGCAGATTATTACCAGATTATCCAGCTCATGCACAGGCGCCGGCTGCGCCTCTGGCAGGTTGAAGAAGAGCTTTTCGGGGTAAACCATGCGGGAGTGGGCGGGATGGCTTCCCAAAAATGGCATTTCCCAGAGAACCTGGTGGACGCTATCCAGTACCACCACGCCCCTTCTCTGGCTGTATACAACCAGAAACTGGCTTCGATAATCAATGTGGCCAACGCTTTTGCGACACGGGATGCGATCGGTCTTGCCGACCCTGAAGGAAAATTTGTTCACCCAGAGGCGTTACGGGTGCTGCAATTGGACGAAAAAGCGGTAGAACGGATGCGTTCTGAACAAGAAATGTCTCTCCAAACAGGGAGCGCTCGAACCTGATGGCCGACATTCGCAATTCAAAGCCTCTGGCTGTAGTGGTCGAGGATGACGCGGCTACGCGCTCTCTGATTGGTTTGGGATTGGGCCGGGCTGGTTATGAAGTGCTGACAACCTCCGATTCGAGCAAAGCCCTTGAAATCCTCGAGAAAAAGAAAACGGCTGTCCTGGTCCTGGACACTTATCTTCCACAGATCAATGGACTGGATCTGCTTCGGCGTATGAAAGCCGAGCGGTTGATCCATGGGACAATCGTCATTATGATCTCCGCCTATGGGTTCCAGGAGGTTGTCCAACAGGCAATCGGTGCCGGTGCTCACGCTTTCCTGATGAAACCTGTGGATATCGATCTACTCCTTGAACGCATCGATCAGCTCAGCTGCTCACCCCTCAATAAATAAATTCATATCGGACATTTCGAAAAAAACTTTAGGGCGTAAATAAATATTTACGTCTATTTTAGTTTCACTTCATATCCGTTTTACTGACAGTTGAATCACACCAGAGTATCCTGGGTATATCGAGAGGTCGAAATGGTCGTCTCACTTGCCCAGACACAACTATTTATGCTAGCCCTCACCCGCATCCTGGCGACGATAATCCACGTTCCAATGCTGGGTGGGCAAAGCGTCCCCAACCAGGTGAAGATTGGGTTGGGCATATTCCTGACCATGCTGATCATCCCCTGGAATCCACTCCCACCGGAAACAGCCAGCCTCCCATTCCTGGCATTTGCGATCAAGATTGCCCAAGAATTGCTCATTGGAAGCCTGGCAGGTTTCGCGGCTGCCCTGACCTTTTCTGTATTACAAATCGCCGGAGAGGTCATTGGATTAGGCAGCGGTTTTGGCTCCAGCCGCATCCTCAATCCCGCGTTTGGTGAGAGCGGGTCCGCGTTGGATCAGTTGTTTGTCATGATTGCCATGTTATTGTTCATGGTTTTAAACGGACACCACGTTTTTCTGGCCGGTCTGGACCGATCCTTTTCAATTATCCCGCTCAACAGCCCCTTACCAGATTTCCCTGTAGACCGTCTCTTGATGATGCTTGGAAAGATGGTGGCCGTGGGGATCCAGTTAGCCCTTCCAGTAATGGGAGCCCTGTTGTTGGCAGATCTTACCCTCGGTTTGCTGTCAAAGGTTGCACCCCAAGTCCAGGTCTTTTTTCTGGGTCTCCCTATCAAAATTGGAATTGGCCTCTTTATTTTAGGTCTGGCTTTTACGACCATGTTTCCGCTTTTAGCCGAGCTGTTCAATCGGATCGCAAACCGCATGCTTGAGCTGCTGGGAGCCTAACCGTGTCTGAGAGGACTGAATCCCCAACCGGACGAAGGATCGGCGAAGCCCGCTCAGAGGGTCGAGTTGCCCGCAGTCAGGAATTAAACGCGGCCATGGCCATGCTGGTTGGCATTCTCCTGATCCGTGGTCCCGGGCAGGGATTGGTGGATGTTTTCCGCAGTCAAATCGCATACAGCCTGACTGCTCTGCCGAGTGGAGATTTTACCGAGGCGAGCCTGCGGTCGATCCTGTCCGCGAACCTCACACCCGTTATCCCCACACTGGGTTTGATATTATTTGGGCTGATGGTCACCGGTGTAGTTGTCACAGTATCCCAGACAGGTTTATTGTGGGCCAGCAAAAAGGTCGGTTTCGATTTTTCCCGGCTTAACCCGCTGCCCGGTCTCAAACGCATCTTTTCGGGACAGGGGTTGATCGAACTGTTGCGCGCCCTGCTCAAGCTTGGCCTGGTGAGTTGGGTAGTCTACGGGTTCCTTCGCTCACAGGTCAGCCAGATCCTTGACCTGGGAAAAATGGATCTGATTTCCGGAATGCAAAGTTTTATTACCCTGGCTGGCAATCTGGCGATGCGCGTGGCCGAGGCCTATTTATTCCTGGCCATTGCCGATTATGTTTTCCAGCGCTGGCAGTACAACAAGTCGATGAAAATGACCAAGGATGAGGTCAAAGAAGAGATGAAGCAGACGGAAGGGGATCCGGTCTACAAGAACCGCATCCGCTCCCAGCAGCGCCGGATAGCCCGCATGCGCATGATGGCGAATGTCAAAAAAGCAGATGTCGTTATCGTGAACCCGACCCACCTCGCGGTTGCGATCCAATATGATCCGCAAACAATGGCAGCACCCAGAGTACTTGCCAAGGGAGCTCACCTGATGGCCCAGCGGATCGTGGCCCTGGCTCGCTCCAGCAATATCCCGGTCATCCAAAACATCCCGCTGGCCCGGGCCATCTACAAAACTGTGGAGATCGACCAGGAAATCCCTCCCGAGCTATACATCGCAATGGCAGAAGTACTTTCTTATGTCTATAAATCACGGGGAAACTCACCCGTTCTATCTACAGCAGCCTAATTCTACTTGAGCGTACTGGACCACAGGCAGGAGAACACCATCAGAATGGCATCAACGACATCCACCAATCAGGCATTCAATATCCGTTCGCTCCTCGGAACCAAAGACGCCGCCATGGCTTTCACCCTGGTCGTGATCGTCGGCCTGATGATCCTGCCGCTGCCTACGGTCCTGGTCGATTTGTTGATCGCGCTCAATATGGCGCTTTCAATTGGCGTGATGATGTTGACGATGTATATTGCCCAACCGATGGAATTCTCGGTATTTCCAACTGTTCTGCTGCTCATCACGCTCTTCCGCCTGGGTCTGAATATTTCGGCCAGTCGTTTGATCCTATTGAGCGGGGATGCCGGTAAGGTAGTGTCCACTTTTGGGACAATGCTGATGGGCGGCAACTACGTGGTTGGGATCGTCGTTTTTATGATGTTGATGGTCATCCAGTTCGTAGTAATCAACACTGGGGCCAGCCGGGTAGCCGAAGTGGCCGCCCGCTTTACCCTGGATGCCATGCCCGGAAAACAACTCGCCATCGATGCGGATCTCAATGCCGGCCTGATCGATGAAACCCAGGCACGCCAGCGCCGCAAACAAATCGAGTCTGAAGCCGATTTTTATGGAGCAATGGACGGAGCCAGTAAATTTGTGCGAGGAGACGCGATTGCCGCGATCGTGGTGATGGCAGTCAATATTATCGGTGGGATTGCCATCGGGCTGCTCCAGCGCCAGCTGGATGTGATGCAGGCTTTACAGGACTACGCAGTCCTGACCGTTGGTGCGGGTCTCGCTGTGCAAATTCCCGCCTTGCTGGTCTCCTCAGCGACCGGCTTGATCGTGACCCGGTCCACCTCGGAAGCCACGCTGGGTACGGATATTTTTGGTCAGCTCTCCAATTTCAAGGCTCTCCTGGTTTCCACCATTATGGTCAGCTTGATGGCCATCGTCCCTGGGCTTCCAAAAATGCCGTTCATGATCGTCGCGGTCCTTTTAGGCGCGGCAACCTTCTCAGTCTGGCGCGCCCAGAATCGACCGGTAGTCACCGAACAGACCGTTCTGGCGCCCATCGCCGCGGAACTCGAGACACCCGAAGACATGCTGGATATGGTGGTCGTTGATCCCATCGAGCTGGAGATCGGTTATGGTCTGATCCCACTGATCGACGAAGAAGCCGCCGACAATCTTTTGCGCCGGGTCACCGGGATCCGCCGGCAGATCATGGCCGAGCTTGGCTTGATCCTTCCCATCGTCCGCATCCGCGACAACCTGCGCCTGCAGCCCAATGCATACCGGATCAAAATGCGCGGTCAGGAAGTTGCCCGAGGTGAGCTGCTGCTGGATCGTATGTTAGCCATCCCCGGTTCGGAAGCGGATGAAAACATGCGCGGCGTCAAAACGACGGAGCCTGCCTTCGGACTGCCTGCCCTCTGGATCTCCGAAGCGGAGAGCGGTCGCGCGGAGTTAATGGGCTACACGGTGGTCAACCCCATTTCTGTCCTCAGTACTCATCTGACCGAAGTCGTTCGCGGCCGGGCTTCTGACCTGCTCAGCCGCCAGATGGTTCAGGAAATCTTGAACCAGTTGAAAGCCAAAATGCCGGCTGCCGTCGAAGGGGTCGTTCCCGAAATGATTTCCCTGGGTGAAGTCCAGGCTGTCCTTCGCAACCTGTTACGCGAGCGGGTACCTATCCGCGACCTGAGTGGGATCCTCGAAGTACTGGCCAATAACGCCTCCATTACCCGGGATCCCAACGTACTGGCGGAAGCCGTCCGCCATAATATGGCCGGTACCATCTCCAGCCAATACCGCGATGATGAAGGCTATCTGCACGTGATTACCTTCTCTCCGCAGCTCGAAGCCGCTCTCCGCTCCTCCCTGGGATCCATGGATTCTGGGATAGGGTTCCAGATCGACACGAGCCTGGCCCAGGTCATCCTGGTCCAAACCGGAAAAGAGATGGAAAAACTTGCCCAACACGGCCACCTACCGATCCTGCTCTGTCCGCGTGAGCTGCGCCTGGCCTTCCGGCGTTTGGTCGATAATTCGCTCCCCAACCTTGTCGTGCTGGCTTTTTCTGAAGTCAGCCCAGGTACAAAAGTCCGCGCCCATGGGATCGTAGCCATCCCTACCGATAATCCATAGACCTCGGAGCTGTTTGATTATGCTGACAAAAACCTTTCGCGCAGAAACCATGTTGGCCGCATTCCAGGCTATTCAGCAAGACCTGGGCACCGAGGCTATTGTCGTGTCGGTCCGTAAGATGCCGGGCGGCTCTGCCTGGCAAGTTTGGAAAAAACCATACGTGGAAGTCGTCGCGATGGGGAACCCGGGCTCATCCGTTGAAACAAGAAAGAATACTACACCCGAGCCTGCGGAAATTTCTGACAAACAGCCCGAAGGCCTGTTGATCCGGCGGGTATCTCCCACCGCGGAGCTCGCAGCCGAAAGCAAGCGCGTAAAGGCTACCACGGATGTCAAAACACAGCCATTGGGACCACGCTCAGAGCTACCGGCTGCCTCCTCACACAGATCCAATCCGGGTTGGTTCTCTGAGCTGACCACTGCCCCGGCCCGGGAAGCTCCTCTCCGCTCACAACCCGCCCTCCCCGATAGTTTCCCACCCCTTGCCCGGCTGCGAATGCAATTGATAAACCAGGGTATAGACGAAAAACTTGTTCAGAGGGTCATCAAGACCTGCGCGGAAACTCTCAGCCCGGTAGTCCTTCAGGATGAAGACCGCATCCGGGTGAACCTCCAACGCCAATTGGAAGCCGAGCTGCGTATCCAGACTCCTTCAACCACACTGGCAAACCGCATCATGTGCCTGGTTGGGACCAGCGGATCCGGTAAGACCAGCACCTGCGCAAAACTGGCAGCCTTTTTTAGCAAGACCCTGGAAAAAAAGGTGGTCTGGATCTGTGCGGATACCGTCCGGACAGGCGCAATCGCTGAAGCCCGTACCTATACGGAAGCGTTGAACATCCCGCTGTACCTGGCCTATACTCCGGAAGACCTGGTACAGGCAATCGAATCCGAATCCGGTACAGACCTGATCCTGGTGGATCTCCCCGGGTGTAACCCGCGGAACGAGAACAAAATCGTTGAATTGGGCGCCTTCCTGACCGCCATCAACAAACGCAACACATACATCGTCGCCCCGTCAACCACCAAGGAGGCTGACTTGATGGATATGCTGGCGGCCTTTAGCCCCTTCAACTTGAAAGGCCTGATCTTCACCAAAATGGATGAAACCCGCGTTTATGGAAACCTGTTCAACCTGGCCTGGCGCAGCCAGCTTCCGCTGGCCTTCTTTTCGAACGGCACGCGCATCATGGACGACTTATATCCGGGCCAGGAGAAAGATCTGGTCAGCGCTATGTTTAGAGAAGGATTTGGCCGATGAGCAGTAAATCCGAAAACAAAAGCCAGCCAAAGCTGGCGAAATCTGCCAAAACTACTCCAAAGGATAATAACCCGCAAGAAACTCACCTTCCAACGATCCTGGAGTTTGCCTTCACATTCTCACGCATCCTGGTTTTATTGGTTGGGGTGCTGATCGCGCTGGTCTCGGTGATCTCTGGCGTCAGCCCCCTTACCGCTGCCTTTCGATCGGGGTTGGGGATGCTGGTCGTAGGGTTGATCCTTTGGGCGCTCTCCTGGATGATGTCAACCGGGTCGCTAGAAGCTGCCCTGGAAGAGCGCAAGAACCAGGCCGATGAAGAAGCAAAAGCCATCCAAGAGAGCAGCACAATGGAGCTACAGGCGTAGTAAATCCTTATGGTTACCCTGCGTGATGATGCTGAACTAACCCAACGTTTCCTGACCTCCCGCGACCCGGCACTTCGCGAAGAGATTATCCTTCGCTACGTTCCCCTGGTCCACTTCGTTCTTGGCCGCCTGGGAATGTCCCAGCAGATGGGAACCGATTATGAGGATATGGTCAGCCAGGGATTGATGGGTTTGATCGAAGCCGTCGACCGTTACGATTCTGCGTATGGAACCCAGTTCAGCACCTATGCCACTGTCCGTGTTCGCGGAAAGATCCTCGATTACCTGCGCTCCCTGGATTGGCTCTCTCGCACCGCCCGGCACCGGGCTCGTTCGGTCCAGGCCGCGGTAATGGTATTCTGGGAGGGCAACCAAAGGGCTCCCACTGACGAAGAGCTCGCCCAAAACCTCGAAATGGATGTCGAAAAAGTCCAACAGGCTTTGGTCGATTCCAGCCGGACCATGCTTTCATTGGATACCTATATGGAATCCGATGGGGACAGCGAAGCCTCACTCTATGACCTGCTGCCCGACGATCAGCAGATGGACCCTTCTGAGATGGTTGACGAACAAGATCTCAAAACCCGGCTGGTCTCGGCCCTCCAGGCTCTGCCGGAACGCGAGCAATATTTGCTGTCCTTATATTATTTTGAAGAACTCACCCTCAAAGAAATCGGCGTGGTTCTGGGGATCTCCGAATCGAGAGTCTGCCAGCTTCATGCGCGGGCTATGTTGAACCTGAAAGCGATCCTATCGCCTGTCGAGCCCGGCGATCCTTCCAGTGAAGAGATCCAAAAACCGGTCAGCAGACCTCAAACCCTCAGAACCGCCCAACACCGGGGTAGGACACCCAACCCTGGCCTCTCTTATCATCACGAATAAGGGATAACCTATGAGTAAAGTAACACCGATTCTACTGAATGATACGCTCAACCTGATCCAGTTGGCCCGCGAAACCGCCCTGGCGGGCGGAAAAGCCGAACAGGCAAAACGCCTGACCCCGGTGGTCAACGAGATGCGCAACCTGGTTGCGACCGCGCGAGACCCACAGGCGGCTGCACCGGCAGCTTCAAACCACGCCGCCTCCCCCGTAGCCCCTCCCTCCTCCGGCCTGATGGGTCAGAATGATTTTCGGGCATTACTCGCGGCTTCCGCAAAACCCGCTTCCGCGGGATTTTCCGCGCCGGTGGCTGCCGAACGCAATCAGGTGGTTTCTGCCATGGCGCAAGGGGGCATGTCCGAGTTGGATATTGCGCGCCAGATGGGGATGACCCGAGATGAAGTTCAGATGATCCTCAGCATCTATCGGGCTTAAACCCGAAAGGAGAACCGCAATGATTAAAGGTCTATACGCAGCCGCCTCCGCCATGATCGCAGGAGCCACCCGCCAGGAAGTGCTTTCGCACAACGCAGCCAATATGGAAACTCCTGGGTTCAAACAGGCCCTGATCTCCCTGGATGATTTCCTGCACACCCCCGTGGTTTACCCTCCCGGAAACCGGTCTGGTGCCGGAAGTCTTGAATTTATTGGATACCATGGCCTTGGCGTCGAAGCGACACCCGAGACAACCGATTTCTCTCAAGGTCCGCTGCGTGAAACCGGTGAGGTTTTGGACCTTGCTATAGAAGGCCCCGGTTTCTTCCGCTTGCAAACCCCGGATGGCGAGCGCTATTCTCGCGATGGCCGCTTTCTGCGCAATACTGCGGGGCAGCTTGCCAATGTAGATGGCTACCTGGTCTTGGGTACCACGGGGCAACCGATCCAGATCCCCGAAGGTTCCATCAGCATTGGCCAGGATGGGACAATCACAGTCAATAACCAGGCCGCGGGAAGAATTGGCCTGGCAGCCTTTACCGACCCGGAGACCGAGCTTACCCGGGATCTACCCAACGCCTATGCCGCTGCGGGAGCGCCAACCAGCCAGGCTGTCGGGAATATCCAGCAGGGCTATCTGGAGTATTCAAACGTCAACGCTGCTCAATTAATGGGACAGATGGTCTCGGTGGCTCGCGCGTACGAAGCAGCCCAGCGCATGGTCCAGGTGCAGGACGAGCTGCTCGGACGGTCTATCTCTCAACTAGGCAGATTATGATCGGCGCCTCAGGAAAGGACGCACAGGATGTCATCTTCATTATTCCATATCCTTAATATCTCCCAAAGTGCCATGTTGTCCGGGCTCCAGGACCTTGACATCACCAGCAATAATTTGGCCAATGTCAATACGGTAGGTTTTAAAGCATCCCGCGGCAATTTTCAGGAACTCCTGGAACAGCGCCAGCTCGAAGGGGTTCGCAGCAGCTCGACCCAGCTCCTGCTCAACCAGGGAAGCCTGCGCTACACGCAGAATCCGCTCGACCTTGCTATCCAGGGAGAAGGCTTTTTCGGAGTAACTCTGGCGGATGGAAGAACAGCCTATACTCGCGACGGCCAATTCCACCTGGATGGCAACCGGCAGATTGTCAGCGCCGGTGGCCAGCGCCTGGTATGGCAGGGTCAGATCCCGGCTACCGCGGAAGAAGTCGCGGTAGACCCAAACGGCGTAGTTTCTACCCGCCAGGGAGCGACCTGGACCCGCGCGGGGACGATCCAGACCTACCGGTTTGCAAATCCAACTGCATTACAGGGTTACGGCGAAAATTTGTGGCTGTCCACCCCGGTTTCCGGGCAAGCCCAGGCAGGAGCTCCCAACGCCGGGAACTATGGGCTGATCCGATCACAATCTGTGGAAGCATCGAACGTCAATATCGCCAACGAAATGACGCATATGATGAGTTTACAACGTGCTTTTCAGATATCAACCCGCGCATTCCAACAGACCGACCAGATGATTTCCCTGGCGATCAGTCTGCGCAGGGGGTAAAGTTTTGTTACGGATGGACGATAAAGATAGTACAGGGTATGATTGTCCGAAATGTCTGTACCAGGTCCATAGGAGGCCTAAGTCATGAAAATTGAGAACAGTGGAATCAATCCTCTGACTTCAAAACCTACCGAGGGCGCCCATCCGGTCGAAAAAAATAATCGTGCCGCCGAACAGTCCACCTCTGTTGGATCGAGAGACCGTGCAACCCTTTCTGAGCGCGCGCGCACCCTGGCAAAAGCCAGGACAGCGCTGAACGATGCGCCGGATGTACGCTCGGAGAAGGTCCAACACATTAAAGAGCAAATTGATTCGGGCAAGTACCAGATTAATTTCGAAGAACTGGCTGGCAAACTGCTTGGCCGGTTGGGATTGAAGTAATTTGGTCCTCGAACTTGCCATCAATGAACCTGCACGGCTTGCGAAATCGCAAGAGGTTTTCCTGGCGGCGCTCCAAGTTAGTTTTGATGAGGAGACCAGAGTGGAAGAAAATGAACGCTCTCAGGGGTTATTAGCTTCTTTGGAAGACCTGCTCGTCCGGGAATTTCGGGTTCTGCAGGCAATCGTAAAACTTTCCAAGGAAGAAAGAGTGGCGCTGTCGACCTCAGATGGCGTCAAGCTCTTACCTCTTGTTGAAGAGAAAGAAGCGCTGTTGGATGAATTAGGCCAGCTGGAAGAGAACCGCAAAATGGTCTCCCACAGCTTGTCGAAAAATGTTGTGGGTATTGCCAGCAGTCCATCAGTTTCGGAAATTGTCCGGCATCTCGAACCCAAAGCTGCCGAGCGCCTGGGCCGCCTGGGTGAAGGGATCAGCACTCTGGTCATCCAATCCCGTGATCTTAACCAGGGCAACCACGCCCTTGCTGCGGCTCGTGTAGATTGGCTGGATGCTACCCAGGCCTATCTGCTCACCCTGGTCCACCCACCTACCGGTTACTCGCTTCCAGGGAAGGCTCCCTCGGTAGAATGGACCGCCAGTTATGATGTCGACCACAGAGCTTGATCGAGGCTGACCATGTCTACACTATTCTCCGGAATACATCTCGCCCTCCAAAGCATGCTGGCCCACCAGCAAGCGATTGAGATCACCGAGCATAATGTCGCCAATGCCAATACTCCTGGATACCGGCGGCAGGAGGCCATCCTGGCAGCCGGGCATCCTTATGGCTTATCCGGGTTGGATCACTCCATAGGGGCCGGGCAGATGGGAACCGGGGTTACGGTCGAGAAAATCAAACGTTTTTCAGTAGATTTCTTTGACGGTCGCTACCGGCGCGAGCTGGCCGAATCCAAACGCTGGGAAGCCGCCTATACCGTCCTCCAACAAATCGAGGGGACGCTGAATGAGACCGGCAGCGATGGCTTGATTGCAAAACTGGATGACTTCTGGACCGGCTGGCAAGCGCTTAGTGCTGACCCCAATAACACGTCACTCCGAGCTGACTTGTACGACCGTTCGGTAGCGCTGACCGAAGCTTTCCACTGGCGCGCGCAGGCGCTGGATTATATCCGTAGAGACCAGGACCTCACCATTACACAGCGGGTACAGGAGATCAACTCCAGCGCCGAACAAATTGCCCATCTTAACCAGGAAATAGCCCGGGTAAAATCTGTGGGCGATCAGCCCAACGATCTTTTAGATGAGCGTGACCGGCTGCTCGACCGCCTGTCGGAAATTGCGGGAGCCACATCTTATCTGCAGCCGAATGAAGAGGTGATCGTTTCAATCGGCGGGCACACCCTGGTCATGGGAAAGGACAATTTCGATCTGGTGGCGGCGCCCGATATCACCATTGGCAACCTGGTCAAGGTAACCTGGGCAGACGGGCAAAGTTTTAGCGCCGATACCGGCGAGCTGAAAGGTTTATTCGATGCTCGCGATATCCACATCAAGAGCCAGATCGATGGTCTCAATTCTTTGGCCGGCGGCCTGATAACGCGTATCAATACCATCCACCAATCAGGGGTTGATCTGAATGACGTCACCGGAAGGGTGTTCTTTACCGGGACGGATGCGCGCACCATGCGAGTAGACAGCGCTTTGAGCAACCTGAGCAATATTGCCGCGGCGGGAGCCATTAATTCACCCGGCGATGGATCTGTTGCCCTCCAATTGGCTCAAGTTCAGCGCGAGCTGCTGATGAATGGTGGGACAACCACTCTGAATGATTATCACAACAGCCAGGTAACAGGTCTGGGTCTGGTGACTTTGAAAGCACACACCAGTGCGCAAGACCGCGGTCTGGTTGCTAAAGCACTGAGTGACCAGCGCGAATCGGTTACCGGTGTTTCAATGGATGAGGAAGCCGCGAATTTGATCAAGTATCAACGGGCGTACCAGGCGGCTGCCCGGATGATGACCGCACTGGATGAGATGCTGGATAAAGTGATTAACGGCATGGGTGTAGTGGGTCGATAACCTGAGAGAGCGAGGTGTAGTATGCGGGTAACAAACCGGATGATGACCGAAAATGCGATAGGGCATCTGAACGAGAACATCGATCGCCTGAATACGCTTGCCGAACGAGTTTCCTCTGGGAAACAGTTTCGAAGCGCATCCGATAATCCGAGCGCTGCTTCTGCATCTCTCGTTCTCCGCTCAACGCTGAAAACCACTCAAGCTTATCTTACTACCGCGCAAAATTCGGACGAATGGATGAGTGCCACCGAATTTGCATTCAAACAGATGTCTGACCTGGGTACCCGCGCCATAACTCTGGCCAAGCAAGGCCTGTCTGATACTTTGAGTGGAAAAGAACGCCGGGACGCCCTGGGAACCGAAATGACAGCTATCCTGGAAAATGCGGTTGATATTGCCAATTCTTCGCACCAGGGCAATTATTTGTTCGCTGGTTTCAAGGTAAGCATGGCTACCGTTCCTTTTACACTGACTGGGGCGGCGGTCACCTACAGCGGTGATACGGGCAGCTTGCAGCGCGAGATCGGGCCAAACCAGACGATCACGGTCAATGTAAACGGTGATACTGCGTTTACCCCGCTGTTCGACGCATTGATCGACGCCCGAGATGCTTTGAATACAAACAATGCGGCTCAGATCGAGAGCGCGGTCAACGCCCTATCAGCTGCAATGGATACCCTGGGTGGTGTGCGCACGACCAATGGGGCGCGCCAACGCCAGCTGCGCACTGGGATCGACAGGATCGAAAAAACCCAGATAGAATTGAAAAGCTTGCTTACCCAAAAGGAAGATGTTAATCTAGCCGAAGCTATTTCCTTGTTACAGAACCAGGAGAGCACCTATAAAACTGTCTTAGAAGTAGCCCAACGCACTATTTCGGCGCTAAATTTGTTCGATTATCTCCGCTAATTAATCCGGCAGCGTAGACGGAGAAGAGGCTAAAATGTTGGTTTTGACCAGACGGATGGATGAGAGTATTGTTATAGACGATCAGATTATCGTCACAATCCTGGGGATCGAAGGGGATAAAGTTAAAATTGGGATCACTGCCCCAAGGGAGATCCCCATCCTGCGTCACGAGCTCTGGCAGGCCCTTGAAGATCAAAATCGGATCGCAGAAGCCCTGGCCAGCATACCAGAACCAGATTCTTTCCAAAGCCTGCGCGACTTGCTGGCAGCCGAGGAAATCCCTGCTCTTCAAGAACTACCCGCAGAATCATGAATTCGCGCTAAAATCACATACGAAATATATAAATTTGGGGTGATCCATGTCAATTTCTGGCTTATCCTTGATAGCGCAGTAAGATCTGCTCTTTGTGAATGATTTTATAGGGTACGCCTTTGATCAAATATAAGGCGATGCAATCCTTTTCGATCCGTACTACCTTTCCTACCACTTCGACCATTTCACCATCGCGGAACTTAATCGTCGCGCGGAGAATGTCATCCTTGATCCGTCCATATTTATTGAGAAATTTTACCCCGGCCTCGCAAATATCCACAATCTCATAAGGCCGCCCATTCCACATGAGGGTAGGTCTCTTTTCTGCAGGATAAACGATCCGGTAGTACGAGCGGCGTTGTTCGTCCATTTAGAATGACCTTGGACCGGTTTGATGATGCCCGATCCAATGCACCCCTTTCGAGCGGTTTACCGATGCACTGATTAAGTAAATCGGATGGTATATTTTACCATCCAGTTTGTTTTTCGCGTATGCGGTACACATACACCAGAACCTCAGCCACCAAAGTATATAGTTCGGGCGGGATCATTTCATCCAGATCCAGGCAGGCCAGCGCGGCAGCCAGGATGGGATCTTCCCGAATGGGGATCCCATTTGCCTGGGCCAGCGCGATAATCTGTTCGGCGATCGCTCCTTTACCGGTTGCCAGGACCCTCGGAGCAGCATCATGTTCCGGATCGTACCCGAGCGCCACAGCTTTTGTGGAGCCAGGATGATCTGGATCTGCAGGTGAGGGCTGGATATGTTTGAATACCATCCCATCTCCTCAAGCATCTAGATCGACCGGTTTTTGAGCCTGGTTTGATTCGGCGGGCGGCCTGGTTTTGACCAGGGTTGACCCCTGCAGACCTACCGTACAGCGCGCGCTTTGCAGTTGATAGCCCACGCGCTCGATCCCTAAGGAAAGCTGGTCAAGCTCGCTTTCTGCCAGCTCGCGTAGTTGGGGACTGCTGGCCGTAATCTGCGCCCCAATTTGTTTTTGAACCACTGATAGATCGATCTCGAGCATTTCTCCATTCTTCATGTCCATCTGGATAACCAGGCGGGTATACCCGGGATCTACCTTTGCTCCATCTTTTCCTTGTTGGCAAGCCACTCGTAAATGAGTCTCCTGGTATGCTGGCTGCCCCTGCCCTTGCAAAGGGAAATCCAGGTTGAGCCACTGCCCTTTCGCGGGTATGCTCTGAGGATCGCTGTTGGTAAATTGAGTCCATCGCAGCGTATCGAGGAAGCGGTCGAGTGAATCGACCGTGGAATTCCCATGTTTGGCAAGCTCCTGGCGCAGGGCAATCAAAGTCAGCAGGCTGTCCTCGAGCGGTTGATCATTAATCGTATGGATACCCTTCTGGACAAGCTCGGCCAGCTCGTGCTCCAAGGGGTTACCCAGAAGACGAACTGCCTTGTGAAGCATTTCTTCCAGCTTGCCGGGCGATGCATCCCACTGGAGGATCAAATCGTTCAACAGCCGGATCGAGTTTTCAGCCATTTCCTTGATTAAAGGCGAAGAAGACTGTGCGGTCATCAAGCCCTGGAGCCGCCCTTTAAGCTCGGTCAAGGTTTCGGTCAATCCCAACCCATTGTGGAATTTCAGAGCCAGCGATAAGGTTCCTGGGCTGAGCGGCAGGCCTTCCGATTTGATCCAGGCAGCCAGGTTGACAGTCTCTGCATCCCATGCACCAGACGCGGCCAGGACGTCTGTAAGTTCTTTGACCAATTCCGGGGTTACGGTAAGGTTGTGGCCAAGCAAACTGCGGGCGATCTGCAGCGTGTCGGGCGTAACGGCCAATCCCTGGCTGTGCAAGATTCTGGCTGCCAGATCAGCTGGGGGTAACAGGGGACTGCTGGCTGGCTGGCTTCCCGGGCGTACCAGCTGGAGATTGGGCAGCGGGCCGGCCAGGTCGCGCACGATAAAATGCGCGATTTTTTGATCTATCAGCGCAGCACTCTGGTCCGCGGAGGTTAGCTTCGCAACGATCCGCACCCCCTGTACCGCTAACGTCACCTGTTCTCCGGCAACCTGGAGCACCTCGGCTGTGATCCTTTGATTAAGCCGTAAAGCCAGAAGGTGATCTTCTGGCTTTTGGTTGGGTGATACCAGGGGTGTCCCGCTGATGTTCATGCTGGCATTCATGCCTCGGGTTGGTCCCTGGAAGTTATCCACCCGGGACCAACCCAACGGTTATTGTAATAAAGTTTAGCGCTTCAGGTTGACTAATTCCATCAGCATCTCATCCGAGGTGGTAATGACTCTGGAGGAGGCCTGGAAACCTCTCTGCGCCAGGATCATACTGGTGAATTCCTGGGCCATGTCCACATTCGAGGCTTCGCGGTACCCGGGGACGATCGCACCCCGCCCGCCAGTTTCCGCTACGCCAATCTGCGGATCTCCGGAATTGAGGCCGATCTGGAAGAGGTTTTCACCGGTGCGGATCAAACCGGTTGGATTGGTAAATTTAGCTACTGAAAGCTGGCCGACCAGCTGCTTCAATCCATTCGAGAACAGCAGATAGACTTCCCCATTATTGGGACCGACATAGATATCGGACAGGTTGCCAGCGGGTAATCCATTCTGGCTGGCCAGGGATACATTACTGCTGTCTGCCAGCATGGTCAGCTGGGTCATGTCCAGGGTCATCCCGATATTGTTGGCGCCCGTGCTGCCGAGCGCAGTGACTGCGGTGGTCACAGCCATACCAGTTTGCTGGCCGTTGGCGTCAAACGTCACCGTGCCGGCTCCGGCAGCGCCGGCAGGGCCTGTCACGGCCCAATTCCAGGTATTGGTTGGTGTGCGGGTAAATTGAAGGGTCAGCGTATGCTGCACACCCATCGAGTCATACGCGCCTATCGTGGTATTATAGGTGCCACCATTCGCCGTTTGAGAGTTTAGATTCCCACCCAAAATCCCGGTAGTTGTAGCGCTGGCCATGGTAGCGTCGGTTGGAACCGGGATACTGCCAATCGGCGCAGTGGTGTTAATCGTCGTACTGCCGGGGGCGACCTGCCAGCCCTGGACACGCAGCCCGGTGGATGAGCTTACCAGAAATCCACTGGCATCAATCCCGATCGACCCATCCCGTGAATACAACTGGCCGTTCCCATTGGAATAGACGAAGAAACCATCCCCTTGCAGCGACAGGTCCAGGTTGCGGCCGGTATTCTGAAGCGACCCCTGGGTGAAGACCGGGGAAATATATCCGATCTGCGCGCCCAACCCGATCTGGGTGGGGTTGATCCCGCCGGTGTTGGCGGAAGGAGGTGCGCCCGGGCTCATCAATTGCGCAAATTGATCCTGGAAAATTACCCGGCTGGCCTTATATCCGGTTGTATTGGCATTGGCCAGGTTATCGGCAATCACATCCATAAAAGCCTGGTGGATATTGAGCGAGCTGATCGCGGTGAACATTGAGCGTAACATTTTGTAATCCTCCTGAAGTGTCTTAGCTACAGGCTTTCCTCCAAGAGGGCCAGCCTGTATTGGATTAGATATGTTTCGGTTTTATGATTCGTCCACGCGGCCTGGCTGGTCCTCAGCCGGATCCGCAAACACTACACTGTCAATTTGGGTAAACACCCCATCGCGGCGGCTGTCTGCGTCCATCGCCGTAACAACCAACCGGTCTCTGATATTTACAATGAAAGCCAAATCGTCCATCAGGACCAGGGATTCCTGGCCGCCGCGTTTTTCTGCCTTTACAACCGCGCTGTTCAACCGGCTCAGGCCTTCATCGGAGAGGGTGATATTGCGTTTCTCCAGGCGTTTCTGAGCGTGATTGGAGAATTTCAGATTTTGCGCCTCAGCCAGGGTCTCTGCAAAAGAGCTTGCCTGGGTGGAAGCTGCACGCGGGTGGGCCGGGGTGGGCAGTGCAGGCTGGACACCAGGGTTGGATTGGATGCGAAATGGATCGGCCATCCTCAATCTCCCTTGACTTCCAAAACTGCGGTGAGCGGCAGATCATCTTCACCCACCACGATATGGACTTCGCCATTGGATTGGTTGATCGAAGCGACAACCCCTTCCTTAAGGGTGCCGTCAGCCAGTTTAGCCTTGACCGTTTTACCGATCAGACTGGATGCATACAAGATTTCGCTGGATAAGCGCATCTTGTCCATGCTCTCTTTGATGGCTTGCAGCTCCTGGAGCGAGTTCAGGGATGTCACCTGGTTCATCATTTCTTTCTCATCCATGGGTTCCAATGGGTTCTGGTGTTTTAACTGGGCCATCAAGAGCATCATGAATGCGTTGCTGTCCATGCCGGAGAGCCCGTTGCCAGATCCCGTCGTCGGGGTGGTGCTGTTTGTGGTTGGTACGTATGCTGCTGGGTTGATAGTGCTCATGGTTCCTCCTTTCTCGATTGATCGGATCAAACCTGGTAATCGACCAGGGATTGACTTGGGTCGTGCAGGGGGACCTGGACTTCCTCTACATCGATCACTGTTTTCTGAGGACGGTCTGTTCTTTGCCTGGCCTGATTTCTGCCTTGTTCCATCCAACTCGTACCTGGCTGCTGGTCATTCCCTTGACCGACCGATAGTTGGGACAGCTGGACGCCTGCCTCATGCAGTGACTGCTTGAGTTGATTGAGACTCGACTCCAGCAGCCGTCCGGTCTGGGCCTGATCGGCCTGGATCCAGACCCTGAGGCCATCCATACTGCTGGTCAGCCGTAAATCGATCCGGCCCATGTCCTGGGGATTGAGCTGGAGCCGCAGGGTGCTCTGCCCACCGCGGGTCAAACTCTCGAGCGCGTGGCTGACCTGTTTGATGATTTCACCGTTACGAGCTTCCGCCAGGCGGGCCGGCTCATTTGGTATAGTTGATGCTGCGACATTCTTGCCCGCGCTGTAATCCACGGGTACTGGAATGACGGTCCCGGGTGCCGGCTTCTCGGCGCTGTCTGGGGTTACGCTGGCTGCCACTTTTTCTGTGGCCGGATCGGACACCGCTTTCTTGTTAGCCGGGGGTTCTACCGCAGTCTTCGAAGCTGCTGGAGAATCCATTCCGGCGTGTTTCTGGAGCTCGCTGACCTCCGCAGAATTCATCTTGTCCATCAGAGCGGGGTCTTCAACCGGCTGGGCTGTATTTTTCTCGGCCAGGAGCTTTTCGAAACTATTCCCCATGGCTGCCAGAGAAGAAGCTTTGTCATCTCCCTCTCCATCCGCGAGTGTCAAGGTTGGGATACCATCCAGTTGGGCCAGGTTTTCCTGGCTGATCGCTACTTTTTTATTGTCCAGGATATTTTCTTGTGAAGGTGCGATGGCGGGTAACTCAGACTGAGCAACTTCCACTGACCCGGTTTCGGCAGCCAGACCGGCGCTGGTCACAGATTTTCCGCTGTATAAGGCAGCCGCCTGGAGCAAAGTCTGGTTCTCTGATACTTCCTCAATCTTTTCATTTTCCTGTTCAGCCGAGGGTGGAGCTCCTTCCTCGGGAGGGCGTGTTTCGGATAACGGTGTGAAAGGCTGCTGTGTTCGAGCGGCTGCCTGGCTGGCCACTGCCAGCTCCGCATCTCGTTCGGGTTCGTTCTGCTTTTTGGCTGCTTGCCTGAGCGCTTTTTCGAATGAGAAAGTCTCGCCCGTGCTGCTGCGCACCGGTCCCGGGTTGGTTCTGGCCGCGGTGGGAGGGGCTGCCGCGGTGGGCATGATGGTTAGATCTGTCATTTTCACCTCGAGATAGAAATAGTTTTCAGAAGGAGCAATTTCTTGCTCACCAACTGGCTCATGGTTTGGTACCGGATGGCATCTTCAGCCATCTGCGCCATCTCAACGTCGATGTCGACATTGTTGCCATCGGCGCGCACGCTTCCACCCTGACGGGGCTGCGCCAGATAGGAAGGCAGCTCCCGGGGAGCAGCCAGATGACCGGTTTGGGTGGTCTCCAGGCGAATTTCTCGATTATTCTTGAGGGCAGATTTGAGGGTATCCTCAAAACGGACGGTTTGCGACCGGTACCCGGGGGTATCCACATTGGAGATGTTTCGGCCGATCAGCTCCTGTCGAAGCTGAAGACCATCCAGGGCAACTCTTGCAGAACGAAAGGCATCATCGGAAAAGATAGGGTCTGGCATCTTTATGCGCTCCATGTATGGTCGGGCTGCAGGTAGCCCATGATCCGATTTACATAAACCTGAGTTTCACGATAGGGTGGGATACCGCCATAACGATCGACAGCGCCCGGCCCCGCATTGTAGGCTGCCAGGGCCAGCTTCACATCGCCGTCATACCGCTCTAGAAGGTTACTGAGCAGCTTCACCCCGCCATCGATATTCTGAGCAGGATCCATCGGATCTTCCACGCCCAAACCCTGGGCAGTCGCGGGCATGAGCTGCATTAACCCCATCGCTCCCGCTGAAGAGACTGCATTTGGGCGGTAGTTAGACTCGGCTTTGATCACGGCTCGCACCAGAGAAGGGTTGACGTTATATCGGGCAGATGCGCTCTGGATAATGTCTTCGAATGATCCCGACCCGCTCGCGGGGTTGTAATTTGGATTTATCTGCATGTCTATGGCTTGATTTGAGCCTTCGTTTGACTTCAGCTGCTTTTCGATCCGCTGGCTGAGCAGCTTAAAGGTCAGGTCATAGATCACCGATTGGAATTGGGCGTTAAAGATATCCTGGCTCATAGGTAGGCCTCCCCGGCCTGGCGTTTGTGATACGCCTGGGAAATATAGACATCGTCGACTTGCCGCACTTCGATTTGAGCCTGTTCCAGCTTTAACCGCTTTACTTCTTTGTCTTTCAAGGTTTTCAAGGTCTCTTCGCCCTGCCTGGCCAGGATGACTTCTGTGCGTTTCGCATCCACTTTGTGCTGCATTTCTACCAGGGCAGCTTTTACCTGCTCAATCTTGTCTTCAACCAGCTGGATATTCGAGCGCAGGTGTTGGATGGCGAACAGATCCATCTCGCCCATCTGTTTCTCAGAAAGGTCGACCAGCAAACCTACCTGTAAGGCTTGCAGCTTATCCAGCAGGTCCTGGTGCTGCTGGAGCAGGTTTAACAGCTCGGCCAGCTCGATTTCCAAACCTTCCACCCGGCTGTGCCGGTAGTCTAAGACTGGTTGTAATGTAAATTTAGGCGGCATAGGTACCTTCAATATAGAACTGCTGCAATATTTCCTGAGTTAGCTCGAACGGGGTAAAGTCATTATTACTTTGTAATAGGAACTGGTTGAGTGCTGGAAGGTTTTCCAGAGCAGCATCGATTTCCGGATCACTTCCTCTGACATAAGCACCGATATTGACCAGATCCCGCGCTTTTTCATAGGTTGCCAGGTGTTTGCGTGCCTGGGCCGCACAGGCGCGCTGCAAAGGGGATGTCACCGCCGGCATTACCCGGCTGATCGAATTCAACACGTCGATCGCAGGATAGTGGTTGCGCGCTGCCAGATCCCGGCTGAGTAAAATGTGGCCGTCAAGGATGCTGCGTGCGGCATCGCAGATCGGTTCATTGAAATCGTCACCCTCTACCAATACCGTAAACATTCCAGTGATCGATCCTTTGGGACCTGTCCCAGCCCGTTCAAGCAGTTTGGGCATCAGAGCAAACACAGATGGGGTGTAGCCTTTACTGGCGGGTGGCTCACCAATTGCCAACCCAACCTCGCGTTGCGCCATCGCAAAACGAGTGACCGAATCCATCAGGAAAATTACATCCAATCCGCTGTCGCGGAAGAACTCCGCAATGCTCATCGCCACCCAGGCAGCTTTCAAACGAACCAGGGCGGGTTGGTCTGAGGTGGACACCACCACCACAGAGCGGGCCAGTCCTTCGGGGCCCAGGTCGCGCTCGAGGAATTCACGCACCTCGCGCCCGCGCTCTCCGATCAGAGCGATCACGCTGACATCCGCCCGCGCATTGCGAGCGATCGTACCCATCAATGTGCTTTTTCCGACACCGCTGCCGGCAAAGATACCCATTCTCTGGCCTTTGGCACAGGTCAGAAGTCCATCGATGGCGCGCACTCCCGTGATCAGCGGCTCGTAAATAGGCTGGCGTTGAAGCGGATGCGGCGCGGGTGCATAGGTAGAGACGGTATCCGTGGTTCCCAATGATCCTAATTCGTCAATTGGCTGCCCTAACCCATCCAGGACACGCCCGAGCAGCGATGTACCCACCGGAGCGCGGAATGCGGTGTACATAGGATAGATTGGGCTGCCCAATTGGATCCCCTGCATTTCACCCAGAGGCATCAGCAAAACACGTTCGTTCCGGAATCCGACTACCTCACACAGAAGCGGCGAACTTCCATTGGTGCGGATCTCACAAACCTCGCCGATCTGGCAGTCCACACCAACCGCTTCGATCGTCAGCCCAACTACCTGGACTACCCGACCGCTGATTCGGATCGTCTTTAGCCCTTTGAGAGACTGGGTGAGCTGGGTGAGATCGGGAAGATTGGGGCGATTCATTGCTGCGTGCTCTGCCCTTCTATAGAGGTCGCCAAAGCATCCATTACGGCTTTATATTGGGTCTCAACCCGTCCATCTACAGTGCCAAGCTGGCCATCAACAAAACAACCTCCTCGCCTGATCGAATCTGAGGGAATGATCTCCATCTGGTGACCGGTCATCGAAATCTGGTACTCACGCCAGTAAGGTCCCAGGTTGATAGCGTCTTCGGGGTTGATATAGATCCTCAGATCGCCAAGAGAACGAGCATTGGCCAGGATCCGGTTGAAGGTCTGTTGGAGCATATCGCTGTCCAGCTGCAGACCATCGCAAAACAGGGTTTTGGCAATCTCCTGAACCAGGTTGAACACTGCAGTCTGGCTTTGTGCGTACATATCGTCGCTCCAGGAGCGTACCTGGCTTACCATGTCCGTTACCGCCTCGATCATCGGGTTGGTTTCCATCCGGGCTGATTCCCAACCCTGTTGGTGAGCGAAAGTTAAAACTTCTTGCGACCGTTCTTGTGCCTGGCGTACCATTTCTGCCGCCTGGACCTGGGCATTTTGTAAGATTTTACTGGCCTCAACCAATGCTTCCTGGATCAAAGAAGCCCTAACCTCCTCGAGCGAAGGCGCTTCCGAATTTCGATCAACCGGCTGTTCGGCCGGCTGGTTCGGAAGGATTGGACGCACCTCACCCGGGATCCATCTGCGGACAAGCGGCTGACCATCGCCCAGGGGGACCATTGGCGCAGCAGGTTCGGTTGCCTGATCCAAATCGACCGTGGGGGTCTCTTTCCACTGTACTTGAGGCGACGTCAGATCTTCAAAGAGGGTTGGGGCCGTTTCCGTTGTTTCGGTGGGCATTTCCGAGGATACAGCCTCGGAAAAATCCACAGGGATCCAGGATAGGGTAGACTGCCGGTTCTGGCTGGCCTCGATCAGATTAGAGGATGACTTCATATTCATCACCTCCACCCGCAATTACGATCTCACCGGCTTCTTCCAGTGCCCGTACAGTATCCACAATACGGCGCTGTGCAGCATAAACATTTTTTGCCAGCTGTGGTCCCAGGATCTCAATTTCCTCTCTGAGGTTATCACGCGCCCGTTCTGACAGGTTGCGGAATACTGCCTCGCGCAGTTTTTCAGGAGCAGCTTTGAGGGCCAGGGAAAGATCCTGTTTATTGACGTCTCGCAGCACCCGCTGCATGGTCCGGTCGTCCAGCTTATTGAGATCATCAAAGGTGAACATATTCGCGCGGATCTCTTCTACAAGCTTGGGGTTCGAGCCGTCCAGAGATTCGAGGATCGATTTCTGCGCCCCACGATCCACCTGGTTCAACATCTTGACCAGGAAGGATACACCGCCGGTCGCGCGGAAATCGGCTTCACTGATCACCGCGGAAAGCTTATTTTTCAGGTTGCGTTCTACCACTTGCACAACCTGGGGAGAAACGCGGTCCATGGTCGCCAGGCGTAAGACCACCTCTACCTGGAGTTCTTTTGGCATATTGGTAAGGATGTCCGCGGCTACCTTGGCCTCCAGGTAGGACAAGACCAGAGCAATCGTCTGGGGATGCTCATCCTGGACAAGGTTCGCAATTTGTGCCGGGTCCGCGTTGCGCAGCATTTCAAAGGAGGACAGCTGCTGGTGAGCGGAAATGCGTTCCAGGATTTCAGCTCCCCGGCGAGGTCCAACCGCCCGAGAAAGAAGCTGGCGGCTGTATTCTACGCCACTGCCCATCATTCCGATCCCCGAAGAGGAGAGCGCGTAGGCCTCCTGGAGCGCGCCGCGGCGCACATCGAGCGGCATGGCGCCTCCCTGGCTCATGGCCAGTAAAACACGCTCGATTTCAGCCTCTCCCAGGTATTGGAGGACTTTTGAGGAAAGATCTACCCCCAGGGCCATTAATAGGGCGGTAGCTTTATCCAGACCAGAGCGAGTCCCTGAGCTATCTACCATGGTTACTTTTCATCCTCGCTCAACCAGAGCTGAATGATTTCGGCGACATTGGCCGGGCTCTCTTCTGCCAGGCGGGCAACTACGCGCTGCATCTGTTCATCCTCAGGGTTGGGTACCTGGGCATGCATGCGCGCAGCCATTTCAGGCATCAACTGTTCCACGGTAGGGAGTTGTATGGGCGATTCAGATCCCATGGGGAGCGATTGGGTCATCATCGATCCCGTGGACATCGAATTCATCCCCGGCAAGGCTGCCATCTCAGCCACCGGTTTGAGAACCGGCGTCCAGGCTTCGCTGGAAGCCAGGCGCAGGTTTCTAAACAGGCGCGAGACGTACCAGAGCAGCAGGATGACAACCAGGCCAAGCAGAACGTACTGCCCTATCTGAACATAGAGATTCATCTGCCCGCTCTTTTGCAGCTCTGCGGTCTGATCTTCATAGAAGGACCGGTCGAACGCGAGTGATTCAACGGCCAGGGTATCCCCTCGCACTTCATCAATCCCGACTGCGGCTGCCACTGCGGATTTCAAAGTGGAAAGCTGCTGTGCGTCGGTAACTCCGTCCACCAACACAGAAAGCGATACCCGCTCGACCTGGCCAGGTGTCTCGATTTCGTGTGATTCGACCTGGCTCATCTCATAATTGAGCGTTTCCTCTTCCCGCGAATAGATCGTATTTCCGCTCACCGCCGTTGTGGTTGGGACCGGCGTAGGCAGGTTCGTGGCCGCTCCGGGGATCCCGCCGATAATGGCGCCATCGGTGGTGTAGGTTTCATTGACCTTTTGCGAACTGCGTACCGCGGTGGGGTCTGGGGTAAATGACTGTGTGGTCGTCTCGCGCTTGGTCCAATCCATCACAACCGAAGCCTGGACAACCGAGCGGTTTGGCCCCAGAACCGAATCCAGCAGTCCCTGAACCTTCTTTTGCATGCTCAACGCCGCGGACATTTCCGCTGAACGCTGGCTGTCGCTCTGGGCCAGCGACGAAGCCGATTCACCATCTCCTGAACCGGCTGCCAGCATATTCCCATTCGTATCCACCACAACTACGTTCTCGGGCGTCAGGTTTTCTACACTGCTGGCCAGTAAATGGGTGATCGACTGTACCTGGCCTTCGTCGAGGCGGCGGCCGGGTCTTTCCTGAACGGTCACCGAAGCGGTCGCCGGGGGTTGGTCGCCGGCCAGAAGGGTTTTTTCCGGGGTGACAACGTGGACGCGTACCGCGGCGACAGCTGCCATACTGCTGATCGTCCGCTCGAGCTCGCCTTCCAATGCGCGCTGGTAATTCACCCGCTGAGTAAACTCGGTCATTCCCAATGTATTTCCGCTGAACAGCTCAAACCCCACTGTTCCACTCTGGGGTAATCCTTCGGTCGCCATCTGCAGGCGCACTTCATAAACCTTGTCCGATGGCACCATGATCGTACCGCTGTCGCGCAGCCGGTATGGGGTTCCATCCTCGGTCATTTTTTGTACGATCTGACCTGCATCCGCTTCACTCAACCCACTAAATGCCACGGTATAGGTGGGCGTGCTGGCCCAGGTCAAAAAGAGGGGGACCAGGATCAAGATGGCGACGACCAGTCCGACCAGGGCCATCCGGCGTGGGTTGCTCTGGTGCTGCCAAAAATTGGTGAACTGTTGTCTGAGTGGTGCGATCATGATAGGCCTCTGTTATCCCCGATATTCCCTAAATTGACATGCGCATGATTTCGCGATATGCATCGACAAGCCGGTCGCGGATACCCAGGGCAATCCGGAAATTAATCTCGGTTTCCTCAGTAGCAATCATGGCATCATGCACGTCTACTTCTTCACCGGCTGCCATTTGCTGGATCAGTTTGTCTGAAGCATTTTGTGTCTGGCTCAACGAGTCCAGCATCTGGCCAAAAGTCTTCTCTACCGAACCGGCCGAACCACTCGGCTGTAGCGGAGTAGAACGGACTTCATTGGTATTGATGGAGGGGAGATTGGGCCGAATTCCGGATACGTTCATGGGTTACCTCTTCTTCTATGCTGGCTTAGCGACCGATCTCAAGGGCTTTCATGGCCATTTTCTTGGCCATATCGATGACATTCAAGCTTGCCTCGTAAGAGCGGGTAGCCGAAAGCATATTGGTCATTTCTACTGCCAGGTTGACATTGGGAAAGGTGACATACCCTTCCGCATCCGCATCCGGGTGGGTGGGATCGTAAACTTTCGGGCCACTTTCTTGATCTTCAACGATTTGCGCCACCCGGACACCCCCCAGTTTTGTACCGGGTGTGATCTCCGATTTCCGGTTGGCAGAGATCAAGGCGGGCAGGAAAGTATTCTGGCCGTCCGGGGTAAAAACGACATCCTTGCGTTTATACGGCCCGCCCGATTCGGTGCGAGTCGTCTCTGCATTTGCGATATTATTGGAGATGACATCCAGACGGAGTCTCTGTGCTGACAGAGCTGATGATCCAATTCGCAACGCATTCCAGAAACTCATAACATGCTCCCATATTGCCGGTAGGATAATCCTTTTGGATGAAGCGGTTATGATCTGCTCCGCGAAAACCTCGGGTAAGATCTCTAACCTATTGGTTGCATGTTAGCACAATCGTTTGGGGGAGACAGTAAAGCCAGGGTGAAGGAAGAATAAAAAAGGCGTGAAGGAATTTACAGAACGCCTCAAGGGGCACCTGGCGTGCCCCTTACGTAGATTTTATGGAAAGGATCAGGTCTTATCTTCTAGGTCGTCACTCGATATCCGCTCGAGACCCGGCTGGTTTGCGCCGCCGAGGAGGAAAGCGGCGATAATCGTTTTTCAACCGTTGCCCAAGCATCCCGCAGGTCCCGCAGTGTATTCAGCGCACTGCTATAATCGCCCTGGCGAATGCAGTCCAGGGACCACTGGTAAAGGCGGAACAAGCCAACTGCGGCATCGCCGTAATCAAAGTTCAACGCATCCCGTAAAACACTAATCGCCTTTGTCGATCGATCATAATCCTGCTGCTCGCAGGCCCGGATGGCGAGGTCATAGGCCATTACAACCAGACGGATCGGGCTGGCGCCCATTACTTCTTGATTTCGATACTCCTGGCTGCGATAAGTTTGTTGGTACACGGCTACCTCCTTTAGTGATTGCTCAGTTCATTTCTCGTTTCTATAATATCTTATCGACCATTGATCTGAGAACTGAAGCCCAGAGCGTAAAGAAATCCTAAATTTTATATTTGCGGCTCATTCGCGAAACCGATGGGTTCGCGAGTCCCAATAGAAGAAGGGGTGCAGGTTTGGTACCAACACCCCTTTCTAAAAACCAGGTCTGGAAAGGACACAAACGGATTGAGATAGCGGACAGCAATTAGGTCGACAGCTCAACCAACCCACCCTCCCGGAGGTTCTTTAATTCCTCCGGTGGGATAGTGCGGATGATCTTATTCGAGGTCTTATCTACCATCATGACGGTGACATCGTTGGTCTCTGGATCGACACTGAACTTCAAACGGACATCAGCCACGCTGCTCTGAGCCGGCTGGGGTTTATTCTCAGGTGCGGAGCTTTTTTCTTTTGCTTTTGGCTTGGTAACAGCTCCTGCTTCCTGAGATTTTGGACCAGGCTCGATCTGGCTTGCCTGAGCCGCCTGAATCAATGCATTCCCCGTTGGGTTGTGCTCAATTCGGGTTATTCCTTGCATTTGATGATCAGACATAGGGTCCTTCCTTTCTATTACCTCGAGCTTCCTTGCTCGAGTTTGGGCAATCAGGATGGGTCTGGCGGTCCCAGCACTCTATCCGGATTACCCGGTCAAATTCATTGGATCAATCAGGTATACTGACTTACGCTAGCCGAGATGCTGGCCCAGGTTTCCTGCATGTATGCCATGCTGATCAGCTGGGATTGCATCTGAGCGTATTGATTCGATAGAGACGTTTCTCGGTCCACCAGTCGTTCGTTCATATCCTTGATTTGGTAAGTGTAATCCTTGACCTGGTTGTCTAGATTTCCCAAAGATTCTTCGATATAGCCGCTGGTCCCGGTAAAACGGGAAAGGGTGGTTTTGAGACTGCCCATTGCCTGTTCGAGCAGGTTGGCTACGTCATCCAGGTTATTTTGAAGCGCAGCATCCAATTTTGAGCTGTCGGTGATATTTGCCTTAAGATTGTCGTCAATCCCAAGCCCGATATCTCGTAGGCTCTTGAGCATGCCGCTTCCTGGAACATCCTTCATGTATTGCGAAAACAGATCCATACGCAGATCGCTAAAGATCGTATCGCTCGCCAGAGAGCCTCGGATGTACGAGCCTGTGCCGTCGTTGGTAACCGATGTCTTTTGTTCCAAATAGGTTTGCAGATCATTAAACTTGGCCAGAAAACTTTCAACCGCTGTCCGCGCACCAGATACATCGTTGCTAATCTGGATCGTCGCCGATTTTCCTTCTGCGTCGGCCGCCAGGTTGAGGGTTAAACCACTGACGATATCAGTCAGACCGCTGTTAGTCGAACGCGTGAAGGCTATATTATTCACTGAGAAGGATGCGTTTCTGGCTTTTTGCACGTCAACCGTGTCATCTTCCATATTATTGGAGAAACCCAGGCCAACATTGTCCTCGTAGATCATGCGGTGGTTGGTGCCGGTCTGTTTTGCGGTCAGGACCAGCTGCGTGCCTACGACTGTCGCGGCGACTGCGCGGCCTT
>Ga0105104_10000272_pt1 | contig 39414 bp, 46 predicted proteins | sample PPLLaktember2015_3_FD_87034 | JGI IMG/M metagenome (GOLD analysis project Ga0105104, IMG submission 87034) | Freshwater sediment microbial communities from Prairie Pothole Lake near Jamestown, North Dakota, USA - PPLs Lake P7 Core (6) Depth... | ecosystem: Environmental > Aquatic > Freshwater >... | reverse complement strand
GCCCATCCCTACGATGGCCTCGTGGAAGACCCGGAACCAGAGTGCAGCTGCGAGGCGTCCTTCGGTGCTATTAAGCCTATCTACTGCCCCGTGCATGAAATCTGGTCTGATGACCTTGAGATTGCTATGCAGGAGCAAGCCGAGAAGGAGGCTGCATAATGGCTAGCTCGGTCGCAACACGCAGAGATACGCTGACCTTCGAGAACGAGGTCGTTTACGAGATCGTCCTGAAGTACCCCACTGGCAAAGTAATCAGCAACGGGAACGTGATGTTCTCGACCAGCATGGACCAGGTGTTCTTCCTGCGGCCCGAAGCCGCACAGAAGATTCACGCGCTGGGATTAGCTGTGAACGAGTCGTTTGAGTTGATCAAGCGAAACGGCCAGATCATCGTACGTCGCATCGAGCAGCAGACGGAGGGGACCTCGTCAAAGATTCCTCCGACTGCCGCTTCAGCTAGGACAGAGGAAGGTCGCGATGCCAATCAGAACAACGCTGCTCCGTCTTCGCAACCGCAATCTAACACAATGAGCGGCATCATGGCGTCGAGTTACATCAGTGCGATGGATGCGTTGATGATCGCGCAGGATTATGCCGAAGCGAAGGGCTTGCCTTTCAAGATAAGCCCGATGGAACTGAGATCGTGCGCCCTTTCCATTTTCATTGCAACCAGCAAAGGAGGTCGCTACTAATGGCTGTAGCCCCAGTAATCACGATGCGTCCGCAATCTTTATTCGATATCACAGAGCATCTTGAAGCACTGCTCGATTCCCTCGATATGTGCGAAGACGCAGACGTCAGGGCCGAATGCGAGCAGGAGATAGTAGATGTTCTCTCCCGCCAGCTCGCCAAGGTCGACAACATGGCGGAATACGCCGACCATCTGGAGTTTCAAATCGCCCTGCGAAAGAAGCAGGTACAACTCCTCGAGCGAGCCAACAAACGCGCAGCGGGAATCCTCGAGCGGATCGACAACGCCATCCTGCGGACGATGGATGCGACCGGCCGGCAACGGCTCGAGGGCAGTCTCTACTCGTTTAGCTTGCGGAAGCTTCCGCCATCCGTGGAAGTGCTCAACCAGGCAGCAGTGCCGGCGCAGTATATCCGCACCACGGTCAGCGAATCGGTGGATAAGCAGGTAGCCAAGATCGACCTGCGGAACGGAATCACTGTGCCGGGATTACGGCTCGTTACGGACAAGCACACGGTGGTCCGCAAGTAATGCGCAAACCACTTACGGGCCGGGAGATGGAAATCTCGGCCCTGGTCGCCACAGGTATGTCCAACAAAGCGATCGCAGCGCAACTCGAGATCTCCGAGCAGTCAGTGAAGAACATGCTGCAACGGGCGTTCCAAAAGACCGGCGCGTCGAATCGTACCGAGCTTGCGCTGTTGATGCTGAAAGTTGCCGCCTGATGCTTGCCCGCTATCTCCCGATGCGCCGGAAAGCTTTGAAGCCTTACCGGGGCCGGGAGCTTGATCCGAAATATCTAGCTTGGTTGCGCAATCAGCCGTGTGCGGTTCCAGGATGCACGTCCCATTACATCGAAGCAGCGCATGTCGGACCTCGAGGGTTCGGCGTACGCTGCCACGATCGCGAAGCTATTCCATTATGCGCGGGGCATCACCGGAATCGGGCCGATGCCCATCACCGTCTAGGGAAGCGTTTCTGGATATTCCACGAACTAAATCGCTTCGACGTGATCCGAGATTTTAATCACCGTTATGAAACGTGGATTGACTGTCCTACCCGTATTTGTCGGTAAGGAAAACCCGTAATATTCCCGATTGCCGATATGGCATTTGTCGCTTGCATCAATTTACGGTTAGGTCTATCGTGGAGGGGCGCTGGCAACAGTACTAGCGCAGTAAAGGTTTTATGTTGTGTCTTTTTTATCACAGTATTTCACGGCTTGGCTAATCGTCGTTGGTTACCAGTCTTCTCCGTGTTACGATTTAAATGCCCGTCTTGCTAACGGGCAGCAGATACGTAGTATGGCGGCCGTACCCGCTTCCCGGCGGGTAGTTGCATCGGCCGCCAACTACCGAACCCCTCGATGCAACGAGGGCCATGTCCAGAAAATCTCCATCCCGGCTAAAGCTCCAGAGCAGAGCAGGCGTTCGCCCGGAACGGGTCCTCCGACCGCATGTAGCGTTTCAACGTCCCGAGCGACCGGTGTCCGCTATGCCGTGCGGTCACAATCTCTCCCACGCCCCCCTCCAGAGCACTTGTTATAAATCCTGCTCGCAAGCTGTGCGCCGCGTACTCGGCTGTATCCAGGCCGAGCGCTTCTGCGCCTCTCTTGACAATCATTGCCAGCGTGTTCGTGTGGATAGGTTTCGCGTGGTTGATTTTCGACGCCCGCATTCCGCAGAAGACCGGCCCCGGCGTGACGCCGCGGTAGGTCAGCCAAGCCCTCAAAGCTTGGACGGGACAAGTGTCTGCGTGCTTGCCGTTAGGGACTCCGATATAGCGGCCGATCCCGGTCTGGTCCTGCTTCTCTTTCCGGATGTGAATGACAAAACCCTGGGGCCGGAAGTCCACGTCCTCGAGTGTGAACGTCGCGAGGTTCGATCGCCGGAGAGCCGACGTAAAGCCGACCAACAGAACGGCCTGGTCGCGGGTGCGCGCAGGCTCCGGGCGGTCGATGCTCCACACCATCATCCGGAGCTGCTCGACGGTGATCGCCGCCTTGCCCCGCATCTGTTCGCCCCGAATCCTTTGTGCTCCGGTGAGGATCGTCAGAATCTCCCGGCGCGAAGGCTCGATACATCCCGCCAACCGGTGGTGATGGATGATCGCGCAGACATGGTGCCGCAGGGTGCTGACGCGTTTGTTGTGAAGCAGCGAGTCCGTTATGTAGAGCTTCGCGGTGTCGGTGGTGGCGGGAAGGGCTTCCCTCCCTTCCTTGGCACACCACAGGCAAAAGGTTTTCCAATCGCTCAAATAGCCCTGCAAGGTACGGGGCGCGCGGATCGATTCCGCAAAGTGCAGACTTTCCCGCAGCAGATGATTCTCGTTTGTGAAAGCATCCGCGAACAGGGGGAGTTGTTGCTGATGAAATTCCATGAGCGTTTGAGGACGCCTCAAACATTCAGGATCACAATTCCAAAGCCGAAGGGGAATCGCCTAAAAGTACCCAAAAGGCTACAACGTTCGTTAGGAGGTTAACAAACTATGGGGTCAACTGTGGCTAATGCAAAGATGTCGACTTTGAATCCGGACCGGCGGCGGCCAGTTCAGCAGGGTCTAGAAAGGCCCCCTCCGATGGAAAATAACTCGTTGCTGCCTGTGCCTGGAAAACATTAGAGCAGCGACAAGTTACGAGCCCAAAGAAGGGAGGACGTACCAGTTGAGCTAGTACTGGCTTTATTCTCACATAAGTTTCCAGCCAGTCAATCCTCAACTGCAAGTTTTTAGCTGCGGTGGCGCGTTTGCGCCGGATTGGGTGTTGGCGTTGGGAACGACAGTTATCTTACAAAATCAGCAGAGCGTAGCAGATCCCGGTTACGTGGATCTCCGCAAAAAGTATGACTTTAAATCCTACGCGGTCCTATCCCGCGAGCTTGCACTTCACAAGATAGCTACTGCCTCATGCTTGACAGACCGGGTGTACTGGGCGCTGATCCTGTCGAGCGCATGCGGCCCGGACGTTAGAGAGGGCTGCTTTCTGCGTAAAGAAAGCGGCAGAAAGGAAGACCTCGGGCGCCTGGTAACGGACGAGAAGGGCCAGATATACCCGCTGCGGGTCAAGCACCTACTCCAGATCCTAGGGCTTACTCCAGGCCATAACCGCATCCATGTCTCCCGAGCCATCCGCAAACTGATCAGCCAAGGTTGTCTTGAGGAGCACGATCCCGAAAAAGTCTGGTATCCTGTTCTCGATCCAAAGCGGCTCGCCGCCGAGACAAAGAGTAAGCAAGCATGTAGCAAAATTCGCTACAATCTAGCTTACACTTTTCTCCCTCCTTTCCTCCGTAAGATCCTCCAAAGCCCAGAACATGTAAGCCAGGATGTAGCGAATTCCGCTACAACGGTAGAACGGCTGAAAAGCCTTAGCGAGGACTATAAAAAAGACCTGGCAGAGCTACAAAGTCGCTACAAGCAGGTAGCGGAAAATGCACTTTTCAGTGGGCCTATCCTTATTGAAGAAGAATTAGAAGAATTAGAAGATATATACGGCGGGACAGAGGGGGGCGTAAAAGCTACTAGTAGTGTAGAGGAACCGGAACAACCCAAATACTTCCCCCCCTCCCCTCCAGCAGTTATCCCTAAACCCCAACCGGAACCAGTAACAGCGGTAGTCGTCAGCAAAGACCCAGCGCACAAACTCTTTGAGGTTTTCTGTTTCCTCATGGACGGTTGCGGCCGGCCCGTCAGCGTACCCCGCATTGCCGCCTGTCGTCAGTCGTTTTTTCGCTACCCCCCCCAAACGCAACAGCGCATCATCGATGACGTCACTATCCGGTCCCAAGGGAAGAAGTGGGATGACCCCACGTTTGTAACGGACCCGCTGAAATACCTAAATAGTCAGATTTGGGATACAGAGCCCATTACAGCCCGTAAGTTTGCTCCCGCACGGCCGCCGACACAAAAAGAAAAAGCCGATGCCGCGATGAAGGCTCACCTCGAGCGCGTCTTTGCCCGGGAAGAGGGGAAGCCATGACCAGGGCGACTCCGAAAGATATAGCGCGAGCCCTGGCCGTGATGGGGGCAAGTATCGACTACTTCCCGACAGACCCCCTGGGACTCGACGTAGTCCAGGATTCGATCGAACGCCATGTCTTCGGCACTGACGAGTTGAGAAGCCTGGTACGGATCGCCTGCGATACGATGCGCCGCTGGTCGCTGCCGGAGTTCCTCTTGCTCCGGACCTCTGTTTCCGAGCGCCTCTTTTACGAACGCGAAACCCTCGAGCAGGAACGCAAGCTTCGAGAGTGGAAGAAAGAAGCGAAGCTCCTAGGCTCTGGCGATCCGGAGCCTTTCCCGATTCCCTCCGATGCGTTCAAGCGCATACCTGGCGACGCCCCTCCTGCTCCTCCTCCGGCTACGGATCCCACGCCTCCACCGAAGCCGATAAAGCGAATCCCTTCCTTGCGTGAGGCGGAAGCTGAACTCAACGAGCAGCTCGCCCAGAACAAACGGCGTTCAGAGGAGGAAACAGCGCGCCTCCTTGCCGACCTTGAACTCCAACTCGGATTAAAGAAGCTAACGGAAACCCAGTGAGCGACGACCGCTGGAAACAGCGTTGCAGTGTTTGCGCCGGGACCGGCCTCAAGGAGACGCCCACCGGTTACCAGCCCTGCGACTGTCCGAACGGCGAGTGGGCCTGGAAATACTGCCGGCCGTTATTCAGTGTCCGCCGGATCCGCAAGGATGCCTTGCAAAAAGCGGTTCCCCAAAAACCACAGATCCCCCCGGTCGATCCCGAAGAAGACCGACTGCGCCGGATTCGGAATCAGACGGACCTCGAAGATCTACTGCGGCGAAGGACAAACCATGACCCCTCCTGAAGTCGCCGCAGCCTTACGAGTCCTAGCCGAGCGTCCCCGGTTCGGGGACAAAGAACAACTCTACGCACTGGAGGTAATAGCGAAATGGCAGGAAACAAATTGCAGGTATTGCCAGACGGGAATCACGAACTCGACGGCGGGGAGGTACCCGTGTCAGGTATGCGAGGGGACGGGAAAGGTATGGATCCGGAGGTAGGGCACTACTTTCTCGACCCGTGCCGTGTCATGGCGGCGATCTCGCTGCTGACCGGCGAGCATGCACAACACATCCGGAAACTTCAGCGGAAGTACCTGCGCCGGCCGGAAGCTGAGTTCGTGAAAGCTGTCTCCGAGTACCTGGTCGAGTCGCTGGGAGTTGAACGCATCGAGGCCCGCTACCACCTCATGGAAGCCGGCGAGATTCCGTGGCCTATGCCGTACGCGTGAAAATATGAACAAATCCATCCAACCCCAACGCCACCGTGAGTACGAGCAGGAACAGCGGCGGATCTTCTGGCGGAAACTGACCGTCCGTTGTATCCTCGCAGACGTGAGGCACGGCAAACCTGTCGATGCCGACCTGGTCGAGTGGGCGAAAGCGCAGAGATGGTAATTCCGATCAACAAGAAAGCGGAGCTGGCCTACCAGCAGTACCGCGCCCTCCACAAACAGCTCCTCCGCACCAAACTCGAATCCGGCGCCGTGAAACGCGCCACCCGCCTGACCCGACCCGCCGAGTGCGTGTTGTGCGGCATGCCGATCCGTCCCGGCGACACGTTCCGGGATGCCGGCTACCGCCACCGTTCCCACGAATCCTGCCTGAAGACCAGCCTGTGAATGGCGACGACGCCGAGAAACTGACGCGGTTCCTCCGGCTGCAAACCGTAGCCAGCTTTGCGGACGCCCACTTGAAACATGCCGGCGTGCGGATCAAACGCTACTGCATGCTCTGTGCGCTCGACATCGAACCAGGTCAGTGGTATCTCGAGCGAGACGACACGCTATGCGCCCATAAGGGCTGCGCCAAAGTGCCCGTGAACGGACAGAAATAAGCCAAGACGCAATTCTCCTGCGGGTCGCGTGGGTTTGGGACTCATCGGCAACGCGATGCGTTCTAGGGGTGTTTCTGTGTGACGGCGGGGTATGTGGGGAGTGATATCAGGCGAGTGTTTGGATGGGGAAACGGCGGGGTTTGGGTACTAAAAGACCATAGACGACGAGTAGACACACTTGTCACGATAGGAGTCATGCGACTCCTCATTTCGGCAATATTACTAACCGCCGCTGCGTTCGCGCAGCAGGCACCACGCCTTTATTCCAACGATGGCAAAGGCGTATATCTCGGCAAACTGTCCGCTAATCCATACGATCAGGACTCCGTCTCAAACCCCTACGGAAAGTACGGCAGCCCGTACAGCCAGAACTCCATCAACAACCCGTACGGCACGTATGGCTCGCCCTATTCGTCCTACAGCGCAACCAATCCCTACACCACCACCGCACCGGTCATCGTGGCGCCGCGGTCGACGTATTCCACCATGCCATCCTGGTCGTCGTTGCCGTCTCTCAGCACCAAATGCTGTTCTGACTGGTCCTGGTAAATGCGGATCGTCCTGCGGATACTCGAGTACATCTGGTATCCGCTGTTCCTGACTGTCTGTCTCTACATAGCGAATCGGATGGGCTTGTTCGATAACGGGGCCGTGCTCGGGGCGCTGATCTTAGGCTTTTGTCTGTGGAGGCTGTCAGAACTTATCCTGAGTCAGGAGTGGTCCCGGCAGGTCTATCTAGCCGTGAGCTTCTGTTGGATGATGACCTACTTTGCGTGGTGTATCTTCGATCCCTCGCCGCGGTCTGACGCGCAGATCAAGAGCATTGTCTGGTATGCCATGACGCCGCTGCTCCTGGGCGTGAAGTATTGCCTCGTCAACGAGCGGAAGAAACCTTAGCGGGTGGGCTGAATTGCAGTGATGCCGGGACCGTGGCTTTCGCTCCTCCTGCTGCCCCCAGGATCTTCCGCAGATAGAACTCGATCTCTCCGCTGTTCCCTTTAGCCATAGCATTGGCCAGCCGGTCTTTGAGTACCGCGCTGACCGTTCCCCACGCTGGGCCGGTTACCAGAGCTTCAAACTGATCGCCAGCGGCCTTCCCTAGCAGCACTCCAAGGGGACCATACTGTGCAGCTCCCCCGGCAGCAGCAGCCGCCGATACCAGCTTTCGCCCGAGCGGCTTGGCTTGTCCTTCTCTCCGCAGCACGGTTTCATCGACAACTTGCCTGGCGTTCTTCCAAAAGTTGTATTCCTTGTTGATCTTCGCGATATCCGGAAACTGCTGCGCCAGCTCTTCGCGGATCGCATCGGCGGCCCGTCCGTGAGCCTCAGCCATACTCTTCTCTGCAAGCGTCTTCCCGTCATAGCGGCCAGCCTGCGCGGCGATGTCATCGAAGTATTGCCGCATTTCGCGCAAGCGATCTACCGGGATTTCGGGAACTCCCGTTGCCGGGTTGACTTCGGCAACATCCGAGAGTGTCTGTTTGAGTTTGTCGACATTTTGTGCAGCCTGCTCTGCGAACGGACCTTTGGGTGCCTTGCCGCGTGAGGTCGTAACAAAGAGATCATCCAATGACTGATCGAGGTTATTCATTACCGGGCCTAGTTCTATCGAGGTTCCCGCGGGAACGTTAGACCAGGCGTCACTGATGGCCTGACCCCACTTCTGAACTTGCGCCCCTGCCTTGCCTTGCAGCGTCTTCATGCTGCCGGCCATCACGCCGCGTTCCAGCAACCCCGGTGCGACTTGAGTCTGCGATAGATACTTCGTTGCCTGCTTTGTCGGATTAAGCACGCGGCCGTATTGCGTCAAGGCAGAGCGCTTCAGCAAATCCGCCACAGGCCTAGCTGCCATTCCTACTGCGCCCAGTCCTGCGGTCACGCCACCTGCAGTCAGGGCCGCTTCCCGCATGGCGTTGGGATCGCCGCCCGTCTGCACACCAGCCACGCCACCGGCTGCAGCTCCTTCGAGTCCTGCGCGTGCTGCTAAGTTGAGAGCCCCAGCGCCACGCATCCCAGCGGTTGCTCCTTCGACTGCCTTTGCCGCCTTACCGACTGCACCCGCAGGTATGAAGAACTCGCCCATCTTCTCCGCACCGTAGCCGAGTTGTCCTGCGGTGCTTTCGGGCGGAGTGATAACTGAACGCACCTCTGGCTTGTCGAGTTTGTTCTCCATGCCAAGTCTGGCGGCCCATTCCGGACCCACCACCGCTTCCGTTCCGCGGCGTACGAGGTCGCCCCCGTGGTAGATCGTCGAGAGTGCGCCTGCCTTCAGCCCTTGGAGTGCGTCAGTGGCGAATTGCCCAGCCATCTCCGGGTATGACTGCTGTTGCGGCGCTGCGGCTACTGCTGCGGGTTGTTGCGACTGAGCATCGTCCGTTTCGATCTCGTAGACCGAGCCGTCGTCTGTCTCGATGCGGTACTTTTCCTTTGGCATAGTTACTGGACCTTCGTTACCTTGGTCACCTTCTTGCCGTTGAAGCTCTCGCCCACCTTGGGAACACTGGAAGATTGCGCCGGCTGCGCGGACGATTCCACGCGGCGTCCTGCTGCCTTCTGCTCGTTGCTGAAGATCTCGATATCGCGGGCGAGATCTTCGCCTAACCGATCAATCTTGTAAATTGCGGTCTTGGGATCGTCCTGCAAGGTAGCGAGGATCTTCTTATACTTCTCCTCGTCCTCTTTCCGAAGCACGCCCCCCTCGAGAGCTTTACCCACACGCTGACGGACGCGGTCAATATCGGCCTGTGCTTTGCGGGCGGGATGGTAGGGATTCAAAGCCGCAAATCCCGCGATGGGGCCGATGTACTGCTCGTTGGCTTTAACTACCTCACGCAGATCCTTGAGAGAGGCGATCGCGGACCGCGACTCTGACAGTTTGGTAATCGCACCTTCCGAGAGCGGCTTCCCGAAGCCGGTAAATCCACGTTCCACCAACTTCGGACCAATAGCCGTTTTGGCTGTCGGTGTCAGGTTGTCGTAGAGGGCTGGATTCTGAATGACTGCATCGACCAAGCCGGAAGTGTCAGCGGCGGACTTGCCTGCCTGTGACATCCGGATCTTTTGTGCTTCTGCTTCCGGCGATAACACATCGCTACGCTGACCAAGGGTCTGAAACTCTTTGTATGCGGCTATCTCATTCGTTGCGGTTTTCGGAAGCTTGTTAGTATCGAGCCAGTTGGGATACCAGGTCTTTGTGAAGTACGCAAGATTGCCAGTGGGCGGTTCCTTGCCTTCTGCTTTATCCTGAGCCGTTTTGGCTTCCGCTATATGTTTAGGGATATCGATTGCGTATAGAGCGTTTTCCCGAATAGCCTTCTCCTGGGCATCCCGGCGTTTCTGCAGAGCCTCTCCTCCGTAGGCTTCTGCGTACTTCGCCTGCTCTTCAAGTGCGGAGGGTGGACGGTCTACCGGTAGACCGCCTCCCACGTTCGTATCCCACCAATCCTGCTGCTGATCCTGTGGCAAGGCGGTGACGGCCGCGTACGTGTTCGCTTCCCGCTTAGCGCGTTCCCCTTGAAGGTCCAGGGCAGCCTTCGCCTGTTGGCTCGCTGCGCTCTGCATCAGCCTGCGATCTGTATCGAGCTTGATGGCGGTCGCGGGATCAACAGCGGCAATGTCCTGGAAGGAGGGATTGGGATTCTTCGCGAACAACTCGCGTATAGTCATCGCCCGCTGGCGGTCTTCCTGCTCATACTGTGCTTTACGGACGTGCTCCTGCATCGCTTGTTGCTGCAATTGATATTGCTGCTCCCGGATGCGTCTCTGGTCCATCATCTGGCGCAGGGTCTGGAGCTTCGAGTAGTCGTCTAAGGGATCATCCCATCGGACGGAGCGTTGTTTGAGAAGTACTGATGGGTCCATTTATTCCTCGCTTTAGCGCTGAGGCCTTGGGGCGTATGTATACCAGTCGGCCGGATAGTTATATCCGCCTTGGCCGCCGGGCAGGTTGGGGTAAGACCCAGGAGTAGTGCCGCGGCCGCCCCATCCGCCCATCGCGCCGGCCATCTGCATCCCACCGCCGATTGCGTTCGCTCCTCCACTCCACATATCTGCGGTTGCCTGCCCGACACCGAGGATGCTGTTTGCTTCCGACTGCACCCCGCCGAGTCTCAAGTTGCGCGCCATGTCGCCGTACTTCATCGCGTTGTTGGCCTGCTGGGTTGCCGAGTCGATGCCGTACCCGCCCTGGAGTTGTGCCGCTGTGTTGCGCCATCCGCCCGCGGTCTGCTGGGCACCGATGAGGTTCTGGCCAGCGGCTCCCGATGCGCCGTAGCCGGTCTGCATCAACCCGCTGAGATTGGAGAATCGCTGCTGCCTTCCGGCCTGGTTCGTTTTGAAGGCGTCGAGGCTTCGCTGAAACGCATTCTGGTATTCCTGCGAGGCCATATCCTGCCCGTACCGTGTGAGGGCTTTTAATGTCCCTCCCGTTTGTCCAATGCCTCTACTGGCCGCGCTGCGCTCGAGGGCCTTCAGCCCTTCCGCCTGACGAAAGGCGTATCCGGGGTCCATCTCGAGCCCCTGCCCCGTGAAGCGCTCTTCCGGGGCCTGCGCAAGGCTGCTCAGAGTCGTCAGCGCATTGCCGCCGGCGTCGATGTACGGATTCAGGTATTCGTTCGCTGTCCGTCCCGCCCCGATCAGGTCATCGCCTGAACGGTTATAGACGTCCCCGACATACCCCTGCGCTTTCTGGTAGGCATCGCTGATTCCGGGGTTGACCGTCTCCGGCATCAGCAGCGCGTTGGCCGCTTCGTTGCCGTAGCCCTGTTGCAGGATGCCGCCGGCCTTCTTTGCGGCGGCCTTCTGTGCCCGTCCCGCGAAGATCGAACCGATCCCTTTGACCAACGAACCGCCGGCCATAAGGGCCATCGTTACCGGATCTGCCATAATGTTGTTCTCCTACTACAGTTGTAGTAATACGTTAAGTACCGCGCTAAAGCGAAGACAGCGAATTACGGACTTACCCAGAGAGCGGTGATCGAGGTAAATCCCCCCAGCGCCTGGCTCGTTCCGGTGGCGCCCGCGTCTTTCCAGGCCCGCAGCAGTACGGTGTGGCCGGCGGCGGGCGCCTGGTAGACCCACATCTGCGACGTGGCGATATACGTGTTCGCGGTGGGGCAGGTAAGCAGTACCTGGCCGGGCTGCGCCACTCCATTCGCCGCCATATCCCCGCGCAAGCCAACGTTGAAGTCCCCGGTGCCAAACACTACAAAAGTAAAGTTGCCGCTGATCAGATAACGGCCGGCCCGGGCGAGCGTGATCGTCGTGCCGGGAACGGCGGCCGCCGTAGCCGTCAGCGTTAAAGACGCCGTGCTGTTGACGTGCTGGACGTCGCCGGATGCCGAAGACACCTCGACCCAGGCCGTCTGCGACCACAGAAACTCCTGGGGTGGGGGGACGGTCGAGCGGAAGTCGAACCCCGCATCACGCACCCCGAGATCCGTGGGCCGTTGATCGGGGGATAGCGTCCCGAACATCGTCCCCGCTATGTACCACCAGACACCGTTCTGGAGCTGGTAGAGCACGTTGCCGCGGTCTGTCTCGCACCACAACGCCCCGTCCGTCAGAGTGGCCGTTGCATACGCCAGGCGCTGGGCATGTGTGCCATAGCGGGTAACCGGATAGGCCGTGATGTCGACCCAGGCCGTTCCGTTCCAGAGGTAAAGCTGCCCGGTGTCGGTAGCCGCGAACTGGAAGCCTGCGTCGTACGTGCCGAGGTCCGCAGGTCTTAATGTTTTCGCAGCTTTCATCGTCCCGAGGACGTAGACCCACTGCGGCGCTACCGTGGGCGGCACTGTGGCCGGCACAACCGGGACGATCCGCACTTGATACAGCACGGTGCGGTCTGTCTCCCAGAACCAGGTGCCGGGGCGGAACTGTGCGGGGTCGTTCTTCTCGTCGATGCGGTCCGCGTGCGTTCCGGTGAGAAACGTCCGGGTGCCGATATTAAGAATCCACTGGAACAGGGACACCCAAGGCACGGTCAGCAGTCGCCGCTCGTCTACCACTTCGTTCTGAAGCGGGAGCGGGATCGGGAGCGGGGACACCTGTTCCGTCGACGCCGCAAAGCGCTCGCTGCGGGTCATCCCGCCGAATCGTCTCATTCGTTTATTCGCTTCAGCGCAAAGCCTAAGATGGTTAGCTAACGATTTAGCTACCGTGCGATTGTAGCGGGATTCTGCGGGGGATCGGCCAGGTGCAGATAGCCTTCGATAATCCCCTGCGCTCCCGTCAAGGAGTCAAGCAAGTACAGCTCGTACATCCGGTCCCGCGCCCTGCCCAGCCTTCGGTACTTGATCTCGTGTTTGAACGGTGCGACTGTCCGTTCGTTCGACCACGTTGTGTTGTCGTCGTAGAGATACCGCATCGTCACCGCACTGCTTCCTGAGGTCAGTAGCCGCAGGTAATGATGAAAGAGCCACTGCTGGTCCGCCTGCGTATAAGGTGCGGCCCGATAACGCCGAATGCGGTTCCCGTCGTCGCCGTAGATGTGCAGGCCTTGCTCGTAGATCTTGGTGTGATCGCCATCCGGGAACGGAGCTTCGGAAGTCCTCGCAACGATATGTTTACCGAAGCAGAACGCATGGAAGGATGCGCCTCGCCAGTGTTCCCAGTGATCGGCGTTCCATCTTGCGCGTTCGTGCCACATGTTGGTCGAGAGGTTATAAACCAGGCACGCTTTCGCCTTCGGGAAGCTCAGCACATAGAACGTATGCCCGTTCTCGGTGTATCCCGAACCCGTGATGCACTGGTCCGTTCCCAAGTCCAGGTAGCCCTTAATCAGGTATTCGATCGCCTGATTACTGATCGGGACCGGCGTGTAGCCTTCGGTCCTAAAGACGCGTCCATAGCCGTGCTCGTCCATCCCGAGCCAATACAACTTTCTGTCGATTCGGGTCACACTCCACGGGGCCATCGTGCCCTGATCGATCATGGCTCCGTCGATCGGCGCGAAGGGGAAATCGGCGTTCCCACTGTCGTACCAGACACTAATCGAGCGTTGACCGAAGATCCACAGGTGCCCCTCATGCGCCTCGAGACGTACCTTGCGGTCAATCTGGGTCTGCGATTGCGCTACATCGATCGGGTCCCAGGTCAAGCCATCGGTCGAGATCTGAATGGTCTGGCCGTCCACATGGAGGATGATGTAATACCCATCCAAGTAGACAACCGAGTAAGCCCCGTCGTACGTTTTGTGACTGACGCCGCCGGTTGCAAACCAGATCTGATCGCCGCTCGCGATCAGCAGGCTCTGGCCGTTGCCCGCAAACTGCACTGGCGTTGCTGCGCTGAGGACGCCACCGGTTACCGCCGTGGCTGCACCGCTTGAAAAGATCTCAAACAGGCCGCCTTGCGCTACCGCAAATAAGCGGTTATCCCCCGCCCACAATCCGCGTATCGGCGGGTTGGTCAACGTGGTGAATACTTGCAGGCCGGGAATCGGCGCGAGTTCGACTTTTGACTGCGCGGTGCCGCTGGTGTCTACGATTGGGAACCAATTGCAAACCCGAGATGCGGACCATAGCGAGTCGCGGGTGATCTCGGTTCCACCGCAGAGATTAAAAGGCGATATGGGCATGGCTTATGTCAGCCCCGAAGTAAAAATAGTCAGGATCTCGGCATCGGACAACGCCCGGTTGAAGATCCACGCCTCGTCTATCAATCCATCCCAATAAGTTCCGCCGTACCAAGCCGAGCCGATACAGAAATCGTTAGCGGAAGTAAGCACACCGCTTGCTGCTGTTTGCGGCGTCGATTGCTTCACCCCATCCATGAACAGGGCTATTTCCTTAGTGGTTGTGCCCATGAAGCGAAGCACAATGTGTTTCCAGGTAGCCGTCTGGTTGTGTGTCGCGTTTGAGATCGCTGACTTATACGTCCCGCCGTCGTATAACTCCGCATGGAACTTGTTGTTTGTGGGGTTGAAGTAGAGAACATAATTTTCGCCCTTACCCATCGCCCACATGTTCGAAGCCACGGTTGCCATCTGCACCCAGCAACCCATCGTCATGTCCTGGGCCGCGCTTCCGCTCTTCCCTGGAAAACCCGCTGACAGATTGGCGTCAGTGCGCGCCAGCTTCATCGAAGAGGCCTTGGCAAAGCTTGCCGAGAACGATCCCTGCTTCTTCGTCGCGCTCTGCACTACACCGTTCGTTTGCGTTAAGTGGTTCAGCTTCGCACTGCCATCGTTTCTGGTAGCGGCCGTTGCCTCTTCCATATACCAGTAGCCGCACATTGCCGCATCCGTCGTAAAGCCGCTGGCCGGCGCGCCCGGTGTGAGCTCCAGGTACATCGTCAAGCCGAGACTGGTGGGCGACCCGGTGGGCGAGGTAAGCACGATGCCGAGGTCATCATCCGCTGTCAGTGCCTGGTTAAACGTAGTGGTCGCCGCGGTCGATGTGATCGTGATCGTGCTGCCGAGGTTCGACCCGTTCCGCCGCACCTGGGCAACCACGCTGGTGCCGGAAGCAAGCTTCGACCGCAGCCCGACCAGAGAAGCTGACTGACCTGCTTTGAGCGGTACGAACTGGGACGGCAGCGTCACCGCGGTCACCGCACCCACGACGGTCCAGCCGTAGCCCATGCGAAACGGCGCCGTCACACCAGCAGCCCCCGCGGACCCTGCTGCCCCCGCCGGGCCGGTAGTGCCTGCGGGACCTTGGATATGCCCTGCATCCATCCAGCCTGTGCCGCCCGTGGCTAAGGTGATGGCCGGCGGATTCGCCTCAAGCTCTTCAGCGCTCAGCGTGCTGAAGCAATACGAACGCCAGTTATTCGTAACGTACTTGAACTTGCCGCCGCCGACGCCGGGGTTATTTTCGATTCCCGGCCCCGTGGTCGCGGGGTAATAATCCGCGCCCGCTTCGACCAGATACCGCGCCGAAGCACGGTCATCGGTGCCCCCCGTGTTCGCCATGATGAGACGGGCATCGAGCACCGACACAATACCGCCCATATCGGTTGCACTGATCGGCACTCGCGGGAACGGCGTAAAGCCGTGTACATTCTGTCCGGTGGCGGGCTTGACGCTGATGCTCCCGTCCGTCTCGGTACGCTGATCTGCGGTGAACGGCCCACCGGAGACGTAATCCTCCGCATACGCTTCGACTTCAGGCGCGCTGCTGAGAACTCCCCGCGTCCACACACCCGTCGATGCACGCTTCCACCACACCTGACAGTTGCGGAGCTGTACCCGGGTGTTGGCAGGGTGGACATTGGTCGTATCGGCGTAGACGTTCAGCCAGTGATTGCAAGCCGTCGCTCCATCGGGGTTATTCCCCATGACTATAAATGGAGCGGTCCGCCATTCGTAGTCTACGGGCACACCATGCGGGATACCTTCATGCGTACCCGTCATGTCGGCAGCGATCTGCTGCGAGACGTCCGCATCGCCCCAGGTGTACTGGTTGCCGTTGGCTTCGACATACCACACATCGCCGGGTTCCCCTGTGGTTGGCAACTCGGCGAGCGTGGGGATAGAGCCCTTCATCGTGACGGGTGGCCCCGCCGGCCTCCAGTGGACTCTCGGACCGCTCGTCGGTTTGTGGGAAACCCTTCGGATTGAATGACTTTTCAATGGTGAAACTCTAGTGCCCTCAATGGTGAAACTCTATCGTCTGGCCCCAAGCCGCCGGCCGGTCCCTGGACACCCTGCAATCCGGGGCTCCCCTGCGGTCCTGCCGGTCCCTGGATCTGGCCCGCGTTCGCCCAGCCGGTGCCGGTATTCCAGACCCACAGAAGCCCCGTATCGGTGGTGGTCCAGGAGTCGCCTTGCGCGGCCGATGCCGGTAAACTCGCGAACGTGGGGACGCTGCCCTTGAGCTGAATTCCCTGCCCTGCCGGTCCCGCAGGTCCCGCGATTCCAGCCGGTCCGGTAGGTCCCGGGACGCCCTGCGTGCCGGTGTTTCCCGCCGGTCCCGGGCTTCCGGTGGCTCCGGTTGTGCCTGTGGGTCCGGGGCTTCCCTGCGGTCCCGCGGGGCCGGTGGCTCCAGTGGCTCCAGTAGCTCCAGTGGCTCCGGTATCGCCCTTCGGCCCCTGCGGTCCAATCGGTCCGCCGGAGGGTCCGATAGGCCCGATAGGCCCAGGAATCCCAGTCGGTCCGGGGGGCCCCGGAGGTCCGGGAATCGGTACGCAGTTAGACATGGCGTTTCTTCGCTTCAGCGCAATTTAGCAATAGCTGTCAGAGCAGATATCGTAGCCGCAGCCGCCGAACCCGCTATCCATCTCGGGGATCGGGCTGGAGTTGAACGACTTAACCGCAGCCTTGGCGTCGATAGCGCGTTGTTCTATCACTTGCAGCAGGTTCTGCGGGATTTTCATCATGATGAGAGCCGCCGGCGCGAGCTGCAGCGCGAGTCCCCAACGTAATGCCAACGCATAGCCGGGAGGGAAGCCGTACTGCGAATCGAGATCCGCAAAGCCTGAAAGCGTCTGCCAGGACTGCAAGGCCAGCGACTGCCCGTCGGACGGCGCGGGATTAATGCGAACGTTCGCGTTCGGAAACGCCCGGTCGATATGGATGCCGCAATTGCAGCCGCAGTCCAGCCACCCGGAGCGCAAGACCAACTGCCGGCAGTTGCCGTCCGCGCAACCGCACCCGCAATCACATGCGACTAACGCTGCGCTCATCACCCGCTGCGGCCTATCCCCGCTCAGTGAGCCGCCCGGTCCCAGCGTGTACGAGCCCACGCCGGCGGTCAGAGGATAGACACTTCGCTGCAACGACGGGATCATGAGCGATTCGGTATTCCACGAATCGACCATGTCATTGAGCAGGCCGAAAGCATCTTCGTGCCCTTCCGGACTGGTGAGCTGGCCGGGACGCAAGACACCGAGGGCGCGATACGCGTCGTAGATCAGACGTCCCGCGGTTACGGGACGCATCCCTCCACCGGAGGACGAGCTGCCGCCCCACTCGGTCGAGTTCCAGATAGAGGAGTTCCAGAGTGCCATAAATGTTTATTTCCGGGTAGAGCTTGCGCTAAAGCGAGGATGCGCTAAAGCGAGGATGCGCTAAAGCGAGCTATCAAGCCCACCAGTTAGCTCCGTCAAACACCAGGGTGAGCGTATTTCCTTGAATTATGGAGCGCGATGACAGGACGTTCCCACCGGCGCCCACTATGAGAGTGCCCCCGTCGGACTTGATGAACGTGATTCTCCTGCCGATCCAACCACCCGTAATCGTCGCGATCGACGTAGTGCCGGACACGTAAAGAATATTAGAATCGTTCGCCGGAAGCGCTACCGTCGTAGCGCTGGCAACTGTCAGGAATGCCTGCGTATCGACCCCGAGGTTATTGGCGATCACCTTATGAACGCCCGTCCCGCCGTCAAACAGCGTCCCGGTGGTATTCATCGGGATAAAGGCCCCGGTGATCGAGTAGTAATCCGATGCGCCCGCTTGCACCTCGATACCGTACGATTGCGAGTTAACCGTCGTCGGGCTCCCTTCCGCCGGCCCGTAAACCCCGCCGACCACCTGCCATTTCGACGTTCCAGCCAGAACCCGCAGGCCAGGGTAGCCGCCGGGGATGATTTGCGAGTTATCAGCCGCGATGCAGTTGTTCACGGTGGTATTGACCGCGCCCGGCGCAAGTATAATCCCGGCTTTCGCGCCGAGATTGACATTGCAGTTAACCAGCGCCACCGAGTCCACGCTGCCTCCCGGCCCGCCGCCGATCTGGATTCCTACCCCCTGGCCCGTCTCGAAGTTGTCGCCGATACAGACAATCGCCCGCTGGAAACGGTCCACTGCCGCAGGGATAAAGGCCACCCCAATCTGCCCGCAGCTTTGGTAGGCGTTGTGGAGGGAAAAGATTTGTCCGCATGTGCCCGCCGCGTAAATCCCGAAATCGCACTGGAAGATGTTGTTGTTCATGATCCAGATGCCGCTGACGCCGGCGTTTCCGTCGGTGCCGATTGCCATCTGAAACTCCCCGATGACCCCGCAGGCAATCGTGTTATTGGAAATGACGGTATTCCCGGTCGGCACCACGCCCGGGAAATAAATAGCTTTGGCGGGACTGAACGGGTCCAGCATTACGTTGCCGTCGATGTAGTTCAGTTGAGACGGGCCGTTGATGTGGAAATACTCAGCAAATCCGGCCATCGTGAGCCGCTGGGCGAGGAAACTGCCGTTGCCGCCGACTTTGATGGCGATCACATTTTGCGGAGTGCCGTCCGCCGTTCGCATCTGTAGCTGGGTAATTCCAGAATCCACCGCACCGCCCTCGAACGCGAATACGAATCCGGTCTTCTGGTTCACTGTGATCAGGGTTCCGGCACCCGCTCCAACCAGTAGCGTCGGAACGGGGGGAGCCGTGAACGGCCCGTAGAAGTTATGGGTGCCGGCGGGAACGACCACCATCCCCCCGCCCGAAGGGATCAGCGTCGAGACGGCTTCCTGCACTCCGGCCGTTGCGCTCCGGATCGTCCAGGCTCCGCTGTGCGCGCTCGCGCAATTGATGATCAGGGTTCCCGATGGCGCGCCCGATACCGCCGTCCCGCCGGTAATGAGTACCGCTTCCGCCGTTCCGGTCCCCCCGCTGACATAGAGATAGTGGTTGGTGTTCGTTCCGTTGATGCCTCTCGGGACCGGCGCCAGCGTAATCACGTTGTTGCCGACGATGAGGTTGCCGCCGGGGCTTTGCGCCGGGAAGTTGTAGGCCGTCGAAATAATCGAGGCAGCGCCCGAACTCGACCCGGGAATATTCGATAAATTGGGGCCGAGTGCCGCTTCAATCGCCTTCACCTCCGCGGCCAGCGCGTTGTGGTGCCATGCGTCGATGAACGCGCGGAGTGCGCTCCCGGCATTGTGAGACGACGGGATCGTTCCATCGAATCCGCGGGTGACCGTGATAATGTTCGAGGTGGTGTCGATGGTCGCTACGCTCACAATCTCGCTGTCGATCGTGAGCAGCATGTCCACCACCAGGCGCGAGGTGTCCGATACCCGGAAGAGCCAGTCTGCCGAACTCACCCGCCCGATAAGCGTAGTCTCCACCTGATTGGCGGCAATCTTTAGCGCGGCGTCGGTTACTACGCTTGCCGGATAGCGCGGCACGGGAAGGACGAGGGTCCCCTTCATTAACTCGACACAACTGTTGGTAGCTGCCATATACAATACGCCTCTCTCTTTTCTACAGGGGATACAATCGGCCAGATGGATACAATGCCCGCGCTAGCAGGTTGTTACTTCTACCACACGATGACGCTGCCGGAAATCGGGCTGGTGCGGGGGGAGTGGCATATCGAGGAGTTTCCGCAATACGTCGGCGGCATCGATCTCCGCAATAAGTCCGTGCTCGATGTCGGTACAGCGTCAGGCTTCCTGAGCTTCGAAGCAGAACGCGCCGGCGCTTTGAAGGTCACTTCCTTCGATGCCGACACCACCGCGAGAATGTACCGGCTTCCGTTTCGAGAGAACCTCTTCTGGAAGGACTGGCCTCGCTGGGTAGAGGAAAACGATGGCAGTTGGCTGGCCGGGCTGAAAGCCGCGTGGCGTGTCGCCCATGATTGCCTGGGCTCGAAAGCCGAGGCGCGTTACGGCGATATCTTTCAGTTACGGCAGATGTTCCCCGATGGATTCGATGTCACGATTGCGGGGGCCATTCTCGAACACATCAGCGACCCGGTTTCCGCACTGGCCAGCATTGCCACCGTAACCAGGGAACGGCTTGTTATCGCGTTCACGCCTATCCTCGACAGTGACGAGATCCTGCTGCAGGCGGCGATACCGATGACCGATCCGGTTAGCGACTTCACCTGGTGGATCGGATCGCGAGGGATGTATAAAAGAGTGCTCGAGAACATGGGCTTTGAGATCGAAGCTATTACGAAGTCCACAGCCTTCTTTGAACCGGACGGGGTCTGGGAAGAGCGGAGCACGCTGATTGCGCGTAGGCGTTAAGAGGCTGCGGGCACTGCGGACGGCGCCGCGCCCTGCCCGAGCGTGGCGGTATTCATAGCGGCTATCGCGGAGGTAGCCTGCGCTGCCTGCTGCTGGTATTCAGCGGGTAAGGCCGAGCCATATTCCGGCGCCAATACGCCAGCCAGACCATACCGCAAAGCCTGCTCATAGCCCGCCGGCAGGTTGATGACATCGCCCAAACTAGCGAACTGCGCCAAGGGTTTCAGCGAGAACAACTCGAGCGACGATCCGGCTTGCACAATTGGCCAGAGGTACACATTTCCCGTTGGGAAGGTCCCGTCGTAGTAGAGTTCCTTGGCGAACTTCGAGGTAGCGGTGCGGTCCTTGGGGAGTATCCACTGTTGCGAAGGAACGATTGCCACCGGGAAGGTGATGCCCGAGTAGCTAACCTGTGCGGCGGTGATCCTCATGGGACGGAAGGACAGCGGGTATACCGACGCGCCGGTAAGCGCAATCGTATCCTTGCTCTCCTGGTAGATCGGAACGCCCGCCGCCGACCAGTTCCCGATCATCTGGTTCAGAGCGGTGAGCGCGTTATCCGATTCGGTCGCGGTTGGCTGCTCTCCAGAGTCGAGCACGCGGATGAGACGCAGGGTCGATTCTATGAATTGTTGAACGGTGACTGCCATAGTCCGTCTATGCCTCCTTCGCGTGCTCTAACCGATTATTTATCGTTTTTCTTGTCGTTCTTCGCTTTAGTACTGGTGTGCTCGACGTGTTCGCCACGTTGCCGGCGTTCTTCATCTTCCCGTTCGCGCCGTTTCTCGATCTGCTCCGGTGTCTCGACCGGCTTGAACTGCGGCCGCGGCACGTCCTGCGGGTTGATAGCCCGCATCGGGGCGTTATCGGCGTGGCAGTCGAGGGACTGATTCAACTGAACGTAATCGAGCGATAGCCGCCGGCTGTCCCGGATCGCGTCCGCTTTCTCTTGCAAGGTGAAGTTGCTGTGCCGGGTGATACTTGACTGCGGATCAGTCGAGCCGTGCGGCGCATCGGCCCACGGGCCGCCTTCGGCGCTTGCTTGTGCCGTTTCCTCTTCGGGGTTGTTGACTACCGCCGTGTCGCCGTTGGGGGCGAACATCATCTTCGGGTAATCCTTGTGCTGGTATTGAAGGGTCCAGCCGTCAGGTTCGAGGGTTTGGAATTCTTCTTTGCTGCTGACGATGCGTGGCGCTTCCGTAGCGTGGTAGGCATAGCGGGGCCAGGGCTGCGCCTGAAACGGCCCGGCTGACGTGCTGTACACGAATCCGGTCTGATCGAGCGTTAATGTGCCGTCGAATTCTTGTGCCATAATAGTCTCTCCTTAGCTGATTATGCGGCAGGCCAACTCTGGGTAAACCGCTGCAAAACCGTATAAAACGTCCAATCTAGTTGGCCAAACATCGTCGCAGATTTGATATTGACGAATCATGCGAACCGATACGCCTAACTGCGAATCGCTGACGCGGGATGCCATGTCGACGCCATCCGGTAACGGCAAATCGGCCGTCGCGAACGTGAACGCATCCTTGTGGAATGCCATGGCTTGCGCTGTCTTCGAGTTGGCGACGAACGTCATGGTGAGCGGTGCGCCCGCTGCTGGGCTGGCGGTCACGGTCTGGCTTGCGCCGGTTGGCGTGATGGGCGGATAGATCGGCACCGCTGCCAAACCGCCGGCATCGGAGCTTACGTCCGAGGTTACGGTGAAGGTGCGCAGATAGCCCAGATCCTGACGGTTCTGACCGTTCACCGCGTTCACGCCTGTGAGGGTGAACATATCGCCCTTCTTCAGGCGAGGCGCTGCGGCCGCGGTGAAGCCCGACACGTTGAGCGTGGAGCCTACCTGTGAACCGCCGGCTACGATAGGAGCGCCGCCGTAGGCACCTGCGGTATGGACTCGCGTATTTTGGTCCATGCACCACTTGAATCCGCCCGTGATCCCCATCGTGCCCTTTTCATATTGGTCTTCGATCTGATCCGCGCTTTGAAACAAGCCCTTCAGCGCGTCGACGATGGTGGCTTGCTGAATTGGATTTACGACGACGGCCCTCTGATTGTCTCTGGGAGCCATGTTGTCATCCAAAGCTACGCCCGCCATCAGATAGGTGAGTAGCGTATTCGGAACCACGCCGGCCGTGCCGACTACATTGGGCACTGTCTGATACAGCGACATCATGTCGAAATCAATCTTGTTCGCGACTACAGCGACTGCCGGTTTCAAGATGCGATTCGAGAAGTCATCGATGCTCAACGCTAATTCGGCACTGGTGAACTGCAAGTCAACGCCGAACTGCGTGGTTAATGCCAGCGGTACGCTCGTCTCAACGGTGTCTTCAATTGCACACACGCGCCCCGTGCGTCCGATGTACTTTGGTGGTTTTCTGATGTTTAAAACAGATCCGATCTTTGCGCCTGATCTGGCGAATTGATCGCTATCCTTAATCTTCGAGTTGAGTCACTAGCTCGAACTCCGCTTCCAGTTCCTCGTGTAATTCAAGAGCCTTGTGCTTTTTAAGCACTTCCCTCAAATCCCTAAGGAGTCTGGTCGCTGCCGTTACTTTCGCAACGGAGGAGACTATTTCATAGCCCACGAGGGGCTCGCCGCGCTTCGAGCCGTTTGGCTCTACTCCCGTCATGGGATAGTCGTTAGACCTTACCTGATGCGGACAGGTGCCTCCGTTCATGCGCTTGCCATGATTACAGTTGGCGCATAGAACTTGGAAGCCCGGAGGAAAACCATTGCGCATCAGCCAACGATAGGTCTGATAGCCTGCAGCAGTCTGCCTTCCGTGGATCTCTCTTCGATGCTCTGCACCATCATTATTGATGTGATCCAGAGTCAGGAAGATTAATTCCTTTTCTCCGCAACATGCACATCGAGGGTCAGTAGTTTCACAGTATTTGGAAAACACGATTGCTTTGACAATCTGACGCCTCGACCGATTTTTAGCGTTCTCGCGATCCTTGATCTCGGCATACGTAGGACCGTAATAGCGCGTTCTGGTGCGGTCTATTGTGCATGACTTGCATTCACACGAGATACTTTTTAACCCCGTTCGTTTAGAACGATACCTCTGGTAAAACTCAGTAATCGACTTCGTCTCACCACAGAGTTTGCAAGTTTTCAGGTCTTGGCTCGGCGTTACCATGGGCTGCAAATACCAGCGTGGCAGGCTGTTTAGCGAACCACAATGGACAAGAAGTACCCATTCGCAAAGTTACGAACTAGTACTTATTCGCAGTCTTTAGGCGTTCACCGAATTCACGGCGTTGTGCACTCAGCGATTGCTCGCTGAGGGAGCATGTATGTTTACTCTCGATTGATCTGCTTTGTGAAACACAAATTGTTGGTCAGTATACGTGCTGCTTCACGCGTCACCATACTGATCGTTAACAGGTTATTGGTAGCCAATGGGATGTCCTTGGTGTCTCAGCGCGAATGCGCTGGCTTAGGAGTTAACGTTTTCCCCGCGCTGCTTTGAGTGACCGTTCCCGCCACCGGATGTAGTCGCCTAACGGCATCTGATCCGGGGGAACGGTAGAGGTCGCGCCGGCGCCCTGCCCGACAGGCCTTATCGGGTTGGGTGCGCGGCTGACCGGCTTCACTCCGTTGCCGTTTGTATGCTGCTGCGGAGCTGCCGTTTTTGCAGGTTCTAATCTCGCCTTGAATTCGCCCAGCGCGGTTAACGCGCCAACGGGATCGAGACTCGCGATACGTGCGAAGTCCTCCGGTTTCCGTGCCAGCTCATAGGCCAGCTTCGGTCCGAGTGCATCCGCCATAATCGCCTGCTGCAAAACGGGTGTGAGGTTGATGTGGTCTACGGACTCGAGTACGTCTTCAAAGTCCGGTGCTTCCGATTTAAATTGGCCAACACGTTGTTGCCAGCCAGTTAGTCGTTCCTGCTGCTGCGCGGCCTGTTGCCGCTGCTGCTGCGCCGTATGCTCCTGCTGTAGCCGTGCCTCGAGCTTCCAGTCGGTCAGCTTGTCGAGATACTCGTCGTAGGAATCGAACTGGTCCTGCCGGGGACGTCCTTCGGGCTGCGCTAAGGCGGCCTGCGCGAAATCGCGTTGCGCTAAGGCCGCTTGTCCTGCCGGGGACTGCGGGGGCTGCTGGCGTTGTTGATAGGCGAGCTCGTGGAAGCGGCGCGATAAGTACTCGTTCTCTCTGACGAGCCGTTCGATCTTGCGCTGGAAGCCGCCGGTGCGTTTCGGCTTGGCCGGCTCTTCGTCGCCTTCCTTCTCTTCGCCGTCGCCTTCTTCTTCGGTTTCTTCTTCCGCTTCGTCAGGCTCCGCGGGCTTGGCCGGTGCTGGCGCTTTGACTGCCTGCTCCTCGCGCTGAAGCGAAGGCTGCTCTGCCGGCGCTTCCGTTTCGATGCCGGCGGCTGCGTTGACGGCTTCCTGGCTGTCTGTGGTGCTGGATACTACAAGGGACATGGGTACCTTTGGGCTATAGATATGTAGGGCTTAGGTTGTTACGATGGAAGGAGTCGGATGCTATCCGATATAAGGAACTTCAATTGACCACTAAAGAACTGACGCCCATCGTCACGGCAAACACGTTAGCTATTGCTGAGCACAACAAAGCGATGGCTGAGATCAACAAAACGATCGCCGAGAACAACAAGGCCATAACACAATTGACCAACGGCTTGCTGGCGGCAAGGGAGAACATCGATCGTCTCGCGGGAGTTGTCGAGACAGTGGCTGCTAGTGTGGCCTCGCATGACGAGCAGATAGCCTCACTTGCGAGACAGTGGCAGGCATACGTGAATACGCTCCCACGCTCTTAATCTCTGCTGTGCGTTTCCTTAGCGCAGGCTGAGTCTTCAGGGTCGCGCCTGTCATCGCGGGTAGGTTAAGCCCGCTTTAGTCCCCTCCCCCAAACGATCCATTCGGCGGCTTCTGTTGTTGCTCTTTCTTAGCTCCCAACTTCATCTGTTCAGCAGTGATCTTCGTTTCCGCATTCAACTGCGCTATCGATTCCTGCGACTCAACTTTTTGATCGGTCTGCAACACATCGCTATGGATCTTGCCGGCGTCCCGCATGATGTCCGTCTGTGCCTTCATCTCAGCAAGCATCTGTTTCGATTCGATATCGCGCATCTGCATCCGTTCCGCGGAATCGATCTGCAGCTTCTGCGTGTTGATGATCTGCTCGGCCTGCTGCAACCGCGCCTGCAATTCCTGTGTCTGCATCTGCATCTGCTGCATAGCGGCTTGCGCTTGCGGCGGGATCGGCGGTTCGCCCTCTTTCGGGATATCGGGCGGACGGATGCGGTCTGCAATCGCATCGGCTCCCGGCCAGTCCATCGCGGTGACCAGCAGGTCCGCATACCGCGGCACCAGCTCCGGAGCCACCTGAGCGAACTGCATCATGCTCTCGGCGCTCTCCTGGCGCTTGGTTGCGTACGATGGGCCGACCGATACTGCTACGTCGTACCGGCCTGCACTGAGGTCGTAGAACTTAGTGATCTGCTGCGGATCGAATTGCATCTCATCGAGGATGAGTGATCCGTTATCCCTCTTCTGAAACCGTGCGTTGACGGGTACGCTCTTCTCGGTGCCGTCCTCGCCGATGATGCGAACCACGCGGCCGGGCCGGTCGTAGATCTTCGGAATGAGGTCGACTAAGATGCGGCCCTCATGCGTGATCGCGGTGGCTAAATTGTCGACGAAGTGATAATTGGATACTTCGCCTTGCACTTTGCGCTGGTGTATGCCGATGCCGGATGTCTCGTTGGATCGGTTGCCGAGGCTTGCGTCGTAGATGCCGGTTGCAGCTTTCAGGTGATCTACAGCAACCATCTCGGCCGCGGTGATGGCTTGCACCGGAGGCTCGTAGACCTGGCGTTGCGGAGGCGGGACCAGCTCCTGTCCTACGGCTTTCGGCTTATAGATCAGGTACGGATAGTTGCGGGTATTCGCCTGCGCCCACTCCTGTTCGTGGTTCTCGGTCTGACCTTCGGCCACCATGTACGGCGCTCTCGGAGCGAGTGCAATCGTCTCGGTCTTGCAGCTTTCCCAGTAATTCAACATCCTCTGCGGGTCTTTGGCGTTCCTCACCATGCCAGCCAGTTCCGTCTCGCCGTCGACGTCGTATTCTTCTCCGAGTGCCGCAATGACGGGTATCCATTGCCCCGGCCAGTCCGCTTCCTCGAGTATTTGACAGCCGTCGATCTTGCACCACTTCACCAACGGGATATTCGAGACGCGCTGATGGATCACGTTGGCTCCCGGCGGGACTTGCTCGAGCGGGAGTTCGGTGCCGTCGGCGAGCTTCGCGATTGGAGTAGGAACCAACTCGCGGCTGAAGTACTCCGCGATTCGCACGCCTTTCTCGAATCGCCAGAATGGGGCGTCGTCTCCCAGGCTGCGGAAGTCTTCCGCGCTATACATATCCTTGTCGGGAAACTGCGCTTTGAACTCGTCCTCAGTTAAATCTTCGACGATGAAGCAATACCGCGCATCGCTGTAATCCGGTTCCTGGCAGGCTGGGTCCATGTACACCGTTGCCGGGTTCTTGATGCGCTTGATGTAGAGTTCCTGGTCGAAACTCATCGGGTCCGCGTAATCGGCAAGGATGCGATAGTAGCCTCGTCCGCACACTACGGCATAGAAGGCTGCGTACGATCTTGCGGTATCGGCTTTCGACTGGCGTTCGATGTGGCGGATGATGCCCTGGAAGATCTCCGCTGTCTCTTTGTCCCCTGTATCGTCGACCGGAGAGACGTTCGGCGCGGGCTTGTTCTGTCTGATTTCGTTCGTGACCTGATGGACGAATTGCGGCATGCGGTTCAACGTGAGGCACGGGCGCTTGTCCATCTCTCTCTGGCGCTTGACGTTATCCGGCCATTGCTCTCCGGAATAGAAGCGGAGATCGCTGAGTTGGAGATCGCGCAGCTTGTTCTCCGACTCCGCGCTTAGCTTGAAGCGCTCCCGTGCCGTGGAGAGGAAATCGTCCTCGTCCTTCGTCTTCTTGTATGCCATTAGAATTGTGTGGGGTGCTGGATTATATTGCCAATCATTCCGCCTGTCTTGTTGGGTCGATGATCAGCGGAGTAGTGATAGGGATTGTTTGTCTACGACTAGGCGCTAAGATCGCCATAGAGAAGATTACGGGATCAGGATCGATGTATCGCTAACCCTCAGCAGTTGCACTTCGCCTTGTCCGCGCAGTCACACGCCTTCTTAGCCCGACGTGCCTCTGACAGACCGACCGCGACGGCCTGCTTGCGAGACGTTATAGGTTGTCCGCTACTGCTTTTCAGATCGCCCGTGTTGAACTCGTGCATCACCGTGCTGACCTTGTCCCCCGGCTTCTTCCTGCCTGCCTTGCGGGATACGACGTCGTCCGTCACTGCCGTTTTCGTTAGTGCCATATTCATCTCTGCCTCGATCAGTTTGCGTTCAACCCGCCAGTCATACAGCCACAGCAAACATCCATCGATATCTGGGTAGCCGCTACGCAGCGTGGCTTCCGCTTCTGCTATCTCCCGGTCGCAGCGGGCTAATTCTTTGAGCAGGCTCTCTCTGTGAGCTAGTCTCTGTGGTATGGAGTGTCCACGGTGCGGCGTCAGATCACACACAGTAAAGCGTGTGTCAGGCGCTGACCTCTGGTACTGCCCGCGGTGTTTTCGAGATCTCGGCCTCATGCCCAAATGGCGGATTCAGAAGAGCAAATATAGGCCTGGGTATTGGGAGTACTTCCGTATCAACACGGGACACAATCAGATCATCGGTTTTGCGCTCTCTTGGAGAGAGGCTCTGAATGCTCTACACGATTGATTGGCTCATGATTGGCTTCATTGTTTCGATGGGAACCGTCATCGGGTGCTTGATTCGTTATGCGGGTATTCCCACGAAGTTATACTGGCTGACGTTCAGCAGCATCACTAGTTTGATCCTGATCTGGACCATACTCTTTAACCTCTTTCTGCGCTAACCCCGAACGTCTTCTCCCGCATACAGATCAGGCAGAACAGAGGGGACTTCAGGAACTCTTCCGGCCCGTGCATCACATGCCCGCATTCGAGCGTGGCCACGAAGTAGTCGTGCTCCTCGCACCATTCCGCTTTCAACACACGTCTCAGGCATCGCTTGGCTGCGCGAACCAGCACATCGCTCATTACTTCATTGGACCCGCAGCGTCATTCTCACGTTCGCGAAAGGTAGCGTAAGTCTAACCAGTACTTATGCTTGAACGTTAGCAATTAGGAGAAACGTCACTTGCAGAACCACCCGAACACCTGGCACAACCAGCGGTGAAAGCTGCCATACAGCCGTTCCGGTGCCGGTGACGGCGGATACGGCGTGATCGATTCCGGTGTCCAGTTCGCGATAGGCGACTCGGCCCCGAACGATACCTGATCGATCGGCTGCGAGCTGTTCGCTGCCACGGCTGTCACACCCCAGTACGTCAACGCCCCGTCAATCGTAGGCTGCTCGAGCGTGACCCGCTGGTCTTCGTTCGTCCCGTCGTTGTACGTGATACGTAGTGTCCCGCTGTACACGTTCTGGTTCGCGGCTATTCCGCAGGTCACCGATTGTGTCGCCGAGTCCATCGGGGCCGCCTCGCATCGCATCTCGGTGACTACCAGCGGAGGAGGATACAGGCCGGAGGCGCACGGTGTCTGCGAAGGGCAGGGCGAATCGAGCGACTGCACCAGCACCGCTCTCGGTTCGGTATGCGAATACCACTCCGCGGCTGCTCTGTCTCCATAGAAGTCCGCACCCATCACCCGCGGCTTCGTGCCCGGCTTGTCGTAGACGGCCACACCCGTCACTGCGTACTTGCCGTCACGCTGCATCAGGACAGGCCACGAGTAGTTCAGGGGCGGCTGGATGATATTGGGATCCGCATGCTCGAGCTTGACCTGCAGGCTTCCGCGCCAGGCGGTATTCTGTGAGGTCATCGCGCAGGTCATCGCTCTGGTATCGTGGCCCAGGAAGCTCGATTCCTTGCACTTCATTCCCGAGATGACCACCGGCGGTAACCGCACGTTCGATGCTTGGTTATAGAGCGTCAACACCTCGCTGGGAGATAGAGCGCGTCCGTAGATTCTGACGTCGTCGATTCCTCCTCGCCAGCCATAGTAATCAGGCAGTCCGTAGTAGTCGCCGACGTAGATAGGCAGAGCGCGCGGTTGAATAGTAGCTGTGTCGTTGGCGACCTTGACGCCATCCACATAAAGACTAGCCATTGATCCGTCATAGGTTGCTGTCACCAGTTGCCAAGCGTTGCCCTTCACCGCGCCGCCTTCAACGCACCCGTAGGGCTGGCCGCACGTTCCCGTCGAGCCTGCTCCGCCGGCCCCAATGAACTTGTACATCCCGGCTGTCATGTCCAAGCCCAGGTAGAAGCCCGTCTCGTACTGCGATTCGATGATTCGCGGGTACGCGTACGTCATCGTTGGATCGGGCTGCACCCAGGCGCTCACCGTGAACGCGGGGCTGACCGGTATAGCCGGCGTGATCACTCTGGCATGTCCGTCGAACCCGAGAGCCCCGACGATCTGCCCGCCGATCCACTTTGCGCCGTATATCGTGCCGGGGTATTGGCCGTAGTCCGGGTAGTACTGATCGGTGTTGATGTTCTTCACGTACTTGCCGGGGTGGGCGCTGTCCATGGCTATCGTTCCCTGCCGGTCATCGAATCGCCAGTGCGCTGTCAGTCCGGAGTTGGGGTCTTGCGCGAAGGCAATGGCGGCAAAGAGCAGGACTGCAACGCGCATATCATTGATTACATGGCCCGATGCTATCTAGGCGACAAGAAACTACGCCGGATTGCGTCGATTGTTGGTCCGCGTTTTACTGTCCACGGGGCTACAGTCAGGGGTGGCGAGACTCACTACTATGCGAAGGCGTTCCTGATCGAACGCGAGACTGATAAACACATCATTGCCTGGGTGAATTACAAGACCGGGGTTGTTGAGTGGCCGGAAGAGGGTGAGCCTGGAACGACATGGAGACTACCACCACCTTCGCTTTAGCGCAATTCGGGCGGGCGGATCACCGGACTGACTCCCCGGTTCACGTTTTACCAAAACAACCCGTTAGAGTTCGCTCACCGGACCTGTCAGCTAAGGACCCGACGATGCCGCCCATAAATACGAAAGCCTCATCAACCCAGTAGTTGCCGATGAGACTTCCGTCGCTATTGCGTTCTGTCGTTCTTCAGGAACCTGCTTGCAATCCATAACCCGCCATCGCGGGATTCGCATCCTCTCTTAGTTGAGCTATCGGCTATCGCCGACGCACCCCAAGTATGGAGAACAAACAGTTAGTCGTCTAGTCCCTATTTCGGTATCGGTGCCATAGCCAGCAGATCAGCCAGACCGCGACGGCCCAGACCAGGATGATCCACTTGACGCGCTCCGGGACCATTGGGTATGTACTTCGGGTCCACTGGTCCTTGAATCACACGTCGCTCGATCAGGCGCTCCACCCGCTGACGCCATTGCTCTGTCTCGCGAGTTCCGATTCCGATGAATTCCGGGGGCATTCCGGCATGATATTACGGGTTTGTACGTACTTCAACCCAGCCCATCCGCTGGGCGCTGCTTCTGTACTGCGGTGTGTCCGGTACTCTAACCGTGCGGCCGCACCGCATCTTGAATACGACGAACTTCGGGCGTTCCTTACTCTGCTGGCTTGCGATAGGCGCGGGTGCCTGGGTCATTCGGGTCGCCGCTGACCGACGGCATCTTGCGGCGCCAGTCGTCCGGCAGCTTCTCCTGCGCGTACGCCTTGGCCCTGACTGCCTCGTCGGTCCGCTGGTCCTGCTCGAGGGCTGCTTGGATCGCGCCCATGATCTTGCGCCTGGCCGGATCTTTGCGGTCCAGCCGGATGATAAGGCAGTCCTCGTCATCGAGTTCGTGGATGGCGAACGGGATGCTGGTTGATTTGTGCTCGCGCTCGCCCTTCTCGGTGTCGCGGTGACGGTGTGTCGCCTCTGTTGGATACTGCGTTGCTTGGGTAGTCATGGCACTACTTCTGCTCCGCCGGCTGTTGCTCTGCGCTCGGCTCTTCCTTCACTTCCCCGCGACGGATCAGCTCCTGGCCGTACTCAGGATCGACCTCGATGCGGTCGCCGATCTTGTGCTTCTGGCCCTGCTTGTCCGTGAACTCGCGGACGGCTACTAACTTCTTGGCATTCATCTTGGATTCCCTCCGGGCATTAGACTCTAACGAAGCATTTGCATTACGGACGATGTGGGACGCCGATCACGTAGCTACCGAACCCGAATAATCGGAGTACCCAAAGCAGCAGGATCAGCAGGACAACCACGTTGATAAACATTCGGATGGGCGGGTCCAGCGGCAACACATGATTTATGAAATATAAGATCACGCCGATAACAACCAACACGATCAGCAGTTGTATGAGATCCATTTAGTCCTCCTCCTGGTACTTCCTGATGGGGGATTGGGTCACGGCGACAGTGGGGAAGCCGGTACGCAGCGATTCGAGGAAGTCCGCAAAGTCATCTGTATGAAGCCTGACTGTACCGATCTCGCCTGACCTGCCGTACATCAGCCGGATATCGGTGTGATCGGGACGGCCCAGCACGGCCGCGGTCGTCACCCGGAGCTGCTTGACGGCTTTGTCCATTTGCTTTGTGCTGCAGAGTTATTTAGAAATGGAAGTTCAATAACGTGTACCTTATCTTGCGTTCAGTACTTTTTTGTTGCTTGTCTGCTACCCAGCGTTCGGGATAGCAGATAGACTCGAAATACATGCTATTTGAATCCTCTGACAACGCAGCCATCCTGACCTTTATCGCGGAGTTCGACACAGTCCCGACTGCTTACGAATACATTGCTAGAGGAAGCGAACCGCTTGGGAAAGGAGACACAGTTTACTTTCGGTGCAAGATTAAATATGGACACCGGCTCGAAGCAATGGGAACGATCTGCCGAGTTGGTCGCCATGATCTCACAATCCGCCTGAAGTTCCCGGTTTATGCTGCCGATGGCAAGCGATATACTTCCGTACGGTTTTACTGCCTTGGCGACATGAGTCTATCTGAGTCCGCTGCGGATTACGCCCGCGTAGGTCTGCGGTGGTTTCGATGGCAAACGACCTTTGATGACTTGTTCATTGAGCTTTTGAAACCCGCTGATACTGAGCGTACTCATATACATCCACCTATTCGCACAAACCATATTTAGATTCGCAGGGTTCCCGTTCGTGCCAGATCGGGAATAGTTGTTGCCTTCCGCCCCTTGCGGTGTGTGCCCATTCCACTACCTGATCGATGTTGTTCATTGGTAGACCGGGGACCATCGGCGCGAAGTAGGTGTGTTCGCTGATCCGCTCCCAGTCGCGAATCTTGTCGATCATAGCCGGCCGGCGGATCACCCAATTAATGATGTCCTCTTTGCCTGAGTTGATGCACGGGGCGCACCCGACTCGTCCGAATCCCATCCGGTATAAGGGGTTGATTTCCTCGCCTCTGGCCTTTGCGTTGGCGAAGCACTCGTCCTTGGTCAAACCGGCAATGATGTGGTTTACATAACAGTCGAAGTAGGTATCCCACTCCCGGTCAGGGTAATGAGCCCGTGCCGCGCTTTCGTCCCTGCGTACGCCTGTGTACCTCTCGTAATCCTCGCCTTGGAGGTTCGCTTCTATCCAACGCTTCTGGGGTGCCAGCTTCAGGATGGACGTGCAGAACTGCGCCTTACGGGATGGCGGGCGTTTCTTGATGTGTATCATGTCGAGAAACGATAACGGCGCTTCTCCATCGAACCCGCGCTTTTCGGCGTACCCATCCGTCACCCACAAGTCCTTCACCAGGGCTTGCACTGTAATCACGGGATGTACGGTTGCCGAGTACCGCTCGATGAAGTCTATGGTCAACGGGTCTTCATTCCCGCCGGCATTCGAGTTCAGGAGGATCGTGTCTTCCGCGCCGAACTGGGCGATGACACGCGCAGCCGCTTCCTGGGAGTCGATGCCACCGGAGAATCCTACTATATGTCGCATTTGTAATACCGCTTACCCGTTTATTCTAAACTACTTCACACCAAATAGGATCGATTCTGAAACAGGATTTCCGGGCTGAAAGATGGCTTTGTTTGCAACAGGCGCGGTGGGCCGTTTAGGGTACCGTTTGTGAAACGCGCCGTTAGGCCTTGCGAACCAACCCGTTTACCACATAATCTCCCTTGGGCATCCCGTGCTCGCTCAATATGCGGCCCTGCGTCCGGCTATAAGCTGATCGCACCGAGAGTCCGTTATCTTTTAAGCGAAGCCCGACTTTGCCAAGTGCGTCAACGATGATGTTGATGGTCTTTTGGCCGCAATTCTTCATGATGGCCAAGTCATCTACCGTTAATTGGGTCAGATCTCTGACTGTGTCGATACCTGCCCGCTCAAGTATGTTGGAGATTCGGGTATAGGCTTCCTGAATATCCAATACGTGAACACCCTTATCCAGAAGAGGATTAGGAGCGGGTTCCGGCTGTTGTTGCGGCTCCGGTTCTGGTTGTGTCTCTGAGATCTTACCCGAGACTGTGATTTCCAACCGCTTACCGCAGTGGGGACAAAACGCCATTCAGATCATCTTAAATCCAAATTACCCCATCCACCCCGTACTGAAACTACTCGCCGACGCCCAGGCCGAGACTGGCTTCTCCTTCTGGGGGGCCGGCTGGGTGGCGCAGATCTCATGCAGGCGGGAATTCAGGTAACGGGTTGCGTCCATCAAGTGGTCGCGCTCTTTGACCACGCGCCCCTTTTCATCCCGACGGTACAAACGAAACTCGCCCAGCCAGTTCTGCAGGCTCTTGAACACCTTGAATCGGCCGCCGGTCATCTTGGTCAGCAACTCGTACAGCCCTGATTCGACGGCGTTGTCCGCCTCGATCAGGTTCAGCCCGAGATCCTGGTACATCTGAATGAGTTGCCGGCCGTCGACCTGGCCGCGCCCGCGGGCCGCGGGGTCGATTGCGCCTTTGACCCAGGAACCTCTCGCTTTAATGGATTCTGCGTGGATCACCGGCTCCGCTTCGCCGCGGTAGTGCTCCGCGTACAGGTACAGCGTGTCCGTCTCCCGGTTTAATGCTCCCCAGATGGCTGCTGTGCGGTTCCAGCCGACGTCGATGCCGTACGCCCGGGGCCAGTGGACGGGCAACTCAAAGTCCGTTACCGTGATGTCCGCCTCAGGGACCGGGAAGATCGCGCCGGAGCCGAGGACCGGGATCCCTTTACTGCGTGCGTCCCGCTGGTAGGCCGGGATGCTCGCCAGCAGATCCGCCTTCGCCTGCTCTGTCAGGTGGGGGCAGTCTTCCCAGGTTGCGGTCACCAGGAACTTCATGTTTTAGACTGTACAGATGGACCAGCTATGAAACGCCGCAGGTGCCCGGGCTGTAACCTACTCGAGTCGTCCGATGTGCCTTGGAAAACAGACCGTTGTACGCAGTGTGAGGCCCGCCGCGCAGCGCAACAAGAACCGTCAAGCCCAAAGCCGCGCCGTAGTTGGCCGGCACAAGCGCGACTTGCTAAGACCGAACGGGCCAAGGCAAACTATGTGCCGTACGTGTGCCGCGTTTGCCAGCAAACCAAACTGCCTATCGACTTCTCGCCGCGCACAAAGCGCGAACCAGAGTTCTACCTGCACCATGCCCGCTGCAAGTCCTGTGTATGTGAACAAGTCAAGGCGTCGATCCGAGATAAGCAACACAAGCAGTATGCGGAAAACCTTGAGGGGCGCACCGTTCGTAGTTTGGCGTCCGAACTGGACAAGCTCAAACGCAGGATTGCGGTCATAAGGCAGGAACTAGAACGCCGCGACAGACTGCTGAAACGAACGTCGTAATCATCCCGGCACTCCATTCGGCAGGAAGCTAAGTACTACTGTCGATAGGCCCTGTAGCGGGGTGAATGTCAGGTAACAGATACCGCCGGTCGTCATGGTTCGCATCAGCCCTTCGGTGTACAGGGTTGAATCCGGCTCTTCATCGAACCACAGGACCTCGATGGCGCTTCCCTGGAAGGATTCTCTACCCTCCTGGTAGCTCTTGAACGAGACGCTCGAGGTGCCACCTGAGGCGTGCTTCACATAGATCGTGTCGACCGCTTCCGCGATCCCCTGCTTGGTGGTGCGGTGCGTGATGGCGTCTCCCGGTATCATGCCAGTTCCCGGACTGCTCACCTTGCCGTACAGTTTCTCCTGCAGCACTTCCCTTACAGTCTTGTTGGTGTCACCGCACGCCCATGCCTTGATGGCGCGGTCGAACCGCTTTCCTGTCCACCACTTAGGGTAGTTTCCGGTCAGGTGCAGCGTTGTCTCGTACGCGCCAGCGTCCGATTTGCCCACGCGGTTGGCCGCCATGAAGCAGCGTTCCCGATGCGGTGCCCCATCGCAGCCTTCCGGGCAGGAGGGGAACGGTGTGTGCCTCCCGCCGGCGGCAAAGAACTGCATGTGCTTCGGGTACAACTCCCTGCGGCATGCACCCGTGTCAGGGAAGTACTCCGCTATCCGGTTCCTCTGACGTCTCTGCTTTTCCGCTGCAATCAATAGCAGCATTTCTTTCCGCTGCTGATCGGTCACTCGAGGCGGCGAGGTAGAGAGTGTCGAGGGCATCTAACTGATCCTGCGTGAGTTTACTGAGGTCAACGCTGACGTTGGCGTTTACGCTTCCGGATAGGCTGATGTCTTGCTTGAACGCATCCCGGTATTCGGGCATGCGCTTCTTGGCGTGAAACATCAGGAGGTTATCGGAGTAGACGATCTCCTCCCCTACCTTCTTGCCCTGATACCATACAGCCTGTTTGACACCTAACACTCCGCGGCGCCGGATCTCAGCCTCTAGCAGGGCGTCGGATTCCCGTTGTGCTGCCTCGTATAGTTTTACGTACTCCGGATCTTCCTTCCATTTGTAATGGAGGTCACGGTAGATTCCAGCCTTCTTAGCTGCTATCTCTATGATTCCACACTTGGAAAGCTCTTCTAGGAACTTTGCCTTCTGGTCTGGTTCGCGTAGCAGCGTCCGGGCGTATTTAGTCCGTTTTGGAGGTGTATCCTTTGTTACCATTCATCGTAACTAATAGATTCTGTTCTTTTTAGCTGTCGTAATTGTCGCGCCTGGAGCGGCCCCCCCGGGGCCGGTTAGCCGTATTATGTAAACTTTCTCTCTGGAGTGCCACACAGTTGACAAAATTTGCGTAAACAAAATCCTGGTTTTGTTTACTGGGTTTTGTTTACTGGGAATACCTAGACACCTAGGCCTGTCGCGGAGGATTCGTTGGGCCGAACGTGCAGGTAACTGTTGGTGGTTGCGATGTTGGTATGCCCCAGTGTCTGGGAAATCACCAGTAATGGCACGCCATTATCCAGTGCGTGCGTTGCATGTCCGTGCCTCATCCAGTGTGCGGAGACATTTAAAGTTATGCCCACTCTTCGGGCTGCGGCCCCGACAATATTGCTAATCGTGGTGCGCTTGAGCGGTTTCTTTTCCCCCTCGCGGGATAAAAAGACCGGCAATTTAGGGTCTGCGTCCGCGGGCTTTATCGATAATATTGCGTCCCAGGTCTTGTGAGAGAGCAGAATTGTCCTCGATTTTGAGCCCTTGCCGAGTACCGTGATCTGGCCCCCCTTCTCGCCGCGGGGCTGGACCCCTTCCCAACAGAGAGACGCCGCTTCCGAGGCCCGGAGGCCCGCAGCGTACAGCACCCGGAGCAGCACCGCGTTCCGCTTGTTCGGCTCTTGCGCGATCATGGCAAGAATCTGCTTCGCCTCGAGGATCTTCGACGCGACACCATTGGGCACTTTCGGGGCGCGTAACGCTCTCGCAGGATTGTACTTGATGAGGCCCATTTCTTCCGCGAACTTGAAGATCGAACGCACGGTCGAAACCTGCCGGCGTACCGTCCGCTGCTTCTTGTGCGTACTGTCGACGTAGTCCTGCAATAACTTCAGGTCCACCTTCCGGATCGGACGGTCTTTGATGAAGGCCCGGAAATCTGCCATCGTTGTCCCGTATGTGCCTTGCGTGCTCTCGGCCCTGCCGTGTAGCCATTGCCTTTGGAGCTCGTCCCAGTGCTGGGAGGAAGTCATACCAATACCAATCTATCCGTCAGAATTGCAATGAAGTGCGGGTGGTACGCTACCGGGATTCTGTCGAGGTGCCAGCACCCGCGGACGTTGTAATAATTCTCATTCCGGTGGGGTACGCCGACTCCCCGTTTGTGATGCGAGCCGCCCATTTTGTGGGCTGGGTCCGGGCCGCGGTAGCGCAGTGCCTTGATGCGTGTGTTGGTGCCGATGATATCGACGTCGGACCGCGCTAATAACTCACGCGCCTTGTCCCGGTCCGCCTGGTACAGCAGTTTATCGGCGTGGTCGTACACCGGCGTCTTCCGCGCAATTGTGCGCTCTGTGTGAATGAGCATAGTTCGGGCTGAGAGAGTGGCAACCCGGATTTATCGGTCACCCGGAAACGGAAAATAGAGCCCGCTTACGAAACAGGCTCTTGGTGCTTAGGAATCGCCTTGACGATGCGGGGGCCAATCGATTCCCGGCGGACGAAGGCCGCCTGGTCTTTCGGGAGAATCAAACCATCGAGCTTTTCAAGCGAGAATGTACAGTTTTGAAAAAATGTCTTGTAGCCTAAACGGTTCGCTACCGCTTCCATGTCGCCGATCATGCGCTGCTCCGCGCAGGGGCTGATATGTACCGAGTAGGTCTTGCCCTCTTCGTCCACCGCTTCGGTGGGTCTGGCATCGCTGTGCCAGGTCAGGATCATCCGCCGCAACTGCTCGTGCCGGCGCTCCAGTAACCGAAGCTTGTCGATCTCCTGGCTCAGGGCGCCGAACTCATCGATGATCTTAGGCCGGGAGATAGCCGGGGAGCGGGACGGGGGCGGAAATGGAATGGTCGCCGGCGGGGCCTGTGGCTCCGCATGCATCGGCGGTTTGCGCTTGGACCGGAGCCCAGGTTCCGCGGGAGACGCCATTTAAACTAAAATCAAATCACGGTGACGCAAATAAGTACAGTAGAATCCAATATCTTGGACTATCGCCAGATCCGCACCTGGCGGGAATCGGCTGGACTTTCGCAAACCGAGCTCGCCCGGCAGGCCGGGATCGGCCGGTCTACTCTCTACCTGATCGAGGATGGCCTGCTGGATACGCGGGTGAGTACGCTGCTGAAGATTGCCGATGCGTTGAAGATTTCGCCGGCGCGATTGCTGGGATTGCGGCGCCAGACCGTTTAGTTATTTCCTCACCTTGGCCAGCGCTTCCAAAGCATCCTGTGTATCGATATCACCTTCCCAGTAGGAGATAAGCGTTGCCCGGTTCAACTCGATCCAGGCCTTAAGCAGATCGAACGAAGCAGAATCCACTTCTCCTTCAAGGACCTGTACATCCGGGCGGATACCGACTGTAGCCATATCCCCTGGCATCGCTTTCGCGCTCGCCGAAACTTTGACGCGCACATCATGGCGGGCGCCGCCGCGTACCGATATCCAGACTACAAACGGCAGCCCGGTGTGCTTTGGAAACAGGTTCGACATTTCAAATGGGGCTTCGATCATCGCTTCTTCGCCTTCTTAGTTGCTGTCTTCTTCCTTCCACGGCCGCCGGCCATCCCCGCTTTCCGTGCGCTTTCACTCCGCTGCTCTGCCGTCAGTTTCTTTGCTCGAGCTTCCCCGCCTCGTCTACCCAAGGCCACCGCTGCCGGATCTTTCTTTGTAGCCATTCGGTACTAGCTTAGCGCTACGACAAATATTTCCTCAGATCTCCATCATTGCTTGACTGATAGCGTAGCGCTACGCTATATTACTTATGTACCCATTAAGTACACAGGAGAAACGATGCAAATGAACGAATACGAAGCCCATCCCTACGATGGCCTCGTGGAAGACCCGGAACCAGAGTGCAGCTGCGAGGCGTCCTTCGGTGCTATTAAGCCTATCTACTGCCCCGTGCATGAAATCTGGTCTGATGACCTTGAGATT
>Ga0105104_10000271_pt1 | contig 39513 bp, 35 predicted proteins | sample PPLLaktember2015_3_FD_87034 | JGI IMG/M metagenome (GOLD analysis project Ga0105104, IMG submission 87034) | Freshwater sediment microbial communities from Prairie Pothole Lake near Jamestown, North Dakota, USA - PPLs Lake P7 Core (6) Depth... | ecosystem: Environmental > Aquatic > Freshwater >... | reverse complement strand
AAATTCAGGGGGCTGTAGTCGGTTTCCCCTTCCACTTCACCCCTTCGCCGGTCATCGGCTCCGGGGACCCGTCTCGCCAATTTTCGGTCCTCGAAAATTTGGCTCAACAGGGCGTTCCAGGGGCGCACCGACACGCCCCTATAGCACAAAAATAACCTTAACTTAGTGGCATTCGGGACAGTCAAGAAAACGTCTTATTTTTTTCTTGACTTTTTGTCATTTATCTTTATACTGTTAATCGTAAGACAGTTCCAAGGAGAACACGATGAATTTGAAGATAGAGCAAGAGGAAATTCCCTTAAAGATAGACAAAAATGGAGTTGTAAAAGTAGGAGGCACAAGGGTGACCCTGGATACCGTAATCAGTGCTTTCAGAGAGGGAGCAACCGCAGAAGAAATAGTATACCGATATCCCACACTCCATTTAGCAGATGTCTATTCTGTTTTGAGTTACTATCTCCGGCGGACCGAAGAGATTGAAAACTATTTAAGCCGGAGGCGAGAAAAAGCTGAGGAAATTCATCGACAACATCGAGTTTTTCTCGATAACCGTGGGATTCGCGAGCGCCTATTAGCCCGGCAAGCAAAAATCGGGTAATTATGGAATTTGAATATGCTGCGAATCGCCGTGGATGAAAATTTTAATAACAATATTGTACGGGGCTTAATTCGCCGAAATCCGAATATAGATATTATTCGAATTCAAGATGTGGGTCTTTCCGGGGCGGATGATCCTATAGTACTTGAATGGGCAGCGAAGCAAGAGAGAATCCTGCTAACTCATGATGCGTCAACAATCACTTTATATGCTTATGAGCGTATTAAATCCGGCCAGCGAATGCCGGGAGTATTTGAAGTAAGTACTTCCGCACCTATTGGGCCTATTATTGAAGATATTTTGCTTTTGGTAGATTTGAGTTTTGAAAACGAATGGGAAGGTAAAATAATTTTTCTACCCTTGAAATAGCCAGGAAGGCCACGGGTGTCTTTTTTTAAAAAAAAAAGGGGACAGTCAAGAAAAAAGGAAGGCGGGTGAATTTGCAGCACTGCGCGCCGTTAGAAAAGATATCGATGATTGATGATTCTTGGTGTTTGTTATTGTATGTTTCTCCTTAATATAGTATAGTTTATTAACGGTATTAATTTACTTAAAATGGTTGAGTATATGTCCGACACAAAACCCGTTTTATCCATTTCCGTTGGCGAATTCGTCGAATATACCCTTCGCTCCGGCGACCTGGTCCTGGACTACACGATAACCGAACATATCCGCGCTGTAGACGGCATCCGCTTCCACCAACAAATCCAATCCCAACGCCCTAAACAATATACACCCGAATTCACCCTCTCCCACTCCGTCGAAACCGAAGACTTTATCCTGGTTCTGTCCGGCAGGGCGGACGGCGTCTACCATTACCCCAACAAAGCCATCATCGACGAAATCAAAACCACTACCGAAAACCCGGATACTTTCGAAACCAAACCCAACCTCCTCCACTGGGGCCAGGCTAAATTATACGCCCTCTTCTACGCCACCCAACACCACCTCGACTCCATCGACGTCCAACTCACCTACTTCAAACCGGGTTCATCCGGCTTCTACTATAAAGACGAAACCGCTAAAAAAAGCAAAACCCGCGAATACCTCCAAACTTTTTCCATAGAGGAACTGCAAGCATTCTTCCAGGACCTCCTCACCGGTTACATCCAATGGATGAAAACCCTCCATCGATGGCACCAAACCCGAAACGAAAGTATTAAACAATTGAAATTCCCCTTCTCAGAGTACAGACCGGGTCAACGCGAAATGGCCGTGGATGTATACAAAGCCATCAAAGAATCCCAACAACTCATCATGGAAGCCCCCACCGGCATCGGCAAAACCATGGCCTCGGTCTTCCCGGCCATCAAAGCTGTCGGAAACCACCTCATCGAAAAATTCTTCTACCTGACCGCCAAAACCACCGGCCGCACCGTCGCCCAAAAAGCTTTCGAAGACCTAAAAAAAAGGGGACTCCACTTTAAATCCCTCTCCCTCACAGCCAAAGATAAAATTTGTTTCAATCCCACCTGCGGCTGCAACGGCGAAGAATGCCAATACGCCCGCGGCTTTTACGACCGCATCAACCCCGCTGTCGACGCCGTCTTCCAACGCGAAATCGATATCCTCTCGCAGGAAATAATCGAAAATACAGCCCTGGAATTCACGGTGTGCCCCTTCGAATTCTCCCTCGAACTCGCACTCTGGGCCGATGCTATTATCGCCGATTATAATTACGCCTTCGACCCCCGCGTCTTTCTCAAACGATTCTTCAACCAGGAAAACACTCAAAAAAAATACGCCTTCCTGGTGGATGAAGCCAACAACATGGTGGATCGCTCCAGGGAGATGTTCTCTGCCGAATTATATAAAAAAAAATTCCAGGAGCTGCGCCCCCAACTCAAAGGAGTACATCTCGGCCTATACCGCGCCGTGGGATCCCTGCTCAACGGTTTCAACAAATTGAAAAAAGAGTGTGAAGATGCCGGGGAACCCCTTTCTATGCCCGAAAGCCCCGACGACTTCGTAGGCCTTTTAGTCCGCTTTCTGAATACCGCAGAAAAATGGTTGGTTCAAAATATCCCGGCAACTTTCCGCAAGGATTTGATTTCCCTTTATTTCGAGACCAACTGGTTTCTAAAAGTTGCAGAAATATTTAGCCACCAGTATATCACGACTCTTGAAGAAATCGGCGGGGATTTCCGGGTAAAGTTATTTTGCATCGATCCGTCCGTCCTTCTATCAGCCGCCTTTGAACGATGCAAAGCCGCCGTGTTTTTCTCCGCCACCCTCTCGCCCCTCGATTACTTTCGCCAGGTCCTCGGATGCGCCCCAAATGCGCAGGAATTGGTTCTTTCATCTCCTTTTCCCACCCAGAACCTTTACTGCGCCATCGCAGACCGGGTCTCTACCCTCTACAAAAACCGGGACCAAACGAAAACCGACATTGCGCGCATGATCAATGCTATGGTTCGCAGTCACGCCGGCAATTACCTGGTGTTTTTTCCTTCTTATCAATATATGAATATGATCTTTGAAATATTCGTCATGATGAATCCCCATGTGGAACGTGTCATCCAGGTCCCGGGTATGACGGAAACCCAGCGATTGGATTTCCTTGAACGTTTTTCCGAGGAAAACCGCGTCAATGGAAAGACTCTTGTGGGTTTTGCGGTGATGGGTGGGGTTTTCGGCGAAGGGATCGATTTAGTGGGGGACCGTCTTTCCGGTGCTGCCGTCGTGGGGGTCGGTTTACCGGGTATATCTTTGGAGCGAGAAGCCATCAAAGAATATTTCGATGAGCAAAACGATTCCGGTTTTGAATTCGCTTATTTGTACCCCGGCATGAACCGGGTTTTGCAAGCGGCGGGCCGTGTCATACGGACACCCAAAGATCACGGTGTCGTGGTTCTTATCGATCACCGCTTTACCACTTCTCGATACCGGGAACTTTTCCCGCATCACTGGAAGCCCAACCGCGTCGGCACCGACGGCCAATTACAGTATCTCCTCTCTCGCTTCTTCGCCCACAAAGCCAAAAATGATCCCAAACCCGGCGACCCTGTGAATCCTGGAAACGGAGCTGAAAGCGAAATTGGAAATGGAAGTGGAAATGGGGGGGTGCAGGAAGTTTTGCCGGTCTCATGATCCCGTTAAACGAGCTGGATGTCTTGGTTTTGGATTGCCAGGCTACAGGTCCCAATCCTCGTAGCAGTCGCCTTTTGGAAATCGGTTGGACCACCGTCCGGGCTTCATCTAATTTTACAGCCATCACGGATGGACACCTTTTTGTAAACCATCACGAATGGACAGGTTCCGGCGAATCACAAAATTTAGATAAAATCCATAATCAAAAACTTTCGGAGAATAATCAAAAGCTTTCGAAAAATAACCAAAAGCTTTTGGAAGGTCCAGGACACCTTTTCTCGAAAAGGTTTCCTGGTATAGAGACATACATCATCCGTTATGCGGATGTTTTTGAAATTCCCCGGCGGGTTTCTCGGATCACCGGTTTGAAAGTCGAAGACCTGGCGGGGGGGGTTCCGTTGGAGCAAGCGTGGAAGAAGTTGGTTGAAGTGGCTCATGAGTTAAAAACCCGTCAAGGTTTGGGGTGTTGTCCTGCGGCGGTTCATTTCTCACAATTTGAGAATCCATTTCTTCGTTATTTCCATCAGCAATTCATACCGGATGAACCTTATCCTTTTGAGACCATATGCACCTACCGGTTGGTCAAACGTCTTTTCCCCCAGTTTCCCCGTAAAACGCTGCGGGCAGTTGCCGGGCATTTCGGTTGGTCGGTTCACGAGCTTCGGCGTGTTTCTCATCATGTTGCTGCTGCGGCTTTTATATGGAGTCGGTTGGTTCCTCTCTTGCAGGAGCAAGGGATCCAAACGTTTTCTCAATTGGTGGAATGGATGAATAAACCCTTTTCCGTGAAGAGGGATGTTTCGTTTCAATTTCTAATTCCTTCTCAAGTTCGAAACAAGCTGCCGGACAAACCGGGGGTTTACCGGATGTCGCGGGCCAACGGCGAATTGCTTTATATAGGAAAAGCCACTTCGTTAAGGAAGAGGGTGAACACTTATTTTCATCATAAAAAGCGAGGCAGTTTTGCCCGTCAGTCTATCGAGATGGCGATGCAGGCGGCCAATGTGGAGGTAGTGGAGACTGCTTCGGTGTTGGAAGCGGCGTTGTTGGAATCCGACGAAATCAAACGCTGTGCGCCTCCGTATAATGTTGCGTTAAAACAAAAAGAGCGCCGGGTTGTTTTTTTCAGCCGTGATTTTCAACAGGTATCAACGCTCCGGTCCGATTCGTTCCCCATCGGTCCGATTGTTTCTCCTTCGTCGATACTGCCGTTAGCCGGGGTGAATTCCATACTTAACGGAGAATGGGATGAAAAGACAGATCAAGAAGAGGTATGGGCCGGGCTCGGTATCATGCCGGATTATGCGCCGGATACAGCTTGTTTTTGGGAAGGAGTCCGTATTTTCTTCCAGCAGCATGCTTCCCTTCTAAATATTTCGAAGCCAACCCCGGACCGGGTTTTCCAGCAGTTAATGGTTTTAGGGAAAGAGTTGCATGCCAGGAAACGCGAGGAAGAGCTGGCGGTAAAAATCAAAAAAGAGAAATCAATAGAAGAAGGCGAGGGTGATAGTGAAGGGGACCATGAAAAAGAGAACGTTTTGGAGGATATCCGGGACAAAGAAGGGTGGGTATGGACGCCCGAGTCTGCAGCCCGTTACCTGGAAGCGGTGGTGCGTCATGGGGCGCGGGCGGTTCGTTTAGCTCGTTGGTTTTGTCTTCTCAGCGAATCATCTATAGCCTGGATTACCGGAGTTTCTACAGGCAGCCGGCGGCGGTTGCTTATTTTTCAATCGGGTCAAATCGTTCACCGGGATTTTTTGGAACCGGGGCAGGAGCTACCAATCCCTTATAGTTTTGATCGAACGTTTCCCTTTCGACAAAAAAATTTCGATGTCGTCACTTTTGATCGCATGAGAATTTTAACTACCGAACTGCGCCGTTTGGCAGGAATAAGCGATGAAGCCGGGCGGCGTGTTTGTGTTCGTTTGAGCCCCAGGGATATCGTCGAGGGGAAAAAATGGCAGGTTTTATTTTCCTGGATTTGAAGGGGGAATTTCGGGTTTATTCCCAGGAAATTTTTAATTCGGAATAGGGATGGGCTTGTGTCAGGGATTTGGAAATATCCACCTGGATTTTTTTGCAGCCGTTGATTTCCAATATCCGTTCCATCCAACCGGCGGTATGGAATTCGATGGTTTTATCCATTTCAGGGAAATCTTTGATCCGGAACAACCGGGAAAAATCGGAAGTGCTGATCAGGCTGGTGGAACATGGTTTATAATTGGAGTTGATCAATTCGTCGGATTTTTCAAAGATCGAGTGGGTGGAGCCGACTTTGATGCGCAGTTTCGAGACATTGGTAAACCCGTAGTCGGCGTTGAACCGCCCCATTTCCCAGCAAGCTTTTTTCACATCCCAATCATAGAACAGTTGGGCGATATTGGAAAAGGGTTTTATTAACGATTCCCGCAGGGAGAACCATTTTTCCTCGTCTATCGGGTCGTTATAAACTTTATAAGCGTTGAGAGAAATGGCTTCGGCCCATTTCTGGTATCCCTCTTTTCCAAAGTTTTTTAAAATAAATTTCGGGGTAGAGGAGATGACTCTACCGCGTACTTGCATTTTTAAGATTGTTTCATCTGCCATTTTAAGGTTCTACTTCTTCATTTTATCCCGATAAAATTCATTGTATTGGGGGAACACGGTGCTGCCTTTTGAGGGGAAGGCACAGTGCGCCTTTTTGCCCTCAAAAAGCACCAGCGATCTAGCTAAGAAAGATTTCTTGTAACCAGGATTTTAATGGAGGCCGGGGTAGCTGCGGAGGAAGCGGTAATATCGACTTTCCAATGGTTTGGCATGGCTGTGGTGGTTTCCGTACCATCCTGTACTTCCACTAAAAGGGTTCGGGGGTCTGCCGTATCGCCCGATGATGGGGTTAAAGTTAATGTTAGTTGGCTGCTATCGCTGCTTTTTTCGAAAGGTTTAATATCATGGGGAGCCAACAAGATTTTCTCATCGAGTCCTTTAACGATAACATTGACACCCGATTCCGGGCGAAAATCATTTCCTATCTCACCTTTGAATTGATACATACTTAACCTCCTTTTTTTATATGATTTTTATTTCCTTTGATTTTTTCCCCAACGATTTGGGGGTGAAATTAAATTATAATTCAATATGAATTGTGAGTCAAGCGTTTCGTTTTTCCAAAATCATTCAATTAAAAATCTTTTGCTTGTAGGAGTTGGGCAGGATTTACCGTCAATCTGTTTTAATCATTTTCTAATTCATCGCCGAAGGGAAGGGTTCCGGCGCTTCACAAAAATTTTGATTATGTTTTCTATGGTTGAAACCGGTTGTATAACAATGGATTTCGGTTGAAAGCAGCGATTGACATAAAATCGGGATTCTGGTAAATTGATATCTCACAAAAAATAATACTATTAAAAAAGAATATGAAGCTAATAATCGAATTAGACAAAATAAAAAAGTTGGCAGAGAAGAAATCGGAAGAGAATAAGGGATTCCGTTCGTTTTTGAAGACGTGTGAAATCCCGCAGAGCCGTGTCGATATGATCGTCCACCGGTTATACAAGAATATTTATCCCAAGATCGATTGCACAGCCTGTTTTAATTGTTGTAAAGAGGTTGGGCCGGTTATTTCTCCCGACGATATCGATACTCTTTCAAAAGAGTTGAGACTTTCGAAAAACGAATTTATTTCTCAATACCTGGTAAAAATGGAGGAGCCCGGTCTTTATACCTTTAACCAAAAGCCCTGCCCCCTTTTGAAGGATAATTTGTGTTCGGTTTACGAGGTGCGGCCGGGGGATTGCCGGTCTTACCCGCATTTGTTGGTAAAAAAGATTCACTCCCATTTGTGCAGTATTATTAAAAACTGTGCGGTTTGTCCCATTGTTTATAATGTTTTTGAAGTTCTTAAAATCGAAATTTGGGGGATGATGGACGATTATTCCGAATAGAATCCGTCACGGACGGGTTTGACAAAGGCTGCGGGAGCCGCGTTTAAAAAAATAACCAAAAACGTTTGGGAATGCAAAACCCTTTCCTCGAAAAGGATTTTGCACGCCGGAAGCGAAAAAAAAGATTGACTTTCTTTTATTTTTTTGTTATCTTCTATATTCACGAATACAGGATGAATATTCCGCGGCGAATGTCTGGCCGGCGGAACATCCCGGAAGTGAAACCAAACGGAGGTTAACAATGGATTTTAATGCGATTATTCAACGCGTCATAGCATTTGTCACCAATCCCACCGCTGAGTGGGGTAAGATCAAAAATGAAAACACATCGGTCGCCGATTTGTTTTTGAAGTATGCGATTTTCCTGGCCGCTATCCAACCCATATGTATGATTATCGGGCAATTGATTTGGGGATACGGCTTTACCGGGAGATACATTATTTTTGCCATTTTGTTGTACGTTCTTAATCTTGTAGGAATATACGTATTCGGAATGGTCCTGGACTTTTTGGCCCCGAATTTCGGTTCCCAGAAGGACCTGGTCAAATCGATGAAAGTCGCCGTATACTCATCGACGCCCGCATGGGTAGGCGGAGTATTCTTTTTAATATTCAGTATCCGAGGGATAGGCTTTCTTTTAGCTTTGTACGGGCTTTATCTCCTTTATCTCGGGATTAAATTATTAAAAGAAACACCGCAGGACAAAATAGTGGGTTACTTGATCGTGAGTATAATCGTTTACGGGATTTTGTTTAGTATTGCCATTTTCTTAGCCGGCACTATCATTTTTGGAAGCGCTGGCCGTTATATTATGCAAAGTTTTTATTTTTAAATTAAGCAGTTGATACTTCTTCCGAGGTAGTAGGACACGGCCGCCTGGTTTCTAATCGAACCGGGGAGGATTTCGTTTCGTTCCGAACCTGGTCCTTCGAGGCCGTGTTCCCTATTTCGGCGAGAGCCGCTGTCGGATTTCCCCTGCGAGAATTGTTGCTCGAACTGGTTGCGAAATCCGCCGACTTCCACGTCGAATTTATTGATATGGATTCCCTGGCTTTCCAGGTTTGATTTGAGTTGATCCAGGTTGTTCAGGATCACTTCCCGGACGCCCAGGTTTTCTGTATTTATTTTTGCGTTGATGGCGTGGTCTTTAACCAGGAGTTCCACGTTGATTTTTCCCAGTTCAGGGGGATGGAGTTGCATAGTGACCCGGTTTTCGTTGTTGGCCACCATCATTTTAATATTATTTTCTACACTGGAAGTGATTTTATCTTTATAGAGTAAGAAAAGTTCGGGGTTTTGGAGGGGAGGAGCCGCCTGTTTTGCTGCGGTGTCTTCCATTTTCACTGTATTTTTGGGAGATGATGTGGAATTGGGGATCGGTGGATTATGGGAGGATGTTTCGTTCTGTTGGAGTTTCGGTTCATTTTTTATGATATTATTTTCATCTTTTTTATCCGGTTTGGATTCACTGGTTTTCTTTTGTTCCTGGGTTGTTTTATCTTCTTCATGCAGCGGTTTGGTTCTTTCTTCGTCGGTTTTCGTTTTTGTTGAATCGATGCGGTCGGAGGCGGTTGATTTTATTTTTTGGGTTTTGCCGGTATCTTCGAGGTTTTTCAGCATTATTTTTTCCAGGTTGGCTTGCTGCATGGTTTGTGAATCTTTTACATTATCTTTGAGTTCGATTTTGAGTTGGGATATTTCGTCTTGTCGTTTCAGTCGATTTTGTTGAATGGCTTCCCGGAACCTGGCCAGGGTGTTTTCCGGTTGGGTTTTAGTGTCCCCGTCTTTTTTTACAGTGACTTTGTGGGGGTCTCCTGTTTTTTCGTTTTGATCATTTTCCTGGGATTGTTCGGAGGCTTCTTTTTCTTTTTGTTTCAGGGATTGTTTTTCTTTTTCGTTTTCGTTTTTATCTTTTTCGTTGATTTTTTCCCGGTTAGCGGTTAAATCTTCCCGTTTTCCCGTGTCGTTTTTCCGTGAATCCCGGGGGTCGTTTTCTTTTTCTTTAGAGGTATTTTCGATTTTATTTTCTTTAGTTTCGCGTTGTTGGATTTCGACGATGGCATGTTCCGATCGTTTCATTTCCGATTGGAAGGCACTTTTTTCCAGGTTTTTTTCGGTTTGTTGGCTTAGAGAGGGGGTGTTAACCGGGGTATTGTTTACCGGCAGATAAGCACTGCTCATCGCATCTCGGAATGTATCCAGGTTAATTTTATCGATAAACATCAGCGCCTCGGGTCAACAAAATTTTATATTTCATACGAATATAGAAGCAAGCCTTGTGCCAAAATCCGAAATAAGGAATAAAAACGGTGAGTTTCGCTTTTGCAGTGAGTTTCGACATTTTTTACTCGAACCGGGTATTTTGTTTCGATGTGCTGTCGGTAAGAAAAATTTTCCGATTGGAGGAATTATTTGCCCCTCAAATTATTATTGCTGTGTCTATGGCAATAAACCGGGATGGCAGAAATACAAATAAAACCAGGTCGAGAATTTTTTTTAATTGATTTTTTTTTGGTTTAATTGAAAATATTTTTTTTTATATTATATTATTAGTATAAAATATATGAATAGGGGGAAAAATGATGCCGAAAATTGAAAAAAAAATTCCATCTCGGTAAAGGGGAACCCGGGATTTTAGCACCGATTTTTTAATACAAAATCAATTGGCATAAACATTTTAAAAAAATATATGAATAGGGGGAAAAATGAAACCAACAACAGAAAAAAAACTACGTCTCGGCAAAAGGACAATCCTGGACTTTAACACAGTCCTGGAAAGGGAAGTGCAAAAAATGGTCAAGGGGGGAACTTCAAGCGGAGTAAAAGGAACCACCGATGTACCCGTTTATTGCTAATTCCAATGAATTTAGGCTGAGAAAGTAAAAAAACGGCCGGGCTTAAAAAAAAGGGAATATTTCCCGGGCCCGGCTTTTTTTTTATCCTTAGGTTCGAGTAAAATCGTAAAATCCAATGCGGTTGCAATTCAATTCCATTTGATGTATTATTCTACCTTATGAGAAATAGTGTGGAATAATGGTGAAACGATTGAATCCCGGTATAATAGTGCGAATCTTCTTTCCCGTGATTCTCGTTCAATTATTTTTGTGCCATTTATGGGGGTTGGATCCGTATAAAGCAATCGATCGATACCTGGTAGACCAATGGGATATGCTTGACGGTCTTCCTTCCAATACCGTACGTTCCATTGCCCAAACACCCGACGGCTATTTATGGATAGGCACCTCAAAAGGCCTGGTTCGATATGACGGGATAAAATTTGAAATCGTCCGTTTTCCTGGAAAGGAGGAGAACTACTCGAAAGATATCAGGCGCATTTTTGTTGACAGGAAAGGTGCCATCTGGATCGGGAGTGCTGTGGGGTTAACACTGCGCCGCTTCCCCGGTGACCGGTTCAAAATGTTTACTGCCGCTGACGGGATAGCTGTCGAAGGTATCCGCCACATTTATGAAGATATGAAGGGTAATACCTGGATTAGTTTCGATGCCGGCTATGTAACCCGGTTCTCTAACGGGAAATTTACATCTTTTAATCCTTCTCACGGCCTTTCCGGCAAAAAAATCAATGCCATCCTTGAAGACCACCAGGGCAATTTACTGTTTGGAACCCGTGAAAACGGGATATTTAGCTTCAGCGACGGCAAGTTCTTCAAATATCCTGCCCCGGACCTGGATGGAGGCACCCTAATAACCATGATGGAAGATCGGGCTGGAAATCTTTGGATCGGTGCCGATAACGGCTTATTCAAAGTTAACCGTTCAAACGGGAAATGGATTACAACGAGATATACTACAGGAAATGGATTGTCCGATGACTTTGTTATAAGTATTTTGGAAGACAGTGAACGGAATCTCTGGGTGGGAACGCAGCGCGGATTAAACCGGGTAAAGAGAATTCAAGATGGCTCGATGGTTATTGAAAACCTGTTGAACACCACTCCCATTTACTATCTTTTCGAAGACCGGGAAAAGAGTTTATGGATAGGCTCCGATGTCGCGGGGATGAAGCGGTTAAAAGATGGTAAATTTATGCCTTATGCACTGTTTCAAGAGCGTAAGGATGATATTCCCCTTTCTTTGTTTGAAGACCGGGAGGGTAATACCTGGATCGGCACTGCCGACGGGAAATTATTTCAATGCCGGGATGGTGCCATAACCGCGTCTTTTGTACCCGTCGAACTCTCCGGGACCGGTATCGCCTCCATCGCCCAGGATGCGGAAGGAAACCTCTGGCTGGGAACCACCGGTAAAGGAGTTTTTCAAAAAAAAAATAACCGTTTTATTCCCTTCACTACCCGGCAAGGACTGTCGGACAACGTTGTGACTTCGATTTTAAGGGACAGCCGTGATAATTTATGGTTCGGTACGTTTGACGGCGTAAGTGTTCTTCGTTCCAGTGACGGCATCATCGAAACGTTTAATTCCCGGGACGGTTTAGCAGGCAAAGTGGTTCATAACGTCTATGAAACCTCGACCGGCGAAATCCGGATCGCCGCGGATAAAGGGATTACGGTTTTACCAAATGTTTTTGCAGGTGGATTGTATCCCTCGCAGGCCCAGGGGACGATTTTTTCAAAAAAAGCCCCCTGGCCGCCGAAGATAATCCTCCCGGGGATTTCCGCGACCTGCATTTATGAAGACCTTTCCACATCCGGGCCAGGAAATAGTATTTATTGGATTGCCACCGATGGGGCCGGGTTGAAACGGTTGAGCGATAAGGATGGCAAAATCACTTCTTATACTGTCGCCCAGGGTATGACCACTAATTTCATTTACCAATTTTTTGAAGATTTCGGGGGGAATTTTTGGCTAATGAGCGACAGCGGTATTCTTCGTGTCGGTAAAAGCGAACTGGCCAGCTTTGTCGACAGTGGTGCGAACAAAATTAACTGCACTTATTTCGGGATAGCCGATGGCCTGGAGAGCCTGGAATTCGATAATAAATTTTCCAGGAACTCTGCACTTAAAGCCGGGGACGGCGAGTTCCGGTTCATCACCAAAAAAGGTATCACCTGTTTGAAGCCGGGAGATATTCGCATTAACCAAATGCCGCCGACAGTGGTGATGGAATCGGTGTATTTTAACCGCCGGCGCGTTTCTCTTCCCCCGGGGATGAAACCGGCTATATTTAAAGGAATAACCGATATCAGCTTTAATTTCACAGCCCCCACGTTTTTATCCCCGGAAAAAGCGAATTTCAAATACCGGTTGGAGGGAGTAGATACCTCATGGATTTTTGTGCCACCTGGCCGGGGGCGATCTGCCCATTACACCGAACTGCCGCCCGGTACTTATACGTTCAGGGTCACTGCCAGTAATGCCGACGGCGTGTGGAATCAAGAGGGGGATTCCAGGACTTTCACTTTAAAACTCTTTTTTCATCAAACTCTTCTTTTCAAACTGGCTGCGTTGTTCCTGTTTAGCGTCCTGGCTGCCGTTGTTTTTTATATTTATCGAAAAAGGAAACCGCCCGTTGAAAAACAGGAAAAGTATAAAGACAGTGATTTGGACCCTCGTTTTGCCGAAGAGTGCATCACGAAGCTCAACTTATTGATGGAAAAAGAGAAAATATATTGCGATCCCGCTATTTCCTTGCAGTCATTAGCCGCGAAAATGTCTATGTCCCCCCACCAGCTTTCCCGTGTGCTCAATGAAAAGTTGGACCGGAATTTCTCCGATTTCATCAATTGGCATAGGGTTGAAGAGTCGAAAAAGATTTTGCAGGGTCACAGGGGACAAAGCCTGAAGATTTCTGCCATCGCTCTCGAAGTGGGGTTTGGAACCATGGCCGCTTTTTATAAAGCATTTAAAAAACACACCGGGAAAACGCCCACCTGGTATCAAAAAAAATCCTAGATAGAAAGTGAAATGTCAATTATTATAAAAATTGACATTTGAAAATCCTCAATAAATCAACTTCTTCAAAAAAGATGTCCATTATTATAAACGTTGAACAAAAATCCGGGAATTATACTATTGTAGAAATGAATCGATCTCATATATTTAAAAAAAGAGATGAAAACAACGATTCAAAAAAATTTAAAAATTAGGAGAATCACATGAAAGACTTTAAGTTTCAAAAAATGCAATCAGGCATTTGCATCATTTTTCTTTTTCTATTTTCGGTAGTTGGAAGCTTCATTTTGGGGCAGGATAAGGAAATTGTTGTGAATTACAAGATTCAACCTCCGAAGGTCGAAAAAATAAAAATAGCTACTGATGAAAAGGGAGAGAAAACAGCCGCGTTTGATCGCATTCGAATAGAGGATGCGTATAACTATGGAGAACCGGGCGAACCGTTTCTTCCTCGTAAAACTGCCCGAATTTTACTACCCCCCGGATATGAGGTTAAATCGATTAAAGTAGAAACCGGCCAGGAAATCCAGGTGAAGGGAGAAGTATTTATCGAGCCTGCACAGGAGCCTATTCCTGCAAGCCAGAAAAAGTTCAAATATTCGGAACCGAACCCTAAAATTTATCAATCCGGACGCTCCCTACCTGAATCGATTTTTTTCAAACCCCGTTACCAGGGGTTCAGGGGATTCAACATCGTATTCATTGAGTTTACGCCTCTTAAATACTTACCCGATAAACAAGCACTTTTTTATTATGAAAGCCTCAAATTTATTCTTGAAATTGCACCCAAAAAGGAAACCAAAGGAACATCCGATTTAAGAAAAAAAGACCTGGATTTCGAGAAAGTTAAAACGATGATCGATAATCCCGATGGAATTGAATATTATAAAAATATAGAACAAATGAATACTCCCACGCCTACTACATTGCCCGCCGGTGACTGGGATATGCTCATCGTTACAAACTCGCAATTAAAACCGACTTTCAATAGTTATGCCTTATGGCGTACACATATGAGAGGCATTCGAACCATCGTGTACGACATCGCCTGGGTTTTAGCGAATTATCAAGGGTATGACTCCGCAGAAAAATTACGTAATTTTATAATAGACGCATACGCCACATGGGGAATCGACTATGTACTCCTGGGAGGGGATGTCGAAATAATCCCATACCGGAAATTATATAGCCAGGTTTACAATGAGTATATCCCGTCAGATCTCTACTTTGCCGGGTTAGACGGGACATGGGATAATAATAACAACCATATCTATGGAGAAGGCGTCGGTACTCCCGGTGATGAAGCTGACCTGTTTGCCGAAGTATATGTCGGTCGTGCACCGGTAAATACGGCCCCCGAGGCGAATAACTTTTGCAATAAAATTAGGAATTATGAACAAAGCAACCTGAGCACGTATCGTTGTGATTGGTTGTTTTTTGCAACAAATTTGAGTTCGATTACTTTTGGGGGAAGTTACAAAGATGATACGCAAACAAAGGAATTGCCTCCTTCACTTAATCTTAATATTACAAAAGTATATGAAAATTTGGGTGGAAATCGGAACCAGGTCATTAACGCCCTCAATGCCGGGCAAAGGGTAGGAAACTCATGTGGCCATGGGAATACAAATAGTTTTGGCATGATTAATTCCACTGATGTAGACAACCTGACCAATACCGAATATTCATTGATTTATACATGGGCGTGCTGGACCAATGCGTTTGACCAGGTGGATGCCATCGGCGAACATTTTCTCTATACTCCACATGGTGCGTTCGGTTTCATCGGGAATTCACGATATGGTTGGTATTACAACAATGGAGATGCCAGTGGACCGTCTCATGATTTTGATTTGAAATTCTACCATGCGCTGATAGCCGAGGAAACCCCACGGCTGGGAAAGGCTTTTCAAAACTCCAAAGAAGTCTTCAACGGATCGGCCTCCTGGGTTTACCGATGGATAACTTACGCCCTGAATCTGATGGGGGACCCATCGACACTTCTAAGACTCAAATCTGATATATGGATTAAAACCAACAACTTAGATAATGGAAGTATCCCTTGCCCTGGATTTCCATATACATCACCGGATATTGCAGTCGATTCGCCGGCAGATGGTTCCTGGCAAACGCCTTCTCCCTTTATTATACATGAAAACCCCCAGGCATTACACAAAAACCGCATTTATGTCCGGGTGAGAAATATCGGGTGCGCAGATGCTTATAATGTAACCGTAAAAGTGTACTGGGCGGACCCGTCATTGAGTATTCCCTGGCCTGCTGGCTGGAATTTAATCGGTTCTTCAGCGGTAACATCCGTTCCTCACGGAGGTGAAATTACCGCTCCATATATCGAATGGACCCCTTCTGCTTCAACACCCAATCACCCCTGCCTTTTTGCTACTGTCGAATGCCCATCGGATCCGATTTCTGTTTATAAACCAAAATACGATAATAACGTAGCTCAAAAAAATGTAAATATAATCCCATTACCGCCTTTTGTCATGGAATTAAAGCCCTTAACCAAAGAATTTTTCCTCAATCCTCCCACAGAAAAAGGAAAAAGAACATTAACTATCCGAGTAAAAGACGTCCCACAAAAATTAAATATAAAACTTCTCATCCCCCCCGGCATTAAAGCCGAAATAACCGCCGATAACAATCTCTTCAAATTAATCAAACGCAAAACAGGTATGTTACAAGTGGAAGTCGATTCTACCACTATAATCAGAAATAAAAATATTTTGACACTGGTACGCGGATTCCAATGCGATAAGAAAGAAAAAATTTCGATCAGTTTTACACCAGCCCCTGGTTTTAATGTTAAACTGAAAACCCAATTTACCGTGAGTATAACAGAAGAGTTGAATGGCGAAGTGATAGGCGGGATAGATTATATATTCCAATAAAAAGACTGTGAACCTACGATTCCCTTTATTCAGAATTTGAAAGGGAAAAAATAGACACCAAGGAAAAAAAGGGCAGGTGAATTTTACGGTAAAGATGACGGGCGAACCTTTTTTCACCTGCCCTTATTTTCTTATCATTGTTTTGAAAAATAACCCATCGGTTTTTTACCGGGCGAGATGGTAAGTATCTTAGATATAAAACAAAAAAAAGGGGGGATGGAAAGATGATATATACAAAAATAACATGCGCAATGCTTGCGTTAACCAGTATTATTGCAGGTTTAACACTGGGGTCCAACAGTTGTCACACCGGCAATGAAAAAATTTGCTGCGTAGAGAAAGGCGCTATTAACCTGGACTTCTCAACCCTACCTCCCGGACCGCTGGTCATGTTTACGGTTGGCAGCGTGGACGGTATCCGAATTTATCAGATAGTTAAACGCGAAGGCACTTCACTCCGACTCATTGGCTGCGAAGAGATTCAACCCGGCAGTGGAAACCGGGAAAACGCGGCAGTTATACTATTGTTCCATCGATTACCCTGTAATGTCTCTATGATTACCGTTGAAGTTCACGGGCACGGTTACGAAGCCCATATCGCAGCAGCACAAAGGGACAGCTCGACCCAAACAGCATTATGCCCCGGGGATAAACGGGTTTTAACACTGCATGCCTCGGAGGATAATCCTTTCATTTACGCGATACTTTCAGGGCAAGACGCGGAGTGGCTTCGTTTTAAATTGGAGTAAGCGAAAGCCAGGTTTAACTTAGTAGCATTAGGAATGTCCGGCGTCAGGGTGGCATCTTTCAACAATTAAAATTAAAAGAAAAAGGTTGAAGCTTGAAGCTTGAAGCTTAAAGTTTAAAGTTTGAAGTTTGAAGATGATGGTTGAAATCTTAAATTTGGAAAAGATCGATTTCATGATGGAAATAGAGGATTTCCATCTGGAAACGGGTGATTTCCACATGGAAATTGGGAATTTCCAAATGAAAACAGGGGATTTCCATCTGGAAAAAGGGAATTTCCAGATGGAATTTTGGAATTTCCATCTATAAATTGGGGATTTCCAGATGGAAAATGACCATTTTCATCTAGAAACCGGGAATTTCAATTATTATTATAAGCGAAATGTGAAACACCCCCCCACACACACAACCGGGGAAGATGGTTTAGTTCAACAGTTTTTGAGTGAAGGGGGCAACTACAGCTCCCTATTTCCAATTGCTGAATGAAACTGCCGGATATTGCTATATACTTAAAAATGATGTAGAATATATCCATGAAAAATCAAATAGATGACACCAACAACGGTTCATCTCCTTCTTTTCAGGATAATTCAATTACCTTTGAAGAATTAGGGATAGAATCAACGATTTTAGATGCAATTTCCGACATGGGATTTAAAGTCCCTACACCGGTTCAACGGGAGGTTATCCCCCTGTTGGTCAATGAAGAAAGCGATTTAATCGGCCTTGCCCAAACCGGCACGGGTAAAACCGCCGCTTTCGGATTACCGCTGGTTCAAGATATTTCCGTGAATTCCATGGCCACCAGGGCCTTGATCTTAAGCCCCACACGGGAGCTTTGTGTCCAGATAACCAATGACTTACAGAGTTTTGCAAAATATAAAAAAGGAATGCGCATTGTTTCTATATATGGAGGTGCAAGTATAGAAACACAGTCCAAAGAACTGAGAAAAGGCGCGCATATCATCGTAGCAACTCCAGGACGTATGCTGGATATGTTAAACCGCGGCAAAGCCGATGTTTCTAAAATAGAAACCCTGGTCCTGGATGAAGCGGATGAAATGCTGAACATGGGTTTTAAAGATGAATTGGACAGCATCCTCCAAAATACCCCCTATTCCAAACGAACCCTTCTTTTCTCCGCAACGATGTCGCGCGATGTGGAACGAATCGCCCTTAAATTTATGCGGGACCCCATCGAAGTGACTGTCGGCAGACGAAACCAGGGCGCTGAAAATGTCAACCACCTCTACTACCTGGTCCACGCCAAAGATCGCTACCTGGCCCTCAAACGCATTGTCGATTATAACCCCAACATCTACTCCATTATTTTCTGCCGTACCCGCGCAGAAACACAGGAAATCGCCGATAAACTCATGGCCGACCGCTACAACGCCGACGCACTCCACGGCGACCTCTCTCAAGCCCAACGGGATACAGTTATGCAAAAATTCAGGATGAAAAACCTTCAAATGCTCGTTGCTACCGACGTGGCCGCTCGCGGCCTCGACGTCGAAGGCCTCACCCACATCATCAACTACGACTTACCCGAAAACCCCGAACAATACACCCACCGCAGCGGAAGAACCGGGAGAGCGGGCAAAACCGGCATCTCCATCGCCATCATTAACCTTAAAGAAAAATATAAAATCAAAAACATCGAAAAAGTCCTGGGAAAAAAATTCAAACAAGCCCGCGTCCCCAGCGGTAAAGAAATCTGCGAAAAACAACTCTTCCACCACATCGACCGCGTGGAAAACGTCGATGTATACAATGAAGAAATCGAAACCTTCCTCCCTACCATTTACAAAAAACTCGAATGGCTCGAAAGAGAAGAACTCATCAAACGCTTTGTTTCTGTTGAATTCAATTACTTCCTGGAATATTATAAAAACGCACACGATATCAATGTCGAAAACGAAAAAGATGAACGAGTCCCCATGGCAAAAGGCTCTCTCGATATGTGCCGCTTCTTCATCAACATGGGCCGAAAAAATGAACTGACTCCCCAACTCCTTATCGGCCTCGTGAACGATATCTCCAGGAGACTCAGTATCAAAATCGGGAAAATCGAAATCATGCAATCTTTTTCCTTCTTCGAAGCGGATGCAAGCTTCAAAGACGATATTCTAACAGCTTTAAACAAAAAAAAATTCAAAGGCCAAACCATCATCACCGAAGAAGCCGAACCCTTCTCCGGCAATAAAGACCAAAGACCTCATCGAAAAGAACACGATCACGCCCCGAAGAAAAATCGAAAAGAGTTTTCCCCCCAAAAAAATCGAAAAGAGTTTACTCTGAATAAAAATAAAAAGAAAAAAAAGAGAGATAATCCCAACTACAATAAATAATAAACGCCGCGCCGCAGGCACGTTAAACCAAAACGGCGCAGCCCCTACACCGAATTTTATAACTGCTGCCCCCCGATTCACCATCCGTTTGTCAGGACCTTTTTGTAAACCATCACGGATGGGCAGGTTCCGACACCTCCTAAAACTTTTAATAATGCTTACAATCAAAAGCTTTGGGAAGTCCAGAAACCTTTTTTCGAAAAGGTTTTTGGTCGTCGAAGACAAACTGGGTAGTGGATTTGGATGCGTGCAGATCGGTTGAAACTGCCTCGATTTCATGATAAACTATTCTGCTTGAAATCGTGCAAATTAACTTTTTTCCAATCTATCAAACCGGCCCGCACGGGAAGGAGGCATGAAAGTGAAAAAATCGCTGATCATATGGGCTCTTATATTGGGACTATCCTGCGGATCATTTTTTTTACCCGCGGTCGAATTGCAACAAAATCAGCAAAACCGGGTTACCATCTTCCCGGACGAAACCGCGAACCCAGTTAAAATCGACGGGGACTTAAACGAAGAGATTTGGAAACTCCCCCCTGTCGAAAAACAATTCAAAACCACTTCCCCGAATATCGGGGACACATTCCCTGTTCTTACAAAAATCTGGGCTGCATACGACAAAGAAAACCTCTATTTCGCTTTCCTCTGCTTAGAACCGGACTCCAATAAAATAAAAACCTCCATCGCTCAAAGAGACAACATCTTAAGAGACGATCATGTAGGGATCATGCTGGACTCTACCGGCAATAATCAATCCAATTACGAATTCTATGTGAACCCGAACGGGATCCAGGCGGACGCAGTCGATTCTTCCACCCGTTTAACAGGTTCCGACTTCTCCCCGGATTTTGTCTGGGAAAGCGCAGGGAAAATCACGGACCAGGGTTACCAGGTAGAAATCTGCATCCCATTGAAGTCGATTCGCTTCAAAGAAGGCCAAATCACCCGGATGGGAATCATATTTGCCCGCCAGGTTTCCCACCTGGGGATCTCCGGCGTCTGGCCTGAAGTCAAATCCGGCCAATCTTTATATAATTTCATGGCTTATATTGAATATAAAGGACTGGCCGGTAATAAAAAAATAGAAATTCTCCCGAATTTTACGTATAGTACCCACCAAAACCGCTTAAACGACGATTCATGGGGAAAAGAAACAGATAAAAACCTGGGGCTGGGCGTCAAATATGGGATCACCTCCTCTATCACGGCAGAAGCAACATTAAATCCCGACTTCAGCCAGGTGGAAAGCGATACGTTCCAAATGGAAATCAACCAGAGATACCCGATCTTCTTCAACGAAAAACGCCCCTTTTTCATGGAAAGTATGGAAATCCTGGATTTCGGTGTAGTTAAATTCGGGATGATGAAAACACCGATTCATACGCGGAGGATAATGGACCCCGGGTGGGCAGTCAAATTAAGCGGCTCCTTAAAAAAATTGGATTTCGCACTGCTGGGGGCCAATGACCGTATCGAGGAAGTCCCGGGAGCAGCCGGCACCGGTCAAAATGAAAAGAAAAACCCGGTTTGGGGAATCATGCGGGCCAAATACAATATTGGGAGCGGCAATTATTTAGGGGTTTTGTACAGCGGGCGTTACGAGGGCGATGCCGTCAACAATACCATAGGAACGGATTTGAGATACTCATTATCCAAACACATTCGCACTACCCTCTCCTATCTCTATACAGCGACCCGTGAAAACAAAGCGGTGCCCTTCCGCAAAGGAAACGGCATAAATGCTATGTTCCAATATAATACCGAAAATTACTTCGCGTTGGCAGGGTATGAACGCTATGACAGCGATTTCCATATGGCTTCCGCTTTCATAAACCGGGTAGGCTTCGACCGCTGGCTCCTGGGAACCGGACCGGTTATTAACATGAAATTGAAAAAATTACCGTGGCTAAAACAAATCATCACCTACGGATACTATATCCGTTTAAACGACCTGCAAACCCACCTATCCGACCAAACAAAATTGGCCGGCATTTTGTTCAGCTTTGCCCCGATGGGAAGTTTCAATGCCGAATATTATATCGATGACGAAGGATGGAGCGGGAAAGTCTATCGAAAGCACTTTATATTTACTTTTTGGGAAATCCAGTTATTCAAATGGCTTCATTTGTTTTCCAATATGACTATCGGAGACGGGCTCTATTACGACCCCGTGAATCCTTTCGTCGGGAAAACCCGCGACTACTCGATAGGAACTACCTTCCAACCCGGCACCAAAATCAACATCGGCCTGGATTATTACCATTCGGCTCTTCTCCAACCGATCACCAACGATAAAGTATATTCCGTAGATATTTATAATTTTCGAACCACTTACCAGCTCAATAAATATTTCTTCATCCGTGGGATCGTTCGCTATGACAATTACAGGGAAAAATTGCTCACCGATTTGTTGGCTTCTTTTACATTGATCCCCGGCACCGTCGTACACCTGGGTTACGGCTCTCTTTACTCGAGGGGTCTCCAGGAGACCGAAACGTATAACCGGGCAGAAAACAACCCCCTCCGGGAAATCCGCCGGGGATTATTTTTTAAAGCCAGTTACCTCTGGAGACCGGTTTTTCACCGACAATGAAAGAATGATGAATTGGAAAAGAGTAGTCCGCAGATCCAGTAATTGTCATTTTGGCATCGCGGGGGCTGCAGTCGGCCCGTCACGGACGGGTTTTATTATTGCATTGCTGGAATATCCTTTATTTTTGGGGCGTGATTAGAACACGCCCCCTTTGCGTATAAAATCACTTTTCAAAACAAGAACTGCTGCCGCAGATTACGCGGATTTGCATTGTTTATAGAGAAGAATTATAATAAATCTTACAGGAGGTAAAGAATGAAAAAAACTTTTTTAATTATCGTTGTTTTGATGTTGGCTCAACTCGGATTGGTGGGAAATGCACAGCAAAAAAAGCAGCGGTCTAGATTTTATTTATATACGATGGGATCGATCATGACCATACACCCGCCGGAATACTATTACTCCGATGACCCGCGCGGCGATTTAATAACCAAATTTGTCCCTACTGTGGGTGTCGGTTATAAACTGTTTAAACTCGGACGCGGCATTTTTGCCCTGGAACTCGATTACAGCCGGGGAAATTTTAACAACCGGGACATTAAAGGCAGGACAGTTGACCTGATAAACTGCAATTTCCTGGCAGAATTCAGGTTTGGGTCCCGTTCCCGGTTTTTCTTATTCCTGGGAACCGGGGTCGGATCGTATCATATTTCCGGGTATTCATTTAAAACCCTCTTTGAACCGGGTTATCACCATATCGGCAGCGAAACCGTTTTTCCTTTATCGTTGAGCACAGGTTTGAAGATGATCTTAAACCGGAACCTCCGGTTAAAAATGGAGCTTCGAGGATATTGGGAAGTATATGGCGGGTATGACGGGTTTTATATCGACGATATTTTTGTTTTCTACGATGATGACGCGGATGCTGCGCTGCGTCAAAGCGCTTTTTCCCTGGGCCTGGAATACCATTTTTAGCCACACTGCGTGTGGATTTCTTGACTGTCCCCTTTTTTCTCTCACGGAGCTCACAGGGTTCACGGAGAAAGAAAAAAAAGAAGAGAAGAGGATTTTGTGACACTTCGTGCCGGTTTTAGTTTAACGTGCCTGGCGGCACGGTTGCAGCGGCGAACCATGACAATTAAGGAAGCCGCAGGATGGCGCGACGCGCCATAATAAATCCCCGCCGTGCGGGGTCGGTATTCGGTTAGTTGTGTACCCAGCGAACCTGGTGGAGAGAGAATTCAAGGAACCGTTATTGAGAAAGATACTCCTGGACGGTATATACACCTCTCCCGGTTTCAAATGAATGGCCGCACCGGGCTAAACCCGTTTCAATCGCACCGATAGTCGCCAGGATATCCCCCGGTTTCACTGCGCCCATATGGCCGATGCGGAAGTATTTGGCTTTAATATCGGGATGCAGGCCCCCGGCTAAAACCACGCCGGCTTCTTTGATTTTGGAAAGCAGTTCCGGGCCGTTGACGGTATCCGGGTAATAAAGCGCCGTCATGGTGGAAGCCGCAAACTCCGGCTGCAGCGGCACCTGTTTTAAACCGATGGCCGATGCTGCCGCTTTACAGGAATCCCCGATTCGTTTGTGCCGCTTAAACCGTTTTTCCAACCCTTCGTTTAAAACCTGGGAGAGGCTCACATGAAGAGCGCAAATATGGTTAACCGCCGGTGTCCCAAAATAGGACGGCTTCCGGGCTTCGTAAGCTTCCATGATGGGCAGCCAGTTTCCCCAATCTCCATAATAATTTAAAACCGGGGTCTTTCGCGACCGCCATTTGGACATGGCTTTCGGCCCTACTGCCAATAAAGCCAGTCCCGGCGGTACGCCGATGGCTTTCTGGGAAGCCGTAAGAACGACATCGATGCCCCACTCCTCTTGCCGGATTTCTTCCCCTGCAACGGAACATACCCCGTCCAATACAGTCAAAACATCATACCGGAGCCCCAGCTTGCCGATTTCTACCGGGTTCATTAACACACCCGTGGACGTATCGACGTGTGTAAATACCATTAATTTATATGTGGATTTTTTCAATTCCGCTTCGATGGTTTTGCTTTCGACAATTCCGCCCAGTGGGGCGCGAAGGATGGCGACTTCTGCGCCGTAGCGTTTGAGTAATTCGGCGAATCGTTCCCCGAAGAAGCCGGTTGAAATGACCAACGTTTTATCTCCGGGTTCAACCAGGTTTGCACCCGCCGTGTCCATGGCTAAAGTGCCTGTTCCCGCGAGAATGAGCGGTTGGCTCGATGGAGCCATCCATACTTTTCGCATTTGTTCGATGCAGGCTCCGAAGATTTCGATAAAATCCGGTGCCACATGGCTGGCCGTGGGATGGCCTAATGCGCCCAGTACTGCCGGTTCAAATTCCACCGGTCCCGGGATCATTAATAGAGTTCTATCCTTCATTTTCCCTCCGGGAAAAAAAGCGGTTTAATTTTCGATTTATTTCTTAATGCCCGCTTTAATAAGCATCGCGTCCAGTATTTTCTTTTGATCCTGGGAAAGGGGGAGTAGGGGGGATCGAACCGGGCCTCCATACAGGCCGAGGGAATCCATTGCCGCTTTTAAACCCGGGACGCCCCATTTCGATGTTACGGCGGTATTGATGGGGATCAACCGGACCTGTAGATTTTGGGCTTCTTTGAAGCGTCCTTCCGAATAATACCGGTGGACGGCAATGCATTGGGCCGGGGCAATATTGGCCAGTGCCAGGATCCCGCCCACTGCGCCGACGGTAAGCGCGGGTAACAAGAAACCTGCCGAGCCTGCCAGGATTTGAAATCCGGGCCCCACCTGCTGGCGAAGCGTCCCGATTTTGACCAGGTTGCCGCTGGAGTCCTTAACCCCCATGATATTGGGATGGTTGGCAATTGTGGCTATAGTTTCGGCATCCATATCGATGCCGGTGCATGCTGGCATATTGTAGATCAAAATGGGTATGGGGGAATTATCCGCGACAAAGCGGTAATGATGAACAAGAGATTCCATGCTCATCTGGTTTTTGTAGTAGGACGGGTTGATGACCAATGCAGCATCTGCACCGAGTTCCGCCGCTTTCTGGGTTAAAAAAAGGGTTTCATCGGTGGATTGGGTGCCGGTTCCCACGATCATGAATTTATCATGGGGAATAACCGCCCGTGCCGCTTCCATCACCAACAGCTTTTCTTGTATGGATAACATCACATATTCCCCGTTGGTTCCCATGATCACATAGCCCCTTAAATCGAATTGATTTAAAAATTCGATATTGCTTTTCATTCGGTCGAAGGCGAGGGCGCCTTTTTCATCGAAGGGGGTGGGAAGGGGAGGATATATCCCGTTTAAAAGAAGGGCATTTATGCCCGATGACGTGAGTTCAAGTTTTTTTTCTGCCATGCTACATTCTATTACAAAAAATCGTCAATTTCAATAGGCATTGAACCAAATTCAACCAAATTCAAAAATTCGTGTAGGGTTCATTTCCACCAGGAGGTGGTTTAAAACGGCAATATTTTTTAGCTCTACTTGCACAGCTCTCTTCTCAATTGTTCATTTTGCAAAAGAGTGCGGGCTTTGTCAGAAAGCAAAGTTGACTTTTATTTCCTATCATATTATCATTTCACCGAAACCGACAAAACGGTTTGAGTTAAATTGTTATGGCTAAAACCAATACCTACGGAGGTCCTTATGCAGCATAAATACACGAGAGCATTAACATTAACCATAATCATTACGGCGGGAATGGTTTTACCGGGACTGCTGCGGGGCGAATCCCCAAACTTAACGGCATCCCAACCGGGAGGAATAAAAAACATGAGCATTTCAAAAACATTTTTCGGCAAAACTCCGGAAGGCGAAACGGCAAACCTTTATACTTTAACCAACCCCACGGGCATGACAATAAAAATAACCAATTACGGCGGAATCGTGACGTCCATTATAGTACCGGGTAAAAACGGGGAACGGGTCGACGTGGCCCTGGGCTTCGATTCATTGGAATTATATTTGAAAGGACACCCCTATTTCGGCGCTTTGATCGGGCGATACGGCAACCGGATCGCCGATGCCCGGTTCACACTAAACGGGAAAACCTATACACTGGCCGCCAACAACGGGAAAAACCACCTGCACGGGGGGATTAAAGGGTTCGACAAAGTAATATGGAAAGCGGGAGAATTCAAAAACAAAAACGAAGTGGGAATAAAACTGGCCTACACGAGCAAAGACGCCGAAGAAGGTTACCCCGGAACATTATCATGTTTGGTAACCTACTCCCTGACGGATTCGAATGAGTTAAAAATTCACTACGAGGCTTCCACCGATAAACCAACCCCCATCAACCTGACCCACCACAGCTATTTCAATTTAAAAGGCGAAGGTCAAGGCAATGTCCTGGATCACATCCTCTATATCCACGCGGGCAAATACACACCGGTAGACGAAGGACTGATTCCTACAGGCGAACTAAAACCGGTTAAAAACACCCCAATGGACTTCACCCACCCTGAAACCATCGGGAAACGCATGGGCACAGTTCCAGGCGGATACGATCACAATTATGTACTGGACGACTGGGATAAAACATTGAAAAAGGCAGCCACTGTTTTCGAACCGGCCACAGGGATTGAAATGATCGTTCTAACCACAGAACCGGGCCTTCAATTCTATTCGGGAAACTTCCTCGACGGAACCCTCAAAGGCAAAAACGGGAAAGCATATGATAAACATGGAGGTTTCTGCCTGGAAACCCAACACTTCCCGGATTCCCCCAATAAAAAGAATTTCCCCACAGCTATTTTAAAACCGGGAGAAACCTACACGCACACGACAATATACCGCTTTTCCACCCGTAATTAATGCCTTCGGCGACCAGGAAACCCTTTTAAAAAAGGGTTTCCTGGACCTTCCCAAAATTTTTGTTAATAAAAACTTTAAAAAATTTTTGGAGGTGTCGGAACCTTTTTTTTAAAAAGGTTCTGACGTTCCATTTATTTATTTTGAACCAGGGACCGGTAAAGCTCCCCCTGCCGGCGAACCATCACATCCGCATCCCACTCGGAAAAATCGTCCGCGTTGTTAGCGAGGCGCTGCCGGGTTTCTTCATCGTTCACCAGTTCCAAAATCCGCCGGGCAAACAACCGACGATCCGATACATCCACCAAATACCCGTTCTTTTCGTGGACAATCACTTCACGGTTACCGGGAATGTTACTGGCCACCACCGCCAATTTCTTTAACCGGAATTGGACCAAACTTTGAGGAAGTCCCTCCCACAAAGCAGTAGATACACCGATATCGAAAACGTCCATCACCACATCGATATCGAAAACAAAACCGGGGAGACGAAATCGATCGAAAATGCCTTTTTCCTTGAGCTTGGATTCGATGGCCGGCCTTAAATCCCCATCCCCGAGAATAATAAAAAAAATATTTTTATTTGAGACAGCCAGGACTTCCACAGCAATATCGATCAAATGAAATAACCCCTTCTGCGCTTTAAACGGGGCAATAATCCCACAGACAAAGTCATCTTCCATTAAATTAAACCCCTCGCGGAGCTCGGACGTGCCTTTCACGCGGCTTTGAAACTTTTTCAACGGAAACCCGCTCCGGATTAGCGAGTAATTGTTATGGACCAGTTTTTGTTGTTGGGCAGTAATAATATCGTCATTGGCCACAAATATAAAATGAGTGGTCTTATGGGCGATGATTTTCTCGGCAGTAGTGTAGAATGTTCTCTTTAAAAAGGATTGAAAGGGAGAAAAGGAGAAACCGTGAACGGAATGAATAATAACCGGGACCCTGGCGACAGCGGCAGCGATTCTACCGAGGATGCCGGCTTTGGAAGAGTGCGTGTGCACGATGTGGGGTCTGACCTTTTTTAAAAAACGATAAAGGAAGAAGAGAGTTTTTAAATCTTTGAAGGGACTAATGGCCCTAACTAAGTGAGGGGCAATGATGAAGCGGTCTTTTTTGGAAACCTTACCGGTAAGGATACCGCCGGGACCGGAGACCAGGTAGGTTTCAAATTGAGATTCATCCAGGTTTTCGTAGGTGTATAGGGTATTGAGTTGAGCACCGCCTAATTCCAGTTTGGTTATGATGTGAACAACTTTCAATTTTAATTTTTCTTTTTCCATATGGGTTCCAAATAATTTAAGTATTCATGAATACCGGTTACCCGGCTGAGTGTAAACATTTGACCTTCGATTGAAAAAACCGGCGTCAATATCATACCAAAACAAGAAAAAACTCTCAACCGTTAAAATTTCTAAAAGAATGGCGAAAATATTTCAAATGTGGTAATATAATAGTTCAAAAGCATTTAAAACGGAAATTGGAGGATTAAAAATGAAACGACGTTTGATAGCATTATCGGTGGCATTCATCCTTCTGGCTGCAGCATTTATGTTGGTTTCAGGCTGCAAGAAGAAAAAAGGTTTAAGCATAGGCACAGGCGATACGGATTTATTTTCCCTGGTCCCGGAAAAAGCCTCGTTAGTCGGTGTGGTCAATGCAAAAAAGCTAGCCGGGATGGAAGTTTTCGACAAAATGATCAAGGAATCCGAAAAAGATAGCTCAAACAAAGTATTAACAGACTACCATCAGTTCATCTTAAAAACCGGCATCGATCCGAAAAAAGATATTTATGCCGTTGTGGTCGCAATGATGGGCCAGATCACGTCGGGCTTGAAAGACCCGGATTTTATTATCCTGGCCAATGTGAAGTATGACCCGAAAAAAATCTCAGAGCTCATGAAAAAAGAACTAAAGGGCTACCAGGAAGAAGAATATAACGGGGCCACTTTAATCCGGTACAAAGACGACAGCGACGATATGTCGATATGCCTACTCACCGACCAGGTAATGACAATAGGAAAACCCCGCGCAATTAAACAAGTAATCGATTTATACAAAGGCAAACAAGGAAAAAGCATCCTGGCTAACGATAAAATGATGTCTTACCTGAAGAAATTCAATTTCGAAAGCATTTTAACCTTCGCTATGGACTTCCCGGCAGAAGCCAAAAAAGTACAGGACGCAGGAATGTTTAAAGTCGATCTTACAAAAGCAGAAGCCATCCTGTGCGAAATCGACTATAACGACAAGACCTGGAAAGGCTACCTGGAATTAATTTCACTGAACGAAACCGGCAATAAACAATTGGTCGATACGTTAAACAGCTTTAAAGGAATGGCTGCTATGGCCGGACCCGAAGTCGGCGAACTGGTCAATAAAATGAATTTGACGGCTTCGGCCGGGAGCATAAAACTGGAAGCTTCTATCCCGGAAGAACTATTGAACAAAGTATCGGAAAAAATGAAAGAGAAACAACAATCCATGATGCCCCAGGAACCGACCCCAGAAGAGGGAACACCGGAAGACACTTCCAAAAGTAAGTATTAGTTTGAAAAATTCTTCACATTATGCTATAAATTTAAAATATTAAAAACCAAATTTAAAACTATATGAAGTAAGGAGTAAACGATGAAGATTGAGAAGAGAAAAAAAGGTGAAGTTTTGATCCTCGATTTAAAAGGAAAAATTTTGATCGGCGATGGGATCGATGAATTAAGAAATGCGATCAATGGAGCACTGAAAGAGAAAGAGACCAAAATTTTATTGAACTTTACCGAAGTCCCCTATCTTGATTCTACCGGTTTGGGCGAAGTAGTCAGGTCATACACTTCTATCCGTCGCGAGGGCGGCAATATAAAGATTGTCAATTTAACCAATAAAGTCAAAGATTTGCTGTCGGTAACCAAATTATTGACAGTCTTCGATACCTTTGAAGACGAAGAAAAAGCAGTACAGAGCTTTTAATTAAGCTGAACGTCTATTTTTCAAAGGGTGTCGACGTTTAAATGACGTGCGCCCCTGCGATTCATGGCAAAAAACGGCGTCAAAACCCGAAATAAAGGATGGAGACGCCGTTAGTTTCCACTTTTTTTAAAGCGATATCTAACGGCAGAAAGTGGAAAAAGGGACAACAAATTTCTTTCTCCTGTTCCTACCGGGAGTTATATTTTTTCGTTTTCTACGGACCTGGGTAAGCGAAAAGCGTTGACTTTTTCTCTCGATGAAGCGGGATATATTTCATATGATTTCGATTTAAAGTATGAACCCAAGGATTTGGCGCGAATAAAAAATCAAATTCCACCCCCGAACCGGTGGAGGTCGCATTTTATGTAACGGAATATCATGTGCGGGATATGTGGTTTTTATCAAGGAGAAAAAAAAGCGGACCGGCGGATATTGGAAACGATGAACCGGACGTTGACACACCGGGGGCCGGATGATGAAGGATATTACCTGGAAGGTCCTGCAGGTTTGGCAGCCCGCCGACTCAGCATCATCGATTTGGAAACCGGTCATCAACCGTTGGGGTCGCAATCGAACCGGCATTGGATTACTTACAACGGAGAGGTTTATAATTTCAAAGAACTGAGAACAAATCTTGAATCCAGGGGGTTTGTTTTTAAAACCAAAACGGACACGGAAGTGCTTGTCAACCTCTATGAAGAGTATGGACCCGATTTCGTGGAACAATTGAGGGGGATGTTTGCATTCGGGATTTATGATAAACCGAAGGGCAGGCTAATCCTGGGAAGAGACCGGTTGGGAATCAAGCCGCTGTATTACTGGGAAAACCCCGCGAGCAATACCCTGGTTTTCGGTTCCGAGATCAAAGCGATCCTGGAGTACCCGGGTGTTGGGCGGGAAATAGACCCGGAAGCCCTCGATCTTTTTCTTACTCTCGAATATATCCCGGCTCCGTTTTCGATTTTTAAAAGCATTCGGAAACTCCCAGCCGGTCACATCCTGGTTTACGAGAAGGGTATCCTTCGCCTTCATAAATATTGGGATGTGGTCCCGCCCGAGCATATGCCGAAGGAATTTTGTTTTAATGAATTAAAAGAGCGGTTCCACGATATCCTGTCGGAGTCGGTGAAAATACGGATGATTTCGGATGTCCCGTTGGGGGCTTTTCTTTCCGGGGGGGTTGATTCGAGTTCTATCGTAGCTACTATGTCCCGTTTTTCTTCGCAGCCGGTTAAAACCTTTTCTATCGGGTTTGAAGAAAAGTCTTACAGCGAGTTGGAATATTCCTCTATCGTGTCGAAGGAATTTAAAACGGATCATTATACAAAGATTCTCAACCCGGATATCAACGAGTTGGTGCATCGGCTGTCCGATATAATGGATGAGCCGTTGGGGGATTTTTCCAATTTTCCTACTTTCCTGGTTTCGGAGGCAGCGAGGGAGAAAGTAACGGTGGTGTTATCCGGGGATGGGGGCGATGAGATTTTCGGCGGTTATGAGCATTATATTGCTCAAAAAATGGCCCGGTTTATCGATGTCCCGTTTTGGCGTCCTTTTCATCATTTAGCGGCTCAAATTTCCGGGGTGATTCCTCCTTCCCCGTTGAAAAAGGGGTGGATCAACCGGGTGAAGCGTTTTGGAAACGGTCTTTACAATTCCCCGGTTAATCGTCATTTTCGTTGGATGATGTTTTATTCCGAGAAGCAGAAGCAAAAATTGTATTCTCCCTCGTTTTTACGGGAAGACTATTTGAAGCCGCTGCCCGAAAGGGCGCCTTTCGATATTTTTTTTAAGTTTTCCGAGCCTTTTGACGAGATAAACCGGGATCTTTACCTGGATTTGAAAACTTACATGGTGGATGATATCCTGGTGAAGGTGGACCGGATGAGTATGGCGGCGTCCCTGGAAGCGAGGGTTCCGCTGTTGGACCATCACATGGTGGAATTTGCGTTTACTCTTCCATCTTATTACAAACTCAATGGACCAACGACCAAGTGGTTTTTTAAAAAAGCGATGGAAGGGATACTCCCGAATAAAATCATTTACCGGCAAAAAGAGGGTTTTTCGATCCCGCTTAAAAGCTGGTTAAAAAACGAGCTCAAAGAGTTAATGTTGGAATATCTTTTTGAGAAGCGGGTAAAGGATGATGGATTTTTTAATTACTCGTTCATCAAGGATATGGTTTCTGCGCACCTGTCGGGTAAGCAAGACCATTCCCACCGGTTATGGCCGCTGATTCTTTTTAACCTGTGGAGGAAGAAATATTCAAATGCCTGACGCCAATCACCCCTGCTCCCCTGGCAAAAGTTCTTTGGTCCACCTTTCTTCTAAGAAAGGTGGGAGTAAATGTTCGTGGATTGCTTTAGGTTCTATCCTTTTATTAATCCTCTTTTATTTTTCATACCGTTTTTTAGAGCAGCCGGTGGAGTGGACACCTGGAAACTCGCTGGTTTTGTCGCCGGCTCCCGGGGTTTCCGATGGACAAGATGTTCAATCGCTGACCCGGGCCATCGATTCCAGTTTGCTGTATTACAGTCGTTTGCCGGGGGGATTTACATTTTCATTGGGGAAAGAAAAAATCCCGGTTACGGTCTTAACCCGGAGTTTGGAGGATTTTAAAGCAAAATTACAGGAATATGGTTTGACAGAAATCTTTTTCCGGTATGTGAGAGAAAATTATCGATTTTACCGCAGTGCGGTGAAGGATGTGTTGTTTACGGGTTATTACGAAGCGGATCTCAGGGGTTCGCCGGTTCAAACGGCCACCTATCGTTACCCTCTTTACCGGAAACCCGATGACCTGGCTGTGGTGGATTTGTCGAAATACAACTTTTTCAAACAGCACAAATACAAGGGGTTGCCGGGGGTATTGAGGGGGAGGATGCTGCCGGACCATACGATAATCCCGTATTATTCGCGGGAAGATATCGATTATAAAGGAAAGCTGGCGGGTAAAGGTTTGGAAATCGTTTGGATCGATAATCCCGTCGATGTATTTTTCTTACATATCCAGGGTTCCGGGATTGTGACGCTGGATTCGGGTGAGACGCTGCGGGTGAATTACGAAGAGAGCAACGGTCATCCATACCGGGCAATCGGCCGGAAGCTGATCGAGGACAAAATCTTAACGATAGAAAACGCTTCGATGCAAAGTATAAGGAGTTACCTGGAGAGCTGCCCGGGAAAGATTCCCGGGGTATTTTGCTACAATCCCAGTTACGTGTTTTTCAGGGTGGTTAAAGAGGGCCCGATGGGGGCGTTGGGAGTCCCGGTAACCCCGTTTCGAAGTATTGCAGCGGACCGGTTGTTATTCCCGGATGGTTTTTTGTGTTATATCGATTTGAAGATACCCGAATTCGACGGCAATAATAAAATCACGGGCTGGAAGCATTTCAGCGGTTTCGTGTTAAACCAGGATACGGGGGGAGCGATTCGAACCCCGGGGCGGGTGGATTTATTTACCGGTTACGGTGAGTACAGCCGGTCGGTTGCCGGTTACCTCAAGCAAACCGGGTCGCTGTATTTCCTTCTCAAACCCCACTGCGTGAAGGCATTACCTTCCCAATAAAAACTTTTGCGGGGGTCCAGGGGGCCACACGACGCGCGGCCCCTCACGGAGGGATGGTCGGCCCGCCGCGTTAATAAAAGAGCCCCCTGGCCTTTGAAATCAAATCATTTCCTACAGGGAAACGATACTATTTTTGCAGCCGGAAGTTGACGCTAACCGTGAATATAACAGGTTTAGGAATCCCATTAATAATGTAGGGTTCGTATCGCCATTGGTTCACGGCCTGGATTGCAGCTTCCTTGAGCAGTGGGTGGCCGGAGATCACCCTGGTTTTGATGACCCGTCCATAGATGTCTGTGGCTGCTTCGATTATGACGAAGCCCTGGACGTGTGCTTTGATAGCTATAAGCGAGTAAACCGGTTCGACTTGTTTAATGAGACGGGGCATCGTGACCTGTACGGGTTGTCCCTGGTAGGATTCGTCATCTACACCGAGAATTTTTCGATCTATTCCCATTGTATCGCCACCGACAACCCCGATATCCGAACCGCCGACGACACCATCGGATGATCCGGGTTGGAAAATGCTGCCTTCGTCGATTTCACTGGGGATATCCACTGGGGCTACCATACGGCCAGTATCGACAGGGCGGGCAACAGGGGCTTCCTGCGACTCCTCTTGCTGCCTGTGATGTTTCGGCTGGCTGCCCTTTGCCGGAGCGGAAGGCGGGGTCGGTACAGCGGGTTCTGCCGCCGCTGCCAGGAAAGCATTGATTACTTTCGGCTGCGGCAAATCGGACTCCGATGCATTCAATAAAGGAATGACCATGACTGTTCCAATAACCAATCCATGTAATAACAGGGAGAGCGAAACGAAGAAACACTTTTTTGTACGCACCGGACGTGCGATCAAATCGTCGAAAACGTGTTGTTTACTTTTTGTCATTTGTTACCTCCTAACACCCATAAATATAATTTTTTTTTACTTAAAAAGGTCCGGGATCACTTTTTAGCACAAGAAAAAATTAAGTGTTTTTGCTTTTTTTTGAGAAAAAAAGAAAAAAAACAACGCCGGATAACGATAATGACGGTTTTCTTCAATTCCTTTTTTTTAAAATATCAAACGTCCGAAATCAGTATCCCGGACTTTAACCCGTTTTTTAAGCCTGGAAGAAACCCGGGCAATCGTTTCAACAGAAATAAAAACAAAAAAATAAAAAAAAGTTTGAAAAATGGTTGCATCTAACAAAATTTGTGATATCATCGAATATCACAAAAAAATGCAAAGCAAAATAGAAGATGTACCTGATCCGTGTTCAGTTGAAACCAGTCTGTGGTTAATTGTGGAGTCTTCTCGGTTAAAAAGGGGTCGAAAAGATCGACATCAATTATCAAACGATAAATCAAACAATAACAAAAAAACTATAGCCATGATTTGAGGTGAATATATGGAAAAATTCGAAAGACAGGCAAATGAGGAGGCTCTTGCTCGAAGAGCAAAAAAGAAGCCCTCTCCCAAACAAAACAAGATTACGCTGGTCCCGGTTTATTGCAAAGGGTGCGGCTTGTGTGTGGATATTTGTCCTACCGGGACATTACAATTGGAAGATCACATCGAAGGAAAGTTTGGGGTAGTGGTGAAGATCGATGCGCCGGAGTATTGTATAGGGTGTAAGATGTGCGAGCAGAGATGCCCCGATTTTGCATTATTTGTCAATTATGACGAAGAGGAAGAGAAGGTCAAAAATGGGTAAAAGAGAAGTTTTACAAGGAAACATTATTGCCGCCAAAGCGGCAATCGCTGCTGGATGTAATTTTTATGCGGGTTACCCCATTACCCCATCCTCCGAAGTAGCCCAATATATGTCGAGGGAGCTGCCGAAACTGGGGTATGATTTCATCCAGATGGAAGACGAAATTGCGTCCCTTGGAGCATGTATCGGCGCTTCCCTGGCTGGGAAAAAATCCCTCACTGCTACCAGCGGTCCTGGATTTTCTTTAATGCAGGAACACCTGGGTATGGCAGTTATGGGAGAAATACCGGTGGTGATCATCAACGTCATGAGAGGCGGTCCTTCTACCGGCCTGCCGACTAAACCCTCCCAGGCCGACATGATGCAAGCCCGGTGGGGAACTCACGGCGATCACCCTATTATAGCGGTATACCCCGCATTCTCGGAAGAGATTTACTCCGAAACAATCAGGGCCTTTAACTTATCGGAACGATTCTGGACCCCGGTGATTATCCTGATGGACGAAGTTATCGGAAAAGCCCACGAAGATATCGAAATCCCGGATCTGAAAGAAATTTCTATTTATTCGGAATCGGACCACGTGGTCGAAGATTTGAATATTTATGACCGGGAAATCGGCGAAAACCCACCGAGAGTCGATTTTTTCAAAGGCTATGCCATCCACATCGACGGACTGGAACATGACAAACATGGTTGGCCAACTACGGAACCGGATGTCGTCCAAAAAATGCAAACACTGCGAATGCAAAAAATTTATAACAACCTGGACGAAATCATCAAGTACAAAGAATTCTATATGGACGATGCAGAAATAATGATTTTCAGTTTTGGCGTATCGGCACGTTCCTCGCTGGCAGCCGTTCAAATGGCCCGCGAACAAGGAATTAAAGTCGGGCTGTTCCAGGCTTTAACCATATGGCCCTTCCCAAAACGCGAATTAAAGGAACGATTCAAACGGATCAAAAAAATTCTCACAGTGGAAATGAATATGGGCCAAATGAAATACGAGGTCGAACGGGTCGCTTCGGATGACATCGATACACGCGCGCTGTTGAGAGCCAACGGCATTCCTTTCACCCCACAGGAAGTCTTAAAGGCAATAAAGGAGTTTTAACATGAGAGACTACGAACGTTATATACGCTATAGAACATTCCCTACACCCTGGTGCCCCGGGTGCGGCGACGGGATAATCTTAAAAGCCATCGCTATGGCATTTGCCGAATTGGAATTGGACCCCAATGAAATCATCGTCGTTTCCGGTATCGGCTGCTCGGGCCGTATGCCGACTTATTTCAATACCAATACGCTGCACACTACCCACGGACGAGCTTTAACTTTTGCCACCGGCATCAAACTGGCACGACCTGAAAAAACGGTGGTGGTAATCTCCGGCGACGGCGACGCCCTGGCTATCGGCGGTAACCACCTGATCCACGCCGCACGCCGGAATATCGGGATCAAAATGATCCTGATTAATAACGGGATTTACGGCATGACAGGCGGACAGGTCTCCCCACTGACTCCCCAATCCTTCATCACCGAAACCACCCCATATGGGAATATCGAACCCAAATTCCTGGCCAGCGAATTGCTGATCGCTGCAAAAGCATCTTTCGTCGCTCGCGAAACCATCATGCGGCTCCTCCCCCTGAAACAAGTCATCAAAAAATCCTTCCAGCACAGCGGATTTTCCGTAGTGGAAGTCATCTCCAACTGCCACATCAACCTCGGTCGCCGAAACAAAATGAAAGACCCCATTACCATGAACAAATGGATCGCAAGCCGCAGCGTTTCAAAAGCGGAATTCGAAAAACTTCCCCCGGAAGAACGAAACCATAAATACCCGGTGGGAATCCTCTGGGAAGAAAAAGATCGCCTCGAATATTCGGAACTGTACTATAAACATATTGTCCCTTCTGCCAAAGAAGCGGCGAAAAAATCGGAGGGAAAACATGAGTAATCGATACGAAATCAGGTACGCTGCGGTAGGCGGCCAGGGAATCATTACCGCCGGTGCACTGCTGGTGGATATTGCCGTTCATAAAGAAGGCAAATATGCACTGGAAAGCCCCACATATACGGCTACAGTCCGGGGCGGCCCTACCAAAGTCGATGTCATCATCTCCGATTCTAAAGTCATTTTCCCCCAGGCCAGCGCCATCGATTTCTTCGTCTGTACGTTCCAAAAACCGTATGAACTTTATCGAAGCCGCTTGAAAGACGATGCCATCGTAGTTGTGGATACCCACCTGGTCAAAGAACTCGGCGATACACGCAACTGGAAACTCTACAAAGTGCCTATCATTAATGAAACTAAAAAAAATGTAGGTAATATTGTTCTCACTTCAGTAGTAACACTGGCTATCACCCAGAAATTGACCAATATTATCAAATACGAAAATATGGTTGAATATATCAAGGAATGGGCTCCGAAAGATTTCCTCGATATGAACCTCAAAGCGATAGATGTCGGATGGAACCTGGTATAAAAAAAAATTTCGTTGAAGAATTGAATTGGCGCGGCATGATACACGATATCATGCCGGGCACCGAAAACCAATTACTCCGGGAGATGACGACGGCTTATGTGGGCATCGATCCCACTGCGGACTCTCTTCATATTGGGCACCTGGTCTCCTTGATGATGCTGAAACATCTCCAGGAGGCCGGGCACAAACCCATTGTTGTGTTGGGCGGTGCAACAGGAATGATCGGCGACCCGTCGGGTAAATCCGACGAACGGGTTCTACTGGATGAGCAAGTCCTTCGCCGCAATCAACAGTGCATCTATAACCAGGTGATCAAATTCCTCGATTTTAACGAATCTCGCGAAAACCACGCCGAAATTGTCAACAATTACGATTGGACCAAAGATTTCTCTTTCCTCGGTTTTTTACGGGAAGTGGGGAAACATCTCACCGTCAATTACATGATGGCCAAGGATTCCGTTAAAAAAAGACTGGAAATAGGCATTTCCTTTACCGAATTCTCATATCAACTCCTCCAGGCGTTCGATTTTTATCATCTTTACCGGACCCGGAACTGTAAACTCCAGATGGGTGGTTCCGACCAGTGGGGAAACATTACGGCCGGGACCGAATTAATCCGCCGCAAAGCCGGGGGCGAAGCCTTTGCTTTGACGTGTCCCTTGATTACAAAGGCAGACGGGAAGAAATTCGGGAAAACCGAAGAAGGCAACGTATGGTTGGACCCCGCAGCCACATCGCCCTATAAGTTTTATCAATTCTGGTTAAACACCGCGGACGAAGAGGCCGAACGGTATATCAAGATTTTTACCACCCTCACCCAGCAAGAGATCGAAGCCCTGGTGGAGGAACATAAAAAAGCACCCCACGAACGGCTGCTTCAAAAACGTTTGGGAAAAGAGGTTACCGTTATGGTTCACTCTCAAGCCGATTATGAGGCGGCAATCGAAGCTTCCGGTATTCTATTCGGTAAAGGCACGTCCGAATCATTGAAAAAACTTTCGGAATCGGATTTTATGGCCATTTTCGAGGGTGTTTCCCAATTCTCTATCCCCCATTCTGCATTGGTTAACGGGATTAACGTTGTTGAACTGCTGGCAGTCCATGCTCCCATTTTCCCATCCAAAGGCGAAGCCCGCCGCATGATTAAAGGCGGGGGCGTCAGTATCAACCAGGAACGGATCGATAAAGAAGATGCAGTCGTATCCGCCAATGCGCTTTTAAGCGGGAAATATATCCTGATCCAGCGTGGGAAAAAGAACTATTTCATCTTGAAAACCGCCGAATAACAGCTATCTCTCATACCTGGGGTTTATGAATAAAAAGATCGCGATATTGGACCGGCGTAATCCCGAATATTTTTTTGAACTTTTTATTGAAATGCTGTTTCTTTTCAATTCCTACTCTACCCTTTATATCCATAATATTTAAATCGGGATTCTCTTTTAATAATTCGGCGGCCCTGTGAATTTGTGCCGACTCGATATAGTCGAACAAGGACATCTGGGTATCTTTCTTAAATCGCTTGGAAAGATAATTCTCATTCACTTCGTAAATCTGGGCGATTTTATATCGCGTCAGTTGGGCGAGTTCTTCCAGGTCTCTTGTTAAAATGTAAATAATCACCTCTTCTGTTAGTTTGTCGTGTTTCATGGTTCGGGTCCCTTATTTATAATTGTATATATTAATAACACATACCTTTTCCAGGCCTGTTTCAAATTTACCATATTTTTAGATTACCGGATTGGAATTAGAAAGTCAATCCCCGTTAAAAATTTTTTTTAAGATTTCTCCACTTCTCAAATTTTCTTTGAACAGTCCGCTGCGGATAATCTTGTAAAAAAGGGGACAGTCAAGAATGCTGCTAAGTTAAGACTAATATTCGAGTTAAATTCAAATCCAGGGGGCTGTAGTCGGTTT
>Ga0105104_10000268_pt1 | contig 39719 bp, 36 predicted proteins | sample PPLLaktember2015_3_FD_87034 | JGI IMG/M metagenome (GOLD analysis project Ga0105104, IMG submission 87034) | Freshwater sediment microbial communities from Prairie Pothole Lake near Jamestown, North Dakota, USA - PPLs Lake P7 Core (6) Depth... | ecosystem: Environmental > Aquatic > Freshwater >... | reverse complement strand
GTTGCAGGAAAGATAATGATGATTGATGAAGGGGGGAAAAGATAATGATGATTGATGAATGATGAATTCGGGATTTTGTGGCGCTTCGCGCCGGTTTTGATTTACGGCTGCTTCGCAGCCGACTGAAAACGGAGAACGGCTAACGGAGAACGAATAAGGTCTCTCACAGCGCTCACGGAGGCACTGAGGGCACGAAATGAGTCGGTTCAGCATCAATTTTTTGAACAAATATTTTGTCCATAATGTCCACGATGTCCATGTGAGGCATTGCATTCAACAAATGAGGTATACCATTCAACAAATGAGGTATTCCATTCAACAAATGAGGCATAACTTTCCATGCTTCAGGCATATCATTCCATGCTTCCGCCCAAAACTTCCATGCTTCTGGCTGTAAGGTCAAGAAGTATGGTGGTGGAATCAAGACCGGCGTGTATGCCCTGCCACTAAGTCCACATGGTCCACTTGAAAAGATAATTAATTGAAATCAAAACGATTGTTTTTTGTGGGTGAGTATGGTAGAATTTTTTTGGCTCTCGTTCAAAATGTATGGCTGGTACTTGCAGGAAAATATGGAATTAACCATCTAATTTAAGGGGCATTTATAATGCCTCACGCGGCCTTATCGTTATTAAAAAAGACTCATAAACATCTGAGATTTTAATGGATTATGTTCAATTATTAATAAGAATTGCAAACGAGGTAAACACATGAAGAAGATACGATTGATTTTATTACTTTCTATAGCGATTTTTTTCGCCCAGTGTCATCATGTCGCCGTAAAACCCGAAGTCGAAACAAAAAAATCGTGCGTCGCCATTTTTGGAGATGTCCAGGATGGATTCGACGTTCACAAAGAAATCGTCACGGGGATTATGAAGTTCCAACCTGCTGCTGTTTTCCACTGCGGAGATATGGTGGATGACGGATGGAATAAAGAGCATTGGAACTCATTTAACACCAGGATGATCGAACTTTACAAGCACACAAGGTTTTACCCCGCTATGGGAAACCATGAAGCCAACTCCACCCTGTTTTTTGAAAACTTCGAATTACCCAACAATGAACGTTGGTATTCCGTGGATATCGATAACATGCATTGTATTGTCCTGGATACCAATTGGACCATTATTAAGAATTCGCAGCAATATAAATGGTTGGAACAGGATTTAGTCGAAAGTTCAAAAAAACCTGTCTTTAAAGTCGCGATTTTTCACCATCCCCCCTTCAGCTCAGGGAAACATGCGGAGGATGAAAAGCACTTAAGGGATTCCATCGTTCCTCTATTCGAGCAATACAAAGTGGATATCGTCTTTAACGGCCACGACCATGTTTATGAACGATTGTCCAGGAATGGAGTTTATTACATTGTTTCCGGCGGCGGCGGAGCCCAGCTTTATTCGAAAGCGCGAAACCTCGCGGAAAGCCAATTATTTCTTATCAAACATCATTTTTCCATATTAACCCCGCAACCGGACCGATTATCGGTTAAAGTTTACGATGAAAAATCGAACCTCATCGATAGTTTCGATATCGCCAAACAGAAAAGATGACAAATGTCTTGCATTTTAAGTTGAATAAGATAAAATAAATACTCTCGGAGGAAAATATGAATCGATATTCCAATCTAAAACGTGTCGTTGTTCTTGCTTTTTTTTATATCTTTGTATTAGGCAGCTTACCCGCTGTTGCCGTCGGTCAACAGGCAGCCGATGCCCCCGCCGTTCAACCCGGACAACCCAAAGTGAACCTGGAAGGAACCTGGCTGGGAGCTATCACTGTCGGGAAAAAAGACTTGCGGCTTGTTTTTAAAATCAAAACCGACCCACAAGGCAATTTAACCGCGGAAATGGACAGCATCGATCAAGGAATACAGGGAGTACCGGTTGACAAAATCGAAATCGATAAAGATATCGTAAAAATAAATGCAGCCATGATCGGCGGCTTATATGAAGGAAAATTCGTCGACCAGGTCGGTATCGAGGGCGAATGGCAGCAGGGCGGCTATAAATTCCCGTTACTCCTTCAAAAAGTCGACAAAGCCCCGGAACTGCCGGCCCGATTCCGCGATCCCATCAAACTCGACCCCGCTATCTACGACCAATATGTCGGCGTTTACGAATTACAACCCGGCGAAACCTTTACCGTTACCAAAGAAAATGATAAACTTTTCGTCCAGCTTACCGGGAATCCTAAAGCAGAAATCTTCCCCGAATCGGAAGTCAAATTCTTTATCAAAGTCATCGATGGAGATATCGAATTTGTTAAAGACGAACAAGGAAAAGTGTTTAAAATTAAATTCAGACACGGACGTGTCAATGTCGAAGCAAAACGCATCCAATAACAGTAACAGTAAAAGTAACGCATCACCTTTACAGGGATGGTTTGGAGATAAATAATGAATGTCGTTTCCGTTTCCAACCTGGTTAAAAATTTCCAGGGAGTTAATGCCGTTGACGGTGTGTCCTTCAACGTAACAAAAGGTGAAATTTTCGGCCTCCTCGGACCCAATGGCGCCGGGAAAACCACTACAATCCGGATGATGTTGGATATTTTTAAACCCGACGGCGGTACGGTTGAAATCCTGGGGGGGGCAATGACCCCGGAAAAAAAAGACCGCATCGGGTACATCCCGGAAGAACGCGGCTTGTACCTCGACCTGACCCTTGAACGGTGCCTCAATTACCTCGGGTCTTTAAAAGGCATTTCAAAAAAAGAAGTCCGCACCAGGACCGATAAATGGCTCGAACGGCTGGAACTCGCTCCTCACAAACGAAAAAAAATAAAAGAACTCAGTAAAGGAATGCAGCAAAAAGCCCAAATTATCGTGTCTATCCTTCACAGTCCTGAATTGATCATCGTAGACGAACCCTTTAGCGGCCTGGACCCCATTAATACCCAATTGGTTAAAGAGATTATCCTGGAACTGCGCAGCCAGGGCGTTACCATTATTATGTCCACCCACCAAATGCACCAGGTCGAGGAATTATGCGACAACATCGTTCTCATCGATAAAGGTCGGGTATTGCTTCATGATAAACTGGAAACCATTAAACGCCGGTTCGCCGCCAATGCCGTTATCGTTCAACCGGTCGGCACTCTCCCTGCCATCCCCGGTATCGATGCGGTTACTCCACTGAAAAAAGGGGTGAAACTGTCGCTCTCCAATAATACGAACCCGCAAGATGTACTTAAATTTATTGTTTCCCAGGGTATCTCCATAGAAAAATTCGAACTGGCTTTCCCTTCCCTCGATGAAATTTATATCCGTGTCGTCAAAGAGGGAGTCGCAGCATGAACCCTAAATTACTCAAAGTAGCCATACATGAATTTAAAGCGGTGTTTTTAAAAAAAAGCTTTATAATCTCTATACTCAGTTTACCTCTCTTTATCGCGATGATGGTGACCCTCGGTTTTATTAAAATTGCAAACCGCACCGACATTCGCCCTGTCGGCATCGTCGATAAATCCGTGGTTTACAAGGATTTATACAGCAGCTCCTTAAAAGAAGAAATACCGTTTATCCCTTTTCAAACTGCCGAACTCGCACGGGAAGCTTTAATTCAAAATAAGATTCAAGCCTATTTCATTATACCCCGGATCGAATCATCGGACCCCGGTTCCCCTGTTTCTAAAATCGAATCCGTTTCTATCGCTCCCCCCGGGGCGAATGTCACCCGGCAATTTTATGATTATTTACGGATGAAACGAATCGCCCATTTCCCACCTTCGATCATTCATCGTGCTGTCCGCGGATCTCAAATTATTACGCAAACTTTGGACGGTAAACGCGAGTGGGGGAGCGATCCTTCCATTAATCAAATTTTACCTGTTTTCGCCGTATTGGCGGTGATATTCCTGGTGGTTCTAAGTTCATCTTCCCTGATGCAGGCCGTTGTTAAAGAAAAAGAAAACCGCACCATCGAAATATTATTGACTTCTCTTTCCCCGTACCAATTAATCGCAGGGAAAATTGCCGGTATTATCGCTGCCGGCTTAATCATGTGTATCTCCTGGATTATTTTCGGGGCTATTGCCATTTATATCGGCGGTCAATATCTCGGAATCCAATGGTTTCAAACCCTGACCCCTGATTTTCAATTAATCGTGGGTATCGTGGGTATCGCTGTTCCCAACTATATCATGTTCGGCGCTTTGATGGTTGCAGTCTCTTCTACGGTAGCCGAAATGAAAGAAGGCGCCTCCATTACTTCCCAATTTCTTTTTATTCAAATGATACCTTTTTTCTTTGTTCAACGGCTGGTCGAAGACCCCACGTCGGTTTTATCGGTCCTATTGAATATTTTCCCTCCCACCGCACTCATGTCTTATGCCTTCCGCAATATGTTTATCGTTGTTCCCTTTTGGCAAGTCGGTATTAGTGTCGCTGTTTCGGCCTTATTCGCTTTCGCTTCCATCAAATTGGCTGCGTATGCTTTTCATTTGGGCGTATTACGGTATGGTAAAAGTTTTTCCTGGGCTATTTTTATTAATGCGATAAAATCTTATTCCACAGGGAAACGCGGAGGCGGAGCATGAATAAGACAGTATTGATTATTAAAAATGAGATATATTCCAATTTTTCCCGCTTCTCGTTTTTATTTGTTTGTTTTGGGATACCGCTCATGGTTTTCTTGTTTTTTTTATTGTCTTCCGCCTTCTCCGGGAAGTCTGTAAGTCAAGTAGGGTCACGCGTCAATAATTCGAAAAACCTTAAGATCGAAGGAGTAGTGGATCAAAGTGGGATATTAAAAACCGTACCTCCCGAAGCAGCCGGGGATAAACTCATTGTATATCCCGGTGAACCCCTGGCCCGCCAGGCAGTTATCGAGGGGAAGATTACCGCGTTTTATTTGATACCGGCGGATTATCTTAAAAAAGGCCGTATTTTCTATATCACCCCGCAAATCAACCTTAATTCGTTAAGTACCAATAAAGGAACTCTCCAATGGATCATCCTGGTTAATTTATTGAATGGAGATACCCGTTTAGCCGCGGATTTATTGACTCCCTTGGAAATAAAAAATACCCGGCTGGATATATCGCTTGATAAAACCCGGGCTCCTGCCGGGGGTAATCCCGTTCCTCCTTTTATTCCTTATATTTTTGCATCGCTCATTACTACTGTTATTTTAATGTCGTCCGGTCTTTTCTTGAATAGTTTTTTTACCGAGAGGGAAAACAGGGTATTGGAGGTTCTTCTTTTGTCTGTGGAACCCAGGCAATTGATTACATCCAAGATAATCGGTTTTGGTTTTGTCGGCCTGGTCCAGATGGCTGTATGGAGTGGTTCCGGTTTTTTGATTTTTAACCTTTTTGGTCCTGGCATGCAATTACCCGTCGATTTTCATATTCCATTTTCGGTTTTGGTTTATGGCATGATTTTTTTTCTTCTTGCTTTCTTTCTTAATGCCGGGATATTGTCCGGGATCGGGGTATTGACTTCGAATTTCAAGCAAGCCTCCCAGTTTGCTGCTGTTCTCACTATCCCGTTATTTTTCCCACTGGCAGCTATACATATTTTATCGATGGAGACTCACTCCGTTGTATTTTTAATATTCGGACTTTTTCCTATCACTGCTCCTGTGGGTATGATGATGCTGTTGACTTCCGGGCCCGTACCTTTTTGGCAGCCTCTTCTTTCCGCCGTAATCTTGTTTATGTCAATTATTTTCACCATTCGCTTAACTGCCCGGTTTTTCAGTGCTCAAACCATGTTGGGCGGGAAACGTTCAAAGAAAAAATAGGAGAGTGCGGCTGACAATTAAGGAAACGGTGTGTGGCCTATTTATTCAACATCGACGAAAACCAATTCCATATTTTTTTGTGGAACTCCATCGATGGCGGGTTGGTCTCCAGGTAATTCCTGAGATTGAAATCCTGCGGCTCTCCCGGGTTCTTTTTAAAATATTTTCCTTTCATGTATAGTGAGAAAGGTTCCGGGTGGAATTGGATACCCAGCACGCGCGGGTATTTTTTATGTTCGATGGCCTCAACGATTTTCCCGTCCATGGATGTAGCTATAACTTCGAGGTTTTCCCCGATATCTTTTAACGCCTGGTGGTGGGATGTGAGTATAAGGGGGGTATCTTTATCGCTCATCCCCATTTGTTTGGTAATCAGGCTGTTTTTTTTAATTTTGATCCGGTGGAAGCACGGGGCCAGGGTTTTTTCCAGGGGAAAAAGGGATAAAATATAACGCCCGCTGTGAATCTTATCTTGTTCCTGTTTGAGCACTTTTTCAACCGTGGATAAACCGTAGACCTGGCTGGGGATGTCCTGGTACAAACTGCCGCCGCAGGCCACATTCATGGTCTGGCATCCCAGGCAAATACCCAGGACAACGTAATCTTTGCGAGTTTCAAGGAAAGGGGTGAAACCCGGGTTTCGGCTTCCTCCCAATAAGTGGAAGAGGAAAGAGGTTTCATAAAAACTTCGAACCGGGGTTTGGACGTCGGTAAAGAGGTTATGTTCTTCGTTGTATATCCCCGGTGGAAGATCGGCCCCACCGGTAAATATCATCCCGGAGGTCATGTCGAAAATTTCTTTAAACTGCGGAGTCCAGGCGTTTTCTTTGAAAAGGTCCCCGGTTTGAACTGTTCCCTTGATGGTTTTGAAGGTCACCCAGGTGAGTTCATTGTCTTCAACGTATTTCCTGGCCGGGGTATAGTCGGTGTTTTCATCTTCATGGTAGACGGCGATGAGTTTGATTTGTTTTAGGGGAATGATGTCTTTTTCCCACATGTGTTCGATATTTTTGATCTGGCTGATTTCCGGCCTGCACATGGCGAAGGTTACAGCGTTTCCGGGGGGGGCGGATTGAGCGTTTAAAGTCGGGCTCGTCGAAATTGAAAGGCATACCGATATAGATAACAGTAATGCGGTTAAAAGCCATTTGAACCGGGTATGGATTGTTTTTGTTTTAGTCATGGTATTCATCCTCTTATAATTTTATTATACTATTATAAATAAAAAAAGAGAAATCGGCAATAGGCGCAGTCGACCCAAAATCCACCACCTGTTTTGTCTTCGACGACCAAAAACCTTTTCGAGAAAAGGTTCCTGGACCTCCAAAAACTTTTGCTTATGATATGTATTAGGTATGAGAGGACTATCGATATTACCGGAGTCACTAGATTTTTGAGCGTTGTTCGAATATCCCGGCTCTGAAAACGCCCCCCCACGCAGTGGGGTTTTGGGAGGTGTCGGAAACCGTTCATCCGTGATGGTTTACAAAAGGGGCCTGATAAAAACCTCGTTTATGCAGTCAGGGCAACATAATTCGCCTGTTTTAACTGTTTTTAACTTCAATGGCCATTGGCTAAAAATTTTCGAACAAAAGTTGCAAAATCGATTATTTTATGGTAAAAGATTTGATGAAGACGAAAGTCAGACAGTAAAATGATATGGTGTAAATATGCAAGATAAGTCAATGGCGCTATTTGAAGGTTATAAAATCCGCCGGTACTATGATGAGAAATCGGAAACATGGTATTTTTCTATCGTGGATATATTGCAGGTTCTCATACAGCAGCCGGATTATCAAGCCGCCCGAAACTATTGGAAAGTTCTTAAAAATCGCTTAAAAAAAGAAGGCAGCGAGTCGGTTACAAAATGTAACCAACTGAAAATGGAAGCATCGGATGGGAAAAAATATTTGACCGATACCGCTGACACGGAAACACTCCTCAGGCTTATCCAGTCCGTTCCCAGCCCTAAAGCTGAATCGGTAAAATTATGGCTGGCAAAAGTCGGCTACGAACGCCTGCAGGATATGAGCGATCCCGCTCGTTCTCTCGACCGTGCCCGTGATTATTGGAAGCAGCACGGCAGAAGCGAAAAATGGATCCAACAACGGATGATGGGACAAGAAACACGTAACAAACTCACAGACTATTGGAAAACACACGACATTACTAAAGATGACGAATATGCTACCCTTACTAATATCATTCACCAGGAATGGAGCGGCATCTCTGTCAAAAAACACAAAGATATTAAAGGCCTCAATACTCAAAATTTACGCGACCATATGAGCGAAGCTGAATTGATCTTTACTGCCCTGGCAGAGCTTTCCACGAGGCAAATCGCCGAAAGTGTGAACGCTGCCGGAATGGTAGAAAATGCAGATGCCGGGAAAAAAGGCGGTAAAATTGCTAAAAAAGCACGATTGGAATTGGAATCAAAAACAGGTAAAAGCGTCATCACTCCTGAGAACTACCTCCCACCCACCCAGGAACATAAACCGCTACATCCATTACAAGCCACTGACAGCGACGAAGAATGATTGTTTCTTCCATTGGCAATACCGATCTACTTAAACACCATAAGAATTTTTTTGACTGTCCCCTTTTTTGTCTTCATTGTTAATTGTTAATTGATAATTGTTTCTCATGCAGCGGCTTGACAATTAAGGAAGCCGCAGGATGGCGCTTGTCGCCATAACATAATAAAACCTCACCGTGTGGGGCCACACGCAGTGGGGTTTCTTGCGAATTTTTATCGAACGAGTGCAGCGACGTTCTCGTGGAGGGGCTTCTTATTAAGTAGATAATCAAAAGCTTTTGCGGGGGGCCAGGGGGCGGTTTTACACGAAAAGAGCCCCCTGGTTAAACCCTTGTCGGGTGAATGCCGTCTTTGTCGATCAGGTAGTGGATCAAGGGCCGTTTAATAATTTTTTGTTTCGATATTTCCGTTGCTTTTTCCAGCCTCGCCAGGGCATCCGGGATAGTCTCATTTCGATTGGTATATAAAGTCAGGATCGGGTCCCCTGCTTTGACCAGGTCGCCGACTTTTTTTCGAAATACGAAACCGGCACTGTGATCGATAGCGTCCTCTTTTTTTCGCCGTCCGGCCCCGATATCCACGGCCGTCATCCCTACTTCGTAAGCATTGATTTTGGAGATTATGCCGCTTCCAGGGGCGCAGAAATCCAGGATGTATTTACTCTGGGGAAGCAGGGAATAATTGTCGCAAATGGCCGGGTCACCGCCGTGCGCTGCAATGAATTTCTTAAAGATTTCCAGCGGTTTACCTGAAGCCAAAACCTGTTTCAGTTTTTTATGCGCTTTCCAGAAATCATCCGCCGCACCTGCAGCCATCAGCATAGCCGCTCCCAAACCGAACGTCACCGTCATCAGGTCTATCGGTCCGCTGCCTTTCAAGGCTTCGATGGATTCGATTATCTCAAGGGAATTACCCACCGCATTTCCCAGCGGTTGATCCATATCCGTAATAAGTCCTATGGTGGTCCGGCCTGATTCTTCGCCTACCTCCACCATTGTTTTGCACAGCGTAACCGAATCCTCTTCCCGCCGCATAAACGCACCGCTGCCCGTTTTAACATCCAGTACGATCCCGTCGGTTCCTATCGCCAGTTTTTTACTCATGATGCTGGCAGTGATTAACGGGATACTTTCCACTGTGGCAGTCGCATCGCGCAGTGCATATAATTTCCGGTCTGCCGGCACGATATTTTCCGTTTGCCCGCAAATCACCATTCCCACATCGTTTAAAATAGATTGGAATTGATCCGCGGTGAGGAACACATCGAAGTTCGGGATGGATTCCAGTTTGTCCAGGGTTCCTCCCGTATGGCCCAGCGAACGGCCGGAAAGCATGGGAACATAGATACCGCAGGCAGCTACCAGGGGTGAAACGATAAAACTGATTTTATCCCCCACTCCGCCCGTGCTGTGTTTATCGATTTTTTTCCCGCGTATTCCATCCAGGGATATCGAATCGCCGGAAGCCAACATGTTTTGAGTCAGGCAGGTTAACTCCTGCTTGTTCATTCCCTGGAAATAAATCGCCATTAAAAGTGCCGAAGCCTGGTAGTCCGGGATTTCACCCCCCACATACCCCTTGACAAAAAAAAGGATTTCCTCCGGGCTTAACTCGCAGCCGTTCCTTTTTTTGGTAATAATTTCATACATATTGCATTTTGGGTTTGTTTTTTCTTTTTCGCTTACGTTTTCTTTTGTTTGTACGTTCGTACCGTTCATGTTTGCCATGGCTAATTCCTTTTAAATAATATATTTCAAAGTTTTTAATTCCTGCGTATTGTTTTAATTTTACCCCCAGTACTATCGGAAAGGATGCTCAAGGTTAGAGTTCATCGATCCCGTTTTTTATCTTCCAGGAAAAATGTGAAGGGAAGAATCCGGCTAAGGGTCGTTTCTTTACAATCCCCGTTTTTATTGCACATATAAATAACCGTATCCGGGGAGGAGAATTCCGCGATGACTTGGCGGCAGGCACCGCACGGCGGTAGGAATTCTTCCGTATCCCCGATGACTAATATCGAGGCGATCTGTCGTTCCCCGTCCGCCACCATCCGGCAAATGGCATTCCGTTCCGCGCAAATGGTCAGGCCATAGGACGAATTTTCCAGGTTACACCCCGGGAATAGTTTCCCCGAAGAGGTCAGCAGCGCTGCCCCCACATGGAAATTCGAATAGGGAGCATATGCATTGTTTTTTGCTTTTGTTGCAGCATCCAATAATTGTTGGAACTCTTTTTTCATGGTTTTAGTCCTCCGGCATGCGAAAACAATTCTTTGAAGTAAAAGAAAAGACGTTTCGATTTTTCATAGGTCGATCCTTGAAAAAAAACACTGGAATATTGAATATCACACTTTCAAAAAAATAACAAGCCTAAAGCTGAAAAAACTGGGGTTAAAACGTTTGACATTTAGTTGATTTTCCTTTACAATATTGCAGCATGTCTTCAATAGCCATATTTTACATTGCGTGTTTCTGGATTTCGTTTTTTTTGGGAATTCCGATTGGGCCTGTTAATCTCGAAGTGTTCCATAATGCCGTGATGAAGCATTATGCGCAGGCTATTAGTGTCGCCGTCGGTGCTGCGTTCGGGGATGCAGTATGGGCGATGTTGGCTTTTTACGGCATTTCTCCTTTTGCTTCACATCCGCATATGGAAGCCGCTTTTTTCCTGTTCACGGCAATTATTACCTGTGGTTTGGGGATTGCGGCATTGAGAAACTCCCATTTCATCGAAAAGAAAGAAGAACACCTGATGACCAAGATCAAAAGCAAGAGATGGTCGCTGGTAAAAGGCTTTGCTATGGTAATAATCAATCCCCTCGGTATTGTATCCTGGTTGATCTGCCTCCAGTTCTTGAGAAAAAACGGTATTTTTATCCCGTTTGAATCGAAGTATAAAGGCATTTTCTTTTTTGTGGTGGCTGCCGGTGTTCTTTTTTATTTTTTATTGATCGTGTTTATCACCAACCGGATGAAAAAAATCTTCGATTCGAAGCGAACCATAAAGATCACCAAAAGCCTGGGGTATATTCTTATTGCTTTTAGCCTGTATTTTTTAGTTTATGCGTTGAAAGCGTTTTTCTTTAACCATCATGTGATAAAGTAGCGGAATTTCTTGACTGTCCCGGCATGGGACAATTATAAAATACAATTTTAGACATTTTTAAGCAAAATCCGGGCACAAAAAGCCGCAGCCGGGGTTTCGAAGTGCTCACAATCGACGTTGGGAACTCGGTTTTCGACGTTTTTTGCCTGGGCCATGACTTTTTGAACTTTGGCAATCTCTTTCGGAACTAAAGGCATACTTTATTTTGGCAAGCGAATTGCAGTCGAGATTTTAGCGCCGGGGTTTTATGTTCCGGCTTTTTCGCTGTGTCCGTGTACTGGGTGAGAAAATACAAAAAGGAGTCCGCACACTCGATTTGGAAAGGACAGCAATGTCGTATTATTTTTTATGCCGCAGGTATTTTTTTAAAACGATTAATTTACTGGTATAACTGACATTGGTGAGCATGATAATGGCACGTTCATTGTCGGGTAATTCTTCGTAGAAAACACCTTCCCAGCCATCGAAATCCCCCTCGTCAATCAATATACTATCGCCGCATTTAAAGGCGTCATCACGCTTTTTCAATTGAACAATCCCATTATCTTCGCGGCATTTGATATCTTCGATTTTTTGATCGGAAATCGTCCATAAGCAATCGTTATTCCCCAAAACCGATTTCACTCCACGGGTATATCGGACTTTATGGTACTGGTCGATTATCGAGAATTGAGCAAAAATATACCCGCTGAAAAGAGGGGAAATGATTTCTATTTTCTCTTTATTTTTTTTGATCCTTTTGAAATAGAGGGGTAGGTATACAGTAATGCCCATGGTTTTCAGTGCTTCTTCCGCAATAAACTCTTGCTTCGGTTTTGTACTGATAATAAACCAGCTTGATTTGTCGATCTCTGATAAATTCATGGAGCTATTGTACTCCACTTTGCAGGAAAAGTCAATTTGCTTTTTCTCCCTGTGAATGCTCTATACAAAAAGGTTTTTGAGTAAAAAAGCGTGTATTAGTCCTCCTGTCGGGGGGGTTCACATTTTTCGGGAAAGCGGCACTTTTTTTTGAGGATATCCACCTGTTTGGGTGTGAGGAGTTCGCGTAGGTCCAGGAGGTAATTCATATAATAAACGATCAAATCGGTTTTTTCGCTGCTGATTTCCCGGATATGGCGATCGATTTCATTTCGGGCAGCTTTCTTATCCAGGGAATTTAAATAGGACGCGAATTGGAGTTCTTTCACTTTGATTTCGGCTGTTTTTTGGATGCAGTAGGTCTCCAATTCCAGCATCATGTTTTCGATTTTTTCTTCTTGTTTATCGGTTAAACCCAGTACATTTTTATGTTCCAGGAGGAAGTGTCCGTCATAGAGGTTATTATCTCTCAAACCGACGATTCGCGATGCGTGTCCCAGTATTTCATCGATTTCTCGGTTTTCTTTATTTCCCGTATCTCCTGGGTTTTCCATGTGTTCCTGGGCCGACAGGGAAAAACAGGCGGGAGATAATAATATAAAAGTGCCGAATGCTATTCCTATCCATAATCGTTGTTTCAATTTATTCATGGAATTCTCCTTTCTTTTTCCGGGTGTTTTCTCTCCAGGAAAAACCAATTCCGGCTTAATCGATAGAGGAAGTCGAGCCGTTGTGAAGGTTCCAGTAAAACATTGATCTCCATCAAGGCATTTACAAAGAGGAGATTTAATTCGCCTTCCAATTGGTTTAGTTGCCGGGTTTTTTCTTCGACAATTTCCGGGTCGAAATCCTGTTCAGACATGGCTTCGATAATGGAAATTCTTTTATCGAGAGCATTTTCCTTGTATTTTAAGAGATTTACTTTGAATTTTTTTATAATTTTTTCTATTTTTTCTTTTTGGTCCGGGTTCAGGGATAAATTGGTTTTAAGGGTAAAGGGAGGGTGGCTGTTTTTTTTTTTGTCCGGTTGGAGGATGGAGCGGGAGATGAAAACGGAGAGGAAAGCCAGGTTAAGGGCGATGGAAGCGACCAGGATGACTTTCAAGAGGCGGTTGGAAACGGTCATGTTATTCTCCTTCTGCGTTAAAGTTTGAAGGTTTGGCCGGTGGATTACCCGGGGAGGTATGGGCGGTTGCCAGTAGTTCCATGGATGTTTCCCGGACATTTTGCAATTGTAAATCCATGCTTTCGGAGAGCAATTGGGTCATATTCACTTCCGGTTCTGGGGTTTGGTTAAAAACCGGTAATGGGTTTTTTACCAGGTTGGTGCCGATTAGAATTCCTAAAAATAAAAATAAGAAAAATACCGATGAATAAACCAATGAGGGGCGGAAATTCAGCATCGGGAACCCGGTGAAACCCCACCGGTTTTTAAGGCGTTTTTCTCCCAGTCTGGCCATAACAAAAGCATTAAAGGCGGGAGGAGGTTCCACTTCGGGGAGTTGTTTTACCGATGTCCAGAATACCTGTTGGAAGTTTATTTCTTCATTGCAGGCCGGGCATTCCCGTAAGTGAGTTTGAACACGTTCCCGGGTTTCCGGGTCAAGTTCATCGTCCAGGTAAGGGCTGAGTACGTGTTTTATTTGATCACACGGGACCACGTTTTTTTTTAATCGGCTTTGGGTCCACATCATTTTAGTTTTAACCTCGAAGCTATAACATTTCGATTTGTTATTTCTTGCATTTTTTTATTTTATCCTTTGTTTTTTTCGAACTGTTTCGATTAAAGAGCTCCTGGCCCTGGAAATGAGGGTTTCGATTTTTGGGATGGACCACCCGGTTATTTCGGAGATGCGGATATATGAAAAGTCGAGGTATATTTTCATGATAAATGCGATTCTCTGGTTTTCTTTCAGGGATTTGAGTGCGTCGTCGATCATTTCTTTGTATTGATTTTGTTCAAGGATGAGGTGTTGGCTGTCGCGGATGTTGAAAGGTCCGTGGTCCGGGATTTTGCCTTCGCCTGCGGAGTGGGAGAACCAGGTGATGCGTTTTTGTTTTTTGATATGATTGAGGGTTAAATTCTTTGCGATGGTAAAGATAAAGGATTGGAAGTTCTCCTGGGGTTTATATTTTTTAAGGGTTTCGTAAATTTTTACAAAAGCATCCTGGGCAAGGCTTTGGGCTTCGTCGTAGTCGGAGATCATCCGGTATATGAAATTGATTATTCTTTTTTTATAGCGGTCGATGAGTATTTCAAAATCCCGGGTATTTCCATCCAGGACAGAGCTGACGATCTGGTCGTCGGTTATATTTTTTTCTTTATCTTTTTCGTCCACGGTATTTAATTATACCAGTTTTTAAAAAAAATTTCTCCACTACGCCGGATTGGACCATCAAAGAATGGGATACCGCAACCGGCAAGTGCGTAAAAACACTGGAAGGGAATAATCACTTTATTATGAATGCGGTTTATAGACAGGATGGGAAAAGAATCCTCTCTGCTTCATCGGATCAATCTATCATAGAATGGGATGCAGGAACGGGTCAAAAAATCAGGACCCTGGCTGGGCATACGAATGTAATAAAAAAGCAATATACAGCCTTGATAGTAAACGAATCCTTTCAATATCTTATGATAAAACCATCAGTGAATGGAATACAGAAACCGGCCATTGGCTGCATAATAATCAAAAAAACAATCTCGCCCTACTGGGAGATAATAATACCAACGAAATCGAAAGCATAGATTTAGTATGCGATAGGAATAAAATCCGTGTCCGGGACGCCATCGGGAAAATAAAAATGACGTTAACCCACGTTTCAGGGCTATGGATCCAGGGATGCAGTTTTAAAGATTTGGAAAGCAAAAAAGAGTGGTCCGAGGAATCGTTGGCGCTTTTAAAACAAAACGGGGGCAAAATGTGAAGGGTGAGGAGGAAAAGAAAGAAGAGAAGAAGATAAGGGGAGAAGAAGATAAGAGGAAGTTGTGCGCTTCACACCGTTTGGCTTTGATGGCTATTAATCAGGATTTTCTTCAAGTATCTTTTTGAAATCCTCGATATTATCTAAAAACAGATCGGTCAACCGGGGATCGAATTTTTTTCCTCTATCTCTTCTAATCATATCAACGACTTCATCCATAGTAAATACTTTCTCTCCCCTATAACACCGTTTATGAGTAATCGCATCGAAAACATCAGCCAAACAGGTAATACGACCAAGGATATCGATATTTTCTCCACTTTTCCCTTGAGGATATCCGCTCCCATCCCATGCCTCATGATGCTGAAGCGCAACGATTGCCGCTATTTGCAATATTTCCCGTTTGGATTCTTTTAATATTTCATAGCCTATAGTGGTATGCTGTTTCATTTTTTTGAACTGAATACGCCCCAAACTGCCTTTTTTGTTTAGTATTCTATCGATTATTCCTATCTTTCCGATATCATGCATTGGAGAGGCATTCCACAAGTCTTCCCTTTCTTTATCCGAAAGCCCAGCCTTTTGAGCCAGGAGGTCAGCCGCCAACCTGACCCGTTTCGCATGCCTGGAAGTTTCGTGCGAACGTTTTTCCAATGCTTCCGAAAGTGTTAGAATTATATCCTTCTGGGTTTCTATGATTTCTTTTGTTCGCTCCCGTAATTGGATATGCGTTTTAACCCTTGCTTTTATAATAAGAGGGTTAATTGGTTTGGTAATATAATCTACAGCTCCAAATTCAAACCCTTTCGCTTCCTCTTCAGGCTCGGTTTTTTGAGTCAGGAAAATAACCGGGATATCCCTGGTTTCCTCATTGGATTTCAGCCACTGGCATAAAATATAGCCTTCCTCCTTTTGCTCCGGGCCCATTAAGATATCCAACAGGATCAAATCCGGTTTTAGATTATCTTCTTCAAAATATTCATCGGTATCTGCGCGGCCTCTAAGTGCAATCACTTTATAATCAGCACTCAGGTTATCCCCAATTGTTCGAAGAATAGAAGGTTCATCGTCTACAATCAATACAACCGGTTTGTCACTCATTTATGCCTCCTCTATAGCAATTTCTAGTATTTCTGAAATTTTTAATAAAGCATTTAAAGCGCCTTTATAGTCAAAAATTGAAATATACTCTTGCATGATTTTAACGTGCTCGGCTGTTTCCTTGAATGATATACTTTTAGCCTCATTTTCGATAAAAGTAAGAGAATCATAATCCTTCTTTTTTAACAATAGATATATTTTGTCGATTAATGCTTTCAACTTTGTTCGATTTAATATGGTCTCTTGCAATGCCAAAAGATATGTTGTTTGTTCCTGGGTTACATCCAAAATACTACTAGTAGAATTCAAAAACTTTTTGACCGCACTGTCAAGGTTATTAATCATGAATTCAGGGGCTGCATTTTTTTCTCTAAGCGATGTCCCCAATTCTGTCGCTGCCACTTGAATATCTACTAAATCGAGGTTCCCGGCAGCTCCTCTTAATCCATGAAGTAACCCACGGGCAAGCATAATATCGTTTTTTCGAAGCGCATCTTTTATTTTTTCTACATCATTCTTATGCGTTAAAGCAAAGGTCTTCAAGCTTTTCTCAAACGTTTGGAAACTGATTCTTAGTCGGTTCAAGGCTGCCTTAACATTTATACCGGCTATAGGATAGATGATTTGTTCTTTTTCCTCGTTTGCAACCGGTTCGCCAACTGGTTCCGTATCCCCAGGGTATCCAGGCGTTATTTTACTTCTTTTGACCAGGCTTTTCATTTTAAGTATCAAACCATCCGTATTAATAGGCTTCTCCATGTAATCATCAGCCCCGGAATCAAGGCATTTATTGGCGTCCCCCACAACTGCGTGTGCTGTAACCGCAATTATCGGGATATTAGAGAATCGTTTAACGTGCTTAATTCTCCTGGTTACTTCGTATCCATCGATTTCCGGTATCTGCATGTCCATTAATACGATATCATATTGATCGGAAAATATCTCTTGCAACGCTTTTTTACCATCCTCTACTATAGTGGTTTTAGTCCCCGCTCTCGATAAGAAATCTTTCATCAATATCTGGCTGGATTCATCATCTTCTACAACCAATACTCGAACTCCTTTTAAAGTACCGGTTTCGATAAAAGGAGCGGTTTTTATTCTATGCCTCATTTGCGGTTTATCCTCCGGCTGTTTTTCAAATGGAATCGAGAAATGGAATATACTCCCTTTTCCTTCTTCGCTTTTCACTTCGATGGTCCCTCTCATTAAAGTCACCAATTGTTTCGATATAGTAAGACCCAATCCAATTCCTTTCTGACCTTTCCTTTGGTAACGCCCGATTTGTTCATAGGGGGCGAATATTCTCTGGATGTTTTCACCAGGTATTCCACAACCGGTATCGATCACTTCAAAATTAACATTAACTTTTTCTTGCCCCACATCTTTACATTCTACTTTTACTGTTACACTGCCATGATCCGTGAATTTGAAAGCATTGTTCACCAGGTTGTTCAATACCTGCTTCAACCTCCCATCGTCCCCAATTAAAAAAACCGGGGCATCGCATCGTTTTTCAACAGTGAATTCTATTCCTTTATGGTGCGCCAAGGGAATAAAGTTATTTTTTACATCTTCGAGAACATCCTCCAGTTGAAATTCCACATTCATTATCTCCACTTCGCCGGCTTCCATTTTGGAAAAATCGAGGATATCGTTAATTATCCTTAACAGATCATGGGAAGAGGCATGAACCAACTTTAGTTTATCTTTTTGTTCCTGGGTTAAACTAGTTTTCAAAACTTCTTGAATAAAACCGTTGATACTGTTCATCGGAGTACGAATCTCATGACTCACTTTAGCAAGAAATTGGTCTTTTGCAGCATTAGCTTTTTCAGCGTCTTCCTTGGCTTTCTTAAGCTGCGTTGTACGCTCTTCAACTTTTTGTTCCAGGTTCTCAACGTGTTCCTTAATGGAAATTCGCATGGTGTTGAGAGCACCGGCCAGTTTGCCGATTTCATCTTTGTTCCGGATGTCGATATGGGTTTCAAGATGTCCCTTTGCAATCGCTGTTGCGGAATTCTCCAGGTTCAGCAATGGACGAAAAATATATACCCGGGTTACAAGGATTGATGTGACAGATAGAGCCAGGATAATGCATACTGTCAATCCGATTATCATGAAAATTGTCGTTTTAAGTTCACGATAAAAAACACTTTTGTCTATCGCAATCATCATGTTTCCCGCTTTTTGTCCTGTGTATTGAATTTCCATATTTTTTATCAAGTATTTTCCATGGGCTTCTTCATAATCAGAAAAATTTTTGTCTCTGGGCTGTTTGGCTATCTCTGTGCTTGAATAATCACGTATTTCGACAAATGCGATGCTTTTGTCTTTTAAAAGGCCCCTGGTAAAACCTTCAATACTTTTTTTTTCACTATTCCAAAGAGCCGATGGCAGGATGGCTTGTGAAATCTCAATGATATTATTCATTCGTTTATCGATTTCTCTTTTGGTTTTCACCGAACTGAAAGAAATCGCTGCAATGCAAAAAATAAGGAGAATTGCCGTTACTACCGCTACAGTATAATAACTAAAACGTGTACTAACGCTGCTTTTTATTTTTGTCATTTTCATCCGATACCCCCTTCTTTCCCTCAATCTTTTGATTCATACCCTCTTGCTTAACCTGGTTCAAACCATAATTAAAATCCCTCGTGATTTGGTCCCATGCTTCATCTTTCTTCGAGATGAGCAAATGGAGTTTTTCGGGCACTTCTTTTCCCCTGTATATTTCAATCGGTTCTAGCTGTTTTTTTTCTTTTTCAAACTTAGTATCAAGTAAAAATTCAGCCCTGCGCAGATTGATTATTACCAGGTCAAGTTGTCCGCGCAGCAAATTAGACATATTGGTTTCCTCATCTTTTCCAGGGATTTTATTTAAGAATGATGCCTTATCAAATTGCTCTTCATATACATTTCCCCTGATTATTCCGATTCTCTTGCCCTTCAAATCACAAAGAGTATTAAATTGAATCGGTCTACCTTTTTTTTTCAGAAAGACAATCGCACCACAGTTATAAACCTCATCGGAAAACGCATAATCGTTTTCCCTGGCTTTGGAATAGGAACCGGCACACCCCGCATCATAATTCCCGTTTTTTACTTTTTCAAGAAGGTTTTGCCAGGGGATGAATTCTACCGTCATTTTATAACCAGCTCGTTTAAAGGCTTCCCTGATTGTGCTCAATATCACCCCATAACCTGTGAGTTTTTCTCCATAAAAGGGCTCCCAGTTATCTGCCACCAGTTTAACAGTCAATGGAGGGTAGCGGTAACGGTTCAAAATTTCGGAATATTTGGGGCTTCTCCTGAATTTTTCTATCTCCATAGAAAACCTTTTTGCCAGGCCTTCATAATCATATCTATATTTCGAAAAAGCTATATACAAGATACTTTTACCCTCATTCGGTTCACATAGAACAATTTTCCCTTCTCTTCCCATTTGTTTTATAAGCCTGGGTACGTTAAATCCATCCCCCAAAATAAATTTGACTTTGCCGGACCACAAATCTTCCAGTAATTTCCTGTTGTCTGGGTATTCGATTTTATTCAAATTCTTTGCTTCTTCGATTTTATTTCCATACCGGTATCCTTCTACTACCCCAATAGGACGGTTCTTCAAATCCTCCAGGTTTCCTTTGAATCCTAATCCATTGTTTTTTTTGGTAAAAAAGAAATTTTCCTGCCATACAATGCCATTCTCCGGGAAAAACAGCCTCTTTTTTTTTATCTCATCCTTAAACACAGGCATAATTGCATCGATCTGCCCATTCCTGGCTTTTTCCAGCAGATCTGTGAGTGAACCAATTGTCCATTTTACCTTGTATCCGGCTTGTTCTGCCACCAATTGAATAACATCCGGGCAAATGCCTTTCACATTGCTGTTTTCATCTTTGAATGAATAGGGATAATAGTCGACTTCCGAACAACCGATATGAATAACCGGTTTGGGTTCCTGGCCTGAAATCATCATCCACAATAGAAAAACGAATAACGTCACAAAAAAAAGATTGTTTTTTGCAATACGCACGTGTTCCTCCTTTTCCTATAGGATATAGATCGTTGACCGGCGATGCTTTCAATCCATATGATAAGGGATTCTTTAGGGAAGTGGAAATTTAAATTGTTTGAAGGAATCCTTTCTCTAAGACTGTAATCACAATGGGCGATAACAAAAACTACACCTTTATTCTTTGTTATAAACATCGACGCGGTTCTCATGTTTATCATGAAGCATTTTACGTATTTGAATCACAAAGAGTTTCAAAAATCTTACTAAAAAGTCGGTGATAATTTAAGGTACAATGATGACAGATAGTTTTTGAGATATTCTTTTTCTCCGGGCACCCCCGCCAAGACAAACACAATTTTTCTCCCGGGAGACACTCCAATAAGGGCAGGTGTATAAGATGGGATATATTTCCTAAATTTTTTTGCACTCACCAGGGAAAAATTTGCCCCGGTTAATTCTTTCAATTCATCCTGGTTTTTTAACTCCTTTTCAGGAACAACCCCAATTACGACAAATTGAGGGGGTAAATGATTGAGTTCCCGGATAAACTCCATACAATCGATGCAATTTCTTTTTGAGAAAAAAACAAATAAATAAAGAGGGGCATCGATATTTGAACTCAGTGATTCCTTAGGTATCGGGAAATCAAAAAAAATAGGGGTCTTTAAATTTTTATATTGAATACTTGATAGTACCAGCAATACAACCAACAAAGTACCAATGATATAGTTTTTCATTCCACTCCCAAAAGATATTGAATGTATATTATAGGATATTAAAACCACCAAACCAATATCTATCAAATAAGCCAAACAATTTCTTGTTAAATTTTTTGTTCAACTCGATATATTGGGCTCTCTCCAAATTTTATTCAATAAACTCCAACATAAGACAGTCATTTCCAGGTGACATGCACTCCGATTTACCATTTGGCAGATCTTCCCAATGGCCTGGTTTTAAACTCCCACTGATTGCATTAAGCTGGCTTATTGACGCAAAGTTAATTATAGAAAATACAATACCTACTACCATAATAACCGCCAATACCGCCTTTATCATTTTGCTCATCATTTTTGATTTCCTCTTTATTAATTCGATGCTTCTGACTAATAGATACGATACTTCAGTATAGTGTATTTATGGCCATTAGAACCATTTTCGCCGTTAGTTTCCTGGTAGGAAAGTGAATATAAAATATTTCTGTTGTTGTCAAACCACATTCTCCGATCAAAATTCCTGGGGAGGGGAACTTCGAAACGAAATCGGTCATCGAAAATAGAATAGAATTGCATCCAAAATTTTTCCCCATTTCTCTGGTTTTTGGGACCTTCATAAACCACAATAACATATTTTGAAGTCGTATAAATGCCCCTTATATAGGACATTTTTTCCTTTTCAATTTGCCGGGTTTTAGAATCCATGCTACGATATCCTTTCATTAATTCTTCTGAAGAGAAAGGTTTGACATAACACTTATTTGTCTTTTCTCCAAAAAATTGAATTTTTTTAGAGTTGATATTTATCTTAAAAATTTTGAGGTCTCCGATCCATGCGAAATACACATCCTTGCCGTTAAAAGCAAGTACTCCACCCAATCCTATTGTCGTTAATTCAGGGTTATAGATGGATTGTTCATATTTTCCCCGAGAATCAAATCCGAACTTCAGATAAGATTCAAGCAAAAAAGTTGTTGGAAAAGTATTGTTGTCGCGATTTTGATTTGCCAAATCAATTGAATAGAGATCATACGATTTTCCATCTTCACTCGTTTTATTCCCAGCGATAAACAATCTATTTTCATCAATCTTGAAATCTGTTCCTCTTTCCAGGCAACTATATTCCTGGATTTTTTTAAACTCTTTCCTCTCAATCCTGAGATAAATTACTATTTTATTTAATCCCATATCCCATATGCCAAGCAAATTATCATTTTTGCTATAGTAGCAATAGGTGGGTCTAATAAATTGATCGTCGCCGTACCCTTTAGTTCCCAAAATAGTAACGAGATTCAACAAATTTTCCTCTACTATCTCGTAGATTTTTATATCACCTGCCTCATAGTCAGGGATTATAAAGAGCCCGTCCTCTGTAACACAAAAAGATGCGGCATCTTTAACAGGTAGGGTATGGCTCGAAAAATTAATTGCCTTAAACGGTTCGTAATTGACTCCCCATACAAAGGTGGCACATAAAATGCTGACAAAAACAGATAGGCATATAGCCTTTAATTTTGGTGCAAACTTCATCGAATTTTCCTCCTAACAAAATGATATTGCCCAATGACCCAACAATATCCCTCACGTGGCTATAGAAATGGGAGCCTGCTAACCTTTTCACCTCTGGCCCGGATTCATATCCAGACCTAACCTCTCCACTTCGATAAGCCTGACTTAACAAAAACACTTTTCCTAACCGCTTTGTTGAATTGAGCATATCCAATTCCCATTTCATTTTGAAAAATAACTGACCCTTCATTATAGATAAGGATTTGAGAGAAGTCAATACCTTCAAGAAAATTTTTTTCAAAATTTTAAGATGCTCAATTTCACTATCGTACCCACTGCATATTAACCGGTTTCTTTTTGATTGAAATCGACAATATGGCATGGATTTCATTCTATCGATATTCATCACTTCAAGCAATTCACACCTCCTGGTTGATTAGATAAATTCGAGTTCATGGACTTGCTCAGCCATTGATGAACCGAAAGGGGGGTATACCAGATTAATGTAGTCCCGTCCTGGGAGGAAGATAGAATTGATTTTCCGTCAGGCGAGAACAACAATGAAAGTATCGGCCCCTTGTGTTTATCCATGACTGCCAATAAATTTCCCGTATTACCCCACAACTTAACTAAACCATCTTCATCACCGCTGACAATATATTTCCCATCAAGGGAGAACTGGACAGACTTGATCGGTTTGTCATGCATCTCCCATCCTGAGGTAGGCTCGCCGTAGGAATCATATTTTAAAGCAGAACCATCTTTGAAAATAACAAGAAATTCGCTGCTGTGGGGACAAAACATGGCCCCAAATACCTGTTTTTTCGGTTTGAAATTTTTCAAGGTTTTACCCTTTGAATCGCTTAACAACAACTCATATTCAGTAGCAATCAAAATTATTTCTCCGTCGGTGGAAAACGATGCGGATATTACGTTATTCTTATTATTAAGCTTTATGGGAATAACACCATTACTGGATATATTCCGTACTCTCAATTCACCATCTGCTTGGGCTGTGATCACGTAAGTTCCATCCGGGGAAAAAGCAGAAGAAAGCACCGAGGAAGTATGCGAGAATGATTTAACAAACATTCCGTTTTTATCCCACAATTTCACGCTTCCATCGTAAGATGCAGTCAATATCCATTTCCCATCCGGGGAAAAAATCGCAGAAGAAATGGCATCGGTATGACGTTTTAAATCCGCTAACAATTTCCCATCAATGCTCCACAGCTTAGCTGTATTATCATTTGAACCTGTTAGAATAAATTTCCCATCCGGAGAAAAGTCTATAGAAGTGAGTGTTTCATTGTGCCCCTTTAAAATCCTGACCATTTTACCGTCACGAGCCCAAATCCTGGCGGTTTTATCCCGTGAACCGGTTACAACCCATTTACAATCGGGAGAAAATGCAGCACAGGTGGCATATTCGGAATACCCCTCAAGATCAGTCAGGATTTCACTTCTTAATAACCACACCCGGGCGGTTCCATCTTCGGCAGCGGTTACTGCATAACGCGAATCCGGGGAGAAAGAAGCATAAAGTACCGGTGAGTTTTGAGTCAAGATTTTCTTCAGTTTTCCATTTATATCCCAGATACGACCTACGCCATCCCTTGACGCGGTGATGATTTGCCGATTATCACTGGAAAAAAATGCACAGGAAATAGGATTAGTGTGTTTGAATTCTGCTTGAAGTTTTCCATCGAACGTATACAGACTGGCGATGTTGTCATCGGAAACAGTCAGAATTTTTTGGTCATCAGGAGAAAAAGACGCAGATGTGACCGGGTTATCATGTTTAATTTCATGGATTATTTTGCCATCCGCTGACCAAAGTCTTGCAGATTTGTCTTCCGATGCGGTCAGAATGAATTTCCCGTTGGATGAAAATACCGCGGAATACAATGCACCATTGTGTTGAAATTTTTTTAAGAGTCTTCCATCAAGGGTACACAGTCGCGCTGTTTTGTCCCATGATGAAGTTAAAACAAATTTCCCGTCAGGGGAAAATGCAACGGATTCCACTGCTTCCTCGTGTGAGAACACCGCTAAAGGCTTTCCCGTGATATTCCACAAACGGGCAACACCATCTCGAGAGGCTGAGAGAATCATCTTATTATCGGGAGAAAACACCACAGAAGTAACAATTCCATCATGGGGTAGATTGATCAGAAAACGGCCATTTCTATCCCACAGCTTCACGCTTCTATCCCAGGAAGCCGTGGCTATATAATTTCCATTCGGGGAAAAAGCAGCAGAAACAATCCTATCTTTATGCATACCTAAGATTGCGATTTGTTTCCCGTCCGGTAACCAGAGTTTGGCGGTTCTGTCTTCCGACATGGTAAGGATTCGATCTCCATCCGGGGAAAACACTGCTTGATAAATAGCCCCATTATGTGTTAGCCTGGCAGTATAAAAAGGCCGTTCAAATGACGAATACCCAATGGTGCTTAATTGCCGGGAAATTCGCGGATTGACATCGGGTAATCCTTTTTTAAAAGCCAACTGGGCAATACAAAGTGCCCTGGTATTATCGCGGGGAAGTTCCAATAATGCTTCCGAACCTAGCATGTTCAATTCAGCGGTGTTTTTCTGCTTTTGAACGTAGCGTATAGTATAAGTAGATATCAGTACCACAATAAAGAGTGCGATAGATAAGAAGAAGTAAAAATTTTTTTTCCTTTTTTCTTTTCTTGCTGTACTTTCTTTTTCATCCAGGCGTTTTTGTCTTTTCTCTTTAATGATAGGGGCCAGGACATCATGGATAATTTCGACGAGTTCCTTACTCCCATCGTGAAAAACTCGAAGTATTCTTTTTTCTACCAATCGATCGATAGATTCTCTCAATGGGTGTTTCGATTCGACATAAAACGGAGTTCTAAAACCAGCCTCTGTCAATAATTTTAACTCTATGAATTCTTCTATTTTTTCGTGCCCCAGAATTTCATTAACGATTGACTCGTAAAACTCTTTCAGTACGGAATCATATTCTTTTTCCGACCTGGGAAAGGTTCTTTGCTCCTTTTTATTATACAATTGGTAGCACAACAAGCTCAGGAATAAAGGATCCACTTCTATTTTATCATAATCTACAAATTTTCCCTTCACCCCATCTTCAAATGGTGCAGGATACAAGAATCGTATTATATTATTAATTGTATTCTCGTCTCTAAATCCATTTATCGGCCCGGATATAGCCTCCCTGGCCTGGACACCATTAAGATGTATAACCCGGAGCGTATTCCGATCGACCATCGGGAATCTTTTCCTTAAATCTATAAAAGAAGGGAGATAATCCTCCCTAAGAGTAATGATTAACCGTACATCAGGCTTAAATTTCGAATAGGAATCGATAATTTCCGGTTTATCCTCCAATAAATCAGGGAATTGGTCTTCCACCAGCCAATACAATTCGTTAATGAGCAGCTCTTTTTGCTTTTCATTGTATCTTTTTCCAAGGGTAAAAAATTCCTCGAATTGATCCAACACAATGACCGGGACTACCGTCTTGTTATTCATTTGATGGTATGTACGGTGGAAGTATTCCCACAAAGTTTCTTGATCCTGGATTGAAGAAGCTTGCTTATTGGTTTCATTCGATAAAATGACGATGTTGTTTTGAAGAATTTGCTCCCGGATAGCAATGCGGATTTGTTGAATCAGTGTATCCTTTGCGTTGGTATAATTTAATCTCAAGGGGATGCGATAGAATCGATTATTCAAGAGGAGGGGGAATAGACCGGCCCTCAGTAAGGATGTTTTCCCGATGCCAGATTTCCCGTATACCACAGTAAGAAAGTTGTTTCGAACCATTTGAAACAATTTTTTCTTTTCTTCTTCCCTGCCGAAAAAAGAATCTTTATCCGCTTCAGTAAAGAAATTTGGTCCTTTATAAGGGTTGTGGTATATGGGTGGGATACCGCCAGCTATTTCTACGGTTTCTTCTCTGTCTTTGTCCATATCAATCCTATCTCCTATCTTGAATATCTCTCAGTTTATCCAACAACTTATTGTAATCCTCCCCTTCTTTTAATCCATCCTTGATATGAAAATGAAAATAATTTTTAAAAGTGTCAACAACCAATTCTTTTTTAATATCAATATCATCGATCGCTACCGGCAAGATTTCCAGGTCATTATTAAAATAGTTTTTTTCTTTTGCCCACCTGGCTTCTATGACATGATACCTTTCTTCTCCATTTTCGCGCTCTATCTGAGACTTTTTTGAAACCAATTGGATGAAGGCATGGGATTTCCGAATATCGTGATAGATTTTTTTATCGATGTCCTCCCCTCCCCTTAATTGTTCATTATCAAACCAAACGGAAATTCCATCTGAGCGCAAGTTTTCAGTTAAACGCCTGGCTATTTCTCTATCTTCGCCAATAAAACTGATAAATGCAGTGGAGGGGAAATTGATTTCTTTAATAATTCCATCCGGATCAAACTTGCGATATTCGTCGAATAAGGTATCGACAAATTCCCGGATATCAGTGCAATGATAATACGAAATGCCGTGATCTTGGAAAAAATCGAATAATTCTTGGGGGGGGACATTTTTTTTTTCCCCAAAATTGTCTGCCGCAATTAATTTTAGATCATTAATATAAGGAGAGTACTGAAACTCCTGGTTATTCACAGCCCTGGCAAAAAAACGAAACAACCAATCCTCGAAGCCACACCCGATAAAGAGTAAAATCTTTTCCCCCAAACTTTGGAAAAAAATTCCAAACGCTGTGTCTGTTTTTTTTTGCTGAAGGAAAACAGTTGTTTCCAGGATATCCCTTTCAGTAAACTCTGGGAAAGAGCTTCCCAGAGTTCCCAGTAAATGGATAATAAGGGTAGCATTAGTATTATCATACTTGGTCAAACGAATATCCTGAATATCCGTATTTTTTTTCAGGGTATTGGATAAACTAACCGTATCGGTGACCCTGGTTTTTTTTATTGCTCTCTCCAAATGATCATGATAGGCAGTAGTGATGAGCCACTTAAAATTCTTAATCATTGCTAATTTTTGGAGTGAGCCCCGGGGGTCCGCATTGCAGTGGAAATCTTTTAGACTATTAGAGAGAAATGACGACAGATCTAAATAGCTTTGGTTGTGTTCCTTCAGAAAAGATAGACATGCTCTGGCAAAACGGTGATTGTGATTCGGATCGATTTTTTCTTCACTTTTTTCATTCAATAGTTCAGCCAGGTAATCGTACAGCAGGCATTCTTTTTTATCCCCTCCTTGCTCGATTTCTATATAGTAAAGTCCATGGCCAATCACGGGGATAACTCTGCCGTTCTGGATTTGCGTCAAAAGAGGCTTCCACTCGAAATTACCATTATCGTTATCTGCCATATTTACCCTTATAATAAAATAACCTTTTATCTTAAATTTCTATTTTCAATCCCGCCGAAGTTTCCTTTTACCATACTGAAAAAAAAAAGTCAAGAAAAAATTTTTTTTCTTTTTTCCTGGAAAATCTTTCAAAGAAATCATACCTTATTCGCCTTCTGTTGATGGATTGAACCAGTTTGCTTTTCGATTTCTTCGATCAATTTGGGCAATGTGTCTGAGTCGAAATTTGATTTATATACAATATGATTCCCCGGAATTCCGAGGGAAGAGATTTCTTCCGGTTTATCCACAACAATTGATAGGACAATAATCTTGATAGGATCAATTAGGATAGGGGGAGTTAGCCTGATCGTGGCGTTATCAGGATTAAGAAGCGAATGTATGAGTTCCAATCCCAGGTAAGAATCAAAATTGGGATTTTTTTCACGTTTTTCCTTATCAATATCTTTCCACACTTCATCATCACCAGGAAGCACCTTAATATCGAGAATTATTGCGGTATAATCCTGTTCCCGGAGTTTTTTAACCGCTTCGGAGACCGATGGAATCGTATCTACAACATATCCGGCTCGGAATAAGAAACTTTTATATGCCCCGAAGTCTTCATACTGGTCTTCCAGCCATAGTACTTTTTTGATTTCCATTTTTCACCCCCTCGTCTTTCTTGCGATCTTTGGCAGCTTAATCGTGACTCTTGTCACGTATGGCGTCTTATACTGCTGTTGATTACCCTCGTCGACCGCAGGTATACTACTTAGAAAAATCTCGCCTCCATGGGCTTCAATGATCTCTTTGGCATCGGTAAGCCCTACACCTGTACCATCTCTATCGATTGCATAAACCAATTCCCCGCGGTAACCGAATTCCCAAATCTTTCCACTTTCAATCTCCTCTTTTTTAATCGGGATGCCATAACTTTGAATAAAAAATTCAACTCCCCTGGGAATTTCTTTTGCACGGACTTTTACATATCTTCCGGTACCACGATGAGAATACTTTTTGGCATTGTGAAAGAGATTGCATATTACTCGTTCGATATCGTTTGGGGATATTTCTGCTGTGAGGTCACCGGTTTTTTCATAATCAATGGTTATTTTTTCTTCAGCCAACACGGCTTTGAACAATTCCATGTTGCTCTCCAATATCTTCCCTATATCCTGTTTTACAAACATATACTTCCGCTCTTGCTTAAGACCTATATAATTTCGAAGTGCCTCTACCTCCCGTTTCATTAATTCCGTCTCTCCAACCAAAATCCTGGCATCCCGGATTAAATAAGTAAAAAGAATCCCCTCAAGAAATTCGATGAATCCAGGTTTAATTAAATCTCTCAAAAAGGTTCTTTTGGAAAATTCTGCCTTGCTCAATTCCTCTAAGACTCTCAGTGCAGTATCGCGGACGTCTCTGTCTAAAAGAATATCGCTTTTCTTTTCTTTCAAACTGTAATCAAGAATATTGATGATTTGTGAGAATGCTTTTTTTAAATCGGTAACAACGAATCGAGCAAACTCGTCTTCATTAGAGAAACACATGTGGGGGCTTTCTTTGTCCTCATCGGGAATATTATCCTTTATTTCAGAGAGTTCCATCAATAGTTTCTGGCCGGATTCCCGAAAGTTAAAATCTTGTGACAGCCCAGGCAGCATTGATTTTTGCAAAATATTACCGACTTGATGAAGCAGTGACGCATTCCCGGCAAATTTGATCACCGGGTGAAGAAAAGTGTGAATCAGTTTGTTGATGTCTTCGGTCATTTTCTTCATCCGGTCTTCAGCTCCTGCTAATTTGTATTCCAGTTCCTTTTTTTCAGAGACATCCCTGATGGTACCCTCACGCCCAATTGTTTTTCCATTGATATCTTTTACAAGATGAGAATCGACTGCGATGGTAATTTGCCTGCCGCTGTTTGCTTGTTTTATTCTGATTTCATAGTTTTGGAGGGGACGATTGGATATATCGGCTTCCTCCAGTGCATTTAAATATTTAGGACCGTCATCTTTATCAACAAAAGAATCGATGGGATCTTTTCCGATACACTCTTTAACGGTTCCATACCCGAATATTTGGGCAAAATGTACATTACACCACTTTATACGCATATTTTCAATATAATAGACTCCGGTAGGTAGTTTTGAAAGCAGTCGAGTCAGGCGTTCTCGTTCGGTTATGTCGATGAGTAAGCCCCAGCGGGCCAATCCATATTCGTTGATGTTTTTGGAAAAACACTCAACCTCGATGATTTCAGTATTGGCATCTTTAAGTCGTAATTTTTGTTGAGCAAATCCTTTAGTTTTGATTTCCTCAGTAAATTTTACAAGGTCATTTTCATCCTCATATAATGCATTGATATTACGTTTTAGTAATTCCTCATTAGAATATTTTAAAATTTCAAGCATTTTTTTATTTACACGTAAAATTTTGCCGCTTTGATCCACCTCATAAAAGCCCATTGGAAAAGAAGAAACCATTTGAGGGAGAATGGACATATTTTCTATTTCCCAAATATAACCGAAGAAATTTCCTTCACTACTATACGTGGTATCATACCTGCAAATATCGAATAATATTTTATCTTCATTCTTCACCCTTATCGATAGTGTTCCACAGTATGGTTTATCACTGTTTTCAAGGAGATCAAAAACTCTTGCATCTCTTTCTTCCGGGGAAATATAATAATCAGTGATCGAGTACTTCGATAGGTCGGTTTCAGCGGGGGAGATGTCGAAAATCTTTCTTGCAATTGGACAACACTCTATGAAGCGACCTTCTAAGGTCACCCTGTAGAATCCTAACCCAAACGATTTCCCAAACTCTAATATATCATCTTTTTTCTTAGCCTCAATAGCACCCATTCTATTGCCTCTCTTCGCTAAAGTAGAACATTCTACTTTAAAAAAAAACTTAATTCAATACTTTGTGGGAATAATTTTATTTTTTTTAATTCGCCGCAAACTATGAGTACAATTTCCCAGTCTACTTCCTATTAGGAAAAACAGGGGCGCTGCATTAGAGCATTCAAGCAGCAGCGCTTTTTTTCTAAACTTGAGAATCCCTGGGGAAACGGATTTAAGGCTACAATCCTACCATGATGATTTTCTTATCGTTAAACGAAATCTCTTGGCTTTTTCAACCGAGATACTTTCATACCGGCTTGGATGGGCACCATTATGTAAAATCGGTTCTATTTTCGTTATTTGGTTTCACCGTTTAATGTTTATTGATTTCAGCAGGCCTTTCAAATTGAAAATTGTAAAGACTCTGCTCGCAGCGTCTTTAAATGAAATCTGTGAAAATCTGTGGACCCGATTCATCATTCATTAGTCAGTGTTCATCATTCATTGGTTCGAATATACCAATCATTCCATTTTTCGCCATTTGGACCGATCACTCAAAAAATTTTACAAGAAACCTCTTTTAATTGGGGTTTCCGGGAGAAGCGAAATCAATACGCCACTAATACAGCCATGTACACGGTTTCACATTTACTGTTGGAGAGCAATAATTATAACACCCTCCTCCAAGGCTGGTTCCTCCTTCCCCGGTACCGCATTCATCCATTGGGATAAAGAATGGATCTTCCTCGCTATAGCCTGGGCACGCACCGCCGGCTTTAATCTTTGAAAAATCTTCTCCTTTGTGTAGGTATTCCATTAGTTCCTCCTAAATACTCACTAATACAACTCTGTGCAAGGCTTCACATTCACAGTCGGGGAGCAGTAATCATATAGATAACAATATTGATAACATCCACCTTCATCATATCCGATGCCCGTTTCTCCAGGGCAAATATCGGCAGGAAGTCGATCAGGAAAGATACCACAATCACCCCCGGCTTTAATCTTCGAAAAATCTTCTCCTTTGTATAGGTATTCCATATATTCCTCCTTTTTTGGAATAAAATACTCAACTAATACAACTCTGTGCAAGGGGGGACATTTATGGTCGGAGCGCAATAATTATAACATCCTCCTCCGCCATAGCCGATGCCCTCATCTACGTTACAGTCATTCGGGCGAACTTGAAAAGGTTCGTTCTGCATAAAGTCGGTACAAACACTACCGGCTTTAATCTTTGAAAAATCATCTCCTTTGTGTAGGTATTCCATTTATCCTCCTTTATTTTTGGATTTTATTATCTCGTTATATCTCAGTTTTAACATCTCTTTGAGGTGATATTTCCACGTCGTGCAACTGTCCATGGAATTTAAAGAAAAATAGGGGCACCCCCCGCCGCAAATCGGGAGAAACTTGCAGTTTACGCACTTCTTTATAGAAAAGGGATCCCAATTCAAATACCGGGTCAAATTCCTGATGTGAATAGGTTCCATTTTTTTGTTAAGAAGGTTTCCTACGGATTTCTCCTCATCGAAAGAAGTCTCGTTCCAACATTTGAAAAGAATCCCCGCGGGTGTCACCACATAGGAATTATATTTATCCGCACCGCATACTCCAAAATGGGTCAAATTCGGATACTGGGTATAGGGTTTGACTTTGAAATCCTTTTTAATCGAAGCAAGAACGATATTGGAAAAATCCTTTATACTAAAACACCGGGAAGAAACATCCGCACACGCATTGGTACTGGAAACCACTCGCCCCAGGTATAACGGGACTTTCCCGGTAAAACCGTTTTCATCGAACAAGTTATAAAGCCTGTCCAGGTGATTATAATTATCTTCATCCACATTGACCCGTACAACGATACTCATGATATCCTTCGATTCCCGGATATTCTCTATAATCCTGGCAAATGTACTCTTTCCATTTTTTAATTTCCTTCTTTTGTCGTGCAGCTCCGGGGGTCCGTCAATGGTAATTTGCGCCTTAGTGATATTTAAATCTTTGAGCCGCCGGGCATTCTCACCGGTTAATAAATAACCGTTGGTAATGATGGACTGGGGAGAAAAAGCCACTTTGTTTGCCTCACATAATTTCTTAAAAGCCCGGCTCAACCGCTCGATGACGTCCATCCTCAGCAGAGGTTCACCACCAAACCATGTCACGGAAAATCCCCGCGCAGTCGCGATTTTTTCCTCTACCATTTTAATTATGGCCTCTTCGACTTCCTTGGTCATACTCTCCCGCTTTACTTTCTCAAAACAGTATTCACACTTAAAATTACACTCCAGCGTGGGCGCAACGGTTAACCCGAAAAAGTCCGTCGAAAACCGCCCCACCCGGTTCCTCATCTTCAGAAACTCTATTTCATCCAATTCCTCGCCGATTAGAAAACTCCCACTCAGCAGATCGTCTTTCAGTTTGTTTTTTTCTTCGCTATCAAAAGAGAAACCATTGGGGTCTTTTAATATGCTTTTAATGATCTCATACTCTTCTCCCTTAACACGGGCAAAACTGTTGGATAACGCATTATAGGCCAAGATATACTCATCGTCAGCCTTGAAAAAATGATTGTAGCGGGAAACTTTTAATTCCATTTAAGACCGTCCTTACAGGAAATATCGAAGCAAAAAACCTGCCCGTCGATTTATTTTTAAGTTAGCCCTCAATCATATTTGAAAAATTATTATATAGAAGTGAAAACGGTTTGTCAATTTTTATTTTAAAAATTTAAAAATCTTGCACATTGAAAATGAGTACCGAATTTTGATATAATAAAGCATTGTGCTTCGGACTTTGGAGGGGGAATGAGCAAAATTAACATTTTCGCGGCTTCAGGCAGCGATCTTAAGGGAGAACGCCAACAAGGCGATCTGGTTCAAGAAAGGCTTTTGCGCGGTTCGCAGGCGTATCTGCGGGCATTAACCGGGGAAAACGGCAGGTTCCGCATGCTGCACATCGAAGATGCCATCCTTCCTCACCCCAAATCCAACGATAAAGTTAATGAAAATAAAAAAGGAAAACGGGTCCCGCAGCCGGTTAATATAGGAGATAATGAAGACGGTACGGGCCAACGTGAAACCGTCATTACGATGCTGCCGAAATTGTGGAAACGGAAGAGCAGGCATACCGTGATAACCGGTGAAGGGGGCATGGGAAAAACCGTTTCGTCGGTTCGTTTATGGCAAGAGCTCCTGGAAACTGCAAATAATCAAAAACTTTTGCAGGGGGTCCAGGGGGGCGGTTTTCATGAAAAAAGCCACCCTGGGAATAGTCCTATTCCTCTTTTTATTCAGCTCAATGAATTCAACCACCGCAAGGCCGATGCCGGTGAGTTTATTCTTTCGCAAATTACCCGGGACTACCTCGACGATGACATGACGGTGAAAAATAGCTTATTAAAAATTTTTAAAAATCCTGTGCAAACGTCGGAGGGAGAGACCATACCTGCCGTTGTTTTGTTATTGGATGGGTTTAACGAGGTCACCGCGGAGAAGCGGGAGTTGCTCTTGGAGATCAATCGTTTAACCGAGCAGTGCGACAGTCTCCAGGTGGTGATGACCAGCCGGTATGATATGCGGTCGAATTTCAATTGGTCGCATTGGAACCTGGTGCAGTTGGAGCCGTTGGACGATGGGAGTGTGGAAGAGTATTTGACCCGGAGGGGCATGGCGGTACCCACGCAGGAGCGGTTGAAATCTTTAATTCGCAACCCCATGATGTTGACGTTGTATGCCGCATCGTGCGAGGTGCAGGAGACATATAAAAAATCGTCATACTGCCATTTTAAAGAACGAGTCGAGACACCCGGTGAATTATTATGGAATTTTATGGAAGCGCAGGTCGCCAGGTTGTCGGATCGGGTCGCGTATGACCCGGAAAAGATCGCCTATTATCGTTTTTTGCTCATTTATTTGCTTCCCGCGCTCGGTTTTGAAATGGAAAAAGCCCGGTTATTCGATTTTACCCCGGAGCAGGTTCAAGAATATTTGCTTAAGTGGTGCAGCATTTTTGGCCAGGATGGTTTCCTCGATGCGTTCCCCCACATCGGGAAATATGAGAAGGCCATCCCAGTCGGGGATTGCCAAACCGGGACGGAACGAAGAGAAAGAATCGCTGAACTCCTGGATGTATTTTGTACCGAGCTCCACATGCTGGTGGAGGAGTCGAATTCGTACCGCTTTCTTCATCAAAATTTCCGTGATTTTTTTGCAGCCCTGCATATCTTAAACCAGGTGGAGTGGGCGATAAAAAGGAAGGAAGTTCCATCCGTGTTGACGGAGCGGGCGTTGAGTTTCTATGTGCGCAGGTTCATCGGCGAGGTCGAGGGGGAGCACTATGCGAAACCCTATTTAAAAGAGGGTGAAGGGTGGAAGATCGATATCGATAAAGAAAACCGCTTGCATCGTATGATCGATCTATGCCGCGGGCAATTCGGTCAACCCGCGGCCATGGCCGTATGGAATATCGTAGAAACCTGGAAAGAAGCGAGAGTCGAGTTGACCGGTGCGGATTTATCCCGGTTGGATTTGTCGAAGCTCACGTTGAATTGGGTTCAATGCAGCAGGTTGTATCAATATAAGTACCTCACAGCGGATTTTACCCGGTCACGGGTTTATGAGCGAAATCTTTTTCCCCAGGGGCATACGGACTCCGTATGGAACGTAGTTTACAGCCCGGATGGGAAGAAAATTCTTTCCGCTTCTAAAGATAAAACCATAATAGAATGGGACGCAGAAACCGGTGTAAAAATAAGGGCTTTTGTCGGCCATAAGAGTACAGTATCCAGCGCAGTGTACAGCCGGGATGAGAAAAAAATTCTCTCCGCTTCGCAGGATTGGACCATCAAAGAATGGGATACCGCAACCGGCAAGTGCGTAAAAACACTGGAAGGGAATAATTATTTTGTTACGAATGCGGTTTATAGCCCTGATGAGAAAAAAATCCTTTCCGCTCACTGGAATAACACCATCAATGAGTGGGACGTGGAAACCGGCACGTGTGTGAAAACACTAAGAGGGCATATTCGTCGAGTATTGAGTGCGGTGTACAGTCGGGATGGGAAACTCATCCTTTCCGTTTCGGATGATCAAACCATCATGGAATGGGACGCAGAAACGGGTGAAAAAATCAGGACCCTGGAAGGACATAAGGGAACAGTATTTAGCGCGGTGTACAGCCCGGATGGGAAACGTATCCTTTCCGCATCAGGGGATAAAACCATCATGGAATGGGACGCTGAAACGGGTAAAAAAATACGAACCCTGAAGGGACATACGGGTAGTGTAAAAAGCGCATTGTACAGCCAGGATGGGAAACATATCCTTTCCGCATCAGGGGATAAAACCATCATGGAATGGGATGCAGAAACGGGTAAAAAAATACGAACCCTGGCGGGCCATACCGATTATGTATTCAATGCGGTGTACAGCCCGGATGGGAAACACATCCTTTCCGCGTCAGGGGATCAAAGCATAATTGAATGGAACGCGGAAACGGGCGAAAAAATACAAGCCCTGGTGGGGCATACAGCATATGTATACAGTTCGGTTTTCAGCCCGGATTGGAAACACATCCTTTTTGCTTTAAATGACCATACCATCATGGAATGGGACGCTGAAACCGGTGAAAAAACCAGGATCCTGGCCGGACACTCAAGCAAAGTAAACAGCGCGGTGTACAGCCGGGATGGGAAATACCTCCTTTCCGCTTCGGATGATCATACCATCATATTATGGGACGCAGAAACCGGCGAAAAAATCAAAACCCTGGCCGGGCACACAAATCCTGTAATCAGCGCAGTTTACAGCCCGGATGGGAAACGCATTCTTTCCGCTTCGGAAGATCATACCATTATTGAATGGAACGGTGAAACCGGGGAAATAATAAAAACACTGGTGGGTCATACAAATAGAGTAAGCAGCGCAGTTTACAGCCGAGATGGGAAAACTATTTTATCCGAATCATGGGATGACACATTCAAAATATGGGACGCGATCACCGGCCAATGCTTACAAACATATTCAAGAAAAAATCCCCCCTCATTTAAAAATTATCTTACCAAAGATATCGTAAATTTAAAATTAATATATCAGGGAAATAAAATCCATGTCCGTAACGCCTCCACTAAAAAGAGAATGACTTTCATCAACATTCCCGGGCTATGGATCCAGGGGTGCAGTTTTAAAGATTTGGAAAGCAAAAAAAAGTGGCTTAGAAAATCACTGGAAATTTTGAAACAAAATGGAGGCAAAATGTGAAGGGTGAGGAGGAAAAGAAAGAAGAGAAGAAGAGAAGGGGAGAAGAAGATAAGAGGAAGTTGTGCGCTTCACACCGTTTGGCTTTGAGGTCAGTCGAAAAAAACCTTTTTTACTCACCTCTTGAAATTTTACCCTGGAAATGGTATACAATTATCTTGAGACCGGAAAATCCCGGGTTGTGACCTTTCTGAAAGTAAAAAAATGGAGGGAACTATGTCGACAACTCAAATATTCGTGGAGCTCTTAATTATTGGCCTCGGAGGAATTATTTGGCTTTCTATATTTATAAGCGGTATTTTCAAGGGACCAGTTGAAAATTTTGTTCATTTTCCGGATGCTGTATACGCTTTGTTAATTGTTTGCGTTGCGTATGTAATGGGGATTATTATCGATAGGATCGCCTATGGAATCTTTAATTCTTTGGAGAAAAGAAATGGAAAGCGAATTTTAAAAGACTATTCCGACCTTACCGTTGAGAAGATGCTTTATTATATCAGCACAAATTCGGAAGAATTAAAAAATAAAATATTCTATAATCGAAGCAGGCTTCGCATATGCCGTTCTTGGATTATTAATTTTTGTTTAATCGCTATATCAATCACCTTCTTAAATGTCAGAAAGCATGCCCTTTCGTTCATTCATTTTATTCTTCTTCTAACGATCCTGGTAATACTGATTTTTTTAACGTTTTATGTCTGGAATGAGTTATCAAAAGATCATTTAAAAAGTGTGAAACAATCTTACGAGTTCTTAAAAGCAGAAAAGGGAGATGGAGTTTAAAACAAAACAGCTAAGGAGAGTTGAAATTAAACTGGGTCAAAAAACAACCGCCTGCTGCGAACCACTCATTGTTGCTTATAAGACCGCGTCGGAAAAAAAGGGGCGGATTTGTTTTTTCCCTGGCATGGAAAATCGAAAAAATGTTACCCCTGGAATATAGCATTAGTTGCTGCTGGAGTTAGTGGGTTACCCATCTTGTTCATCTTTTTCCTTTAAACCAATTGCTATTGTATCCAAAATCGATGGCTGTATATGCCCGGCAAGGTTCTCAATTTTATTCAATAACGACTCTAAATCTTCAATCGAAATGAATTCGCAATAATCATTCAGGCCTATTTTCCTAAAGGTTGGTCGTGATAGCTCTTTTAAAACTTTCTCTTCACGTTCTTTCTGTGCAACAATGTATAGTTTTATATTCACGTTTGGAATAATTGACAGTAAATCAGACATTCTCAGAAGTCCAGAATAAACACTTGTGGTTGTTTCAACTTCAAATGCACAGATGGCGGCATTTTGCTTTAACCATATTTCATCAATCCACGATATTTGATCAGTTGCTTCTTTATTTAAACCAAGGTTTGGTAATGCTGGTAAAGTAAGTTTACCTAGCTCAAAATTTTTAAATTTTCTTTTTCTGTCATTTGAGGCAATAAAAATTTTGCACCCAGTAATTAATCCTATTTTTGACAATAAATATTGTGCTTTAGAATGTAAAGATTCTTCCTGTTTATTGGATGGTTCTTCTTCTGTCTCACTTATTTCTTGAGTATTTTTAACAACAATGGCTTCCGATTTCTTTGGCCTTCCGCGTTTTCCTGTTGCATTTTGGGTAGTTGCTTTTTCGTTTCTTTCTTGAAGAGCTTCGGATAATAACGAGTCAATATTTTCAACGAAAAAAGCATTCTGATTTTTCCTGTTCTTAATTTCATTTACAATGGTTTCTGAGTATTTCTCATCTAACACATGCTGGTTTAAAATTCCCCAGCCATACCTTGTTGTCCAGGCATTAATCAGGGCATCCCTGATGTTACCCAGGATTTGTGGTCTATATTCTCGTGTAAATAGACATTTGAATTTGATCGGAATGCGATAGGAGAATAATCCATTATTCCAAACTTTTTTCTCTGATATAAAATTTTTTCCTGATATCTCTGCAAGTCCGGCAATTTGTTTATCGACGATTATTGCCAATAAATCACCCTTTTGCCAATTCGAAAACCTATCGGTATTGCTTCCCCACACCTCATGCTTCACACAGGTTAAAAATTGAAACTCGTCTACTTTTGTAAGTCTTAATCTCATATTCATAATTTTCACACCGTATATATTTTATAAAAATAATTTTTTTAGGTCAATAAAAATCGATAAGAAACCAAAAAAAAAGGGCACTTCATTAGAGCGTTCAAGCAGCAGCGCCCCCAGATTCACCGTCAATAATTACCCCACGCGGGCAAACCCTTTTCTTATCACCCACGGGGCTCATTAGGCGGCGGGTTTAGGCTTACCTTTTCTAACGGTCACCAGATCAACTCGGTTTGAATAAAGAAAGGCTTAGCCGTTACCCCACAATCCGTGTCCTCAAAAGGCTTTTCAAAAACCCCACAGCAACAATCCCGAGAATACCATTAATCGTAGTTTGGCTCTTTTTTTGATATATCCCGAGCAGTGATAATAGGACGGATATTACACCAATACCCAGGTAAATATAACTCTGATCACCCAATTTCTTTGTTGCGTCCACACTCAACATCCCCAATGTCACCCAGGGTGGGTTTTTCTTGCCTGTCCCCTTTTTTCTCCTCAACGTCCTCTTTTTCCCTCCGTGCCCACCGTGAGCCCCGTGAGGAGAAAAAAAGCCAAATCAAAATTGACAGGAATCCCAAACTATGCTATAAATGGTATACCCCAAAACAGAAGGAGGCCATAGAATATGCAAACTATCGGTATTTCAAATGAAAAGAGTGGGCT
>Ga0105104_10000267_pt1 | contig 39767 bp, 8 predicted proteins | sample PPLLaktember2015_3_FD_87034 | JGI IMG/M metagenome (GOLD analysis project Ga0105104, IMG submission 87034) | Freshwater sediment microbial communities from Prairie Pothole Lake near Jamestown, North Dakota, USA - PPLs Lake P7 Core (6) Depth... | ecosystem: Environmental > Aquatic > Freshwater >... | reverse complement strand
GGATAGAACTCCAGTAGGCGATTGATATGAATGGGAGATAACACATCACCGCCGACAATGAGAAGGCGTATGCCATTGAAAATTTCTATATCGAGGTCCGACATTTGATTAAATAGTGGAGAGGTCATCCACATCATGGTTATTCGATATTTACGGATCAATTCTTTTAAAACCTGGCTGTCTAAAATATCTTCTTTTTTGGCGGGGACCATCGAGGAACCGTTTAAAAGTGGGCCCCACACTTCCAGGGTAGAAGCATCAAAATCCGGCGCCCCGGTGGTAATCAAGCAATCATTTTCAATAAATTGGATGAAATTTGTATTTTTAACGAGCCGAACGACATTCCGATGCTCGACCAATACACCTTTGGGGCGGCCGGTGGAACCGGAAGTAAACATAATATAAGCGAGGATGCTTCCACCGGGATAAACAGGCAGATTTACATGAAATTCCTCCTGGGGATCTGCGATTAAATCAGTTATCTTCAACAAAACAATCTTTTTATCCAGATCATGAACAACACCTTGATTGAGAGAGTCATACAACGTATGGGTTGTTATTAAAACAGAAGCCGCGGAATCTCTTAATATATAAAGGATTCTCTTTAATGGTACACCGGGTTCAATGGGTAGGTAAGCACCCCCGGCTTTTATTATCCCAAGAATCCCGATTACCCATTGGAGGGATCTTTCCATGACCAATGAAACCAATACGCCGGGTTTTACGCCATATTTTATCAACTGAGAAGCGAATCGATAAGACATTTCACTTAAATGGCTATAAGTCAAATGGATATCTTCACTAACGAGAGCTACTCTTAAGGGGGTTAACGCAGCGTTTTCTTCAAATAATTGGATCAGGCTTTTCTCTGAGGGATAATCCACACGAGTATCATTCAGTCTATATAATATATCTTCTTTTTCTGTGGGGAGCGCCAACTCGATTTCATCGATGTGCTGTTCTTCATCCGATGTTAGTTGATCCAAAATATGGACGAAGTGGTCGGCCAATCGACGAATGCCCTGGTTTCCAAAAACGTTTTCATCATAAATAAATTTTATATTTAAAAAGCTTTCAGCACCGATAACAATATTAAACGCATAATTACTCTGCTCGAAAGTCTGGATACGGGATAATTTAATATTCATTGCTGTATCGTTTTTCCTGACTAAGTCTTCAACTCGCTCGGCAGCGGGATAATTTTCGAAAGCATAAATATGATCGATTAAATGATGTTTCAAAATGGTGTCGGCCTGGATATCGGCAAGAGGAAAATAATGGAATGCTTTGCTTTCAACGTCGTTTTGTTGAGTTTTTTGGAGTAATTCATTGCAAGGGGTTTTCCCTTCGCAGCGAATTCGAACGGGAATCGTATTGACAAACAAACCGATCATGGATTCGACGCCCTCAATCTCAAAGGGTCTGCCCGATACAACAGAACCAAATACGACATCTTCTACTCCATTGTACTTCCCAAGCAAAATTCCCCAAATTACCTGTACGACGGTATTCAATGTAACATGATATTTTCCTGCCAGGTACCTTAATCTTTCGCTTTTTTCCTCATGGATTGGAAAAACAAATTCCCGGGTTTTATATCCGTTTTCTTTGGTTTTAGTATCTTCCAATACAGGAATGACCGACGGTTTTTCATAATTCTCCAGGTATTTTCGCCAATACTCCCTATAATCTTGTTTATTTTGGGATTCCAGCCACTGGATATAATTTCGAAACGGGGTAACGGGAGATAAACGATACGGATGATCTTCCAAAAGGCTTTTATAAATTTCTAAAAATTCCGAGACAAGGATGCCGATACACCATCCATCCATTAAAATATGGTGAAACCCCCAAATAAATTCATATTCCGCTTCTTCTACCTGCAGGATTGATACTCTTATTAAAATGTCCTTTGTAAGATCAAAACCAAGCCTCCTATCTTTTTCTTTGAAGTCGATTATAAAATCTTCTTTATCCTTTTTATTACATAGAAAACGAATATCTTGAAAATTAAAATCAATAGGTTGCTCCTTTAAAACAATTTGTAGGGGTCGATCAATCCTTTCAAATAAAAAATTCGTTCTTAATGTCGTATGTCTATTCACCAATTCTTTTAAACTTAGCTCTATATAGGATATATTCATATCCCAATGCAACCGGTAAGAAAATTGCTCAAAATATACTGCGGATGATCTGTCATACAACCAATGGAAAAACATCCCCTCTTGCATAGGCGATAGAGGATAGATATCTTCGATTCTCCCATCATAACGGCGACTCAACTCTTCGATCATCTCTATCGATATATCCCGGTAGGTTAAATCACTGGGAGTGATTTCAATTTCCTTTTTCAAGCAACAATGAGAAATAATATTGGAAAGACTCTCATTATAAGACTCCATAAGGGAGGCAATCGTTGTTGAACTGTAATGCCGCTTATTATATATAATAGTAATCACCAACTGCCCTTGCGATACCATCCCCAAAAATTCTATATCAAAGTCCCTTTCACCATCCAAACCCTGCATCACACCAACAGATTCCCGTGCCACCCGGAAAGATGACATTTGCTCCACATCCGCATCAAATTGCCCCAAGTAGTTGAAACTCACCTGGGGGGTCAAGTGAAAATTAATATCCTCTCTTATCTTTTCATCTCCTAAATACTTTAAAATCCCATATCCAATACCCTTATTAGGAACCTTGCGGAGAGTCTCTTTTATTTCTTTTATCTGGCGAGAAAGGTCATTTTCATATGATAAATCCAATACCACAGGGTATACACTGGTGAACCAACCCACTGTCCGATGCACATCCACACCTTTTATTATTTCTTCACGGCCATGGCCTTCCAACGCCACTAAAACCTTTTCCATTCTTAAAGTACGTTTCAATGCTAATCCAAAACCGGACAACAGAATATCGTTAACCTCAGTCCTATACGGCTCATTTACGCGAGTAAGCAGTTTTTCCGTTTCCTCTCTGTTTAACCTGAAGGACAAACTTATTCCATCGCTTACACGATTTACTTTATCATCATTTTCACTTTCTCTTGGAAGCGAAGGAACGACATGAGACTCGATGTTTTTCCAATATTGCTTTTCTTTTAACAGGGTATCACTACCCGCATATTGAATCAATTGTTCCGACCAATATTTATAGGAATCGCTCTTTAAAGGTAAAGAAAGCCTTTCACCTTTTCTATACTGCTGATGCAAAGTTTCCAGGTCTTCAAACAAAATTCGCCACGACACTCCATCGATGACAAGGTGATGAATCACGATCAACAATCGATCACCATCATTTAAATGAAATATAGCCAATCTCATCAATGGGCCATTTTTTAAATCTATACTCGCTTGAACACTATTGGTTTTTTTCAATAATTCCTGACCTACATCCACCCCGACAATTCCTCTTAAATCATATTCTTTAATGGATACTGAAAATGGGAATCCATTATTATATTGAACAACCAGATCTCCATCCTCCCTGAATGTCATCCTTAAAGCATCATGATGCTCCGTTAACTTCATAAATAAAGCGTATACTTCATCTATATTAAAACCTTCCGGGCTAAAAAACATCATAGCATGATTGTAATGATGGCGTGCGCACCGATGCTTTTGAAAAAACTCTCTCTGAATCGGAGATAACGGGACTTCACCAAAAATAGTGGATTGATCGGGAATGCGCTCCCTTTTTTTCACTCTTGATTCCAACTTCGAAATAGTATGATGGAGAAAAAGGTCTTTCATTTCCAATATATAGCCTGCCCTGGCCATGCGGGAGATAATCTGTATGGCTTTTATGGAATCGCCGCCAACGAGAAAAAAATCATCCTGGAGACCGATGTTTCGTTTACCGATGACAGATTGCCATATTTGGATCATTTCCTTTTGCAAAGGGGTCTGGGGAAAATGGGATGTGGCATCATCGTTTATTTCGATAGCCTCCAATTGGATAAGCTTTTGGCGATCTACTTTCCCACTGGGGTTCAGGGGAAGGTAATCCAGGAATATAAAATGAGCGGGGATCATATAACCGGGAACTTGATCTGCCAAATAAGACCTTAATACAGAAATTGAAATGTGTTGATCTGCGACAACGTAGGCCCAGATGCTTTTGTCTCCTATTTCGTCTTCCTTCGTCATTAGAATGGCATCTTTCACAGAAGGGTGGTTGGTCAAACGGTTCTCGATTTCTCCCAATTCGATTCGGTATCCCCTGATTTTAACCTGGTGATCAAACCTGCCTAAAAATTCAATATTCCCATCCGGAAGCCACCTGCATAAATCTCCTGTTCGATATAATCGATCTTTATTAGAAAAATCGACAATAACAAATTTTTCTGCTGTTAACTCGGGATTATTTAAATATCCACGTGCTACTCCCACCCCCCCTATACACAATTCTCCGGTTACCCCAGTAGGAATTAAACGTTTCCACTTATCCAGGATAAAGGCTGTTACATTGTTTATTGGTTTCCCAATAGGCACTATTTCCAATGTGCTGGAGTGGTCACACCGATATGCGGTGGAATAGACTGTTCCTTCCGTAGGCCCATATATATTCTCTACTCTAATTAAAGAAGGAAGTATCCTGGATTTCTTCAAAAGGCCCAATGAAAAAGCTTCTCCCGCTGTCAGCAGATACTTTAATGTCTTCAATGAAGGTTCAATTGATTCCTTAGTATTCATAAGAAGTGTATTTAATTGCGAAGGAACAAAATTGACATGAGTGATACCATACCGCGCTATTACCTGGAGTACATAGAATGGGTCCTTTTCCATACCGGGTTCGAGTATCACCAGTTTTCCACCTCCCAATATCCATCCAAATATCTCGGTAACCGAAACATCAAAAACATAATTTGTCTTTAATAGATAAGCTCCAAGAGGATCTATTGGGTAGAGGTCCTGCATGGTGTATAAAAGACTGACCACACCTTTTTGTTCCACCAGAACTCCCTTGGGAATTCCTGTTGAACCAGAAGTATAAATAACATAAGCCAAACTTGTTGAAGTACAGCCTTCTACTAAACCTGGAGAATCTTCACTCCATTGAGAAGGATTATCCAAACGAATAACATTTAAAACAGGCAATAAATCGGTATTTTCAAGATTTGTGTTTGTCAATAGTACACAAGAATCGCTGTCTTCGAGCATGTAATGGAGTCTTTTTTGAGGAACTTCCAAATTGATGGGGAGGTATGCAGCTCCTACCTTTAATATTCCTAAAATCCCAATAATCATTTCCAATGAACGCTCAAGCAGGAGGCTAACTATGGATTCAGTATTCACATTATAACGTTTTAATTGATATGTTAGTTGATTAGCTCTTTTATTTAGCTCAGAATAAGATATTGCAATCTCCCGATAAATCAATGCAACATGATGAGGAGACCGAGCAGCCTGATCCTCGAATAGTTGATAAAGAGTTTTTTCCTGCGAACAATCAAGGGGAGTGTTATTAAATTGGAACAATAATCGATATTTTTCTTGCTCTGGAATGATATTCAATTCAAAGATAGTTTGGTTGTTACCTGCATTGAAGGAGGAAATCAAGTGCTTAAAATAGGCAATAAAACGATCTATGGTTTCTGGTTTAAATAGTATCGTACTATATTCAAGTGAAAATAACATCCCATCTCGAAACTCTACTACGTTGAACATCATATCAAATTTTGATGATCTTTTTTGATGATAATAATTTTCTTTTTCATCCCGGATTTCTTCCAAAAGGTCATCATTGTAGTCCATTTGATTCAGTAAATTAAACATCACATCGAAGAGAGGGTTTCTACTTAGATCCCTTTTTAAAGAAATTTTTTCCACCAGGTTTTCAAAGGGATACTCCTGGTTTTCAAAGCTTACCAATGTGCATTTTTTCACTTCCTCAAGGAACTCATTTACTCTTTTCTGACCGCAGGGATAATTACGCAAAGCAATGGTATTGACAAACATTCCAATTATATTTTCAAGGTCGGAATGCCTCCGCCCCGCAGTTGGAACTCCCACAATTATATCTTCGCTTCCACTTAGTTTTGAAAGAAAAATGTTAAATAGACTTAATAATAGGATGAATAATGTGGAGTTCATCTCTTTTACATAGCGCTTCAAACCGGCATAATCATTTCCCATCAGAGTAAAATTAACAAAATTTCCTTCAAAATTTTGAATCTGGGGTCTAACAAAATCAACAGGAAGTTGGAGTAAAGGAATTTCATCGCTAAATTGTAATAGCCAATATTTTTCCTGGGAACTCAAGATTTCTTCAACTTCCGGGCTATTTTGCCATTCTGAAAAGTCTTTATATTGGATCTTCAAAGGAGGTAAATCTTTGCTCGCATAAAGAGACATAAACTCCTGTTCCAATATTTTATGGGATGTCCCATCCACTATAATATGATGAAGATCTATCAATAAAAGTTTTCTACCTCCATTGGTAGATATTAATGAAACTCGAATAAGTGGTGCTTTCGATAAGTCAAATGGCTTAATTAAACGAAGTATCAAAGCCTCCCTTTCTTTAATAGTGTTTTCTATTATAATTCCATCATCAGTGATAAACTCGACTAAAAAATCGATATCCTCAATATGATGTACGCGCTGTACAGCATTTCCATCCACCATTATAAAAGAGGTTCTTAAACTCTCGTGCCTGATTATTAGCTTTTTGAAGGTCTCTTCAACTCGTTTGAGATTGGCATTATGGTCAAGAATTAATAGTTGAGAGATATTATAACCGATATTATTCTGAACTAGTTGGTGCAAAAAGTATAGTCTTCTTTGCGCTGGAGATAAAGGATAACACTCCTTTTCCTCGACAGGTTTAAGGGAACTATATAAATTTTCTTCAGATTCTTTTATAAATTCAGCCAATTCACGGATTGTGGGAGTTGTAAAAATCTGGACTAATGGTACTTTGACCTGGAGTTCTTTATGTATTTTCGAAATAAGAATGGTCGATTTCAGTGAATGCCCACCCAACTCAAAAAAGTTATCATATACGCCAATAGAATCCTTATTGATCCCCAAAACTTTGGACCAAATTTCAACTAATTTTTCTTCGACATCATTTTCGGGTGCAATATATTGTTGATCAGCTTTTAGTTGGGGTGACGGCAAAGCTTTCCTGTCGATTTTACATGAAGGAGTCAAAGGAATCTTTTCTATCCGAATGAAATAGGAGGGAATCATGAATTCCGGTAAATTCTTTGCTAAATGAGCCCTGAGTTCTACTGATGGAATCAAATTTTCAGAGACATAGTAAGCACAGAGATATTTATCGTTTAATCCACTTCCATCATTCATGGATTCGGGTTCCTTCACGATTACTAAAACCTCTTTTATTTCAGGATAAATGGATAATTGCTTTTCAATCTCTCCTAATTCAATTCGATAACCTCTAATCTTTACCTGGTGATCGATTCGCCCTAGAAATTCAATGTTTCCATCCATTCTCCATTTGGCCTGGTCTCCGGTTCGATATACCCAATTCCCATTAACATGGGGACTCTTTATAAATTTTTTGGCGGTTAATTCGGGCCGATTCAAGTATCCCCTTGCCAAACCTGCTCCTGAAATACATAACTCTCCTGGAACTCCGAGTGGTAAAATTGAATCCGCTGAATTAATAATTAATATTATTGTATTCGGCAGCGGTCTTCCAATCGGAACATTTTTCCCGACAGGCTCAGAAGGTTGATATTTATAAAAAGTTGCACAGATTGTCGATTCAGTCGGCCCATATCCATTTATGATTTGCATAGAGGGATTCAAATGCACGTAACTTTCCAGGACATAGTCTTTAATGGGTTCGACTCCGACTAAAATTTTATTTAAACCGACAAAAACTCCTGAAAGTCTCATTTCTTCATATACTTCTTTTAGAAGGGTTGGTGGAATATAGGCAAATGTTACTGATTTTTCTAGAATGATATTTGAAATCTTTTCAAGGTCATAAATGTCTTCACTCGGCATTAAAAGTAGCCTTGAACCAAACACAATAGGTAAAAACAGTTCTCCGACACTAACATCGAAACTAATATTTGTCAAGCTAAGGCATCGATCATCGGGATTAAATATTCGACCAAACTGATCATTCAAGGAAAAAAGGAAATTTATCAACGAAGAATGTTCAATCATTACCCCGTTTGGTTTTCCGGTTGAACCCGAAGTAAAAATCACATAAGCTAAATTTCGAGAAGTACATCCTGGCTCCAGGTCTTCCTTTTCTCCCAAAAAAAGATTTAGATCTTCCATTTCAATGATTTCGCAATCGATTGCGTTTTGATCGAACAGAGTAGAGCAAGTTAGAAGAATTTGAGCATGGCTATCTTTTAACATTCCCATAATTCTATCGATTGGGTAGTTATTATCTAAAGGTAAATATGCACCGCCGGCTTTCAATATCCCCAGTACTCCAATCATCATTTCCAAAGAACGATCGACCAACACCCCCACGATACAATCCATCCCAATGCCTTTTTTACGAAGAAATCGAGCCAATTGGTTTGAACGTTCATTTAATGCATGATAGGATATCTGTTGGTCTTTAAAATCTACCGCGATTCTATCGGGTGTTTTCTGAACTTGATGATAAAATAATTCGTGGATCGTTTTGTTTTTTGGATATTCTGCAACCGAAGAGTTATAGATAGATAACAATCGTGCTTTTTCTTCTTCTGAGATTACCGATATATCAGAAATCCTGGTATCAATAGATATAAGAGCCGCTTCCAATATATTTAGAAAATGTGCCGGGATTTGCTTTACATATTCAGGTTCATAAACCGAAGAATTATATTCAATACTGCCTATAATCTGGCTACCATTCTTTTCAAAAGCAAAAGCCAATAGATTACTGTTTTTCCCAATCTTTTCATGGCCATGAATTCCTTTGAATAAGCATAAAATATTAGAAAATGGAATATCATTGTTTTTAGGAATATCACCAAAATATTCCATTAGCTTTTCCCACGGATAATCTTGATTTTCATAACTCTCTAAAACCGACTGTCTAACACGAATCAAAAGCTCCTTAAACGAAAGGTTACCCGTTACTTTATCCCGGACAAAAAGAGTATTATTAATAGTTTCGTCGGATAAATTGGGCTTAAAAATCGGTGATATGACAATTATATCATCGTTATTAGTATAGTATAATACCAATATCTTTAAAACTGTCAATAAAACAATATAAATTGAGAGATCAGAGTCATTACATAATCGGGTCAATTTTGAACACAGGTTAGATGGAATATAAAAATCAATTTTTTTTTGGTTCTCCTCTGATATTCCTGGATCACATTTTTCTCTAGCCAATAAAATAGTTTCAGGCATATCACCGGATAATTTATTAATCCAATACTCCTTTTGTTTGATAAAATTCCAACTTGAGAGTAAGAAATTCTCGTCAATTTGATTTTTATTTTGCATTGAATATCACCTTTTTTTAATATTAGAAAGAAAATCCGGCCTGGTATTTATCAACAATATCAGGTGCTTCAACTATTTTCTCATCACTAACCTGATCATCTCCTATTATTCTTTTAAATTGTTTAATCAAATCAATATTAATATCTTTTCGCCAATGAGTTACTTGTGAATCGACAATTCTTTCTTTAATACCGAGGTAAAAGGACTTAAGAAAATCTTTCACTTGTTGAAGGCTCATTCCACGGTGAATAAGGTGTACCATGTGGTCAAATTCAAAGTTGTACTGGGGAACCCAAATCGAATCTTGAATAGTAAGAAAAACTTTATCAATCAAGTCGCATGCAGTTTTAGAATCCATAGTTGCGTGGCTCCACTCGTATTGAGATCCCTTAATATCGAATTGCTCTCTTTTCCTCCAAATAGGAGTAATCGTTTCACAGTACCATAATTGAGCACGGTAAAAATCAAGTTTACTTTCTTGAATAAAAGAAATTGTCTCCTCGACAGTTTCGACGGTTTCGCCGGGGAAACCTACAATAAAAGAGCCGTGAGTAATAATTCCAGCCTCTTTTAATAATGCAACACCATCCAGGTATTTCTCGCGAGTAGAATTTTTATTCATCAGTTGAAGAATCTTATTACTGCCGGATTCAATTCCTAAAAAGACTCCCACGCACCCACTCTCTCTCATCAATTCCACCATTTCTCTATCAGCAAACTGACACCGAAAATTGCAGTGCCAGCGAAAGCTGTATCGCTTTTTTATCATCATCCGAAGAAGTTCTTTAAACCTATTCACAGGGACATTGAACGTATCGTCAATGAAATAAATGCTTTTTACTCTACCAATTTTATCCAATTGATTTAATTCTTTTTCAATAACCGCTACCTCAGCCGGTTGATATTTTCCTGCATGTTCAGGAAAGCCGCAAAAAGCACAGGAAAATGGACAGGATATTGCCGTTCTAACATTCACATATTCCTCTATCCTGTTTCCAAACAAACTCCAGTCTATCATATTATCGGATAATTTGTTGTCTTCTAATTGAATTGGAGTAGAGTAATATTCCTCATTTGAACGATAATAGATATTTCTTAATTCGCTTAAAGAGCCGCCGGTTTTTAATGCTCGAATAATATCCACCAGGGTGGCCTCTCCCTGGGAACTATTCACAAAAATATTTCCCCCGATCGATTTAAATAAAAAAGTCAATTCTTCTTGATCCAAAGTGCGAACTTGAGTTGTAACATAAGGGCCGCCAATGATTATTTTAGCAGTTTGATTGTATTTTTTTATAAAATCAATAATTTCAAGAATAGGAAATGCAGCAACATATAGTGTGGTTATAATAGCGATAGTTAGAATGTTATTTTGTTTCAATTTTTCCGCCAGTAAATCCTTTTCATTTGTAAAAGAATTAACATAATCAAATGTCATCCCCCTTCGGTTTAAATAAGTACCCAGGTAGCCGATGGCATTACTGAAATTCTCTCCAACACTAAGACGCTTAAAGGATGTTTTTCTATTCAAATCCGAACAATAAAATAAATTAAAAAACTCTGATACTGTGAATGGGCGATTATTGTAAATGATAAAATTTTTATTTAGGTCTCGATATGCTCCTGAAGAAGTGCCCATTTTTCTCACATTAAATTCATATTCAACAAAATCCATTTCATTGTGCCCAATAAGCAAACAATCAATCGCTTTTCCCATTTTCATTCCTCTTAAAAATTAAAATTAGCCTCGATTTTTTTTTTCTCACTCACATGAATATCGTTCTCAATGATCGGTGATTTCATTTTTTCATTTCTAATTCTTTTGATCAGGTCAAGTTTATCTTTTTCCGATAAAAAATTGATCTGAAAAATATAGATATCGTCATTGCTTAAAACTTGTTCAACCACCTGGCTGAAATGGTAAAAAACTTTTTCCAATACTTCTTTTTCATATATATTGCTGTTGAAATGAAAAGAAATCCCTAAAGAATCAGAGGGATTAATTACTACATTCAAATCATAGTTACTATGTTCAAAAGCTTCTGTTGTAAGAACTCTTAATGAGAGAGCCTGGTTATTGAAATATTCGGGGCTTTTAGCTGTATTTTCAGTTTGCTTCTTGAGTTGGATGTTCTGAAAAGCCACAATGTGATCCAGAAGATTATTTTTTAAAGAAGAAAGGGATTGGATATCCGCCAATCGGAAATAATGATAAGGTTCACTTTCAACAGCACTTTCCTGGATTTCATGGACTAGTTTTTTAAACGTTGTCTCTGCATCATAGCGAATTCTAACAGGAATTGTATTGATAAATAATCCCACCATCGTTTCAACACCTACAATATCCGGCGGCCTCCCTGAAACTACTGCACCAAAAACAACATCTTGCTTATTATTATACCGTGCCAAAATAATCCCCCATATGGCCTGGATAACGGTATTTAATGTCACTCTATTTCTTTGGGCAAATTGATTCAATCTCTTTGATTTTTCTCCCTCAAGATGAAAGCTCAATTTTTCTAGTTTATAACTCTTCTCACTAATTGAGATATTCTTTTTGGTAATCCCGGTTGCAGTTTCAAATTGATCCAAATATTTTCTCCAGTATTTCTTAGGGCTTTCTTTATCTTGCTGCTCCAACCATTGAATGTAGGTTCGATACTGGACTACTTTCGGCAAATAATATATATTACCTACTGTCAAAGAATTGTAAATCTCCATGAATTCTGAAATCAATATATCAGTACACCAGCCATCCATCAATAAATGGTGATGGCTAAAAATAAACTCATATTCTGCTGCATTAATTTGAAGTAGGGATATTCGGATTAACACATCCTTATCCAACACAAATGAGCGATTTCTGTCTTTCTCTTTAAACTTTTTAATATACGAATCTATTTTATCTCTATCTGAATCATATGGAATTTCTTCGAAATAGAAGTCAACCTTTCTTTCACTTAAAACGACTTGCACCGGGCGATCGAGGATATCATGGATAAAAACGGTTCGCAATATATCATAGCGTTTTAAAAGTTCATCCAGGCCTCTTTCCACATAAACTCTATTCATATTTCCTTTAAACCGATAAGATACTTGCTCAAAATATTCAGAGGAATTTTTATTATATAATGAATGAAAAAACATTCCTTCTTGCATCGGCGACAGAGGATATAAATCCTTTATTTTACCCAATCCTCTCGCTATAAAAATTGATTCCAAATTCTCCAGATCATCAATCGACAGCTCTTTAAAAGTCAGATCGGAAGGGGATATTTCTCTTTCCTTTTTATTAAAACAATATTGAATAACCTGACGAAGCTCTGCTTCATACTGTTTTAAGAACCTCTCCATAGATTCCTTTCGATATTGATTTTTACTGTAAGATATAGATATGAACATTCGTTTATTTGCGATAATACTTGCTATATCGATCTCAAAATCTCGTTGAATATTAGGGCTTAAAACGTTTCCAACAGATTCCCTGGATTGTTTAAAGGATTTTTCTTCCAAATCTCCATCAAATTGCCCCAGGTAATTAAAAAGAAATTGCGGGCTCAAATTAAAATCGACTGAATTTTTACTTTCTAAAGGTGTGAGATATTTTAAAATACTATAACCAATACCTTGATTAGGTATAGATCGAAGATTTTCCTTAATTTCTTTTATCACGCGAGATAAGCTTTTAACATTGGATATAAATAATAAAATAGGATAAAAGCAACTAAACCAACCTATTGTACGATGAATATCCAAATTTTTTATAATCTCTTGTCTCCCATGGCTTTCAAAACCGATTAACACATTATGCAAGTTCCAGGTTTTATTTATTGCTAATCCCAAGGCAGTCAATAATATATCATTGATTTCAGTTTTAAAAGATTCATGAACCTTAGTTAAGAGAAATTCCGTTTCTTCTTCACTTAGAGTAAATGATAATTTTGCGACATCTTTCATAAAATTACTGCCATCAGGAAAATCTTTTTGAATATCATCAAATTTTACAGTTTCCCATCGCTTCCACCAATTCAATTCTTTAAGAAATTCTTCACTATTGGAATATTCAGACAATTTCTCCGACCACAGTTTAAAAGAATCCGTTTTCCATGGCAATTCCAAATTTTCACTTCTTTTATACTGCTGATAAAGAGTTTCGATATCTTCAAACATTATTCGCCAGGAAACGCCATCGATAACCAGGTGATGAACAATGATTAATAATCGATCGCCATCTTCCAGCAGAAAGAGCCCCAATTTCATTAAAGGACCTTTTTCCAGGTCGATCTCGGTTTGCATTCGTTGAGCAGCCAATTCAAGTTCTTCTTTGGCGTTTTTTTGATTTCGCAGATCGAATGTTTGAAGGGATAAAGGATAATCCAATCCATGGTTATATTGGATAATTTCTCCCTTCTCTTCTTTGTAGGTCATTCGTAGTGCGTCATGATGCTCCTGTATTTTTTTAAATATTACATTGACTGCTGCCTCATCAAAGCCCTCTTTCGAATAGAGCATGACTGCATGATTGAAATGATGCCGGTCTACTTTTTGATTTTGAAAAAATGCCTTTTGTATTGGTGTTAGGGGCACGATTCCTATCATTGCACTTTGATCCGATTTACGCTCTTCCTTTTTAACAAAACGAGCCAATTCAGCTATTGTGGGGTTTTGAAAAATATCTCGCATTCCCACACGATATCCTTCTTTTCTCAATCGTGCCGAAATCTGGATAGATTTAATGGAGTCTCCGCCTATAGTAAAAAAATTGTGTGTAACGCCTATTTTTTGTCTTCCCAAAACATTTTTCCAGATTTCCCACAATTTTTTTTCTATTTCATTCCTGGGGTAAATATATTCAGTATCGTCATCGCTTTTAACATCTTCGGGGTTCGGTAATGCATTGCGGTCTATTTTACCATGTGAGGTTAATGGGAACTTTTCTAGCCTGATGAAATACAAGGGAATCATGGAAACCGGTAAATATTGAGATAAATATTCTTTCAGCTCCGTAGGAGTCAATATGGTATCTGAAAGATAATAAGCACATAAATAGATGGAATCTTTTACTTTTTCATTTGCTATTACCAATGCATCTTTGATTTTTTTGTGCCTTAACAATTCATGTTCAATCTCACCAAGCTCGACCCTAAATCCCCTGATTTTTACCTGGTGATCCATTCGACCTAGATATTCAATTTTTTCTCCAGGTAACCACCGCCCAAGATCACCTGTTTTGTATAGTATCCCTCCTGGGTAATGCTTTTCACGTTCGAGCGGAGATGAAACACTTTTGAAAATTTCATTGAATCCGGGAGAATGAATAAATTTCTCACTCATCAACTCAGGTTTATTTAAGTATCCCCTTGCTAGCCCCGCTCCTGCAATAAAAATTTCTCCCGGTACTCCTGGGGGCACAGGAATTTTGTTTTTATCCAGTAAGTATATCCGATTATTCGCTGACGGTGAGCCTATCGGTACAGAATGGTAAGTTTCAACCTCAGAAAATGAATAAATCATACATCCAACGGTTGCTTCTGTCGGACCATATTCATTATGAATGGTAAGCCGGTTATTAAACTTTTGAAATATTTCTCTCGCTAGCCCGGCCTCAAACAACTCACCCCCAACGATGAAACATTTTATATTGGATTTTGGTTTCCTGGAAAATGAAAGAGTCGAATCAAAATATCTCGATGACAGGATTAATTTTAAATGAGAAGGCGTTAATTTCACCACATCGACCCTGTTTTCTTCTATTATTCTTTCAATCAGCATTTCCGGGTTCTCATCTTCATAAACGACAATCGCATTTCCAGATAGAAGGGGACAAAAAATCGATGTAACCGTTAAATCAAAAGCTGGGGAAGTGAATAATGGAAAATTTATGTTTTGAACTCCAATATAATGTTTTATAGCCCAAGATATGTAGTTTACAACGTTTCTATGTTCAATCATAACTCCTTTGGGTCTTCCTGTAGAGCCTGAAGTGTAAATCACATAAGCCAGGTTATTGGGGTTTGACGCGAAGCGCTTTGAAGAAACATAAGCTGAGAGTGGTTTAAATTCAATCGAATCCAGGTAAATGACATCGAGGTGGCTTTGATCTTCTTCCTTCTCTAATAACTGGCATTCCCTGGAAAAATGAGTGGTAGTCAGTAATATTTTCGATCTGCTGTCCCTCAAAATGTATCTGCTTCTCTCCACTGGATTTGCTGGGTCAATGGGCAAATAGGCACCGCCTGGCTTTAATATCCCCAATATCCCGATTATCATTTCGATTGAGCGCTTTGCCATGAGAGACACCAGGTGATCGTCTGTGACCCCTTTTTGAAACAATAAATCTCCCAGTTGGTTTGATAAATAATTTAAATGACTATAGGTTATATGTACATTCTCAAAAATAACTGCGGTATGATCGGGCACTTTTATTACTTGCTCTTCATACAATTCATGGAGAGTTTTCTCTTTGGGATACCCAGTTCCTGTTCGATTAAATTCCTCCAATAATCTCTTTTTTTCCTCCATGGAAATCAAATCGATATTTTGAAGGTTAACGGCAGGGTTCGCCACGATTTGATTGAGGACACAATTATAATGATGAATTATCTGAGAAATGGTTTCTTGTTTATAAATTTTCGAATTATAATAAAGATGGCATCCCAACTTTTCTTCTGTTTTGAAGAACGAAAAAATAATTTCGTTTCTATAATTTTCTAATAACTCGGATTTCCCACTTTCATCATGAATATTTTCCAGTAAAGCAAAAATCTTAAATAAAAATACTTTGGATCCAGGATTTATACTTTCCAGGATTTTGGATATCGGGAAGTGTTGGTTTTTGTAAGCATCGACCACCGTGTCTTTAACTTGCAGTAATAGTTCTCTGAATGAAATTGAAGGAGATAAAAGATCACGCAACAGGACAATCTTGTTATATTCAATGTTTTTACCTTTAAGGCAGGGGGAAGAAACAATAATATCTCCATGTTCCGAATATTTATATGCAACAATCTTCACGACGGTTAGCAAAAAAACAAATAACGAGATATCGTTGCCTTTACTGGTGCGATTCATGAAATCGACTATCTCGCGATTGAAATCAATATTATAGGTTTCCCCTTCATAATATCGGGATCGAGGAAAATCCGTTAAGATTTTCACTTCGCACAAATCGCCTGAAAGTTTATGAAGCCAATACTCACGGCTCTTCTTAAACTCATTCATAGAAAAAATAATCTCTTTATTCATTTTGGGAGTAGAGATTAAATATCGAAACCGACATCATTGATATTTTGATTCATTAAATTAATCATATCATGAACCATTTCTTTTTCCTCAAGTGATACCAAATCGATCTCATTAATTGGGATATTGATATTATCGGTTACTTGTTGGATGATTTCTTTGAAATAGCGGATGAATACATCTATGGTTATTGCGTTGAAAAGTTTCGTGCAGTACTCGAAGCTAAATAAAACCTCATCATCGCAATGTAAGCAGTTTAGTGTCAAATCGAACTTTGAGATACTGCTTATGTGGTCATATAACTCAGGGCTGCAATTAATATGATGCTTTTTTGACCGGGAGCCTTTTTTTTCCGAGAAGTTGAACATTACATCAAAAACAGGATTGCGGCTGAGATCTCGCTCTTTTACCACCTTGCTTACCAATTCCTCGAATGGATATTCCTGGTTTTCAAATGCCTCTATCGTATTTTGTTTAACTTCTTCTAAAAAGATTCTAAACGTTTTATTATCCTGGGGATAATTTCTAAAAGCCAGGGTATTGGTGATCATCCCAATCACATTCTCAATATCGGCATGTCGCCTTGCTGCTACTGGTGACCCCACAATAATATCTTCCTGGCCGCTGACTTTGGAAAGTAATACATTGAACAGTGCAAGGAGAAAAATATACAGGGTAACATCATTGTTTTTTACCAGCTCCATCATCTTGATATTTTCTTCTTCGCTTATCTCAAAAAAGACTGTAGCTCCTTCAAAATTTTGAATTAATGGCCTCCGGTAATCTGTCGGAAGGTTTATCACCGATAGCTCATCATTATAAATCCTGAGCCAGCATTCTTCCTGTTTCTTTAACGATTCTTGTTGTTTAAAACTGTTCTGCCACTCTGAAAAATCCCTGTATTGAAGCTTTAATGGACTTAATTCCATTCCGGAAAACAATTTATTAAACTCGGATTTTAAAACTTCGTGGGATGCTCCATCGGTAATGATATGGTGCATATCCACCAGCAAAAGGTATTTCCCATTTATTTCTTTTATCAATCCAATCCTAAAGAGGGGAGCGCATGAAAGATCAAAAGCGCGCACAAAATCACGAATACTTCTATCGAATCCAAATTCAATTTCCAGGATTACTTCACCCGGCTCATGAATTCTTTGGACAATAGAATCACCAGCTATTACAAAAGAAGTTCTCAAGCTTTCATGCCTATCAATTAATTCATTGATTATCGATTCCAGCTTTTCATGATCCGGTGAAACCTCCAGGGGAATGCTCATTGTTGTATTGTAAACAGTGCTTTCCGGATTCACTTCATACATAGTATATAAACGTTTTTGAGCCGATGATAATGGATAGAATTCTTTTTTTTCTGTCGGTTCGATCGAGATAAAACTCTCGGTTGAAGCACTTTTAATAAAATTCGATAAATCTCTCAGAATTGGATTGTTGAAAATGACGGGAAGCGGTACTTTTATGTTAAACTCTTTGTGTATCTTTGCTGCCAATATAGTGGCCTTCAATGAATGGCCGCCCAGTTCAAAAAAATTATCATTCATTGAAATGCCGTCTATCTTCAATCCCAGTAATTGTGCCCAGATATTGGCCAATTTCTTTTCCATTAATTCCCGAGGCGCCTCAAAACTCCTACCCCTGTTTTTTTCCGGTAAAGGTAATTGTTTAATGTCGACCTTCCCAGTAGGTGTTAAAGGCATCCTGGATAATTTGACAAAATATTGAGGAACCATGTAATCCGGGAGCAGTCGAGATAAAAATTCCTTTAATGCCGATATTTCTACTAACTCATTTGCCACAACATAAGCACATAAGTATTTATCTCCGCTGTCATCCTGAAGTGCGATAACCCTGGATTCTTTGATTCCTTCGCAATTTAATAATTTTTTTTCGATCTCTTCCAGTTCTATTCGCAATCCCCTTATTTTAACTTGATGATCCATTCGTCCTAATAATTCGATATTCCCATCAGGTAACCATCTCCCCAGATCACCGGTTCGATACATCTTATTGAAGGTTGAATTATCCTGGATAAAAGGATTCGCAATAATTTTTTCGGCTGTGAGTTCAGGGTTGTTCAAATATCCGTCAAAAACTCCTGCCCCTGCAATACAAAGTTCACCTGGAACTCCGATGGGCTGCATTAATTTTTTCTCATCGACGATATAGATATGTGTATTCCATACAGGGGCACCAATGCTAATCTGTGTCCTTTTCTCCTGGTTTCTATACAACGTCGACATTACTGAAACTTCCGTAACTCCATACTCATTGGCTATTTCCAGGTTATCATTCTTTTCCTTTGCCAAGTCGATGATATTTGAAGAAATACAATCCCCGGCAAGAGTTACTACGCGTAATGTTCTTGCTCCAGATGGAGTAAGGTTTTCAATTATACCCAGGAATAACTGTGGAACACAGATAAAATGAGTCACTCGATGTTGAGGTATCATTTCACTAACTCGAGAAATATCTTTTCTTCCTTCTTCTGTGGGCAATACGACCCTGGATCCCGATATAATTGGCGTGAAAAAGCTGGTAATAAAACCATCAAACGCAAATGAAAATAATTGGATTGTTGTGTCATCTCGATCGAGCTTATAGTTTTCTTTTCGGCATAATAGAGTATTAACCGCATTCCGATGACGAATAAGTGTTCCCTTGGGTTTCCCCGTAGTTCCCGAAGTATAGATCACATACGCATAATTGTCTGAGTTGAGGTCTAAATTTGAGCTGTTTTCATCGGTAATACAAGGCAAATGAGAGGATATATCGATGTCGTCCAGTAAAAAACCTTTTGAGAAATGATTTCTCCCATCATGGATTAAAATTTCTACACCGCAATCCTGGATTAAATAAGAGAAACGGTTTGCCGGCGTGCTGACTTCAATGGGTAAAAAAGCTCCCCCAGCTTTTAATATTCCCATTATCCCCACAATCATTTCTATTGAAGAGCTTAACATAACTCCAATGATTGCATTGGGTTTTACACCTTTCGATAACAACAATCGAGCCAATTGGTTCGATTTCTCATTTAACATTCTGTAAGACAGTTGAGATATATCTTCCTCCGAAGATGCGTTTAGATATTGATGGCCAATTAATGCAATGCTACCAGGAGTTTTCTCTACTTGATCCTCGAACAATTTTTGAAGAGTACTCGAAGATGGATATTCGATTTCTGTTTTATTAAAAGTATAGAGGATTGTATTTTTTTCTTTTTCAGAAATGAAATCGATATCCCCAGTTTCAATGCTTTTATTCTTCATAACCTGGGATAAAATTAATAAATATTTATCCCAAAAGCTCGCAATTGTTTCAGGTTTAAATAAATTCGCATTGTAAATCAACTCTCCTTCAAGTTTTTTTCCATTTAATTTGAAAAATAAAACAAGGTCATTCTCATACTCATCGATGATATCATTAACAGATTCCACCCGATGGATACTTTCAAGGACTAAAATATAGCGGAACAGCGAGAGGTTGTTTTTTATTTCCAATAATTGAATTAGTTTTTTTACAGGGAAGTATTGTTTTTTATAACCTTCTTCGACAGTTCGTTTTACATCGATCAAAATATCTTTAAAGGTCATTTGAGGAAATAAAAGGTCTCGGAACAAAACAAAATTATTCGATTCCTGGCTGCTTTTTATATAAGTTGGAGATGCCACAACGATATCGCCATTTTTTGTAATTTTAAACAGTAAGGCTTTAAATACCGCCAGTAGAATGACGTAAATCGAGAGGTGGTTATCCCTGCTGATATTGAGAATATCCCCTGTTTCAGTTTCACCGATATTAACAGGGAAAGTTGCCTTCTCATATGATTTTGATCCGGCTAAATCCCTGGTTAATTTGATCTCGGTCAATTCTTCGGAAAATTTGTTCAACCAATAATTTCTAGCTTCTTCGATTTTTTCGGTTGCGATTAGCATTAAGTCACCTCCTCTATAAATTATAATTCTACTAAAATTAATCTAAATTAAATTCAATAGAAATGTTATCTCCGCCAGTGCTGCTATCATCGTTGATTATCAAAGGTTCGTCAGGGACAAAGGATCCTTTGATTTTTAAGATCATATTGTTATCGGTTTCTTTTTGAGATGGGTCATTTAATTTCTTTTTAACGCTGCCGTTAAAATTTCGTAAAAAATTCTTGACCTGTTCCATTGATAATCCACGGTGGATTAATCGAAAAATATCAAAAAAATCAAAATAATAGGGCAGTCGAATAGGATCATCAAACTTAAAAAGTATCTGGTCTATCCAATCGCATGCGGTTTTCGAATCCATTGTTGCGTGGCTCCATTCAAAATTTGAGCCTTCTATATTGTATTTTTCTTTCTGTCTCCCGATGGGTGTAATATGCTCAAAATACCACAGTTGGCATCGATAAAAATCGACTTTACTATTTTCAATAAAATGAATAGTCTCCTTAACTGTTTCTTCTGTTTCCCCAGGAAAGCCGATAATAAATGAAGCATGGGTAATAATGCCGTATTCCTTTAATAGAGCGATTCCTTCATAATATTTTTCTATATTCGAGGCTTTGTTCATGTTTTTGAGGATTTGGTTGCTCCCCGATTCGATTCCCATAAATACCCCTTCGCATCCGCTTTCTTTCATAAGCTCAACAGTTTCTCTATCTGCATATTGGCATCTATAAAAGGAATTCCATTTAATTTTATTTTTTCTTTTGCTGAGTCTTTTGAGGATTTCTTTGAATCGTGTTTGAGGGATATTGAAAGTATCATCTGTGAAATTCAGTGATTTAATCGGGTTATTCGCAAGAAGTGAATTTAATTCTGCTTCAAGGGCTTCTGCCGGTGCATATTGGAAATCGCCCGCATGTTCGGGAAATCCGCAGTAAGCACAGGAAAAAGGGCATGAAATTGAAGTTCGCATGGCTGCGTATTCGATATTTCGATCCTTAAATAAGTCCCAGTTAACCATATTTTCCGCCAAGCGATTGTTTTCTTTTAAAATGGGAGTAGAGACATAACCGCGATTGGTTTGATAATAAATATTGTTGATTTGATCAAAAGGTTCATTATTTTTTAATGCGGAAATGATCTTCACAAGAGTCGCTTCGCCCTGGGCGCTGTCAACGTAAAAGTCGGCTCCAATGGATTCAAATAAATATTCCAGGGTCTCTCGATCGACCACCCGGATTTGAGTGGCCACAAAAGGTCCGCCGATGATTATCCTGGCCGTTTGGTTATACTTCTTTATAAAGTTGACAATTTCCATGATCGGGAAAGGAGAAATGTACAGTGTCGTTGTTATGGCAATCGACAAAATATTTTTATTTTTAAATTTCTCTTCCAATTCATCTTTTTCTTCCTGGAAAGCATTAATATAATCGAAGGTAAGTCCATGTTTTGTTAAAAAAGTGCCCAGGTAGGATATGGCAGGGCTTAGAATTTCTCCGAGCGAAACCGGTTTTATTATTCGCCCATCGATTGGAATACTGCTGCAAAATGAATTAAAAAGTTCCATGGCGTGGTGCGGTTTGTTTTGGTAATTTATAAAATTCAATTGCAAATCCCGGTAAGCCCCGGAATGAATTCCCATTTTCCTCACATTGGCTTCGTATTCCGAAAAATTCATTTCATTGGGGCCAATTAATAAGCAATCGACTGTTTCACTTCCCACATTTATCTCCTTTTCATTATAGATTGAAATCGATCATTATTTCGCTCTCATCTTTCTCAATGAGGGTATTCAACCTTGCTTTTTCGTCATCTGTCGCAATTTCAACAGTTTTCAGTTGTATCAAGGGATTCTCTATTACAATTTCGATTATTCGGTGGAAATAGCTGATAAAGCGTTGTATCGTTTCTTTTTTAAACAGAGTTGTTTTGAATTTAATTCGAAACGTCAATTTGTCATTGTGTTCGGTAGCTACAATCATCATATCGTAAGTGGATACTTTTCGCTCAAAATGGGTGTATGGTTTTAATTTTAACGTGTGACTCCATTCACTCGGCTTTTCGGGGTGTTCCAGTCCGAAAGTTACATCAAACAACGGCATCCGGTTTCCAACCCTGTTTACAACAACCTTTTCCACCAGGTCATCCAGCGGGTAATCCTGGTTCTCAAAAGCATTTAGAACTGTTTCTTTAACTTCATTGAGAAAAGAGAGAAATGTTTGTTCACCCCTGGGGCAATTCCATAGAGGTAATGTATTTAAGAAGTAGCCTAAAATTGATTTTAAGTCGTCATGCCTTCGACCCGCAATAGCTGTTCCGACTATTATACTATCCTGGCCGCTGAGTTTTGAAAGGAGGATCGTTATTAGTGATAATAAAAGCATGTACAATGTAACGTTTTCTTCGAGGGCTATTGCTTTTAACGTTTTGGTTTCTTCATTTCCAATGATAAATCCAACTTCATCGCCTTCGGAGCTTTGGTGAAGAGGTCTGTCATAGTCACAGGGAAGCATTAGCGCCGGGATATCTTTCCCCATAAAAAGCTTCAGCCAATAGTTTTCCTGGATTTTAAGAGACAGTTTTTGTTCTTCGCTATTTTCCCACACGGCATAATCTTTATACTGGAGTGGATTAGGTGGCAACTCCTGGTTTTCGTACAATTGCAAAAAATCTTTTATAAAAACACTCATGGAAAAGGCATCCGTAATAATATGGTGCATATCGACCAACAGGAGATGGCTGTGTTCAAGAGAATCTGAGCCAGGTTCTCCGGGTCGTTGAGGGAGAAGATTTACCAACCCGACACGCAATAATGGTGCTTTGGATAGATCAAAGCATCGGAAAAAACACCCAATGATTTCATCCGGGTTCGGTGTTTCATAGTATTCGATTTCAAACTCCAAATTCCCGGGGTGGTGAATCTTTTGTACGGGGCCTGTTTCAATTAAGTGAAAAGATGTCCTCAGGCTTTCGTGGCGCGCCATCAATTTCTTGAAAGTCTCTTCCAGCCTCTTTTTATCTACTTCTCCTTCTAATATCAATAAAAAAGGAACATTATAGCTTTCGTTTTCCGGTTGAAAATGGTGCAGGAAAAATAATCGCTTTTGAGCTGAAGATAACGGGTAATAATCCATTCCCGGTGCCGGTTTTATGGAAATGTACTTGTGTTTTGAGGCTTTTTCAACATATGAGGACAGTTCTTTCACGGTTGGGTTTTTAAATATTTCCGCCATAGGGATTTTGGTTTCGAAAATCTTATTTATACTGGTTTCCAGGGTAATCGCTTTCAGTGAATGCCCGCCCAATTCGAAGAAATTCGCATCGATTCCTATTTTACCCGGTTCAATCCCCAGGATTTCCGACCACAGTTCGACCATTTTCCGTTCCAAGTCGGTTCGAGGTGCTGCAAATGTATTTGTATCGACAGTAAATGAAGATTCAGGGTCCGGCAATGCTTTCCGGTCTACTTTTCCATTTACAGTAAGAGGAATTTTTTTCAACGGGATAATATAGGAAGGAACCATATAAGCCGGTAATTTCGCGGACAAATATCTCCTTAGAGAGGAAATATCTATCTCCCAATCACTATTTTTCTCTTTCGAAGGCACGACATAAGCGCACAAAAATCTATTTTCAATTTCTTTTTCTATTTCATTATTTTTTCGATCCGTGTTAATATCTCGTTCTCTTTCAACGGTTAATACAACCGCTTCTTTAACATCCGGGTGTTTAAGGAGTACATTTTCTATTTCTCCGGGTTCAACTCGGAAGCCGCGGATTTTAACCTGGTGATCCACGCGCCCGCAGTATACCAATTCGCCATCGGACATAAACCGCATTCGGTCGCCGGACCGGTATAGTATTTCTTCTTTTTTATAAGGGTTCTTGGGGAACCGTTCCAGGGTTAATTCCGGCCGGTTCATGTAACCCCTGGCGACTCCGTCTCCTCCCACGAATAATTCCCCCGCAGCGCCGATGGGGGTTAATTTCAAATGGTTATCCATTAGGTAGGTTGTCAAAGTTGGAATCGGTTTACCCACATTGCTGATATTTTGTTCGACGTCGGGTAAAGTAATTTCCCTGAAAGTCACGTGCACCGTGGTTTCTGTGATCCCATACATATTGATGAAGCGAAGAGACGGGTATTTTCCCCACCAGGGTTTCAACTTGATGGGGGACAACGCTTCTCCTCCGAATATTACATATCTTAAAGGCAATCGTTTAACCGGGTCTCTTTCTTCCGCGTCCACCAGGTTATAAAAGGCCGAAGGAGTCTGGTTGAGTACCGTCACTTTCTCTTTTTCCAGTGTTTTAAGAAAATATCCAGGGTCTCTGGCTGTCAGCCAGGGGATTATAACCAGTTTCCCCCCGAACAGGAGTGCCCCGAAGATTTCCCAGACGGAGAAGTCGAAGCTGTAGGAATGAAATAATGTCCAGGTATCGTTTTCGTTAAAATCGAATAAGTTGCGATCATTCATCATTAAACGCACGACGTTTCGATGTTCGATCATGACTCCTTTGGGTTTCCCGGTAGAACCTGAGGTGAAAATAATGTAAGCCAGGGAGGACGGGTTGTTTGTTTTTTCAATTTTCCCGGTATGAGGCGTGCTGTTGGAGGAAAAGTCAATGGCATCCATGATAACGATCTCGCGGCCTCGTTCGGTTTTTTTGCCGGTTTTGCCTGGGACAAATGCGATTCCTTTAATTTCTTTGAGAATTTCGTCGTTGGGTATTTTTTTATTATTTTCCAGGATCCGGGAGACCAGTTCGCAAAATGTGACTTCGCCTTCTCCCATGACCACGAGGTCTACGTAAGGATCTTTCAAAATCCTCTCGTAATCGCTGGTGGCATAAGGGCCGCCTGCGATAACCGGGGCATCGAATCCCCAATTGGAAATCATGGTGGTAGTTCGATGAAACATCTCTTTATAAAAAGTTAAAGCCCGAATACCGATAATGTCCGGTTGAAATTCTTCTAAAAGTGATTTTAGTTGAAGGTAGTTGTCGAAATCGATGCGGGATTTGGCTATTCTCCCATCCACACGGTCTCCCAATTCCCGGTAAAGGTATGTCATTACATTCATTAAACCCAGCGGAGCTTCAACCACATCGTACAGCATCTCGCTTTCGGTTGAAAACAACTGGGATAGGTCTAATAATAATATGCGTAATGCAGTTTTTGCCGGTTTATGCACCGGGTGACACTGCCTCATTTTGTCCCAAACCTGGAGATAGGGTTCTTTCGCGTCTTTTTCTAAAAATTTTGCTCCCTGGAATTGTTCTCTCTCAATCCCGGTGAATTCCAATAAATCATCGAAAGTTTTTATCCGAACCGGCAGGTAGCTGTCGTATTTTTGAACCAATTCTTCTTCAGTAAGGGCTTTCATCTGGATGGGTAAAACGTTTAATAAGCGTTCTTTCGATAAAAAGTATTCATTGAAAAATTCTGCCTGGCATTTGATGGAAAAACTCTTTTCAAAGGGTAGTGTTTCAGGTAATTCATGGTAAGCCAGGTTTTCCGAGTTGTGAATGGCTTCTTTCTTAATGCCATTTTTTAATGCCAATTGCTCCATATCCGTATTTGGGAATATTTTTAAAATATGGAAGTAGGGAAAGTGGACCCATTTTAGACTTTTGATGAAATCGAGAGTCAGTAATGCTTCTTCCTGGGTTTCGGTGGGAAAACCATGAATAGTAAAAAGTTCAAGAATGACGTGGGGGTACATTTCGATAAAATACCGGGTATTTTCCCGGAACCGTTCAATATTAAGATTCTTACCGATCAAGCGCTGCAAACGGGGGGATGCAGTTTCCAATGCTAATGCAATACTGGTGGTTCCTGCTTTTACCATGAGGTCGATATAGTCTTTTGTTAAAATGTCGCCTCGAACCCCGGCTGGAAAATGAAAATGGACATCCAGGTTATTATTTATAATCAAATTAAAAAAGCGGCGGCTGTTTTCGATATCTAAGTTGAAAATATCATCCACGAAGGTAAAGTTCCGATAACCCATATCGTAATAGAGTTTTACTTCTTGGAAAATGTGTTCTGCCGAGCGTGATATATGCCGTTTGGGCCAGATTTTGTGGCAGTAAGCGCAATTGTACGGACATCCCCTCGTGGTTTGCATGGTGATATTGTTTTTAACCATCGAAATACCGATACAGCGGCTATATTTCGCGTAATCCACCAGGGAGCGGTTCGGGAGCGGAAGGCTATCCAGGTCGGTAATTTGTGGCCGGGTTGCAGTAACTACCGGTTTTTCCTGGAAATGATGCACATCCATCAAATCGGAAAACATCACATGCTCAAGGCGGTTCGTTTTAAGCAGTATCACGGCGGCCTGGCTGTCTTCCAAAAGGGTTTTTACACGAAGGCCCGGGGTATTGACATCGATGGGTAAGTAAGCCCCACCGGCTTTTAATATCCCCATTATTGCTTCCGGCATCGCGATCGACGGTTCTATTAGAACTGCCGCAATGCTGTCGGAGGTAACACCCTTTTCTCGCAGGACCTGGGCCAAACGGCCGGCTCTTTCATCTAATTGGCGATAAGTAATGTGTTCGTGGTTAAAAATCAACGCGATCCGGTCCGGGAATTGCTCCACACGAGACTCAAAAATCTCATTTAAGCTCTTGTCTCTCGGGTAATCGGCTTTCGTATCGTTAAAATCATCCAGGAGCTGCTTCTTCATCTCCGGTGTCAGGATATCGATATCCTGGACATGGACATCCGGGTTCCCGGTCAAATGGGATATAATCTCTGTGTAATAGCGGCTGTATCTCTGTATAGTCTCTTTTTTAAAGAGATTGACATTATATTCGAAGAAGAATTGGATATTTTTTCCCTGGTCTACAGCGAATAATACCAGGTCAAATTTCGATGTATACCGTTGGGAAACATCGGATTTTGTCTTCAATCCTTGTTTGGGTCCTGTGATTTCTCTTTTTTCTTTTTCATTTCCTGTTTTGGTGTCGGTGGTATTAAAGGCAAAAACCGCCTCGATCAATGGATTGCTGCTCAAATCCACTTCTCGAGCGACCCCAATTTTTTCCACCAGGTCATCGAAAGGGTAATCCTGGTTTTCGAAAGCGGCCAGTGTATTTTCTTTGACTTGCTGCAAAAATTCTTTAAATGTCTGCTGGATTTCCAACCGGTTTCTCAAAGCCAGCATATTGACAAACATGCCGATGAGTGGATCCAAAGCCGGGTGCATCCGGCCATTTACGGCAGTTCCGACAATGATATCATCGCAGCCGCTGATCTCCCGGAGAAATACATTGTATATAGCCAAAAGCATCATGTAAATGGTGACTTCTCGATCCTGGGAAAACTCTTTTAAAAACCCGGACTGTTCCGTTTCGATTGTAAAACCCAACCGATTCCCTTCTGAGCCCATGATGCCTTTTTTTGGAAAATCAGTGGGAATATTCAACCTCGGGATATCTCCTTCATAGCGATTCAACCAGTATTTTTCTTGCTTCATCAGCATTTGCCGGGACGATTCGCTTCTCTGCCATTCGGCGAAGTCTTTGTACTGGATCGACAGTGCCGGTAATTCCTCGGACTTATTTAAAGCGAAAAACTCTCGGATCAAAATCTCCAATGAGGTCCCATCGGAAATAATATGATGCATGTCCACCAACAAGATATCCCGGTCACCCGGTCCTTTTTGGTTCTCATGAATCAAACCCACGCGAAGTAACGGTGCATCGGATAGATCGAAGGGGCGGATAAACCGGTCGATTATACCGTGAAGCGTATGGTTCGCATCATTGCTATCCGCCGGGTCAAACCCACCATTTTCATTTAAATAATGGGATTCTATCTCGAACTTCACATTCTCCAGGATTTGTTGAAAAGGCTCTCCGTCGATCATTAAAAAGGAAGTCCGGAAACCTTCATGCCGTTGGATCAAATGCCGGAAAATGTTTTCCAGTTTGTCCCGGTCCACATTCCCTTCCATTTCTACGACTTTCGGCATATTGTAGCGGATACTGCCCGGTTCCATCTTCTGCATGATATACAACCGCTTTTGAGCGGATGACAGCAAGTAATACTTTTTTTTCTCTACCGGCTCGATATCGAATAACCGCCGTTTTGACGATTCTTTTATAATCTTTGCCAGTTTCCGAATTATGGGTGTTTTAAAAAATTCGACAAAGGGAACCAGCACTTCGAAATTCGATTGTATTTTCGACATTAACGCGATGGCTTTCAATGAGTGCCCGCCCAGTGCGAAAAAATTCGATTCCACCCCGATTATATTTTCATCGATCCCTAAAATTTCGGACCAGATTTCCGCCAATTTTCTTTCGACAGCGTCTTGTGGGGCGATATAATCCTGGGACCGGTCGATTACCGGTTCGGGTAATGCGGCCCGGTTGATTTTTCCATTGGGTGTTAAGGGAATTTTGTCCATCTCGACAAAATAGGATGGGATCATATAGGCCGGTAATAATTTGGAAAGGTAATCTTTGAAAACCTCCGGTTTAATATCTTCTCTCCCATCGATTTTGGAATCCGTTCCCACGAAGTAGGCGCAAAGATAAGAGTCTCCATCGTTGGTTTCGTTTTCTTTATGGTTTTTTCTTTGGCGATGGACCACCACGACTTCTTTCACCCCTTCATGAGCCAGCAGGTGGTTTTCGATTTCGCCCAACTCGATGCGGTAACCCCTGATTTTGATTTGATGGTCCTGGCGTCCCAGGAACTCGATGTTTCCATCCGGCAGCCAGCGGGCGCGATCCCCGGTAAGAAACAGTTTCTCTCCGTTTTTAAGGGGATTATCGATGATTTTTTTGGCTGTGAGTTCCGGGTTGTTTAAATACCCGCGTGCGATCCCGTCCCCGGCAATACACAATTGCCCCGGTGCACCCACCGGTTGAAGGTTCATATCTTTATCCAGGATATAGAGCCGGATATTATCGACGGGTTTTCCGATCGGTGCTTTTCCCCACTCGGTTCTATCATCGTCCATGGGGCAATCGAAATTGGTCACATCGATGGTGGCTTCCGTCAAACCGTACATATGGTGCAGCGTCACCCCCACCTTATTATATAGTACTCGTTTAAACTTCTGTACTGTACTCCAGCGCAGCGGCTCTCCTCCGACAGTAATCCACCTCAGGCTTCTCACTCTCTTCCCTGCGTTGTGTTCTTCCAGGTAATCCAAAACACGTTCCAGCATGGAAGGAATCAAATGAATATAACCCACACTGTATTTTTCTATCGCGTTTAAAAGTACCGGGAGCTCTTTTAAGCCCCCAGCCTGCAGGAGGGTTAATTTAGCCCCGGTGATGAGGGTCCAGAATATTTCCATCACCGAGACGTCGAAAGCAAAATCTGCTTTGAGCAGCAGCACATCGTGTGTGGTCAGGGGGTAATGATTTTGCTGCCATAGAAGGCGGTTAACCAATGAATAGTGCTCGATTTCAGCTCCCTTCGGTCTCCCCGTAGACCCCGATGTAAAAAGAACATACGACGTATTGGCGGAATTGGCGTCGATACATGGGTTGGAGTCCTTCAGACCCGCCCGTACCGATTCTTTTTCCAGTTCAAGGGCAGGCATAGAAATGATTTCTCCCTCCCACTCCATTTCGCTGTCCATCGTTTTCAATTCGCTTAGTAAAAGTTTGGCATCGCTGTTCTTCAGCATGTAAACTTTGCGGTCTTGCGGGTAATCCGGGTCGATGGGCAAATAGCCGCCGCCTGCTTTTAAAATCCCCAATATCCCGATAACCATCCCGACAGAACGATCTCCTGTAATGGCCACCACCATATCCGGTTCCACGCCTTTCGACAGTAAATAATGGGCCAAACGATTGGATATAGCATTTAGTACGCGGTAAGCCAGGTGAATCTCCCGCCCTGCGTCAGACCATCTTGAACCGTGGTCTAATCCTACGATTGCCATGCGATCCGGGTTCTTCTCCACCTGGTCTTCAAACAGTTCATGAATGCGTTTTTCTTTCGGGTAATCGATGGCCGTATTATTAAAGGTATCCACCAATTGTTTCTTTTCTTCTTCAGACAAAAATGGAATAGAAGATACTTTCGCATCAACATTCTTTAATGAAAATGACAATATCTCGATGAAATGCGTTGAAAGCCGTCGGATGTCTTCCTTGTCATATTTTCCAGGATCATAGAGAATTTTTCCTTTCAAAATCACCGGCTCCGGTTCTCGATGAAATGAAAAAATGAGGCTTTCATCCCCGGGGTCCATCTCTTCGAACCGGTGAATATCGGTTAATCCGCATTTTACACGAGGCAGCCAAACCGGGTCCTTTTCTACATCCGCACCGGGCTCTACCAGGTCCTTAATTAATTCGTCCACCGGGTAATCCTGGTTTTCATAGGCTTCCAATACCGACTGCCGCGTTTTCATCAGCATTTCCCGGAAGGTCGTTTCCCCGTTTATTCTATCCCGGATCCATAACCGGTCATTCAGGGTTTCCCCGGTGATATGCTCCTTGAATAAAGGAGAGACCACCATAATATCTTCATCTCCGGTGTGCCGGTAAATCAATATGTCGAGAACCGTTAGCAGGAAAATATAAATCGAAAGGTCGGAACCCTTACCCATCTTCACCAGGAGCATCGATAATTCTCCGGGGATGTCCATCTCCAATGAAAGCCGCTCATGTGTACTATTCCCGTACCGGGCGGATAACCCGCTTTTCAACTCCGGGAGTTCTCCCGATAATTTTGACAACCAGAATTTTCTTTCCTTTATAAATTTTGAGGTTGTCAGGAGCAACTGAGTGTTGGCTTCTCTGTTCATGGATTTGATTTCATTCTCCGGTTATTCTCTCTATACATCGATATTAAAGAACAACCCGGTTTTGAATTTTTTCCCCGCAGCCTGCTTTCGATTGTTCGAAATTTCTTAAAACCCTTTAGGTAGGCTTCCGCCGGTATGACAGTTTCTCGTCCCTGCCATTTTTTAAAACGCTTGATACATACGCGAATACCTACTTTACATGATTAAAATAGCGTGAAAAATAAACAAACAAATCTATGAAAAACGCATCGTTTAATTTTTTTTTTTGGGAATATAATTTTTGATCTTGGAAGTTATATTCTACCAAATTTTTTTTCCTAATGCAATAGTTAAAATAATAAAAATAAAAAAAAAAAAATTTTCTCGTAAACCATTATTTTTAAATCGTAAACGGGACGAATTATCTATCTGATTCGAGCCCATGAGATATAAAATTTTTCCCCCTCAATTCAAAAAACAGGAGGAGAAATTTAAAAATAGAGGGCGCGAAAAAATCAAGGGGAAAAGAAAAAAATTTTGTTTCAAAAAAAAAATTAAAATGAACCTTTTCCCCCCGTTATTCGTTTAAGGGTATTGTAAATTAATCAAGGATGAATGAGGTTAAAATGAGAAAAAAAAGAAATTTTGTTTTAATTCCGATCATGTTAACGGCGATCCTTGTAATCGCCGGTTTTACAGGATGTGGGAAACAAGCCAACGCGAATCCCACAGCCGATAAAGATAAAAAAGGAGAGGAAGCCGTTCCCATCGAAATCACTTCCGTAGAAAGAGGAGATATCTCGGCCTATTTCACCGGCACGACTGCGCTGGAACCTGAAAATGAAGCCAAGGTCGTGGCCAAAGTCGGGGGAGTTGTCGAACAAATTTTCGTCGAAGAAGGCCATTATGTCAAAGAAAACCAGGTCCTGGCCAAATTGGACGACGACCGCCTCTCGCTCGACCTGGCGGAATCCGAAGCCCGCCTGAAACAACTGGAAAACGACTTCCAACGCAACCAGGAATTATACCAAAAAAATATTATCAGCATGGATGGTTTCGAACGCGTCAAATCCGAATATGAAATCCAGAAAGCACGCCTGGGAATGGCACGCTTAATGAAAGATTACACCTCGATCCGCGCCCCCATCAGCGGCGTGCTGGCTGTCCGGTTAATTAAAGTCGGCAATATGGTTCAAACCAATGAAATCTGCTTCCACATCTCCGACTTTGACCCTTTATTGGCCGTTCTTTTTGTCCCGGAAAAAGATTTGAATAAACTCCAAAACAACCAAAAAGCCACTATCGAAGTCGACTCACTGCCGAACCAATTCTTCCTGGGGAAAATCCTCCGCATGAGCCCGGTTATCGACTCCAAAACCGGCACTTTTAAAGTCTCCGTCGCTGTGACCGACCCGGCTAATAAACTCAAACCCGGTATGTTCGCCCGCATCCGCATCGCCCACGATGCCCATACCGATACACTCCTTCTCTTGAAAGATGCCGTGCTCTCCGAAGGGAACGAGTCCATCGTCTTCCTGGTGAACCCCAAAAACAAAACCGTCCAACGTAAAGTGATCGAAATCGGTTATGTCAATACCACTCACCTGGAAGTCATCAAAGGACTGAACTTCGGCGACCAGGTCGTTTTAACCGGTATCGGCGGATTAAAAGACGGCTCCCCCATCGAAATCCTCGCCAACAAAACTCCCAAAACCTCCCACCACGAAACCACCACCGCTTCACCTTCCCGGTAACGGCTGCTTTGCCCGAAATATTCAATGTTATTATCGATCATGTAAAAAAAATCGAACTATATATTAATTACCCGGACGGTCAAAAATGAAACTAATAGAAACTTCCATAAAAAGACGTGTAACCATAGTCATGTTTACCCTGGCCGTGGTGTTATTCGGATTTGTCAGCTTTACCCGTTTGAAAATCAACCTGCTCCCCGAACTCAGCTACCCCACACTGACGATTCGAACCGAGTACCCCAGCGCTGCACCGGCTGAAATCGAAAACCTGGTGAGTAAACCCATCGAAGAAATAGTCGGCGTTGTAAAAAATGTCCAGAAAGTCAGCTCCATCTCCAGGGCCGGCCAATCCGATGTCGTCCTGGAATTTGCATGGGGAACCGACATGGACCTAGCCACCCTGGACGTGAGAGAAAAATTGGATGTCCTGGATCTCCCCCTTGAAGTCAAACGACCCACCATCCTTCGCTTCGATCCCACACTGGACCCCATTATGCGTTTCGGATTCTACCGTGAAACCCCCGAAACCGGCAATAACCCACAAAACAAAACCACGGGGACATTCGATGAAGAGGGTTTGAAATACCTCCGCCGTTTCGCCGATGAACAAATTAAAAAAGAACTGGAATCCGCCATCGGCGTCGCTGCCGTTAAAGTCAGCGGCGGCCTGGAAGACGAAATCCAGGTCTACGTCGATCAAGCCAAACTGGCGGGTTTGAAAATCCCGGTGGAACAAATCGACGGCATATTGGGCGCTGAAAATGTCAACCTCTCCGGCGGACGCCTGGAAGAAGGCACCCGCCAATACCTGGTCCGAACCCTGAACCAATTCCAATCCATAAAAGAAATCGGCGATGTCATCGTGACCACCCAAAACGGCGCACCCATCTATTTAAGAGATATTGCCTCCGTTCGTCACGGCTGCAAAGAACGCCAGGCTATTACCCGTTTCGAGGGCCGCGAAGCCGTTGAAATCGCTATTTATAAAGAAGGCGACGCCAACACCGTCTCCGTTTGCCGCGAAGTCGATAAACGGTTGAATACTATTAATAATATATTACCCAAAGACCATAAATTAACCAAAGTCTATGACCAGTCTACCTATATTTCCAATGCCGTTAGCGAAGTCATCAACTCCGCTATTTTCGGCGGTATCCTGGCTGTTTTCGTTCTCTACTTCTTCCTCCGCAACTTCTGGTCCACCGTGATTATTTCTTTTTCTATCCCCGTCTCCGTCATTGCAACATTCAACTTAATGTACGGCACCGACCTCACCTTGAATATTATGTCCCTCGGCGGTATCGCACTGGGTATCGGAATGCTGGTGGATAACTCCATCGTAGTGCTGGAAAATATTTCACAGCACCGGGGGAAAGGAAAAGACGCATTTACTTCCGCACTCCTCGGCACCAATGAAGTCGCCGGCGCCGTCACTTCCTCCACCCTCACCACAGTCGCCGTCTTTTTTCCCCTTGTTTTTGTCAAAGGAGTTGCAGGCCAACTCTTCAGCGATCAAGCCCTCACCATCACCTTCTCTCTCATGGCCTCTTTAATCGTTGCTCTCACTCTTATCCCCATGCTGGCCGGCCTCCAGGCCCGAAAATCCGCCGACTCCGCTGTTGACCCCGATTCCACCGATACCCTACCACCAACCCCACGAACACGGGTCGGACGTTGGATCCGCAAAATCAGGGTTTTCCTTTTTTCTACTATCATCATGGTACTCTTCAGCTTAATTATCCGCCTCATTCGGCTCGTATCACGAACCATCTTATTCATCTTCAACCCCGTATTCAACCTTTTTAGCCGTTTTTACTCCGCTGTTGAACGAAATTACCTCCCATTATTAAAATGGTCCTTGAAAAATAAAGGAACCGTCATCGCCATCTCCATCGCCCTCCTCGCCGTCAGCATCGCCATAATCCCTTTCCTGGGTGTGGAATTGATCCCGCAGCTCTCCCAGGGCGAGTATAAAGTCGAGTTCCGCCTTCCCCCCGGCACCCCCCTCGAACGAACCGATGAAATCATCGCCGCCGCTCAAAAAGACACGGCGAAACTCAAAAACATCGCGACTCTATTCTCTGTGACGGGCACCGGGAACCGGATGGACGCCAACCCGGATCAAGGCGGAGAAAATTGGGGCGAGATGAACGTGGCTTTAACCAAAAACTCCACCCTGGAAGATGAAAAAACCTCCATGGAAGAAATTCGCAAAGGCCTGGAACAGGTCTCCGGTTTACAATACAAATTCTCACGGCCCACCCTGTTTAGCTTTAAAACGCCGGTTGAAATCGAAATCTTCGGTTTTAGCCTGGATAAACTCCGCCAGGTCAGCGTCGAAATCGCAAAAAAAATGGAAGCTTCCAAACGGTTCGCCGATGTCAAATCCACCATGGAGATCGGGTACCCGGAAATCCAGGTCCGGTTTAACCGTGAAAAAGCCGCCCAATTGGGAATCCCGGTATATCGCATCGCGGAGCGGATCGTGAACGAAGTGCGGGGAAATGTCGCCACCCGGTATTCCTGGCACGATCGAAAGATCGATGTATTGGTGCGGGCGAGAGAAGAGGACCGCGCTTCCATCGAACATATCCGCCAATTGATTGTCAACCCCGAAAGCGATCGCCCGACAACATTGGCATCCGTAGCAGATATCACCGTAGATAACGGCCCCGGCGAAATCCGCCGTATCGGCCAGGAACGCGTCGCCCTCGTGACCGCTAACCTCGATTACGGCGACCTCGGCTCTGCTGCCCTGGAGATCGATCAAATCATCTCCGGCATTCAAATCCCTACCGACATGACCGCACGCCTTGCCGGTCAAAATGAAGAAATGACCGTCTCTTTTCAATCCCTACGCTTTGCTCTTTTACTCGGCGTATTCCTGGTTTACCTCGTCATGGCCTGCCAATTCGAATCCTTCATTCACCCCCTCGTCATTATGTTTACTCTTCCCCTCGCCCTGATCGGTGCGGCTTTCGCTTTATGGATCACCAACACCACCATCAACGTCGTGGTCCTGCTCGGCGGCATCCTCCTGGTGGGTATCGTCGTCAATAATGCCATCGTCTTAATCGACCGCGTGAACCAGGTGCGCAGTGCCGGCATGAAAAAAGAAGAAGCCATCCTGGAAGCCGGCCCAACCCGTCTTCGCCCCATTGCCATGACCACGTTGACTACCGTCCTCGGCCTCTTGCCTATGGCCCTGGGTATCGGGGAAGGCGCAGAAATCCGCGCTCCTATGGCTATTACCGTCATCGGCGGTCTCTCCGTCTCCACACTCCTCACCCTCATCGTGATCCCCGTCGTCTACAGCTTGATGGACCGAAAAAAATAAACTCCAGTATTTGGATTTTAAGGATAATTTGAGTGTAAATATGAATATAACAAATAAATCCCTCAATCACCCCGTCAGTACATTGATGATTTTCCTGTGCTTCATCGTTATCGGGTTCATTTCTTCCCGCCTCTTGCCCCTCGAATTCTTCCCGGATATGGATTTCCCAGGCATCTTCGTCAATGTCCCCTACCCCGGCTCTACTCCCGAAGAAGTCGAGCTCCGGATCACTCGGCCCATCGAAGAGGTCCTCGCCACCATCAGCGGGATCAAACAGATGAACTCAAACTCCTCCGAAAGCCAGGCATTTATCTTTATCCGTTTCGATTGGGGCACCAATACGGGGGTAAAAGCCATTGAAGCCAAGGAGAAAATCGACAGCATCCGCAACCAACTCCCCAGGGATGTCGAACGCATTATCATTGAACAACGCTCCGCTTCCGATATCCCCATCCTCACCGTTCGACTCTCCAGTAACCGGGACCTCTCTCAATATTACGATATGTTAAACCGGTTACTCAAACGTCCCCTCGAACGCCTCGGCGGCGTTTCACGAGTGACCATGTACGGCGCCGAAAAAAAAGAAATCCGGATTCAATTAATCGCCGACCGCATTACCGCCCACCAGGTGGACCTCGAAAAATTGTCGGAAACCCTTCGACGGGATAATTTCATCGTCACCGCCGGTACTATTTCGGACCTCAACCGCCGGTACCGCGTGCGCCCCATGGGTGAATTTAACTCCCTGGAAGAATACGAAGAACTCATCGTCGGGGATAATAACTTACGTTTGAAAGATATTGCCACGGTTTCATACGAGCGGCCTCGTTTAACCTTTGGCCGTCACCTGGACCGCAAGTATGCCGTGGGCCTGGATATTTTTAAAGAAGCCGGCGCTAATACCGTCACCACCGCCGATGCGGTAAAAAATGAATTGGATCGCATCGGTAAAGACTCCCGCATGGAAGGCATCGCTATCTTTTTCATGGAAGATGCCTCCCAGGGAATCGTCGACTCTCTCAGTGAATTACTCAAATCCGGTTTATTCGGTGCGGCCCTCGCCACTATCCTGCTCTTTTTCTTCTTACGCCGGTGGAGCACCACGTTTATCGTTGTCCTCGCCGTACCATTTTCCATTCTCGTCACCCTCGCCTTGATGTACTTCTTCAACCTTTCCCTCAATATTCTTTCCATGATGGGCTTGATGTTGGCTATCGGTATGTTGGTGGATAACAGCGTCGTTGTCACCGAGAGTATTCACCGCCATCAACTTCTCCATGAAGATCAACGCAAGGCATCGCTAAACGGCGTCAAAGAAGTCGCCCTGGCCATCACCGCCGGGACCCTCACCACCGTCATCGTCTTCCTCCCAACCATCATCGCCACCAATGATGAAGTCTCCATTTACATGAAACATGTGGCCATCACCTTTACCATAGCGCTGCTCGCTTCCCTGCTCATGTCTCAAACCGTTGTTCCGCTCCTTGCTTCCATCATCAAACTCCCCAGGAATGAAGTTAAAACCCCTCTCATCGATAAAATGATTAAGCAATACGGCCGTATCCTCGATTGGATCCTGCTCCGCCGGAAACTCTCCGTGATCTTCATCATCCTCATCATTCTTTCCGCAGCGATCCCTTTTTCTTTAGTAAAACAGGATATGTTCGAAGAACCGGAGGACCGCCGCATGAGAATATTTTTCAACATGAACGGCAATTATACCCTGGAAAAAATCGAATCTGCCGTATATGAAGTGGAAGATTATCTCTTTAAAAACAAGGAAAAATTTGAAATCGATTCCGTGTATACGTATTACGATATGGGTTATGCGGAAAGCACCATAATTTTAAAAAAAGGAAAAGAGGCGCACAGGCCCCAGGAAAAGATTATTGCCGATATCCAGGCAGGGATACCCAAAATCGCTGTAGCTCGACTTACTTTTGAAAGGTCTCGTGGAATGGCCGGCGGCGAACAATTGAATATATTTTTGAGGGGTGATTCCAGTTCTCGTTTAGCTGAACTTTCCAGGGATGTCACCCGTGTGCTCTCCAATATCCAGGGGATCAAAGATGTCCGCTCCGATGCCGAATTGGGCGACCAGGAGGTCCAGGTAGTGGTGGACCGCAAGAAAGCCGGGAAACTTGGGTTATCTTCCAGCCAGATTGCCAACATGGTTTCGGTGGCTATGCGTGGTCAGAACCTCCGCCGTTTCCATGATGAGCATGGTGAAATCGAAGTGCGGGTCGAGTTCCAACGGGGGGACAAGCAAACCCTGGAAGATATCCAGAACCTGGTGATTTACGATTCCAGGAACACTCCCCTTAAGCTCTCGACCCTGGCGGATTTCAATATTCGCCGCGGTCCCCGGAATATTCGCCGTGAGAACCGGGTCACGTCGCTGGGTATCTCCATGAATTTGAAAGGTATTACGGTTAATGAAGCCAGTGATAAAATCGCAAAAGTCATGAATAATTACCGGTTGCCTGCCGGTTATACCTGGAGTTTCGGCCGCAGTTTCAATTATGAAGATGAAGCGGCCATGAATATGCTGATTAGTACTTTGTTGGCGTTATTCCTGGTTTATTTTATCCTGGCTTCTCTTTTCGAATCCATCATTTTCCCGGCTGCCATGTGGAGTTCCATTATTTTTGCCATAGTCGGTGTGTGGTGGTTTTTCTTGATTACCGGGACTGTGTTTTCCATCATGGCGTGGATCGGTATACTCATTTTAATCGGTGTCGTGGTGAACAATGGAATCGTTTTGATCGATCATATCAATCGTTTCAGGGAAAACGGATATAACCGTCATGATGCCATTGTCAATGCAGGGATGGAGCGAATACGTCCGATTTTAATGACCGCAGGTACAACGATCATGAGTCTCATCCCGCTCTCCATCGGAATGTCCCAGGTGGGCGGAGACGGTCCCCCGTATTATCCTATGGCGCGTGCCATTGTCGGGGGGTTGACTTTTTCAACTCTCGTGACCTTGTTGATACTTCCGCGGGTATATGTTTTGCTCGATGATTACCGTGTTTGGGTTCGCCGGGTGGTTCGGCAGGCGTTTGAGAAATCGAAAAAGCCGATATTTAAGAAGGTAGAGAAGCGTGAAGTATAGAAGTGCCTGCCGTTTGCAAGGCAGGGGGCCGGGCATGCCCGGCCCGTACAGCAAGGCATTGTCTGCCCGTCCACACAGTCCACACCCCGTCCACACAGTCCACCCCGTCCACACAGTCCACAGCACACCTCCTTCGCTTCGCGCCACCCCCTCGCCAGCG
>Ga0105104_10000266_pt1 | contig 39831 bp, 36 predicted proteins | sample PPLLaktember2015_3_FD_87034 | JGI IMG/M metagenome (GOLD analysis project Ga0105104, IMG submission 87034) | Freshwater sediment microbial communities from Prairie Pothole Lake near Jamestown, North Dakota, USA - PPLs Lake P7 Core (6) Depth... | ecosystem: Environmental > Aquatic > Freshwater >... | reverse complement strand
CTTCCGAATGCGATTGCACGTCTTCCGAATGCGATTGCACGTCTTCCGAATGCGATTGCACGTCTTCCGAATGCGATTGCAGGTCTTCCGAATGCGATTGCACGTCTTCCGAATGCGATTGCATGCTTTCCGAATCCGATTGCAGATGACAGAGAAATGGATGCGCCCAAAAATTTACACAAAATATTATACACTCCCATTTTGGATGAATGAAGGAGTGTTCTGGTTCCGAAACGATGAAAGATGAGTGATTGTTACAGGTTATAGGTTTCAGGTTGATGATTTTGGATTTTGGATTGTGGATGTTGTAGAGACGTTGCACGCAACGTCTTTATGAAATTATCGTATTGGATTAACGAGCCGATCGGCACTCACCTTCTCACCTTCTCACCTCCTATCTTTTCACCCTTTGTTCATATTGTCCATTCTATCCATCCGCAATCGAGAAATGGGAGTAATAAGAAGAAAAGTATTTCATTTTTTTGATTGAAAAAATGTCGCATATAAGCTACAATTGTAATATGAATAAAAAAACAAAAACAGTGAAAATCTACCGGGATAAAGACGGTAAAGAGCCTTTTACAGAATGGTTGGAATCGATTAAAGATCGAATAACCAGGAGCAGGATTTTCACCAGGATCGACCGCTTGGAACTCGGAAATCCAGGAGATCATCGATCTCTTGAAAACTGAGTTTTTGAATTACGATTGCAGTTCGGACCTGGATATAGAATATACTATGGAGAGGATGGGGATATGATTGTTATTTTATTAATAGGTGGAGATAAAAAGACCCAATCAAAAGATATTATCAAAGCCTTAACTTATTGGACAAACTATAAGGAGTCAAAAAAATGAGAGAATTCAGAGAATATTTGATAGAAAAATTGAAAGACCAAGAAGAAGCCATTTCATATTTAAATACAGCTCTTGAAGAATATGAAAAAGATAAAAATACCAATGCTTTGTTATTGGCTCTTCGAACTGTAGCCGAAGCAAGAGGGGGTATTGGGGAATTGGCAAAAAAAACCAATCTGAACCGGCAGCATTTGTACCGTACGCTTTCGAAAAACGGAAATCCAAGAATAGATACATTAGATGCTGTTTTAAATGGGTTGGGGTTTCGTTTTTCTATTATTCCCCTGGAAAGTTGATTCTTTGCGTTTCCCTTTTTAAGGAGCGAAATAACCTTTAAACTCATGTCATGCTTATAATATTCGATAGCTCAATAGTTTCTTGTATTAAACGAAATCCACTTATTACTGGATTTTTTTGTATGACCCTGTAAAGATGCAAAGTCACCAACAACTGTCGCAGTAATGCCAAGAAAAGATGGAATGCCCGTTAGGGTTTCAATTATTGTGATAGGACCCGATAACCATGTGACAATATTACCAATTTTATCATTAATATGCGCAACTTTCAAAGCTGCATTGGCTTTTTTTATATCACGTTGGATGATCTCTAATTCGTCTAATTTTCCTTGTTGAAGTTCATTAGCCCAATCCTGGATTCTAAGTCTTAAATCAATTGTTGCTGGGTCTTTCGATAGATTGATACTTTCTTTCAACGTTCTTCCACGCGGTAACCGGCCGAGACATTCGCAAGTAATGCGAAAAAGTCTCAATTCTTGACCATCACCAGCACTATTTGGGATTGAAAGAGGATATTCCACTTCAGCAAATGAGCACGGAAGAGATGGGGTTCCAAGTAATGCCTTGGAAGCTGAACTAACTTCAGCGAGCATAGCATACTCCTCTATCACATCCGAAATTGGCTCAACCGCCCTATATGCTTCTTGTAAACGGTCTTCTATCTCAAAATCTTCTTTTGAATATTTTTTATATTTATCAAACATCTTTGATACGATTTTATCGGCAAAATTGGGTGCTTTTATACCTCTTTTTTTAAAATGTTGTTCGTGCTCTTCCAGGCATTTCATTCCATATTGATATCTAGATTGGAACTCATTAATTGGAATATCAATACCTCTTGCATGTAATAGTGCGCTGATAATTTCTGGTGACATCTTTATCGTTTTTAAGTTTTTTGGATTTTTGTATTCGATTTTTCTAACAAAGCCATCTTCTATTAAGCTTCCTGTTAAGAAATGCCGGTCAAGCACATTAGAAAGTGCTTCTACATTTGGTGAGAGTGTGATTTGTGTCAGTATGTGCTCTTTATGCCAGTTTAAAACCTTTCTCTCTAAAATTCTTTGAAATAATCCATCATCTCCTATATTGCTTTTTTTCTCAAGCATTCCTTCATGTGCTGCTAAAGTAAGCAGTGCATCGGTTGAACCGCTATCGAAAAGGACCTTGTGCTGTGGCATTATTATTACTCCTGGTTATTATAATCTCGGACAAATTTGTATATCACCGCTTCTTTTAAACCTCATTATGGTGCACCATCCGGTTTCCACTGAAGATGAGCACCAGTTTTTTTAAAGTGGTTTGTCCGATGGATTTTTGGAATTTTTCATCCACGCTGTATTGGTTCAATTGGGTTTCCGCTTCTAACCGAAGTGCTTTTATTCTTTCTTCTCTATCTTCTTTTTCAAAATCGGAAGGCTTGATGTATTTAAGTTCGATCAAGTAGGAAAACTTAATCCCGGGGTGATTCGCCAACAATGGCTCCAGCACCAGGTCACAGAAACCCTGGTTCATCTCTTTCTCCGAGTAAACATTATATAACGAACTTAAACCGGTATATACATTCCAGAAAACCTGGTGGGCCTTCTCACTGTTCATTAAATCGCGTAGACCCAATGATGCTTCCATGCTTTTGGCGATATATTCGATAAAAGCCTGCCAGTTTCCTTTATAAGCCATACCGCTGGACAATGTATTAAAGGTATCCGTATCGATGATTAGCCTTTCCGTTTCCTTGTATGTATCCCGGAAGTAATCGAAGTAGAGCCGTTTGATCGTTTCGTTGGGAATCGCCAGAATCGGTGTGTCTTCATCGTCGATACCCTTGAAAGTTAAGAGCCCGAAATAATATAATAGAGAAATAAAATTCGTGGGGTTGGTGAGTTCTTCAACAGGAAAACCTGCGGCGATTTTTGAATGGACGGAACCTGTCTCTATGATATCCCGGAGTTTGGAAAAATTTCCATTGGATTCCGGTTTTCCTTTTTTGTCGATAATAATCAAGTGGCGGAGTTTATAATAATCGATCCGGGCGTTACGGTCGATTAGCTCATCCGGGATCCGGGACCTTTTCATGTATTCCCGGAGGAAGTATAATACAAGAACCGTATTAAACACTTCACTTTCCGAATCCAATGAAAACCTATAATGATTGTACCATTGTCCCATGATCTCCACCAGTTCTGGAGTCGTATGCCGGATTTTCCCGGTTTGCCGGTAGTATTCGATCATGGTTTCGACGTCGTTTCGAGTAAAACCCAATATCTCGTTTAAATCGTCATCCAGGGAGATGTTGGTGGCGATATTAAAACCTGAAGTAACATCATCAAGGGTAATAGGAGAGACCCCTGTCATGAATAAACGGGAAATGGGAGCGTTGGTCCTGGATGTTCCGCCCTTCAATACATTAAAAAACGAGCGGAAAAATCCTTCGCCGTGGGTAATGTCTTTGAAATCCTGCTCTCCAGATGTGGATAAAATCGTATTGGCAAAATTGTCATATTCATCGATGATGATATATAGTTTTATGTTTTGTCTTGAACAGTAACCCAAAAATGTAACCATGACTTCGGCAGCGCTTTTCTTTTCGAATAATTCGTTTTTCGCCCGGTTGGTGTCGATGCCTGGTATTTTTTGATATTTCAGGATAACGTTGAGAGTGGATTCCTTAATGTAATTCAGGAATGCTTCCTCAACCTGTTTTGTATTGGCTGCTACATTTGAAAAATCCAACGATAGGACCATATAGCTGTTTTTTCCCGGTGTGGGGTCCCGGTGGATTTGGGTTCCTTTGAAAAAGAAATCGAAAAGGTCTTTATATGCAATATCGTAATATGCTTCCATGATGGAGAGGAAGAGAGATTTCCCGAAGCGGCGGGGGCGGATGAAAAAGAGGAAGCGTCCTTTACTTTCAATATTACGAATGAACCGGGTTTTGTCCACATAATATAAATTGTTTTCGCGGATAACTTTGAAATCGGCAATACCGTATGGAATAGCTTTTACATTTTGTTCTTCAATCATAATTCAATCATAGACCAAAAGCCCCGAATTGTCAACCGGCGAGATTGGCCTTCAATTTTTAAAAAAAAAGTTGACAGAATGCGATTATTCTGTTAAAACAAAAGCTTTAAAACTCGAATTGGAGGAAATATATGTCGGGTCAACCAACAACGTATGATATAGCCATCATCGGCGGCGGAATCGTGGGAATGGCTACAGCAATGGAACTTTCAAGCACTCAAAACCATTCCATCATAGTGGTGGAAGCCGAAAACCGATTGGCGGCACACCAAACAGGAAATAACAGCGGCGTCATCCATTCGGGCCTTTACTATAAGCCGGGATCGCTTAAAGCCGTCAACTGCACAATCGGACGAGAACAAATTTACGAGTTCTGCCAGGTCCATAACATCCCCCATGAACGCTGCGGTAAAGTTGTTGTCGCGGTCTCCAACGATGAAATCCCTAAACTGGAAAAACTCGAAGAAAGAGGCATCGCCAACGGTCTAAAAGGCATTAAGCGGCTCAAGCCTGGAGAGATTAAAGAATACGAGCCCCATGTCGCCGGCGTGGCGGGTTTGTTTGTCCCGGATACTGGAGTCGTAGACTATACGAATGTCGTTGAAAAATATGCGGAAATCTTCAAAAACCACGGCGGTGAAATCAAACTGGATTCCAGGGTTAAAAAAATTACCGTCAACAGCGGAGAAATCATTCTTCATACCGCCGGCGGCGACATTGTGTGCAAAAACCTGGTTAATTGCGGGGGCCTTCAATCGGACCGCATCGCCAGGATGTGCGGGGTTAACCCCAACTTAAAAATCATTCCCTTCAGGGGCGAGTATTATAAATTGGCAAAAGAAAAAGAATCCCTGGTCCGAAACCTGGTGTACCCTGTTCCTGATCCTGCATTTCCCTTCCTTGGCGTTCATTTCACCCGGATGAAACGCGGGGGAGTGGAAGCCGGTCCCAATGCAGTGCTGGCTTTTAAACGGGAAGGGTATAAAAAAATGGATTTCTCGATAAAAGACAATATGGAATTGATCGGTTACAAAGGATTCTGGATCATGGCTTTTAAATATTGGCAGATGGGCCTGGGAGAGATGTGGCGCTCGTTCAGTAAGACGGCGTTTACCCACGCATTGCAGCGGCTGCTCCCGGTTATCGAAAAAAAGGACCTGGAGCCCGGCGGCGCAGGTGTTCGCGCCCAGGCTCTCGAGCCCGATGGTTTCCTGGTAGATGATTTCAGGATCAAAGAGGCAAAAAATATGGTTCATGTGTTGAATGCTCCTTCTCCTGCGGCTACAGCCTCCATCAATATCGGGAAAAGCATCGCGGAAATCGCACGAAAAAACTTTAATTTTTAATTGCCTTTGGCGACCAGGAAAGTAATAAGTTGTACATTTTTTCCCTGATCTCTTGACAAAGATTTTATTGAATGCTAAAATTAAAAGAAGTGACATCTGAAACGACAGTAATTTCCTGGCTCATTTAATATAATTAAAAATACAGGAGGTATCACTCATGGTACAAAAATCAGAAGTTATTCTTTTACAAGAGCTTGCGAAAATTTATGGGAAACTTAATGCAGGTGAACTCACCGTTGGAACTCTTCCCGCTCCCTTATTCATAACCGAAGATGTAGTATATTCTCCATCCGAGGTTTTTCTAACCGAAGGGTTGGATAATCCATTTTAATTGGAACCCTGTTCCATATATCTTTCTAAGGATAATACGCGGGCATCTTCTTATGCCGTTTCTTTACTCAGATGAAAAACGAGGAGTTAATTTTAGCTGTCAGATGGCATATAGCGCTGATTTCGTTGTAAAAACTATTATGGATGATAAAATAGAAAAATTTGAATGAATCCTGGATTTGAAAGTAATCCCTTTTCCAAGCCAAACAAAGAGAAGTAAAATAAGGAGGTGTCACCCATGACACGCAAAGTTGAAGTTATTACTGCGCAAGAGCTTGCTAAAATTTATGGAAAGCTCAGTAAAGCGGATATCCCTAAGGAGAACACTATTCCATTGCCGGAAATCCCATCAGAACTTTTTTTGAATGAAGGGATCCTCACTCCATTTTAAACATTCGATTATCCCGGGTACCCTCCATAAGGAAGGGTACCCGGGTGTGCTACACCAGCGACAAGGAGGTAATTTCTATTGGAATCGATAGATGAAACTAACTATTATGACCGTTTGCTTGCTTTAACTATTTCCAATGCGTTACAGATTCCATTTTATCGGAAGCGTTGGCCTTCAAAGGTGGAAGAAAACATAAAAACAGTTGACGATTTACACTTATTGCCCATCATAACCAAAAAAGAGTTCAAGCTTCATATCGATTTGACCGACAGTTTTCCACAATCTCCGGATGTAGCACTCATAAACCACACATCGGGGACGACCGGGGAATTGTTTTATCGATATAGGACCACAGAAGAAACCGAATTTCTTAACGCGTTTTTTGAAGAAGATAGAAAGCAGAGAATGGCCAAGATGGGTATTGATACTCGCCCTATATTGAAACCGATTATTTTGATGGAATCAGATCCCCATCATGGAGCCAGTTCTTCCCAGATACAGCAAAATGGGATCCAAATAACCAGTGCATCGGATATTTTAGGGACCGGCCATACCCTGGATATCTTGAAGAAAAAATTCAATATCCCGGGGTATTCTCCAAAGGTTAATGTCATAATCGGTTCGGGGTCTTATTTGATTCATATTGCTTTATCGTTGCTGCATGAGGGAATTAATCCCAGGGATATCGGTATTCAGGCTATGCATACGAAGGGAGGGTTTCTGACTGAATATGCGAAAAATTTTATATCGGAATGCTGGGGAGCTCCCATATTCGATTATTTTTCGTTGTCTGAAGTTTTTGCTTCCGCACCCAGTTGTTTGAAGTGTAAGAAGTACAGTTTTAAACCTACTGTTATCGTGGAGTTCTTGGACCCTTTTACCCAAAAACCGATCCAGGAGGGGTTGGCAGCTCTGGTTCTCACCGAATTATACCCATATGTACGCCACCACCCGTTGATTCGCTATTGGACAGATGATTTGGTATGGCTCGCCCCCGACTCCGGCTGCTGCGGCAAACAATCTTTTATCCCGAAAGGCCGGCTAAAATGTGTCATAAAAGATACGGGTACTTCACCAGAAAGGATTTTATTAACCGACTATGAAGTATACGAAGCAATGGAGAAAATACCTGGAATTTTATTCGAAGAGAGTGATGAATTGAAATGGGTCCACGATTTATTTGGAAGGGTCCTAAGCGGCACACCAATCTTATCGATAGAGCTGGACAAGAAGGATCCCAACCGAACGGATATCGTGATAAAATTCAAGTGCACATTTTCGCCCTACTACTACCGCGATGAAGCATTAGCGGTGGAACAAAAATTGGAAAAAAATTTAATGGAGATATCGCATTGCCTAAGGGAAGCCATTTCCACTAAAAAGTACAGGTTAGTTACAAAAGCTGTCCCTGTAGTTAAAAACCGGATGGTTCTATTCGATATTGTATAGCCATCTAAGGCTTTTTTTTAGGCCCTATCACAGGGAAGAGCGATCGCGCTTTCTATTAATTCTCCCGGTTCAGCAGGTGCTAGAAATACTTTCCAATAATAAGGAAGGAGATTGTATACAGGTATCAATGTCAAGATATGTTACATCGCCAATCGCACTTAATCCGGCGATTAAATGGCTGTAACCATTATTCATATTTTTGAGAATGATCGTTTTCTTACCCAGTGAGGACGCCCAACCCAATTCGACACAAATGCCATCGGATCGATATGGAACACCATTTTTCATAGAAGGTAAAATGCAAACAAATACATCGCATTGTTTCATCCAATTAAAATCTCGCTGGCAGATGAAAGCAGATTTGCCTGCCATGTCAATTTCCCCGAATTGCTCTTCCATATGGGCGGAAAAGATTCGATAGTTGAAATTGGATAAGATATCCAGTACAAAGCTTATTTGGTCCTTCAGACTTGCATCAAAAATGCCCTTTTCATTTAATGCGTATTGAATAGGCCCTCCGACAAACACAGTTTTTTGCTTCATGCATTCCTCTTTGTTTTGCTGCCGATAGTTAAAGTCAAATGCATCCATATTATTTTCCTCTTTATATCGATATTTCCTTTAGACTAGTATTCTTGAAAAATATTTTTTGAGAATGTATTTACCTCCATTATCTTTTGGAGCCAATCACTATAAAAAATGGTTGTAAAAGATTTCCCGGTAATAAACTTTAGGCGAGTATAATAGCATATGTCGAGAAAATAAGCAATAGATTTTAAATACAAAAATCCAGGGCTGATCGTTAACAACTTGGCAGGAGGAGTAATTGCGATTAATGTCGCCAGGTAGCTAACAGCCGGGTTCTACGCTAAAAACGGTGCCTAATTAGTGCCGAAAAATTTTTATTCATACCATTGACTTTTCTTCTTTATGTGCTATAATAAAGTTTACTCAGGGTTAAAAAATCAAAAAACCAGTAGAAACACAGAATATATACACACGCGAAATGAAGTACTATTTTAGTTTAAAATTGCCACAAAACCCGAAGGGCGGAGCTCCACTTAATTCGCGCCATGTAGAGTTTAAGTGTAGAACCGGGAGATCGGGTTGATCATTTCAATATAGTTGTATCCGCCACAATAGTTGATGGCTTTTATGAAATCACCATCGATAGTAATCACAGGTATTGAAGAAAATTGATAATGTCCAGTATGGAGGAGAAATGAGCCAAATAAATTCTAATATCCACAAAGGGGAGAAATTAGCAATTGAAGGCGGGAATCCTGTCCGGCTAAAGTCCATTGCCCCCTTAGTCGAGATTGGTCCTGAATGCAAGAAGCGTATTATTGATTTACTGGAATCGGGAGCCCTGTCCAATTGGTACGGTGGGACCATTAACCATGAATTTGAACAGGCATATGCCGATTATTACGGGGTGCCTTATGGAGTGGCGGTTAACTCGGGGACTTCCGCCCTTCATGTCGCGTATGCTGCCGCGGAGATAGGCCCGGGAGATGAAGTCATCATCCCTTCAGTGGGGTATGTGAGTGCAGCATCTGCGGTTATCCAGGAAGGGGGATTCCCTGTTATTTGCGACGTAGAACCTCAGACGTTAGGAATGTCCCCGGAAGATTTGGAAAAGAGGATTACACCCAGAACAAAATTAATTGTTTTGGTACACATGTGGGGGATCCCGAATGACATTGATAGTGTTCTGGCAGTAGCCCGCCGGCATGGCATCCCTATCATAGAAGATTGCGGCCAGGCCCATGGAGCAAAATACAGGGGGCAATTGGTCGGTACTTTTGGGGAAATGGCTACATTTAGCTTTGCTCCCCGAAAGCACGTCAGTACCGGTCAAGGTGGTATGGTTATCTTCCGTGATGTAAAACAAGCCAAGAAGGCCCGGAGTGCGGCAAATAAAGGAAAAGGGCACGGGTGGCATGATTACTACAGGATCGGGTATAGCTATGTGATGGGTGATATGGAAGCGATCGTGGGGATAGAAGGATTGAAGAACCTGGAAGCGGAGGTAGAAAAACGACGCAGTGCCGCCCGGATATATGAAACAATCCTGGCCGAAAGTGGGCTGGAAATGCAGCCTATCCCGGAAGATCGCTATGCTTGTTACTTCAAATACCCTTTCCGTTTACCCGTTGACTTTCTTCAATACAAAGAATTTATGATTAGTGCATTGCTTGCAGAAAACATTTCTACGCGAGCCTCTCATCCCCCGATGCATACTATCCCCTGGCTGGCAGATTATATTCAAAAGCATGGAGAAAGCAATCCTAATGGTACACTTTCCCGCCCAATAGCCGAACGGGAAGTTACCCGTATCGTGGAAGTAGAAACCGGGCCGGCTATGACTGAAAAAGACGTTTATACTTCATCGGAAGGTGTACTTAAAGTATGGAACCGAATTAAAGTGCTTCATGCGCAGGGGATAATCCCGGATATAAGATATGAAAACCTCTGACCTATTTTTTCAAAACCCATGGAATTCATTGGAGAAGTAATTCATAAGCCCCATGAGCCGGTTCCCCGACTCCTATTCATTCGAGTTACAGAGGCTTGTAATGCTTCGTGCTTCATGTGCAACTATGCAGGAAACCTGTCCCAACATCGATTCACAGTGGACGATGCATTCACCCTGGCAAAAGAATTGGCATGGAGTACAATTCGTCATGTCCGGTTGACCGGGGGTGAACCCCTTCTTTTAGAAGAGGTCGGTCGGATAGTGAAAATATTCAAGGATGCCGGGATAGTGGTATCTATTATCACCAACGGTTTGTTATTGGATCGGCGTTGGCCGGATTTAGCCGCCGCCGGGTTGGATCAGGTGGTGGTGAGCCTTGATAGCCCCTGGCCTGAAGTGCATGACCGGTTCAGAAAAACCCATGGATTGTTTCGGAATGCTTGGTCAGGGATTAAGCGTATTCGAACCGAATCTCCTTCAACGGTTATCCGGGTTAATACAGTTGTTGGTGAACATAACCTGGAGTCTCTCCCTCAAATGTTTGTATTCTTGCATGAATTGGGTGTTAAGCAATGGTCACTCATCCCCTGTAAACCGGTTCCCCAGAAATTTTCTGACACTTTTGAAGATATGGTGATTTCTGTTCGGAACCAACTGCATGAACAGGTTGGTCAATGGGATGAACCATGTTTGATGGGATACAGTCTGGATATATTCGGGCGTAAAAGGGAGAGCAATCAGGGGCGGGGCAAGCAGGCGTACACCGATACGCCCCAACCCCATTGTGAAACTGTCGAGTGGATCCGTTTTTTAGATTCGAAGACCCGGCAGGTTTTTCCCTGCAATTGCATTCCCCATAGAGGCAGAGAATCCGAAAAATTCAGCGAGGAATGGAATCCAACCATTTGGGGGGGGGCTGCCCTGGAGTTCCCGCGGAAATGGTTGAAGCAGAACGGTCCAATTCATTGTACCTGTTGTGAACCTTTGAATGTGGCTTTGGGAGAAGGAATTCTAAATCTTAATGAGGATTTGTTCGGTTTCTGATAATAGCTCTCATCATCCAAACGTAGGAATCGGCGTTTTTGATACCGGCGATGCGTGGATATAACTACCCCGTTCCCCAATGTGGTTTTAGGAAATCGAGAATTTAGAATCAAGGAAAATAGACAATGCAGACAGCAAAAAATACTGCCTACAAGCGCATAGCAATTTGTGCTCAATCCTTCGGCTTTGGCCCGGTTAGTAAAGCGTGCGCTATTGCAAAAGCATTACGTGAAGGATGCCGGGAATTGGAATTGGTCTACATTGCCAATTCGATCTCCAGGGAATTTATTAAACGAGAGGGTTTATGGAAAGAAGGTAGGGACATTACTGCAAACGAAGGTGAAATTGATTCGATGAAATGGGAAGATTTCGGCGGTATCGATGTAGCAGTAGTGGTTTTAGATCCGAAGATGGCCTCTTTTTTTCACCAGAGGGTTCCTACTTATTTTGTAGATAGCCTGGGTTTTATGTGGGACAAGGGATTTTTTCAGCATTTCCCGTCGCTTCGGGACATTAATAAGTATTTTGTGCAGGACATCTTTGGCGCGAAGGATAAGCTTGCCGCAAAAGGAGTAAAAAATCTTTACCCGGTTGGTGCCATAATCGACACGCGGATATCCCTCTCAAATGATGCGCCCGAAAATATTTTCCACCTTGGGGGCCTAATCAACATTTTTGAACAAGCTCCCATTCAAACCTATGTGGAAGGAGTGGTTCCTATCCTTGAAAAGTTAAATGCCAGCCATCATTCGATGATATTGACCAGCCATTTCGCCCTGGAGGCATTCGAGATACTCAGGAAAACCGAGATACCGGTTCATGACCTTCCCCATGACCAAACCCTTGGGATGTATATACGATCCCGCTCGGTTTTCACTTCACCCGGCTTAACGACTCTACTGGAACTCATGTCCCTGCACGTCCCGGTGATTCCCCTTCCTCCACAAAACATGAGCCAGGCGCTCATCATCAACAACTTGGTTAAACATTGGAACCAGGCTCCGGGGATTTGGAATTTCCTGGCAGCTCATTACCCGTTGACAGAGGAAATGGATGAGGAAGAGGGGGTCCGGATGGTTCAATCACTCAATGCGGTGTTACTCAAGAGGGAGGATTTCCGGGAAACCTATATCGATTTAGCCTTGAAAGCCAGGAATCAAATCTCGTTACTTCCTCTCGACCTGGTGTTGGGCTTGGATGGAGTCGGAACGATTTGCAAAGAGATTTATAAAGAGTTGAGTTTAAAATGAAATTTAAGCTTTTTCGCGTTGTTAGCCCGCTTTCCGGTGGGAAAAAAGGAACGTTGGCTTTTCCACCGATTTCGCTGGGTATTCTATATAGGTATTTGCGGGAGTGCCATTTCGACATTGAGCAAGACGACCTCCATTGCCGGTGGCATCATGAAATGCCGGTTCAAGATAATAGAAAATTGTTGTCTATTTCCAACGATGAGCAGCGAATGTGGAAATACCTCAAAGGGAACCGGGATGAGGGGTGGGAATGGTTCGGTCAAAAGGTTTTGGAATTGTCTGATTTTGAAACGCCGGATGTGTTTCTATTTTCCATTATTTCAAGCGATATTCAATGTTGTCGGGCAACCCTGGCTTTTGCAGGTTTTTTAAAAAGGAGGTTTAATAAGCCGATAATCATCGGTGGAGAATACTTCGCATATGCGCCGATATATTATATGATAGAGCCGGTGCTTTCGCTGGGAATAGCGGATTATTATATCCTGGGATATGCAGAGAAATCGTTAGAACAACTTTTATCTGTGATTTCCGGGAAGGCCTCTCGGGGGTTACTGAGAGAAGTGCAAGGCCTTGTATATTTCGAAAATAATCAAACCTGTAAAAACTCATTCTTACTTAAACATGCCGTGGTTCCACCTGCATTTGATGGATTGCCCATTGAACTTTACCGGTGGTCTGCGGAGATAGAGCCACCTGGTCAGACTTTCCAGGCACCGGTTCTCGAATTAACATTACCTTTTCACACCAGTACTGGGTGCCCTCATAACTGTTCATTTTGCGATTGTTCAGGTATGGAAAAGGGCACAATTCTCGAACCGCAAGTTATTGTCGATGAACTTCAAAACCTGGTTAACCGATATAATTGCCATACATTTTTCTTTTTGGATAATACCATAAATATTTCAAAACGCTATATAAATGATCTGTGTGACAGGATAATCGAAGCTCGATTGGATATACGGTGGATGGCATGCGGCAGCGTTCATGGGATGGATGAAGCAACTTTGGTGAAAATGCACAAAGCCGGTGTTACCCGGATTGTGTGGGGGTTGGAATCAGGGAGCAGCCGGGTACTTAACTATGTCAAAAAACCATTCAAATTGGAGCATGCCAGCAAAGTATTTAAGATTGCCCATGAAGTGGGGATCTGGAATGGAGTGGACATTATTGTTGGAATCCCCACTGAAACAGAGGCAGAGTTTAGAGACACTCTGGATTTTTTAGAAAGCCATGTCGATGTCCTTGATGAGGTTTGGCCCTATCAATTTTATTTGAACAGTGCCAGCGATATGTGTAAAAACCCATCGGCGTACAGGCTCACCAACCTTCGGCCCGTAAATAGAAAACTTGCCAAAGATGCTGTTAATGGATCAGTCTGTGCATCTTATGTCTTTGACGAGCTCGATGGTTATAGGTGGGAAGAAAAAGAAATACAGATTAAAAAAAGAATGGTGGTATTGCTAGAAAATTTAGTTAAATGGAGGCTGTATCCCATGGGATTGGAACACGAGCAACAGGCTAACCTATTATCCTGGTGTTATCGGCAGTCTGCAAATAAAGCCGATATCCGCCGCCTTTACCATACCTATTGGGAAAGGTTAGCCATTAACCGAACCTGGTGGTCTGAAAAGGGGAGAGCTATATCTGTTGCGGAAGTCGCTGAAGAACTTTTTAAGGAGATGGACTCAACGGATTTAAGCGATTTGAAATTCGACGAATATTGGAAATACATATACCCGGAGGAGTATATGCCTTTTTACCCTGAATTAAGCCCGGAATTGAGTTATAAGAATTCATTATTGATCGATGGAATGTATCACGATATGCTGGTGTATTCGAAATTAAAGGGCAAGTTATTGAACCCTTGACTTTAAACGGCACAATGATGACCGATAATATAGTATCGACCCTTTCCCCCGGAGTTATCCATTATACATTTGTTGCTACGACAGGAAGGTCGGGAACTTTAAGCCTTGCCAGGCTTTTTTCCAGGGTCCCCGGTTACCTGGCACTGCATGAGCCTGCACCGGATATGACCCGCCATGTTGTGATCGAAACCAACAATGGAAATACTCGTTTAATGGAAGACATTTTCCTTAAAACAAAACTGCCCCACATCCGTCGCGATTGTGAAAAATCAGGAGCCAAATATTACCTTGAAAGCACTCATATGTTTATTAAAACCTTCTGGAGAATTGCTATCGATTATTTTTACCCGTATATTCGAATAATTCAGCTCGAGCGGGATCCTCTAAAAGTTGCCGCCAGCTTTTACCAGCTAGGAGAAATACCGGGTACACAAGAAGGCAATGACTGGCTCCTCGATTATAAGGCACCGTTAAACCATATACAAATTGCTTCCATCCTGGATACCCAACCTGAATTTGGCCATCCTTTCTTTCGTTGCCTCTGGTATATTTATGAGATCAGGGAGAGAATCAATAAACTTAAGCGGATGTATCCCACAATTCCTATCTATCGAATGAATACCGAAGATTTGAATTCTATAGAAGGCGTAGAAAAAGTACTTGAATTCCTTGGCATACCTATGGATATAAACTACCTTTCCAAATTCGTGGGAAAACACTATAATCGAGCAATTAACCAGAAGAAAGAATGTTCAATGCCTGAGCTTTCATGGAAAGACATTCAGGCAATGTATCTAAAGCTTAAATTTCTTTTATGTGATTTGGGTATCGATAATACCAATTTATACAATAATTAACATATATAAACTCGCACTGGAGAGTAATCATGAGAAAATTTTCCGTACCATATAATAGCGATATCGAATTGATTGACCGGTTGTTTGCCGGAGTGCCCGATACAGCCGCTCAATGTTGTCAAATTTTCGCTCCTATTCCCAATAACCTAACAGGTACTTGTCGAGTTGTATCCCAGGGTGAGGATTATGAAGGGGAAACAGAAAAATTGATCCGGATCGCCCACCAAAAAGGAATAGAAACCGACCTTTTAATCAACCCGGGCTGCCTCGGTATGCGTATGGTCGATGTGGATTCCTTTAAACCCATTATTGAATACCTCAAGAGGCTTTTGGATTTAGTACCGCTGGATTCCGTAACCCTGGCTGATTTTTTATTGGCAAAAGAGATAAAAAAAACGTTTCCCAAACTGGGATTGGAATGCTCCTGTATGGCAAATATCGATAATATGACCAAAGCAAAGTATTGGGTGGACCTTGGGTGTGGCGTTATTGTCATTCATCCGGATAAGAACAAGGATATGGGATTTATCCGCCAATTGCGTCGGAATTTCCCCGAAGTGAAGTTAAAGATGATTCTCAATGAAGTATGTGTACCTGATTGCCCGATGCGTCAAGGGCATAGTAATTTAGAAAGCCATGGGGATTGGGGTGGGTTGTATCACAAAGCATGTTTTTCTATCTTTAAAAAGGAGCCGTGGCTTTTTTATTCCTCTCCATATATTGCTCCTAAATACCTTGATTATTATGATGATTTGATTGATATTTTCAAAATTCTAGACCGGGACTCTCCCACAGAAGAAATTATTGAAACTTTTGGCACTTATGCTGGGGATGAGAAATATCTTTCCCTGAGGGCGGATTGGGATACAAGACTACCCCAGGAGGTTTATGATAGGGTTCTCCAGTGTGATAGGCGGTGCGACCAATGTGGATTATGTAAAAAAGTATACACCGACCCTGCTACACCTCCAAATTCTTACATGACATTTTGGCTTGCTAATCACCCATATAATACCGAAGCATAATTCACCATAAGTCCAATCTCCTAAGAAAAAACGCCTTTGAACCGGGAGTGCCAGGAAAAAGATTTTTAAAAGAAAATCAAGGAAAGAGATAAATGATATTTGATAGGAAAAATAAAAATGCCGCTTCGAAAAGGCCCCGATCTTTCAAAAAAGGGATAAACCGAAGCCATGAGAAATTTGAACATGATCTCGAGTTTGAAAAATTGATAGATAAACTAAATCAACCGGAAAGCAAAGACGAAACGATAAAATTATTAGAGCAAATTGTTGGTTTAAAGCCAAAAGATTCGACGTTTCTTGCATATCGAATTCAATATGAAAAGGAACTCTCCATTTTGAAGAATTGCCTTGATAAAGAAAGTATTAATTTTTCACCCAATAAAAGTAAGTGTGATCAGTCGTCAAAGATTTTGCTGATTGCTGTGAATGGCATCGGCGATTTTATATTTTTTCTCCCTCTCTTTCATTATATTGCGGGGTGCCCGGGGAAAAAAACATTGATAATCAGGAACGATGTTTTTCCATTCGTAGGCAGTTTCTGTGATTCCTTTGATTCAATAATAACAATACCCATAAAAAACCCAGACGCCTCTTTTGATACGTTGGTGTCTTATTCCCCATGCATTACTGATGATTTCGATATTGCAATCAACTTGTATTCCGAGGAGGCATTTGTCAGGAAAATATTCCACATGATTTCCGTGCAATTGATTTCTTTCGACCCATATAAGGCGGCAAGAGAAGGAAAGCATATATCGGATGGCGTTTTAGAAAATTTTGGACAGTTATCGAAGTTATGTATGAGTGCACATCCTGATACCGCCTATGATTATAGTATTAAAATCAATGATGAAGTATTAATATTAGTGGATGACTTCATCAAACGACATGGAATTCAAAAATATATCGTGGTCAGCCCTCACGGGCAAAACCCTGATTCGGTTGATTCTTGTTGGGATAAGGATATTCCTGTTAATGAAGTGGAAAAACTAGTGACCGGTTTATCGAAGGTTATCCCTGTTGTGATTCTAGGAACAAACTTGAAGTATAGGGAATTTGTTTGCGATAATAAGAATTCTTTCAATTTAATAGGGAAAACAACGCTTATTGAAGCCGGCGCATTCATGCAAAAGGCTGAAATATTCATCGGGGTGGATTCAGGGTTGATGCATATTGCAAACGCTTTAAAAAAAGACATCATCGGCCTGTTTGGCCCTACTGACCCTGGGTGGGTAGCACCTTTATCACCCAATGCAAAAATATTCTCAACTTATCACACAACAAAATCGATGGCAGATCTCCCTTATAAATTGATCTTTAAAAGTATTTTGATGGCTTTGGAGTTATCAGTTTAAACGGATAGGTTGAAACCCGGTTTAAATAGCGAAATGAATTAATGGAGGCCATAATGACAAATTCGATGCAGCAAGAAACTTTTTGGAGTATAGGTCCTAAAGCGCATCTATTGGTTCAAAGAGCCAGTAGTGTTCTCGTTCCGGGAAGCCAGTCTTATCTCAATGTTTTCCCGGAAGAGCAATACCCCCGTTTTATTGAACGCGGGGAAGGCCCTTATATCTATGACGTCGATGGGAAACAATATATTGATTTATTTTTGGGAAGCGGAACTATTTTATTGGGACATGGAAACAAAGAGCAGTTAGCAAAAGTCTACCGTCAATTTCAAAATGGAGCTTCTGTTTCATTGAGGCACCCTATTGAAATTGAAATAGCAGAGTGGTTTAAATCGCATATCCCCTCTTCGGACCGGACGATGTTTTTTAAAACAGGTTCAGAAGCTGCTCACACAGCGTTGCGGCTCGCATTGCAAAGCAGGCAACGCTCAAAAGCACTTTCCCTGGGTTATCACGGGTGGCTGCCTCCATTCAGGAATGGATGGCCCAAAACTTATGATATCCAGGTTATAGAAGGAACCTGGGACCTTGAAACCGTGGTGGATACCATTCAAAAGCATAAGACAGATTTGGGAGCAGTGATTATCAGCCCGAATCCATCCATGTTGGCTAAAGATTTTTATACTACCATTGAAGCTGAAACGCATCGAATCGGGGCTGTTCTAATTATGGATGAAATAAAAAGCGGATTCCGGTTTAAATTCCCATGCTTGTCTGTGGCTTATGGTTTGGATCCGGATATTATACTTTTGAGTAAGGCGATATCGAATGGATTTCCTGTCACGGTACTCACCGGGAAAGATACTTTTCTAGGAGACCCTTATAGAATAGACTTGTTTAGCTCTTTTTCCAGCGAAACCCTTTCGCTTTTTGCCATGCAAGCAGCAATAGAATTATTACAAAACGGTTTATATGCTGGCTTTGAACACGCTGCGCATGCATTATATGAAGGATTAAGAGAAATTTTGCCTGGGCATATGGCTTCAATTATTGGAGAACCTACTTTTTTCCGGATAGAGTTTAGAGAAGAGGGCCTGGCTGAAACATTTGCCCGCAAACTTGCATATGCAGGTATTTTATATCACCCTTATGATGAAGTATTAATTTCAGCGGCGCATGATCGAGAAGACGTTCTGAAAAAAATCTTGAGCACTATAAAACACATCATCCAGGCTTTGTAGCCACTTTAATAATTATTTAAGTACTATGCCAAACTCACTTTAATCTGAGAATAATAACATGAAAATTCACCTTACAGCGATTAATCCTGAAACATACAGCTTAGCGACGGCTTACCTTCATTCTGCTTTAATTTCGGATCCGAGGTTTTCTGGGAAAATCGAAGTGGCTCAATACATATATGATTTGGATCAAGTGGCTGATCCGCTTTATGACCTCACTCTTTTAAGCTCCGAGTTATTGAGTAAAGAACCTGATTTAATCGGATTTTCGGTATATTTGTGGAATAGTAAATTGGTTCAATACTTAATCAAACTCATCGGCCGCCTCAAGCCTTCCGTGAAATTCGTTGTCGGAGGCCCGGAAATCCAACGAAATGCTACCGAATGTTTGATAGGTTTTCCTACAGGAGTGTATTTTATTTTTGGCGAGGGAGAAGAAGCATTATGCAATCTGGTTGAATTCATTAAATCCCCCAATCGGCTGGAACTCCCTCCCAATGTCGCACTTAAAATAGAGAATGGGTTTAGTTTTGGGCCATCATCCTTGATAGGGGGTTCAATCGATAAAATTCCTTCACCCATTTTAGAAGGCACTCTATTGATACACAACCCTGCCGAATGTATAGCTCCATTTTCGACTACCCGGGGCTGCACAAATACGTGTTCATATTGCTGTTGGCAGGATGGCAGAAATTATCGCATTTTTCCCCTTGAACGGGTGTTGGAAGAGTTGGAGCAACTTAAGAAAAAAGATGTCCTGGGAATATGGTTTATCGATTCGGTATTTGGGAAAAACGGCGAGCGAGACTATCGAATCCTGGATGAATTATCTAATTGGCCATCTAAATTTCGTTTGGGTTTTGAAACTCACATCGAATATATTAATCCAACATTCGCATCCAAATTATCCCGGTTAAATGTTGATTGGATCGGTATCGGAGTACAATCATTAAACCCGGAGGCACTCAAACAATGTAAGCGGTGCAGCGATATAAAGAAAATTTTTCATGGTATCGATATATTGTATAAAACTCTCCCTCAACCTCATAAAATTCACGCTGATTTTATTTTTGGTTTACCCGGTGATACATATCACGATGTTCTTTACTCGATTGATTCTATTAAGGCCAAATTTCCGCGTATTACGATCTTTTTTGAAATTCTCAAAGTATTGCCTGGAACCTTTTTCTATCAGAGGGCTAAAGAGGAAAATTGGATAATTCATGACTCCTCGGGATTCTATGATTTATTGTGCCGGCCTGATTTCGCCGTGGATTCTCTTATATCGTTGAAAAAAGTCGGCTTGGGGATTAATTTTTTACAGTATGACCCCTGCCGGTCCTGGTCGGATAGACTTTATCAACTTTACCAGGGAAAAATCACATATTCGCGGTTAGCGAAAGTTTCAGGCGATGTGCTTTTTAGAAGAGGTCTGGCTCGCCATCATGAATACCATCGCTGCTTCTGGTTCGACGATATCTTTAAAGAAAATAACCTTCTGGATATTCTCAAAAAAGAGATCGAGGAAGAATTGGGAAGGTGAGGTTTCTATAAATGGTACTCTTAAATGTTTAATAGCATCAAAAAAATAATCAACAGCGAGTTGAATCAATTGGCTTATAACTACCAATGGTGTAAATCTATAGCCGGGCCGGAAATTTACCAGGTTGAATTGACAAATCATTGCCCCATGTCTTGCGGGATGTGTCCAAGGACAACTCGAATGACGAGAGAATTGGGCTTTATGGACGAATCGCTCTATAAGCGAATTATCCTGGAAGCGTCCGAGTTTTCATCAAGGATATTTCTTCACCATTTCGGCGAATCGATTCTTCACCCAAAACTGGGAGACTTTATACTCTTCGCCAACCAACAAGGCATTAAACCATACCTGTCTACGAACCCTGTTTTTTTGACTCCCAAACGGTCGCAGGTACTTGTAGATAACGGGCTTTATGAATTGATGTTTTCCCTGGACGGCCTAACTGGCGAAACGAATGCAGCTATCAGGGGAGAAGCCGCAAAAAATGTCGAACTTGCCGAAGAAAATATCTTGTATTTTTTAGAATACAGGAGAAAACTAGGTTCGAAAACACCTTATGTGATAATGCAAATCGTCGGGCATAAACAAAATGCTCATGAAATCGAAGCATATATGAAAAAATGGAACAGTGTGGTTGGGATCGACCGTGTTAAAGTCACATCATATGTAACATGGGATGGGCGGGATGAGTACATTAACTCTTTAAAACTTCAATGTGATTGCTACTATACGGAAAACGTCGTCTGCGATAAACCATGGACGTCGATGGCGATCCTTTGGGATGGCCTCGTTGTTCCATGCTGTTACGATTTTGATGCGATTTATACCCTCGGCGATTTACGCCATCAGTCCCTTAAAGAAATCTGGGCCGGAGAAAAATTAACCTATTTAAGGCAATGCCATAGGGACGGAAACCTTCAAAACATCAGGTTATGTGAAAAGTGTACCGATATGGAAGGCTTTCACGTTCGAAAGTGGTATTATCCACTGAATCGATGGTTTTCTAAAAGAAATAGATTGGGAGATGAATGGTATAAGCAGGAATAAGCCTTGATGCATAAACAGGTTCATGAAATTCATACTTTTCAATCGCTTATAAACCGCCTTCGACTCTCCCTTCGGTAAATAATCCAGGAACTATGAAAATTATTTTAATATACCCCGGCAATGATACATTTTCAGGGTATTTGGAACCCCTTGGCATTATGTATATCGCCAGTATACTCATGGAAAACGGTCACGATGTTTTTTTATATGACGCAACCTTCAAGGAAAACCATGAAAGTTTGAAGAAAGAAGTATTGAAAGCAGATATGGTGGCATTTACCTCAACAAGCAAACTCTTCCCGGCAGCAAAAAAAATATTGGAGGTTGTCAAACCACAAAACCCCGGAATCCCATATATAATCGGCGGACCCCACGGAACCGCAAGGCCCGCCGAAGTAATCCAGGCCGGGTTTGACTATGTTGTGCTGGGAGAAGGGGAGCAGGTTATTTTAAATTTAATAAACGCCCTTTATAAAAAAGAAACTCATACTGTTGATGGGGTCGCTTTGATATACGAGGGGCAAGTGAAAATCACTCCTCCCAAAACCTTTATCTCAAACCTTGACACGATCCCATTTCCGGCACGAAATTTGTGGGATTATCATCGATATTTCGAATTCGGATTAGATGAAATAAGCATTTTGGCTACTCGCGGCTGCCCTGCCAATTGTTTATATTGTAAGCCCATGGTGAACAAACTGTTTGGCCAAAAAGTTCGAAAGAGATCGGCCCGTAATGTTGTAGACGAAATAGAAACCTTATGTATAGGTTACCGCCGATATTTCAATAAAAAACCCAGGTTTTGGTTTCATGATGATACTCTAACTGTTTGCGGAAAGGATTGGTTTGTCGAATTTGGGGTATTATTAAAAGAAAGGGGAATAGAAATCGATTGGGGCTGTGAATCTCGAGTTGATACGGTTGATTTTGAAATGCTTCGGGTCATGAAATCGTCGGGCCTCTGGATTATCTCGTTTGGAGTCGAAAGTGGTTCGCAGAAAGTACTTGACTTCTATCGAAAAGGCACTACCCCTGAAAAAACGATCAAAGCCTTCGATGCAGCTCATAAACTGGATATTGAAACATATGCGTATGTAATGGCCGGCGCCCCCGTCGAAACAAGGCAAGACCTGGAATTGACGATTCGGTTAATAGAACGAATAAACCCCGACGGTATCGATATTTATACGACAACTCCGGCTCCAGGAACAGATCTATACCAATATGCAATAGATGAACAGTTAATCCGGTCTTATGATATTAATTTCTGGGCGAAATCCTCCCCTCTGAAACTCCAATACCTTTCCGATGATGATATTGCTTGGTTTCGAAAAAGTGTATATGAAATAAAGAATTCACTTGAATTTTACAGGAGTTACCATATTATCCCAAAAGGCAAGATAGACTGAGATTAACTCGAGAGTAATTATCGCAGATGAGAGGATTTTTTATTTATCTGTAACGTTCGATCCTGGATGAAGTCGGCTTTGATGTACATGAGGACTCGTATAGTAAAGGTGAAGATGGCTATATTATGTTTGCCTGTGTTAAACCCTGGATAGGCATTAATCATGCGCCTACGAAAGGTTTCATTGTATTTTAGAGAATTGATTTATGAATCCATTAATACTGATAACAAATGATGATGGAGTTCGTTCCCCGGGACTACGGGCTGCTGCAGAAGCCGTAAGCCCTTTTGGGGAAATTCTGGTGGCTGCACCCATCGAACAACAAACAGGAATGGGGCGGTCGTTTCCTAAGCATGAAGGAATAGGAGTCATCGAGGTTTTTCAGGGTCAAATAGAAGATAAAATTCATCCATATTACGCAATTCATGGATCGCCAGCCCAGGCAGTGGCCCATGGTGTCCTGGAAATCGCGGACAGGTTACCCACTTTATGTGTGAGCGGAATTAACTATGGAGAAAACCTGGGAGGTACAAATTTCATTAGCGGCACGGTGGGCGCGGCAATGGAAGCGGCTTGTTATGGCATCCCGGCGTTGGCTATCAGTATTGGAGCTAAAAGTTCGGAACAGTATTCAAATCCATATTGCCACCAGGATTGGGAAGTGGTTATCCACTTAGTTCGCAAAATTGCTTCGAAAGTACTATGCCGCGGCTTGCCCCAAAATGTAGCGCTGTTGAATATCAATATCCCTTCGGAAGCTACTAAGGAAACGGATATCCGGCTAACTAGCCAGAGCCGCCAGAATTATTATATTTGCACTGAACCTGAAAAACGTGAGCTCTCTAAAAGTTTCAAACTGCCGGTGAAAGTCGAAATCGATTTCGAAACGTTAGAGCAAGATAGTGATATATACGCTTTCGTTGTGGATAGAGTCGTTTCGGTTACCCCCATGGGAACTGACTTGACTGTCCGGAATGCTTGCGGGGGACCTGTGTCAATTCCATTTTTATCTAAGGAAAAATAATAACGGAGCCTATTATGCCAATCGGTCATATGATGTTGCTTCTGACTTATCGATGTAACCTTCGCTGCTCATTCTGCCTTTCATTCAACGGCTATTGGCAGCCTGAGCCCGGAATTTTTTTACCTGCTGCAAGAGCCGATAAAGAAATGACTACCAGCAATATCATCGATAGAGTAATTCCCCAATGTGTGAAAAATAATGTCCAGGTCATTGCATTGTCCGGTGGCGAGGTCCTGGTACGACGTGATGCCGATGTGATTATCCGTGAATTGGGAAAATCGAATATCCGGTGGTGTCTGGACTCCAACTTGATGCTATGTACCCAGCATATTGCGGAAGAAATCATTAATTCCTCATGCGATGCAGTTTTTGTCTCGTTGGATGGTCCTAAAGACGTACACGATAAACTTAGGGGTAACCCGGATGCCTATGATAAATGTATAGCCGGCCTAAAACGGCTTCTACTTTGTCGAAATGAAACCAAAGACTCTAAGACTCTGGTACTTTTAAATTGTGTTTTACAACCGGGTAACGAATCGGTACTTCCCGATGTTGTCAGGATTGCAGCCGAATGTGGAGTTAATGAGGTTTCATTCCAATTGTTGAGCGAAAGAAATTATAAACGCCCATTCGCTGCCGATATAGCTGTGGAATCTATCCAAAAAGCATTTGTTAATGCAACGGATTTAGGATTAAAAGTATCTGTATGCCCCCTCCCTCATCCGGGTTTTGAAGAACTTAAATCATGGTTTTCTATGCCGCTACGCCGTAATTTTTACAGTGGGTGTACAAATATTTATAATAACCTGCGAATCGATCCTGCGGGGAATTTAATACCCTGCCTTGAGTACCGGTTAGGAAATATCTTGGAAGAGGATCTGATTGATATATTGAATGGTATTTCATATAAAGCATTTAGGGAGCACTTAGAAGTCAAAGGGCCGTTTGAAGGTTGCTTACGATGCTGTAATATGGAAGTCAATAAGTTGGGATGCTAAATACTTATGGCAGGATAGTCTGATATGACTGAAAGGTTCATCAAACACGAGGAAAAGGTTGCCTTTCCGGCTTTGCCTATGGATATAGCTTCGCTTCTTCATGATGGTACTTTTTTTAAACTTTTTCGGAATTATCCTTCTCCCACCACTGTTTATAGAGTTACTAAAGCCGGTGGCACAACTTTATTCCTGAAAGTAGGAAAATGTCTTGGCCCGGAGCATGAACGCCTCTTATGGTTGGAAGGAAAGTTGCTCGTTCCCCATATCGCCGCCTATTCTATATTTGAAAATAGTGAGTATCTCCTCCTTAAAGAAGTTCCCGGGTTACCTGCCGATGACAGGAAGTGGCATACCGATACCGCCTCCCTGGTTCACATCCTGGCAAAAGAGATTCATGCGATTCACTCCTTACCCACAACAGGTTGCCCGTTTGATGCAAGCCTGCAAACCATGATGGCTAAAGTTAAAAAAATGGTTCAGGAGGGATTAATCAACTCATGTGATCTCAGCAAAGCTTATCGTCACCGTTCCATAGATGATCTATATAATAACTTGCTTCGACTTTATCCTCTGGATGAAGATATTGTCTTTACGCATGGAGACTTATGTTTACCCAATATATTGATTCAAAAAGGGAAGAATGCAGCCTATGTGGATTTGGGATTATCCGGCATCGGCGACCCTCATCGCGACCTTGCCCTCATTACACGCAGTATTAGCTCAAACCTGGGAGATGAATGGGTGCGATTTTTCTTCGATAATTATGGGCGTGAAGTGGATGAACGGAAAATCGAATTCTACTCACTGCTCGATCAATTCAGTATGATGCGTTAAAATTCAGATGTAATTAATAAAAGAATGAAAATGAAAGTTCTTCAAATTATACCGACATTCGGCCAGAATTGTGGTGTTGCTTTTTTTGCTGCTACTCTCCATGAGCAAATGAAAAAAATCGGGGTCGAAGTGCAAGACCATCCGACATTAAATGGCGATATTCCTCCTGCAGATATTGTTCTACTTCATCATCATTCCGACTTATTAGATGACGAAAGTGTTCGAAGCTTGTGCGAGAAGAGTCCGTGCCCGGTTGTTCTGTTTGCTCATTCCGATGGGATTGAACTGCTTTTTAATGTAGTGGATGGTTTCGCAGCCATGTGCCCCGGCATGATCCCCGAAACAGACAGGCCAGCCTATATATTTTCACACCCTGCATGGACACCCGAAGCCCTTGAAGAAAGGGCAGCTCTTCGGGACTTTTTTAAGCTTCCGAAATATTCCAGGATTATAGGGACAAACGGGTTTCTCAAGTTTGAGAGGCAATTCGTCGAAATCTTGGACGAATTGCTTCCAGCAGCCAGGGATAATGATTGGTTTATTTATCTCATTACAAGCCCCTGGTACATCGACTCGCCCGGTCTTATTCCGAAACTGGAGGGATTACAGTCCGCTTACCCCGCCTACTTCCGGTTTGAAAACGCTTACTGGGACAGAAGAACTTTAAACCGAAAACTCCAGGCTTGTGATTTGTTGTGGTGCTGGACCTGGGCTGCTTCAAGCCCATATGCAAGTGGGGTAATTTCGGATCAATATGCCAGCGGAACCCGTATCTTTGCAGCAGATAAATGGCAACACCGCCATGTTCTTGAGCTCCCGAACGTCGTTCGAGGACCTAATAAACTTGAACCATTCATCGAACAACTTATTATAGAAATTAAAAGCGGCATTTGCCGCCGGCATGATCCATCTCCTCTTTCCTGGGAGAAGTGTATTTATAAAATGACCTCTTTTCTGGCTGATATATGTTCAAATAGACAGGTAATATCCATTTGAATAGCGTTTTAAGGATACATTTCAAAATTTCGATATTTAGGCAAATGAAAAATCATTAGGAAATTAATGAATATGCCAAACTCAACCAATAAAAAACAACCCACGATGGTAATTCTTCGAGCGTTAGCCCTGGGAGATTTTTTTACAGGTTTACCGGCTTTGCGAGCCTTGAGCCGGGCGTTTCCGGATCACCGCCGCTTCCTGACATGCCCAGGCTGGTTAAAACCGATTGTACAAATGACCGGTGTGGCCGATGTGTTGATTGACGGTGCGGTCTTTAATGAAAGTGCAGGTAAAGCTGGTCAATACAGAGTTCCTACGGATTTGCAAGAGCGAATCAAACTTGAACAAGCCCAATTAAACGGATTAAAAGGAGCCCCATATGAACCCGATATTGCCGTAAACCTAAGGGGACAGCGCATCGCGTTGCATGAAGCTCTTTTAGCATTGAAACCCCACAGGTTTATCGGTTTCTATAACCCGGATGTCCCTGCTTCAAAGGGAGGGCCAATCTGGCACCCGGAAGAATATGAAGTGGTACGTTATTGTCGCTTACTGCAAGAAAATGGAATTCCGGCAGACCCCCGTGATTTGCACATCGATCCCCCTAATATAACTGTTCCCGATTATATTCGCGGAGCCACCGTCATTCATCCCGGTGCCGGTAGCCCTGCCCGTTGTTGGCCGGTTGAGCGATGGGTCGCTGTGGCACAATGGGAACTCGAACGGGGAAATAGGGTTATTATAACTGGCGGCCCTCATGAAGTCGATTTATCGATGAAATTGGCTGCATTGACGGGGCTTCCTCCCGACTCCATTTTTTCAGGCCGAACCGATATTATGGAGCTTTGCGCTTTGGTTAGCGCCAGTGGGAAAGTCATTTGTGCGGATACCGGGATCGCTCACCTTGCAGTTGCTTTTTCTACGCCTTCGGTTGTTATTAAAGGCCCTGAACCGCCTACTCGCTTTGGCCCACCTCCTCATTTGCCTATTCATCGAGCGCTGTGGGCAGGTATGAAAGGAGATACTTATACCGATACCCCGGATCCCGGTTTATTAAAAATCCAGGTCGAGGATGTTTTTAAAGAAATTCTTTCACTGGAACGCGATTTACCCTGGCCATAGTACTAGTTTCAGGCTTATTCCATGACTAATCTTTCTAAAGACGATAAAGTACCGGCAATCCACGGCTTCTATAACAAATTAAGACAGCAATCGGTATATAGTCAATTTATCCGGTATATTGAATTCCAGAAAAAAAATAAAAACAATCATGAACAACTGTTCAAGGATCAATATATTGGCCCCCCTGCCCCAATGTCAATCCTGTCGGTTAATCTAGACATCGCCACCTCCTGCAATCACCGTTGTATTTTTTGTGTCGATGCTGAAGTAATCAATAATGGTTATAAAATAATGAGTACGGAAGAGGTTTTCAAAACCATAGACATTCTCACTCAAAATGGTTTACATTCCGTTATCCTGATAGGTGGTGGAGAGCCTACATTACATCCTGGATTTGTAGATATTGCCTATTATATTAAATCAAAAGGTCTTCAACTTGGTATTGTATCTAATGGCAGTTATCCAAAAAAAATCCGTGACGTTGTATCTGTGATGCAAGAAAATGATTTTATTCGCTTTAGCATTGACGCTGGGGTAAATTCAACATACCAGAAAATTCATAATCCCAGGGGAAAAGGAAATTCATTAAGAGGCGTGTTAGGCCTTGGTAAAGAAATCAAACAGTCAAATCAAAAGGTTTCACTTGGATACAGTTTTGTTATTTGCTGGGAAGGGATTGTATTGAATGGAAAGAGTGTTCCCAGGAATATAGAAGAAATTTCCGCCGCTTATCAAAATTGTCGTGATTACAATTTTGATTATCTTTCCCTTAAACCCTGCTTGCTTAAGGAGCCCCAGAATCCTGTTGAAACAATTTGCGATGATCGCCCCGGAAGCAATTTAGTGGAAGTATGCCGTGATATTGAAAAACATATCCGGATTGTTGAAAATAACATTGATGCCAATATTCCTATTATTAAGAGTATAAATTTGCTCGGGATGCTTAATGGTAATCTTAATCGTCTCAGGATTCAGCCAAAGATTTGCCATGCCGGTTTTTTCAGGCAGGTCGTCACGCCCTATGGTATTTATCACTGCCCGGCTTATCGCGGCTCTGAAATTGCGTTTATCGGTGATTTATCAGGATATGCATCCCAGGAATCCGCAAACCGGTCGTATGCTGCAACTACAAGATTGCTTATGGGCTTTAACGCCAGTGAAAGATGTAAAGATGTGGCTTGCTTTTATAATGCTCTTAATCACTCTATCCAGGAACTCATCGATGACCATGAAAAATTGAACCGAATTGAAAGTATACCGGATAGGGATTTTTTCTTCTGATTTAGTCCTAAATTAAAGAAACAAATATGAAAGTGCTTCTAACTGGAGCGGCTGGGTTCATTGGTGCAAACCTGGCAAAATACCTCAACGATAAAGGATCGGATGTTATCTCTATTGGTCAAAACATCAGTAAACGGTCCCCTAGGCTGCCCGGTTTGAAAATAGATGCCCCGTGGTCTGCTGTTCCCTGGGAAAAAATCGGCCCAGTCGACGTGCTTATTCATCATGCGGCAATCACCGATACGGCCTGTACAAACCTGGAAAAGATGCTTAAAGAGAATGTTGTCGATGCGATTTCTCTATTCAAAGCCGCTTTATCCCATTCTTGTTCAAAAATAATCTACGCATCTTCAATGCAAGTATATGGCAATGCCCCTGTTCCATTCACAGAAGATACTGCTCTCAACCCTATCAACCTTTATTCAAAATCGAAAAAAATCCTGGAAGATGAAGCCAGTGTGCTGGTAAAGCAGCACAAAGACCGGGGCGCTGTAATAATCGGATTACGATATGGAAATGTATTTGGACCCGGGGAAAATCATAAAGGGAAAATGGCCAGTATGGTAAACCGGATTGGAAAACAGGTCATTTCAAATAGTCTAACACTGTACAAATATGGCGAACAGGAACGGGATTTCATTTATATTACCGATATCCTGGATGCAATCCACGCTTCGATCCAATTATCCGAAAGCACTATATTCAATATAGGTACAGGGATAGGCACTTCCTTTAATCGGATTGTCGAGCTTTTCAACCGGGAATTTAAAACCGATGTTAAACCTGTTTATATTGATAATCCCTTTAGAGATAACTACCAGGATAAGGTGATTTTGAATATATCCCGAGCACACGAATTACTGGATTTTAATCCTAAAATATCGATTGAGAAAGGAATTCGTTTCTATGTTGAATCAGGAGCATTAGGACCGGTGCTTTAATAATCGCTATTTAGGAGTATTTTTTTTATTTTGATTTTGAATAGTTCGAGGAGATAATTGCGAGATGTTGGAAAAATTTTTTGGTAATCATTCAGTTCGGGCAGTTTTCCTGGCTCGCCCAAAAGCGTTTCGGCGTGTGATTCTGCTGGCTGGGAAAAAAAACCACCTGAACAACGAATATATAGAATTAGCAAAAAGTGTTAACATTCAACCTGAAATTTTGCCATGGGATAACTTTTTGCGTGCGGCTGAGTTAACTTTTGATGACAACCATTAAGGAGTCTGTATTTTTACTACTCCCAGGGAAATATATTCGGAAGACGATTTGAAAATGCTCTCTGACGCCCGAGTTGTTCTTGCTCTCGATCAAATCACAAATCCCCAGAATTTAGGGATAATCCTTCGCAATGCGGCTTTCTTTGGCGCAGAAGCATTACTCTTAATGAAAAATAGAGCTATCGATGTTTCGCCGACGGTGACACGAGTAGCGGTTGGCGGGGCGGAATTCGTGAAGATATTTAGAATAACCAACTTAGCCTGGAGCCTCGATAAACTCAAAGAAATCGGGTTTTGGGTTTATGGGTTGGATGAACGTGGGGAAAAAACTCTTGCTGAAACCAAGTTTGATATGAAGACCGTATTCGTCGTAGGCGCCGAAGGGGAAAAGCTTCGCCTGAGGACCGGTAAATTCTGCGATATTTTGGTTCGCATCCCGGGCGGGAGGGCTGGCCTGGAAAGTCTAAATGCAGGCGTTGCAACTGCCGTTGCCCTATCGGAATTTTTCCGATCCCGCTTAAAAGGAATTATCAAGACCCAGCCTTACTTCTATACTTTTTCGAAACAAAAATTGAAAGACGGATATCCTTATCGTAACTCGATTTTTTAAGGCAGGAACCCAAAACAATGTACCCAGAAACACTTACTCTGGAAGTACACATGAAGCATGCCAACCAGGATTAAAAATGGAAATGGCGGATATTGGCATTTATAGGTAGAAATGATATCGTGAATTTCAGGAAGCAAGCGGCCTGTGATTATGGCGCCACCAAAAAAGGAAACTAGAAAAATAGTAAGAAAAAAATTTTTTCTCTTGACAAATAATTCAAAAAATGGTAAAATTTTACAAACGTCAAAATTGAGCTATTCTATTAAACCGGCAAAACTCATCAAAAGCATATAAAAAAATTCAAAAATAAAGGAGAATTTACCCATGACAAAAAAAATTTTGGCAAAAAACAACAATGTAATCAGCGCACAAGAGCTTGCAAAAATTTATGGGAAACTTGATGTCGTTGTCCATCAAGGCACCACTATCATCGCTCCAGTTATTCCCTTCATGGCCGAGATTATGTAACTATCGGATTTAAAGGTAGACTATTCTGGGGTACCCTTCATAGGAAGGGTACCTGGGAATTTTTTTTAATGGATGAATTCGTGGGGATGGAAGAGAGTGTTAAGGGAAAAATTAAAGTAATCGTTCACATTGAAAGTTCATAGGAAGTTTCTCCAGTTCACAACCGGATTATAAACTAAAAAAAACGATTTAATCATGGGATTTCTCTAAACCGGCATTATATTTATTTCCCAGGATATCAATTTTTTTGGAATCAAATATGCATGGTTATTGCCAGGAGGGAACTATCATGAAAAAATTATTTCCAGTTTTTTGGTTATATTGGGCGGATTAGCGGTTGTACTCGGATACAGAATCATATACAGCGAAAGGTCAGAGAGTTTCTCCAATACTCCATCTAAATCAATAAAACAACCCGTCCTTCAATCATCGGGAATAGGGAGACTCCAACCCGGTTTTGGAAAAATTCCTCTCTATTTCATTCCCAATAAGGGTCAAACCGATAAAGTGGTTAAATTTTACACCGGCACCTCACGGTTTAACCTATGGATCACCTCGAAAGGAATGGTTTTTAGTGGGAATATTCGGGCTTCTGCCGGTTCAAAGCCATCACTGGAGCAGGATATATCGCGGTTCATTTTCATAGGAGCTAATAAAAATCCGGAGATGGTGCCGATGGAAATGACCGGCCATTTGGTTAATATTTATAAAGGAAAATATCCTTCCCGGTGGCAGACGGATATCCGAACTTCAAAGGCGGTTTTGGTTAAGGATGTTTATCGAAATATCGATTTGAAAATTTATGGAAATGAAAATCAAATCGAATATGATTGGGTTGTTAAACCCGGCGGTGATCCGCGGGATATTCGTTTTAAATATGAAGATGCGAAAAGTACTGCCGTAGATAAAGAAGGAAATCTTTCTATAACAACCGGTTTCGGCAAACTCATCCACAAAAAACCGGAGTGTTTCCAGGAGGTTTCCGGGAATAAATTCCCGGTTCGAGCTGGATTTGAAAGTCGAGGGGAAAATATATATGGGTTTGATGTGAAGGAATACAGTAACCGGTATACGCTGGTGATCGACCCGGTGGTTCATCTTAACTTTGCGACTTACCTGGGTGGAAGCAGCACTGAATATTATCCGAGGATTGCAGTGGATGAAAATGGCCAGGTATACATGGTAGGCTACACTGACAACACCGATTTTCCCTTGAAAGATCCTTATCAAGATAAGTTGTACAGTTACCCTTGCGTATTCCTGGCTAAATTCGATTCCACCGGCTCGGATCTTGCTTTTTCAACTTATTTTGGTGGGAATTCGGCTGAGTATTTCAATGCCATTACGCTGTCCGGGTCTGGGGATGTTTATATTGCCGGGGATACGTTTAGTCCCGATTTACCTGCTGTGAATCAATCGAATTGGGATAAAGACGGCTTGGTGGCCAGGTTCGACACGAGCGGCCATTTTATCCAGGGGCGTTACCTGGGCGGTTGGGATGAAGACCGGATCAATGATATTAAGATGTTTAACTCGGACCAAATCATTATCAGCGGTTTCACTTATAGTTTGGATTTTCCATTAAAAAATCCGTACCAGGATACGATTGTTGGGGATGCGACGGGGTATGTATGTAAGATGACGAAAGATTTATCCGAGATCGTTTATTCTTCCTATTTTTGGGGTGGGATTTCGACCTTATTGAGAGGTTGGCGGTAGACAGCTCTGGTGATTTTTATGCCTTTGGGCGAACGGGCAGTAAAAATTTACCGTTGAAAAACCCGATTCAAGCCTCCTATGGGGGCGGTGGTTATGATACGTTCGTAGCGAAGTTTAGGCCCGACGGTTCCGACCTCGTTTACTCTACATATATTGGGGGTTCAGGCACGGATTTTCCTTCCGATATGGCGATCGACGGTGCAGGTGGTGTATATATTTTAGGCTTTACGGAGAGTAGTACCGGTTTCCCCTTAAAAAATCCTTTCCAGTCTACAGTTAAGGGGGATTGGGATTTTTTTATATGCAAAATCAACCCGGATGGATTATCATTGGGGTTTTCGACGTTCCTGGGTGGGACAGGTAGGGATTACCAGGGGGATATCAAAATACCGACCCCTGATACTATTATTATGGTCGGCTCTACCGACAGTGTGGATTTCCCGATTATTAATCCCTTGCAACCTGTCAATGCCGGTGGGTTCGATGTATTTATCAGTATGATTTCCACGGCTAATTGGAATTTAAAATATTCCTCTTATTTTGGGGGAACCGGCAACGATTATGGCAGAGAAATAGAGGAAGCGGGGATAGGTTCTTTTGTACTAGCCGGGATAACCGATAGTTACGATTTTCCGGTGAAGAATCCTTTCCAGGCGGTCAAAGGGGGAGGAGAAGATGCGTATGCGGCAAAATTTTCTTATTCCATGAACCCAATCTACTTGATGCAAGTCCAATCGGCCCCGGTTAATTGGGTACCGATCCAGGTTTCTCCTTCGGATATCAATGAATATTCCTGGGGTTATACTCCTTTTACAAGGAGTTATGAGTTAGGTACTTATGTAGACTTAGCTGCTCCCGAGTACTTTTCAGGTAACCTTTATTTCTTGTATTGGATTATAGATGGCTCGATAACTTACGCCCCTGTTATCAGGTTGATAATGGATAGCTATCATACTGTAACCGCTTATTACGGGGAACCCAGCCCGGATTCACCACCAGTTTGTCAGAACCCTTTTGTAAAAAGGTTCCGACACCTCCCAAAACTTTTAATAATGCTTATAATCAAAAGCTTTAGGAAGTCCAGAAACCCTTTCTCGAAAGGGTTTTTGGTAGTCGAAGACAAATCAGGCGGCGGATTTAGGCCAGTGCCATCATATTAAATCGGACAGCCTTGAATTTTGGAGCCAGTACAGCGGGTGAGACGACGGGGAGTCAATCGTTTGGAATCGAAGAACGATATAAAAAATCGACAAATTGGACGGTTAGCGATGATGCAGATTGGCTTTTTTGCAATCCACCCAGTGGTAATGGAGACGGTGAAGTTTTTGTAACTGTAAATCCGTCTGGGCTTACCCCCGGTTCATATGTCGGGATTATTTCGGTCATATATTCCATTGCTGTCAATTCTCCCCAAAAAATTATGGTTAACCTTAATGTATTTTTTGCTGGCCAATCGGAGAATCCCTTAGGGTATTTCGAAACACCCACCGAAGGGGCTATTGTATGTAGTAGTATCCCGGTTACAGGTTGGGCGCTGGATGATATCGAAGTCGCTTCTGTGAAGATTTATCGGCAGGATGGAGCCCACCTGGTTTATATCGGGGATGGGAGTTTCGTTGAAGGAGCCAGGCCCGATGTAGATATCACTTTCTCTTCTTTTCCAAACTCGTATAAAGCCGGTTGGGGTTACTTGATGCTTACAAACACTTTCCCTAATAAAGGAAATGGAACCTTCACTTTATGTGCCATTGCTGAGGATGTGGAAGGTAACCAAACAACCTTGGGAACAAAAACCATTACCATCGACAATGCGCATGCAGTCGGTCCCTTCGGTTATATCGACACACCGACCCAGGGAGGCATTGTTTCAGGGCCTTCTTATGTTAATTACGGGTGGGTTTTAACTCAGCCTCCAAATATGATCCCCAAAGATGGATCCACTATCCGTGCATATATCGATGGGGTTTATGTGGGGAACCCGGTTTACAATAAATATAGGGTCGATATCGCCGCATTGTTCCCCGAATGCCTGAACAGTATGGGGGCAGGGGGATATTTTGTCTTCGATTTTTCCCAGTATCGTGACTGTATGCATACAATCCATTGGACCGCGAGAGATGATGCAGGGAATTGGGCCGAAATCGGCTCTCGGTTTTTTACGCTCCAAAATTCCGGGAATGGAAGCTTTCTAAGTACAGGGGGGCTAAATAAAAATGATGCCCCCTTCATGACTAACGGTGAACTTTCAAAGATTTCTTTGAGGAATAAACCTGTAAAAGTTAAAAATGGATTCGACGATACCATGAAAACAGTTGAGTTTTATCCTACGGACAGGGGAATGATTTTCATTAAAACGAAAGAATTGGATCGTGTTGTAATCGATTTAACGGAAAGAGGGTTGAAGAATTCGACCAGTCGTTTCGCAGGGTTTTTGATGGTGGGGGATCGGCTGTCTCCTCTTCCCATCGGTTCCACTCTTGATAACAAGGGTGTGTTTTATTGGAATCCGGGGCCTGGGTTTATCGGAACGTACCGGTTTGTTTTTGTCGAGGAAAATTCGAATGGAGGGAAATCCAAACAAAACATTACTGTAAAAATATTGCCGAAATATTGAATTATAGGTTCACTTGTTGTGGGTGTTGTTGTGGTCGATTTTCTCATTCAACTGCCTTATTTCCAATTCTGCTTTCAAGTTGATCTGGTAATCGTGTTCGGAGCGTTGCCTATCCCTGGTTTCTTGGCGGTGCTGGCTCATCATGATCACCGGTGCTTGAAAGGCAGCCAGGCAGGAAAGAATTAGATTCAATAATATAAACGGGTAAGGATCAAAGGGCTTAGCGAGTAGTAGATATATGTTGGTGAATATCCACAGCCCAATAAAAAACAAAAACGAAAGAATAAACGTCCAACTGCCCCCAAAGGAGGCAATTTTATCCGCTACTTTCTGGCCAAAGGTAAATGTATCATCAATTTCCAAATCGACATTTTTCGATAATATTTCTGACTTTTTAATGCTGCCGAGAACCTCTTGTTCAAGTTTTGACAGTTCTCCGATTTCTTCTTCCATCATTTTCTGCACATACTGGTGCCTGAACACATTTAATTCTGTGTTGGAAATAAATCCTTCTGTGGTCCATTGGGGATATTTTTTTTTAATTAGTTCCAGTACGGGGTTTGCGTATAGCCATTCCCGGGACCAATTCAGAGATCGGGTATTCTTTACCGCTGACCTGGCAAATTGCTTTCGGACTATCCATCTTTTTCATTTGTCTGTTCACCTTATTCCTGTTACTTTTTTACAACCGAAATCATTATATACTACCAGGAGGAAGAAAATCAAGAAAAACGATTTGAAATACCGGGGATTCAAAGGGTTGAATTTTACCCGGATTTCGTTTACAATTCTGACTTAAAAGGAATTAAAGAAAAACAGGAAAAAACATGAAATACCTTAAACGAATTCTGATGGTCCTCGCGATTATTATTGCATTAGGCGTTGTTATCGGTTTTATTACTCTTCGTTATATATCGCGCCGTGCTTTACCGGATTACAACGAGTCGGTTCAGCTTCTCCGCATTCATGAAAAAGTGGAGGTTTACCGGGATCGATACGCCGTACCGCATGTGTATGCAAAAAACGAAGAAGACCTTTACCGTGCTGTCGGGTATGTAATGGCGCAGGACCGGCTGTGGGAGATGGATTTGCTCCGGCGTATTACACAGGGGCGGTTATCGGAAATTTTCGGTGAAAGTCAACTTAAGTTCGACCAATTGATGCGGGCTCTGCAAATGACGGAAAAATCCAAATCGATGCTCTCACAGACGGACCCATCGATTGTTAAATTAGCGGAAGCTTTTACGGATGGCGTGAATCAATATATCGATATGAATATGAACCGGTTACCGCCGGAGTTCACACTGCTGGGATATAAACCGGGTAAATGGGAAGTCGTTCACTCGGTAAACCTGGAAGGATATATGGCATGGGGCTTATCTATGGCGTGGAATTCGGAGGTGCTGCTGAATCAATTGGCTGAAAAATTGGAACCGGCAAAATTCGAAATGCTGATCCCGGACCTTTCCAAACATGGTTCCGCGGTTTTCCCGGACTTTACCAGGTCTTCCCGCCGTCCCGGCGAATTCGATCTTCAACAGACAATCCTGGCTGATGCGGAAGAAGCGATAAATCCTTTTCAAGGAGTATTTGACGGCAGTAACAATTGGGCCGTCAGCGGGCAAAAGAGCACTACGGGTAAACCCATAATGGGCAACGATATGCACCTCGGACTCTTTGTTCCCGGTATCTGGTACCCGATGCACCAGGTAGTGGAAGGCGACTCCCGTTTAAATGTAACCGGTGTCGTACTGCCCGGTCAACCTTTTATTGTCGCCGGTCATAATGAAAATATCGCCTGGGGGATGACCAATGTGATGGTGGATGATATGGACTTCTACCGCGAAACTATTAATCCTTCCTACCCGGACCAATACCGGTTCAACGGGGAGTGGAAAAATATGAGGGTGGTGGAAGAAACATTTAAAATAAAAGGCGGGAAATCCATTAAACGCAAATACCGATATACCCATCGCGGGCCCATTATTTCAGAACTAAAAGAAATACGTGATAAAGCCCTTTCCATGCATTGGATCGGCAGCGATTACAGTAATGAGCTGCGGTCCGTTTATTTACTCAACCGCGCAAGTAATTGGGAGCAGTTCCGGGATGCGGTAAAAAGCTTTATCGCCATCAGTCAAAATATAGTCTATGCAGATACCGCCGGGAATATCGGTTTACAGACCTGTGCCGGGGTTCCTATCCGAAAAGGGAATGGAAGAACCATTTTTCCAGGTGACACAGCCGAATATGATTGGACCGGCATTGTTCCTTTCGAAGAGCTTCCTTACAGTTATAATCCCCCGGAGGGGCACGTTTCTTCAGCCAATAATAAAACAGTGGATTCCGATTACCCTTATTATATCAGCTATTGGTATGCAGTGCCCAATAGGATCAACCGGATCCGCCAGATGTTGGCAAGCAAAGAAAAACTTTCCGTCGAGGATTTTAAGCAGATGCAAGCGGATTTAAAATCCCTCCATGCGTTGACTTTCCTCGGAGATATCGTGAGCACATTGGAAAAAAGGGGAAACTGGGGAACGCTGGACAAAAAAGTATTGGAGCTTTTATCTCGGTGGGATGGGGTAATGAATAAAGAGAGCGAAGCGGCGGCTTTTTTTGAAAATATGTACCTGATCATGATTAAGCAACTGGCGGCGGATGAATTGGGAGAACCCTTTTTCGATAAACTCTTAGGAAATAAAATACTGTCCCAGAATTTGATGATCAACGTATGGAACAAAAGGGATCCCGGTTGGATCGACAATATCCGTACTCAACAAAAGGAAACATTTGAAGATTGGATCTCGGCGAGTTTTTCAGAAACCGTTCGTTCCATGGAGGCGGAGTGGGGGAGCGATCCGTCGGGTTGGAAGTGGAAAAAAATGCACAGCCTGGAATTGCGGCACCCAGTCGGACAGGTAAAGATATTGGATTTATTATTCGGTTTTAATCGGCGGGTGGAAGTGGGTGGCAGTTTCGATACCGTTTGTCCTTATTCGTATTCGTTCCGGTCTCCTTTTACCTCCGATTATGGTGCATCGCACCGTCATATTTATTCTACCGCAGATTGGGATGATTCTTTCAGTGTCATTCCCACCGGGGTATCGGGAATTCCCGCCAGTCCGTTTTACTGCGATCAAACACCCCTTTATACCGCTAATAAATACCACCGGGATTTGTTTGGTAAATCAGTGGTTTTAAAATATAAATCCTTTAAAATGAATATCCTCCCCCGGTAAAATGTGGGGATAGCGCAGGAGGCATCATGAAAGTTTATGATTTAAAAAATTATGGCAAATCTCACATCCAGATGAATAATGAAGTACCGAAGGAAATATATTTAGAATTCAATAAAGAGAACATCCGGATTATTAAGAAGAACATCGGCTTTTTTAAACGTTTAAAAATAATGCGCACACTCAAGAAAAAGGGGCGGAAGTTTCTTGAAAGCGAATTTAAGGTAGTTAGAGAGAAAGGATTAAAAGACAACCGTTATCTATATCCGCTGGTGGGAAAAGCATCGTACTTTTCTGCCATGTGCGATGTAATCGGCAAAGAGAAAACCATTGAGATCGATAAGGAGTTATCTGTGGTTTCTGCGCGCCTGCGTCTTCCGCATATGATGCCTTCCGTGGAAAGTATAATGGCTTTCGAAAATCCGTTTGCTGCGTTTAAGGAGTGGCTTATTGCCTATTTTAAAGCCAATAAGAATGAAGGGATATATGAGTTCGATGTGGTGGAAAACACGGAGAAAGCATTCCAGGTTAATTGTACTTATTGTGCATACTGTAAAATCGGTGAAATAGTGGGAGTGAAAGAATCGGCTGTCGGGTTGTGCCAATTGGATGAGAGTTTGTTTTCGTATTATGAAAAGATACCCGGTTTGAAGTATACTCGGAGTAGTTCGTTGATGCAGGGAGGTTCGTGCTGCGATTTCCGTTTTGAAAAAGTATAAGTACAAACCTGACTCCCGGTGATTTTTGGGTTTTTTTGACTGTCCCGAATGTCACTAACTTAAGGTTATTTTTGTGCTATAGGGGCGTGTCGGTGCCTTTGAAATGATGAATGATGATTGATGAATTGAGAAAAGATAATAATCGGTTCACGGGTGCACGGGTGCACGTTTCCAGGTTTGCT